>Ga0156185_1186_pt1 | contig 11200 bp, 8 predicted proteins | sample RifCSPlowO2_12_FD_107838 | JGI IMG/M metagenome (GOLD analysis project Ga0156185, IMG submission 107838) | Candidatus Glassbacteria bacterium RIFCSPLOWO2_12_FULL_58_11 | reverse complement strand
TCCGAAAAAGAGATATCCGGCATCGGAATAATCGTAATAAATCAGGCTGAAATCATACGATATCTTAGGCCCCTCCGCGATAACTTCGCCGCTGGCCAGGGCATGCCCGCTGTAAATCCCATCGATGCGGACACTGCTTTCGAGACTGGAATAAAAGCTCAGGGACGCCGTGCTTTTAGAATAAATTTTGAATAGCGCCTCACTTATTGCCTGCAGCGCAGTTAAGCCATTTGAAGGAGTAACTGCTTCGTTCGGTCCATTTACGCCCAGGGTCAGGCGCCCCTCCTCCGTGCCGATTTCAGCCGCTACCGGATCCTCCCGGCCTCCACCGCAAGCGGTAAAGCCAAGGCCCAGGACAAACAGGATTGACAGGAGAGTTTTCCGGCTCATTCACTTTCCCCTCCGAAATAATAACCGGATGATAAAGAATCCTGGCTGAAGGTGCCGCCGCAATCAGAAACCTCTCCAGTGTATTCCGCCGCTCTGTCTGTTATTTAGTGCCGCTCTATTCCTCCAGCCGGATCGAGGTCTTATTGGGGGTTAAATTCCCTGAATTCGATGTTAATTCCGCCGAAAATGTAGGCGCCCATCGAGCCAGCCCCTTCCAGGTATCCGAAGAGGTTGGGGTCGCTGTTGAGGACGTTGTTGGCGCCCAGATATACTTCCGTGGAGGTGGAAAGCTTTTTGCTGCAATACAGGTTAAGGAACGTATAGCCATCGGCATCATAGAGGTCCGAGATTTTCCGCTTGCCGACCGTGGTCAGGCGGATATTGGCTCGCAGTCCGCGGTCCAGGTTGTTGTATTCCAATTTGATGTTGTTGAGCACTTCCGGGATATTCAGCAGCTTGGCGCCGGTAGTCTTGTCTTCGGTGGTCATGAGCGAGGCATCCGCGGAAAGCTCCAGGTGCCGGGGCAATTTAACCGAAGCGTTGATCTCGAAACCCTTGGTCAGGGCCCGGGCAATGTTCATGTATTGCAGCACGGGGCGGATCCAGGGCGCCACCGAATGGTCGATTGCGCCGTTACGTATTTGATAGAGGGTGTCCGAGCCTATCTCCACCGTATTGATCATGTCTTTCAAGTCGTTCCTGAAATAGCGGACCTCGCCTGAGAGACTGCTGTACTCGCCTCCCACCCCGAACTCGTAGCTTTTCGATTCCTCGGGCTTCAGCTCCAGGTTGGGCTGCACGAGACTCTCCTTGGAGGGGGAGTCGATATAGAGCTCGAAAATGCTAGGCGCCCGGATGCCTTTGCCGTAGGAGCCCTTGAAACGAAGGTGTTCGAGAGGGGAATAGGTCGTACTCACTTTCGGGCTGAACGCCGTGCCGAAATCCGTGTGCTTGTCATACCGCGCTCCGAACACTACCAGCAGCGGGTCGATCACCTGGTAAACATCCTGGAAAAAGACAGCGTCGTTTTCGACATTGACCAGTTTTTTGTCATCATAACGCCGCTCTTTCCTGTATTCCACGCCCAGAGTCGCCGTGTGACTGGAAAAGATCGACTGGCTCCAGCGGGCCTCGGCCTGTCTCAGGTTTTGCGAAAGATGATAGGGAGCCGATGTCTGAGACAGCGGGTTGGTTACATTCCCCAGTATCAGCGGCGAGACCCCGATCTGGGTCTGGTAACGGTACTCATAAGCCTGGATCAGAAGGTTGGAATTTTCCCGGAAATTCCCCTGGTAGTCGAAAAAAATCGATTTCCGAAAAGCAGTATTCAGCCGGTTGCCATCGCCCCAATCGTAAGGGCGCACGCCTTTCCTGGCGACCCGTGATTTGTCCAGCCCGAAATGGACAATCTGGTTCGGGGTCAGGTCCAGGGAGAACTTGGCCGAGGCCGAGCGCAGTTTTTTCTTGTCGCCATCCGTCCAGACTGTCTGCTTGTACCGGTCGTACTGCCCCTGACGGTCATAGCTGGCAGCCAGGGAATAGCCAAGGCCGCCGTTCTTTTCCGCCATGTAGCCTTTGATAAAGGGCGACTGGGCCTGGCCGTACACGCTTGAGCCGTAGCGGATAGCCATCCCTGCGGTCATGATCTCGGTCGGTTCCTTGGTAATAATATTGATCACGCCGCCGATCGCATCGCTGCCGTAGAGCGAGGAGGTCGGCCCGCGCACCACCTCGATCCGGTCGATCATCGAGGTGGGCAGATCATCCAGGTCGATGTTTTCCCGCAAGCCCGGCGCCACCCTTCGCCCATCGACCAGGACCAGAGTATATTTTGTCCTCAGGCCGCGCAGGCTCGCCGCCAGGGCGCGCTCCGAGTCTCCCTGCAAATACAGGCTCTGGGATTCCTGAAGGGCGTCGGCAACCGTTAGCGCCCCTTTCTCTTCGATCTCCTTTTCGGTGATAACCTCCACTGCCGCGGGAATTTTCACCAGCTCCATCTCGACCATGGTGGCGGTCACCGCTCTTTCCGGCACTTTCCCCTCGACCTGCAGCGGCTCGAGATTAATGGTTTTCGATTTGAGGGTAAAATTGAGAATGAGCGTGTCGTTGCGGACAATGGTGATTGTCTTGGTCTGGCTCTCATACCCGGTCATCGAGGCAGTCACCTCCTGCGTGCCAACCGGAATATTCCGAATATGAAACTGCCCGTACTGATTGACTACATCGCCCAGCTTGAGGCCTTTTATGGCAATCTGGGCCCCTCTCAGTCTTTCGTGCTGGTCTGACTGCACTGTCCCGATAAGATCGCCGAAATCCTGGGCCGCGGAGAGGGAGGTGCTGACAACGAACAACAGAGCGCACAGGATACGTGTCATATAGTAGCTCCATTTGAGTCGGCCGGAATCAGCCGGTAAAACAGGGAGGATAATCCGGAAAAGGCAAGATCGGATTCACCGGAAAAAGGGTGCATGGTCGATACGAAATCCGGCATTTAATTAACCTAAGCTGACAGGACTGCTTAATTAGCTGACAGGACTGCTTAATTATCCAGGTAACGGATAATAGAACGGGCTGATCTGGCACACCGGAGAAAGACCAGGACAAATTTCTTTTGATCGCTGATTCCGGTACTGATCCCGCGCTTACTAAATTTACCCGGCTTAATGGATATTGTTTCTGAAAGTTTGACGCAAATTCTAAATTTACTTTCAAGCTTTATTCTCTTTTCTATTTTGCCATGGGACAGCAGCCGGGGATTTAGAGTGATTGCCAAAAGTATTTCCCCTTTCGAACTGACGTTTGAGTTATATGAAACTGCGATTAGCCAGGGTATTTTGGCAATCGCTCAAATACAACACTACATAGATGGATAACCTTTGAGTCGCATAACCGCCTCTTCGGAAGTTGATTACACTTGAGAGGTTTTGATTGGTCTCCGGCTGCAAAAGGCTGCCGGGATAAGTCTTCAGGCCAGCCGGCCTTTACCGATCGAATCCAAAGCGCAAGGACTTTTGGCAATCACTAAAACTCTTAAATAAATCGCCCCGCCACTTGATGTCTGCGGGGCGAATCGTATTAATAGCCCGATACCTGATTTACTGAATCAAATACTTTTTATTCCGTGCCTTCCAGCAGTTCGAGCAGCGCCCGGCGGACCTCGCCGAATTTTTGCACAGCCCCGGTATACTCGGTAAGCGATTTAATCAGCTCGCCGCAGAGCGCAAGCCCGGCAGTTCCTCCATCCCCCAGCTTTTTTTCCAACAGATAGAGCAACTCGGTATCCTCCAGCCCGTCGCGGATATTCTCGCAGCGGATCGTGCTGACCGGCCCGTCCGGGCCGCTGTAGATGAAGCAGCCATCTCCATTGGCGGTCCTCCAGGAGGCCGGGTTCCAGTTGGTCTTGTTGTGCCCGTCGATCCTCATCAATTCGGTCTGGCCATGCCTGAGGTTTGTGAAATAATACAGGTAGCCCGGCACCTGCTGCTGGTAGGTCATCCACCAGAGGAGGCGCGGCTCGAGCGCCGGATACTCGATAAACCAGTTGGCATAAGGGTGGGACGGAGAAATGCAGGTGTACCACCAGACTTCCCTGCCGCGAGCCCGGGCGGCTTTCGCCCGCTCCAGGTCGTAAACCGGGGTGAGCGGGACCCAGATATCGACCGCCTCATCCAGCCCGGAATCCAGACCGAAGCTGGCATCCCGGCCGGTGGTAATAGTAGGAATCTCAGGATAGCGTGTTTTCAGGAAACCGAAAGTTTTTTTCACCATCCCGTACATCTCACCGCCAATTTCATCGAAACCATAGATATAAGCTTTGTCCGCCAGCCCTCTTTTGCGCAGCTCGGCCACATAAGGGTCCAGCACCGCGGCCAGGCTTTGAAGGTAGCCCTCGCTTTCGATCTCACCCTTCTGCTCTACCCGTCCGCCGACATACATGAGGTTAAATGCATTAAGCTGGCCGCGCCTGGAAAAATATTCCACGGTTTCGATATCGGGCGGGCTGGAGCGATAGATATTGTCCACATTGAGACGGTGGTCGGCGATAAACTGGTGGTACTTGCGCAACAGGCCCGCGGGCAGCTTGCCGCCGTTGATCTCCTCGATCAGCTCATCGGAGAAAGTAAAGGCCGTGCGCAGGGTGGTCTCTGTTGGCAGGGCAGCTTTATACAGGCGCACCTCGAGCGGAATTGAGCCGGCCCGCAGGCCGTCGGCGCGCACCTCCAACCGGCCCCTGTAAGTGCCGGGCGGGGTAGCAGCCCCGGACTTGAGATTGACCCAGACCGGCATGCACTCTCCTGGCCGAGCGTACATCTGCGGCGCGGGCAGAAGCGCATCCGGCCACCAGCCGATCCGGTCCACCTCGTAATACACCGGGTCATTCGTATTAACATAACCTACCTGGTAAATCCCGCCGCCTTCCAGCGGAAAAGGCTCGCCGGTTTTTGCATTCTTAAGGTCTTTTATCTCGAACTCCAGGCGCATGGTTTTTCCCCTGGAAAGAAAAACCACCTGTCCGCCCTCATACTCATTGCGGGCCATTTCGATTTTAAGCGGCTCGATTCCACCCTTCTCCCCCGTGATTTGCGCCCAGGTGATTACGCCCGCTCCCTTTTCCGGCCGGCCGTCCAACATTACCTTGCGGGTGGATGGCACATACCAGGCTACAGCTTGCGGAGCCTGCTCCTCTGGAACGATCCGGAAAGTCCCCAGCTCCCGCCTGAGCGGTGAATCCGGGTCCCACTTGACATCGGTCACAGTCAGCTCCGCCCGGTAAGTGCCGGGAGGCAGGGTTGCCAGCTCCTCCGGATCGCTCCAGCGCCAATCGAGGTTGTCGGTCATTTGCACGTGGCGGGCCACCAAGGCGCCCGCCTGGTCATAGACCCGCACATCACACTGCGCGGCCCGGCTCAGTCCGCAGGCCACGCCAATCTCCCCCCTGCCGAACGGATCATCCAACAGGGCTGCATCCTCGATTTTAAGGGTATCCGCGGTAAGACGGACATTATCCAGGTAAAAGTCCTGCTCGGCGATCAGCACCAAATAGAAACTCAGGAATTCCGGGGCCTTATCGTTATCCTTTTCCGAACGGCCGAGGTAAATCGGCTCAACCTTGCGATAGATCCGGTTGACCGGAATCTCGCAGGTTTTCGACCCGCGCGGCGCAATGGAGAAAGTGCCGCTGGCCTGTCTCCCGCCGGTGGAATCCCGCAGCCCGGCCCGCAGCTCGATCACCTCCGCGCTCTGGTTGGTGATTTCGAACTGAAGCTTCTCGTAACCCGCCCAGTCATTTCCGGGCAGGACATCCGGTCCCAGCCGCAGCACGGCCATAGGCCAGGAGCCGCCCTCCTGTCTCTGCCGGAATACCAGATGGGCCGATTTCGCGCCCTCGCTGGCATTCCCCTCGCTGATTTCCCCTTCCACCCCGGTCAACTGCCATTTCCCCAAAGCGCCTTCTTTTTCGAAGCTTTCCAGCGTGGTTGCGCCGACCTGCGCCCGGAGCGCCTGGGCGATGAAAAGAAGCGACAGCAGAAGTACGGTCAATTTGCGCATGAGCGTGACTCTCCTGTTTTCAGGGTTGATATTTTGACAGCACTTTCGGACTGAGAAGCTTGTCCGGGAGAACCCGCTGAGAGGTTGGACTGCCTTGGGGCGGCGCCGGCGCATTCCCGGCGGACCCGCGCGCATGGCTTCACATGCGCGCGCCGCCCCAAAGCTCCGGGGAAGCTGAAATCCCTATTTTGCGGTCAAAGTCTCAGCGCTTCACCGGCAGTATTTTAATTTATTCAATAATGTCCGATAGAAAATTCCAGTTTTATAGGTTCTAAAGTTGTAAGCCGTCCCTGATAAATTTTATCTGTCAATTTACATGCGTGGCCAGAAAAGCCAGTACGCGGTCGTACACTCGCCTGAACGAGGTGTCGCCATGGCTGTGGTGGCCAAAGCTGTGGCGCCATTCGGGGTCGTGGATAAACTCGTGCGCCACCCCGTTACGCTCCAGTTCCCCGGCCATCATCACCGATTGCTCGAACGGCACGTCGGTGTCTTTCTCACCGTGCAGCAGCATTGTCGGCGGATAGCTGGAAGTCGCGTTGCGGATTGGCTCGTAGGCTTTGTACCAATTCTTGTCGGTAGGATCGTGCCCGGCAACTAACTGAGGCCAGATACCCTGCTGGCGACAGTAGAGATAAAACGGTTCGCGCTCCTCAGCGCCCTTCCCCCATTCTATGCTCGTGATGGCTGTATCGCCTACAACTTCGAATGCCTGCTCTTCTGATACCGCCGGACTGAGGTTTTAGAATGAATCCGGCTGCGAGTACCAGGGACCGGTAATGTCGCCGTAACCGTAGAACGCCACCAGTGCATCCGGGCGCGGCTCCAGGCAGAACCCAGCCATCAGGGTCAGATATCCTCCAGCCGAGTGTCCGATCACGGCAATCCGATCCGGATCGATGCCAAACAGCCCCGGGCCATCGGACCGTATCCAGGCGTAGGCATCCCGGAGGTCTTCGATGATGCCGGGCAGCTTGGTTTCGGGGGCCAGGCGGTAGTCGATCGATACCACGGTGTATCCGGCCCCGAGATACTCCTGGAGCTGATCGTCGGATATCCCATTTTTGGAACCCATTATCAGAGCTCCGCCGTGAATCCAAATGATCGCGGGCCGGGGTTCATCGCCTTGCGCCCGGTACACATCCGCCTCGATCTCCAGCCCATCAACTACCTTGTACGTGTAGGTGGACTTTGAATAAGGGGCGTCCACTCCATCCGCTTCTCCGGCGTTCAACCCTGGCGTCCACCAGCAGATAGCAGCCAGTATCAGGATAAGGACAGGTACGGATAAGCAGCGGTCGCGATTCAAAATCCACCTCCTCGAGTATTTGCAGGCAGTAACAGACAAATAAGCCACTATCCGGGTGGCTTCAGCGGTCAGTCATCACCCCGAAAGTATTGCCTGATTTTCTTGGGTTCGTACCGTCGTACGATCAGTTCCAGCACTTCCCTCCATCTCTCCGCACTGTGAACATTGCCTGAACGAAGAATAGCTCATTCACAATCCCCAAACTGGTTGAAGCAGAACAGAGGATGGAAACACGTACATCGAAAATGGACGTTGTATGCTGATCCCTCCTGCTCACCAAAAACTTGGCTCTCCGAACTGTCCATATCGAGGATGATACGCCGATACGATGTTTTGTCTATCGCTCTTTGCACCCAACTGCCTTTGATCTCAGACAAAGCACCAAGATTGTCCCTCATCGCTAACATCTCTGTTTCAAAACGTCCCATCGTGTTGGTACTGGCAGCATTCTTCTTAACGTTCTTCTTCCCGGTGATGGCTCGCATCACTAGGTCTTTGCTCATCCGAACGGCATCGTTAACATCCTTGTATCCAGCAAGACGACTATATACCGCTTGGCGTAAAGGTTCTCTATCCTGTGCTGAACGTTGCGTCCAGTTCGTCTATCAGTCAAAATTTTGGATACTGCATCAAATAACCCCAATGCCTCATCAAGGTCACGGTAGGCAAGAAGACCTGAATCAGAAGTTACCCTTGAACCATGAAATTCAAGTCTGAGACTGCTATCAAAACCGACCTTTAAACCTTCACCCTTGAGTTGAGCCATATCTCACCTCTTGAATGCGTGGTTATCCTTGTCATTTAATGTTTTAGGTCGGCTTCGTAAACCACTTTCAATCTTGATATGGTGAATCCGGGTTTATAATTATTCAAAACCGGCATTTTATCAAGGCGAATCTCTTCCGGATGCCTTTCCGGAGCATTGACATTTCCTTCCGAAACGGCCAGTTCGATAATCCGCGCGCACAGCCATTGGGCATCATCCGTGAACTGTCCGGATGAGCGCGGCCCATGCCGCCTCAGCCTGAGTCTGTATATTTTCCGCCTGTATCAACCCAGCCTTCTCGATTTCGCCCACTTGCCCCACGAGGCCAGCCTAGATTATTTTATGCAGGCCCGGAAATTGTCTGCGACCCGATCCGGAATAATAACTGCCGATAATCGGACTTGCCGTAAAATACACCTTTCAGGAAAAGAGACACACATGGCGGAACAATTTATCTTCACGATGCTGCGCCTGAACAAATATTACGGCCAGAAACAGGTGCTCAAGGAAATAAATCTCAGCTTTTACCCCGGAGCCAAGATCGGTATAGTCGGCGAGAACGGATCGGGCAAGTCAACCGTCCTGAGGATCATGGCCGGCCGGGATGAGGAATTTCAGGGCCAGGCCGAGATTACCCGCGGTTTCCGCGCCGGCATGCTGGCCCAGGACCCGGAACTTGTCCTGGATAATACTATCCGGGAGAACCTGGAGCTGGCCTTTTCCGAGACCATGAAAATGCTTCGCGAGTACGAGGCCCTAACCGCCCGCATGGGCGAGCCCATGGAAGATGACGAGATGCAGAAAGCCCTTGATCGTTTGGGCGTGCTGCAGGAAAAACTGGACGCCGCGGATGCCTGGAACCTGGACACCAAGCTCAACCAGGCAGCCGAGGCCCTGATGCTGCCCGAAGATGAGCGATTGGTAAATACCTTGAGCGGCGGCGAAAAACGGCGCGTGGCCCTGTGCAAGATTCTCCTCGAACAACCGGACCTTCTGTTGCTGGATGAGCCGACCAACCACCTGGACCCCGAAACCGTGGACTGGCTCGAGGCCCAGCTGGTGGACTACCCTGGCACTGTGATCATTGTCACTCACGACCGCTATTTCCTGGACAACATCACCAAGTGGATCCTGGAACTCGAGGGCGGCCACGGGATCCCCTGGTCGGGCAACTACAGTAGCTGGATCGAACAGAAGCTGCAGAAGCTGCTGGCCCTGGAGAAAAAGGAAGCGCCGCGTTTCAAGCTGCTCCAGCGGGAATTAGCCTGGATCCGCATGAACAACAAAGACCGTCATGAATTATCCCAGAACCGTCTGCGCGAGTATGAGAAGCTGGCGGCCAGGGAGGCATCCGGGGAGGGCGAGCTTATCCAGATCGCCCCGGGACCGGTCCTGGGCGACCAGGTGATCGATTTCAGCGGAGTATCGAAAGGCTTCGGTGAAAACCTGCTGTTCAAGGACCTCAGCTTCTCGGTGCCCCGCGGGGCAATAGTCGGGCTGGTGGGACCCAATGGCGCCGGCAAGACCACCCTGCTCAGGCTGATCACCGGCCGCGAGAAAGCGGACAGCGGAGAGGTCAAAGTCGGCGTCAGCGTGCGGATCGGCTATGCCGAGCAGGAGCGCGAGCATCTGGACAAGGGCCGCGGCCTGATCGATGAGATCGGCGAGGGAGCCAGCGAGATCATTATCGGCAAGCGCAGCCTGCCGATCCGGCATTACCTGTCGCTGTTCGGGTTCAAGGGCCCGGACCAGCAGAAGAAAGTCGGGGAGCTTTCGGGCGGCGAGATGAACCGCTGCCAGCTCGCCAAGGTGCTTAAAGTCGGCTGCAACCTGCTCATGCTCGATGAGCCGACCAATGACCTGGATGTCAACACCCTGCGGATGCTCGAGGAGGCGATCCAGAGCTTTCCGGGCTGCGCGCTGGTAATCAGCCATGACCGTTTCTTCCTCGACCGTATCTGCACCCACCTGCTGGTGTTCGAGGGCGAGGGCCAGGTGCGCTGGTTCACCGGCAATTTCCGGGAATACGAGGAGTGGCGGAAAAAAGAGCTGGGCAGCGGCCTGTTCGAGAACCGCCGCAGCCGCTACCGCAAGCTGGTGCGCAAGTAAAACGCTTAGTCATTGATAAACTGAAGACATGGAACAAAGGTTATCTGGCATAGAGGACCAGCTCGATTTGAGCCGGCCCTCTATTTTTTGCAATGATTACTCGCGCCGCCTGATCCTGGCCGCCGTCTTATGAGAACCGATCGGTATCTTAGGCTAATTTCTCAGGAAATTCCTCAAACTGCTACCCGCCCCACTCGATGATAGTCAGCAGCTTGCAATCCCCCTCGATTCCAAATTGCCCCACGATCTGCGGACAGGGCACAATCCGCATGAAACCCGGACTGTACCAGCCGAGCAGCGGCTCGCTGTCGCCCTCATGCAGGCTTATCCGGCAGCGGCTGTCCGGAGTCAGCCGGAGCCCGGTGCCGGCATTGGTTATGTTCAAGACCCCCTTATTATCCTCAGATGCTCTGACAGTACAATCCGGGTGAAGCATAAAAGTCAGGCTTAGTCGGTGAGCTGTCTTTGTCTCGAAAATGTCCTCAATCTCGAGACGGTGCTCCTGCCTGCTCAGGGTGAGCCTCCGGCGGTGGATAAGTCCCTTCCCGCCCCGCGCTCCCTTGGCGTAGCCGGTATGAAAGCCTTCCAAAATCACCCGGCTTCCCTGCTCCTCGCAGACTGTGATCGATGAGCCGACCGGCTTGCTCCAGATGAAACAGCCCCGCGGCATGGCCTGGGAGTGGTTGTCCACGGTTACGGTATTGTGGGCCGCTGTCGAGCGGAAAAATTCCCGGAAGCGGTGGTCGGCCAGGTACGCGCAGGTCCCCGGGTCGATGAAAAAGGGCAGTCCGTCGATAAAGAGCGAAAAGGAGAGGCGGTCCGCATGGGCATGGGCCCAGATCCGGCCGTCGCCCCAGTGGCCGCACTCGAAGCGCAGGAATACCGGCGCTCCAGCCTTGCCTTCAGATATTAAACCCGGCCCGCTGCGGACGATGTAATGGCCGCTGGCATCGAAACGCTCCAGGCCCGGCGGAATTTCCGCAGCGCCGGAGGCAGCCAACTTTTCCGCCTCGCTGAAACCGAAAAGCCAGGCGCTTTCCGCGTCCGGCTGATAGGAGTGAAGCAGGGGCCGGACG
>Ga0156185_1024_pt1 | contig 11228 bp, 7 predicted proteins | sample RifCSPlowO2_12_FD_107838 | JGI IMG/M metagenome (GOLD analysis project Ga0156185, IMG submission 107838) | Candidatus Glassbacteria bacterium RIFCSPLOWO2_12_FULL_58_11 | reverse complement strand
AATTATCAAAGACCGCTACTGGCATCTCTGGGCCATGGACGACAAGCTGAGGCCGCTCTGGGAGAGCGAGTGCATGACCGGCCATTACCCGTATGCCTATGATGTGGACGGCGACGGGAAAGATGAGCTGCTGATGGGCTACACCCTTTTCAGTCCCACCGGGGAGAAGCTCTGGAGCCTGGACAGCCTTCTGGAGGACCATGCCGACGGTGTATCAATCGCTAATTACCACGAACAAGAAGGCTCCGTGCCGCGGGCCTTTTTCGCGTGCAGCGATGAGGGGGCGATGTTCACCGACCTGCAGGGAAACATCCTTCAGCATTATTATATCGGCCATGTCCAGAACCCGGCAATCGCCGATTTCCGGGCGGACCTTACGGGCCTCGAGACCGTAACGATCAATTTCTGGGGCAACCAGGGCATTATTCATTTCTACGACAGCCGCGGGAAGATATATTTCGATTTCGAGCCGACCCAGTACGGCAGCATGTGCCTGCCGATCAACTGGACCGGAGAGCCGGAGGAGTTTTTCGTGCTCAATGCGAATGTCAGAGAGGGCGGGATGTTTGACGGCTGGGGCAGGCCGGTGGTGGCCTTTCCGGATGACGGGCACCCGGACATGTGCAACGCCGTGCTGGATATCACCGGCGACTGCCGGGATGAGGTCGTGGTTTGGAATCCTGACGAAATCTGGGTCTATACCCAGGATGACAACCTGAAAACAGGGAAGCTCTATAAGCCGGTGCGTAACCCGCTTTACAATTACTCAAACTACCAGACGACAGTCAGCCTGCCGGGCTGGAGCGAGTAATCAGGCGGGAGGCTCCAGGGCCTGGAGAGCGCTTTTTTCCGCGTTCTGTCGGAACATTTCCAGACGATAAATGACAGCTCCCAGTACGAAGGAAAGACCGAACAGCAGGCCCCCTTTGAGACCGGAGCCCAGAAGTAGCGAACCCAGGCCGAAAACAAAAGAGAACAGCGCCAGCGCGCCCAGTATGAAGCTTATTACGTTGTAAGAAAGCGGCGGACCGGCCGGCAGCTTTGCCTGGTCCACCATCTCGGTGATCCGTTTCCAGCCCGGGCCGCCGGGGTTGACCCTGCGGACGAACTTTTTCAGCTTCTCATCCGAGACCGGCTCGGTGAGAAAGGTCACCAGCACCCAGCCGGTAACGCTGAACAGGCAGATGAACACGTAGCGCAGCTCCTCGCGAAAAACTATCCCATAGAGCTCCAGTACGTTGATCGTAACGCAGCCGACCACCGAGAGGATATAGGCGCTGATCTCGGTCCAGGCATTGACCCGCCACCAGAACCAGCGCGCCAGCCAGACCGCCCCCAGGCCGCTGAACAGCTCGGCCATGAATTTCCAGGCTGCGGATATGGAATCCGTAATGCTCCAGACCCCGATCCCGGCCGCCAGCACCACCAGCATTGCCGCTCTGCCGACCCAGACATAATGGCGCTGTGAGGCATTGGGCTTGACAAAGCGCTTGTAGAAATCATTGATCATATAGCTCGAGCCCCAATTGATCAGGCCATCCACGCTGGACATGAACGCAGCCAGGAACGCGGCGAACATGATCCCGCGCATCCCGGCCGGCAGGTACTTTTCGATCATCATCGGGTAGGCCAGCTTGTGGTCGGTCAGGGTTGGGAAATCGGCGATACTGATCAGGGCCACCAGGATCCAGGGCCACATCAGGAAACCATAGTACACTAAATTAAACCATGCTCCGGCGAAAAAGGCGTGTTTCTCATTCTTGGTGGCCATTATCCGCTGGATGAACATCCCATTTCCGTCCGCTTTCTCGCTCGACCACCAGATGACGAAGATATAAACGAAAAAGAGAGTCCAGGTGAACTCCTCGCCGCTGTTGACGAAGGGCTTGACCACCTCCGGGCCTACCGGCACGAAACTCAGCAGGCCGTGCGCGGTCGCGCCGCCGAATACCTCAGTCAGCCGGGTCTCGATCCCCGAGAGGCCTCCGACCGCCTTGACCGCGACCACGGCCATGAAAACCGAGCCGAAGAAGGCAATGCCGAATTGTATCACCTCATTGGCCACAATCCCCCAGAGGCCCGAGGCGAGGGCATAGGCCATAGTCACCCCGAGCAGCACGGCCAGGGACAGGTACTCGTTCCAGCCCAGCAGCACGGTGATGAACGACTGCATGGCGAGCATGATGAAGCCGAGATTTAGCGAGCTGAACGCGATTCCGTAAAACACGCTCTGGAATCCGCGCAGGAACCCGGCCGAGCGGCCCTCGTAGCGCTCCTCGATTATCTCCAGCTCGGTCAGGATCTTGGCCCGGCGCCAGAATCTGACGAAAAGAAAAGTGGCGCAGAGGTTGCTCATGGCGAAACACCAGAGGAACCAGTTGCCGGCGATCCCGTTGCGCCGTACCAGCTCGGTGACCATGAACGGGGTGTCCGAGGCGAAACCCATGGCCGCGATCGAGGTCCCGGCGACCCACCAGGGCAGCGCTCTGCCGCTCAGGAAAAAATCCTCCATGCTTTTACCGGCCCGCCTGGTATAGTAAATCCCCACCGAGATAACGATCAGGAAATAGGCGAGTATGACCGACAAGTCCACCAGGTTCAGTTTCATCGAGCTGGTCTCCGGGATGTCAATGGGCTTTGAGGTAAGTTTTCAACTTAGGGTTGCCAGACGAAAGGTCAGGCGGTAATTTATCGACAGGACTGTCGCGGTTCAAGTACAAAAGGTATGGTCCCCTGGCTGAGAAGAATAAGGAGCATCCGGATGAGAAAGAGTGTCCCGCTAATCGCCCTGCTGCTTGGCTCCGGCTTCTGGAGCGGCCTGTCCGCGGTCACGCTGAATATCAGGGAGAACAGCTCGATCGAGCGGATCGGGGAGCCGGTCACCTGTGGAGTGCCCCTGGCCCGGGGTTACTGTAAATCAGCGTCGGAGCTGGTGCTTAAACTCGGCGATAAGCAGCTTCCGGTGGAAATCCGCGAGGTGTCCCGCTGGCCGGATGGCTCGCTGCGCTGGGTCCATCTGGATTTTCAGGCAAGTGTGCCGGCAGGCGGGCTGGTCGATGTTTCACTCGAAAAGGGTAAAAGGGAAGCGTTCGAGTCGAAACTGAAAATCAGAAAAGCAGAAAAATCTATATTCGTGGAGACCGGCAGAATTCAGGCCGAGGTAAAAGGCCCCGGTTTCAATGTCTTCAACCTGGTGCGCCTGGCCGACAAGCAGGGCGCCTATATCAAGCCGCTTATCTTTCCGCATCAGCGCGGGCTGGCGGCCTGGGCCTCTGGAGAGGAGTTCCTGGCCTCCAATGACAGCTCAGGCCGGGTCGAGGTCGAGTCCGAGGGACCGCAGCGGGTGGTCCTGCGCGCCGAGGGCGACCTGAAAAGCGCGGCCGGCAAGACGCTTTTCCGCTATATCTGCCGCCTGTTTTTTTACAATGATTCACCGCTGGTCCGCCTGGCCTATACCTTCGAGAACCGCGATCCGGTCTTGGAGGATAAGGTTACGCTCGAGGGGCTGCATGTCGAAATCCCGACTACCATAAGCGGCACGGATGGGGCCTATGATTACGGCAGGCCGGAGCAGGACGGGCAGGGAATTTTCGCGGGAAAAAACTCGCTGGCTTTCGTTCAGGCAAATTCCTCGATACTTAGTTTTTTCGGTACGGAAAACTCTTATGAGAAAGGCGGAGAGCCGAAAAAGGAGAAGTCGGACCGGCTGGGCTGGATCAGTCTCGGCTCAGTCCGCGGACAGGTGGGGATCGGAGTGCGTTATTTCTGGCAGATGCACCCCTCCAGGCTGGTGGCCGGAGCGAACGGGGTCCTGGTGGCCGGACTTTTTCCCCATGCCCTGCAACAGAAGCTGGATATCTATTCCGGGATCGCCCGCACGCATTACCTGCATTTCGCTTTCCTCGAACAGGGCGATCCGGAGCTCGTGCGCTCGCTGTTGGCCTCCTCCCAGAAACCCTTGCTGGCCCAGGCTCCACCGGAATATTACTGCCGGGAAACGCGGGCATTAGGCAAGTTGGTCGAGAGCGATCCGCGCCACTATCCTGAAGCTGACCGCGAGCTTGTCAAGCAGGTGGACTCCCAGACCGATGCCGGACTGGACAATATGCTGAGGATGATCGATGAGCGCACCGTGCACGGGGTGACCCGCGACAGCTACGGATACCTGAACTGGGGCGATGGCCTGCATTACGCCTGGGTACCGGGTGTAGAAGATGACCGGAACCTGGCCTGGGAACACGGCTACTACGACCTGCCGCACATGGCCTGCCTCGAATTCGCGCGGACCGGACGCCCGGAGTGGCTGTATTTCTTCCTCAGCCGGGCCGAACACCTGATGGATGTCCACATGTGCCATTTCGGCCCGGACAATGAGCTCACCGGCCACAACCGTTATTGCCCCAGCACCGACCATGTCCGCCTCGATCCGACCGACCCCTCGGACTTCCACACGGCGAAAGTATTTGTCCACATGAACCAGGCCCACTCGAAAACCCAGGGCATGTTCGACCGCTGGCTGCTCACCGGGGATGAGCGAAGCCGGGAGGTCGCCCTGGAAGGGCTCAGGTACGCCGCTTCTTTCGGCGCATACGAGGATTTCAAACAGCCCCGCGGTGCAGCCCATCAGGTTCTGACCCTGATCTATGGCTACAACATTACCGGCGACCGCCGTTATCTGGACATTGCCCGTCAGACCTTCGAGGCCTGGCTGAAGCATTTTGCCGGCACGGATAAAAAATTCATCGACGGTTATTTTCAGGCTGGCCTTTTACTGGAAGCCTTTATCGATTACAATGAGGCGAGCGCTGACAAGCGGGTAGTGGACTTTGTCCGCCAGGCCGTCGACTGGCTGAGTATCAACCGGCCGGAAGATAAATTCACCAACCAGAGCCTCGCCCTGGGCTTCCTGGGAGTAAAATTGAAAGAGCCGCGCTATTTAGAGATGCAGAAAGAACTGCTGGCCCTTTGGAAGGGTGTGCAACAGAATCCATTCAAGGATTATGCGATGAACGGCAGGAATATTTCCCGTTCCCTGTATTATCTTTCCAGCGCGCAGGAAAAGGAGAGGTAGCGCCGGGGGTTCAGCTCTGTGCCGGACTTTGAGGGAATTCCGAGCCTCGGGGGCGGCGCCTGTGCAAGGCTGCACAGGCGGGACGGCCGGTGCAGCCGGCCGCCCCGCGCGCATAGTTCATGCGCGCGCCGCCCCCGGACACCGGGACTGCTGAAAAGGACATTTTAAAAATATCGTCCCATCTTAACCTTTTGCTTTAAGGCAAAGAGGAAAGGTGTATAAAACTATTATAGTTGCTTGTCTGCTGCTCCTCGCTTCGGCAGCCCGGGCGGTCGAGCTTTCGGTCGAGGAAAGAAGCGGCATCGCTCGAGTGGCCGAGCCGGTCACCTGCGGGGTGCCTCTCCCCAGGGGCATGGTTAAATCGCCTGAGGAGCTGGTGCTGCTGCATGAGGATGATGTCGTTCCAGTCGAGATCCGCAAGGTCTCGCTGTGGCCGGACAGCTCCCTGCGCTGGGTGCACCTGGATTTCCAGGCCAGTGCAGAGGCAGGGGGAAAGCAGATTTATTCTCTCGATAAAGGCCCGGCGCAGAAAGTCGGCACCCGGCTAGAGGTGAATGAAAACCCTCGGGGACTGACAGTAACCACAAGCCGGATCAGGGTGGAGGTCCGGCGAAAGGGCTTCAATGTGTTTGACCGCGTGGCCCTGGCGGGCGGGGAGGGCAAATATGCACAGGAGCTGGTCGGCCCGCACCATCGCGGGCTGGTCGCCCAGGCCGGTGACATGGAATACACCGCGGCCCGGGATAAGAGCTCTGAGCTTAGCGTCGAGAGCCGGGGAGCCATGCGCGTGGTCCTGCGCGCCGAGGGCGGGCTTAAAAGCGAAAGCGGAGCGGAGCTGTTGCATTATATCTGCCGTCTGTATTTCTACAATGATTCTCCGGTTATCCGCCTGGCCGTGACCGTGGAAAACCGCGACTCGGTAATAGAAAATAAAATTACTCTGCAAGGCCTGCAGGTCGAGGTCCCCACGGTTTTTCGGGAAAAAGGCGTCGCTGTCTATATCGGCCAGGCGGATAAGGATATCAGCAGCGTGCTCGGCGGCCCGGGTTCCGAGGCATTTATCCAGGCCGGCTCCTCCACGGAATATTCGCTGGGCGGGGTGTTCCAGGGCTGGAGCGGAGGCGACCCCCAATCCAGGGACAGCGACCGGCTGGGCTGGATCGGCCTGGGCTCGGAAAAAGGCGCCGCCGCCGTGGGACTGCGCTGCTTCTGGCAGATGCATCCGTCGAGCCTGGAAGTCGTCGCGGATGAGGGTATGTTGCGGGCCGGCTTGATTCCGGTGCGCCTGAAAAAGACTGTCGATCTCTATTCCGGAGTGGCGCGTACCCATTACCTGCGGTTCGCTTTCACCGATCGCAATGACCACGAGCTGCTCTGCTCCCTGACCGCCGCCTGCCAGAAGCCCCTGACCGCGGTCGCCGAACCGGCCTATTACTGCCGTACCAGCCGCGCTTTTGGCCCGCTCGTGGAGCGCAACCTCGCTCTTTACCCGGAGGAAAACCGGGCGCTGGTCCGGCGTGTCGAGGAGGAGTTCGACAAAGGGCTGCTGAATATGCTTTCAATGGTTAAATCGCGCACGAAAAACGGCGTGACAGTCGAGGGCTTCGGGTTCCTGGAGTGGGGGGACGGGATGCACCATATCTGGGTCAACGGTGACAAAGACCCGCGCAATATCGCCTGGAACGGCCACTACTACGACCTGCCGCATATCACCGCTCTCGAATTCTACCGCAGCGGCAAGTGGCTGTACTACGATTATTTCCTGAGCCGGGCCTGGCACCTGATGGATATTCAGGTCACACATTTTGCGCCGGGGAACTGGATGAATGGAGCTAACCGCTACTGTCCGCCTACCGATCACGTGCGGATTGACCCTGCCGACCCCCGGGATTTCACCAGCGCTAAAGTTTTTGTTTCCAACACCACCAACCATCACAAGACCCAGGGTCTGTTCGACCGTTACTATCTCACCGGCGATGAGCGGGCTCTGGAAGTGGCCCTGAAAGCGGCACGGTACGCCCAATCTTTCGGCGCCTACAGTGATTTCATCCAGCCGCGCGGGGCTGGTTTCCAGGTTCTGACCCTGCTGGCAGCCTATGAATACAGCGGAGATAAAGAATACCTCGAAACCGCCGGCAGGACTTTCCAGCTCTGGCGGCAGCATTTCGCGGAGAACGAGGCAAAATTCACCCAGGGTTATTTCATGGTGGGTTTCCTGCTCGAGGCTTTTACCGATTATTATAATATCACCGGCGATAAACAGGTGCTGGATGTTATCCGCCAGGCTGTGGACTGGATGCACGTCAACCGGCCCTACGAAAAGTACTCGAATATGGCGCTCGGTATCGGGTTATTAGCTTCGCAGCCGGATGGCGCGGCATATCTCGATCTCGAGAAAGAGTACCTCGAAACCTGGCATGGGGTCTGGGACAATCCGTTCAAGGATTTCGGCCTTAACGGCCGGGGAATCGCCCGGGCCCTGTATTATTTCACTAGTGAGGCACAGGGAGCACATTGAATTTTTGCGAGTTCATTTATTTAGTCGTAGGGGCGACGCATGCGTCGCCCCTGCACAAAGTACGCTTCTTTTCGGTATGTCAACACCCTCGCACGATTTACCTCATTTCAGCGGATTGATACTCATGGATAAAAAATATGCTTCCTGTCTGATTACTCTCCTGCTGAGTTTGTCTTTATTGACAGTTACGAGCAGAGCCAGGGCGGTCGAGGTTTTCGCGGGCCATCCGCGCCTCTTTTTCCGGGACAGCGCCTGGGGCGAGCGCTCGATCACCACCGAACAGCTTCGGCAGCGGGCCCATGACTCGCGCTACGCCTCTTATGTCAACCGCCTGAGCTACAGCCCCTGCAACGTGGCCCTGAAGGCCCTTCTTCTCGATGACAGCGCCGCTGCCGCGGAGTGTGTCTCCATGTTGAAAACGGATTTCGAGTTCGATGGCACCACCACTGATGGCGAGCTGGTGATGTGGGCGGCGATGGCTTTCGACTGGCTCTATCCCCGCGGCGATTTTTCCGATACCGATAAAGCGAATGTCGTCTCCCGGCTGGCCACGGGCGCGGACTGGCTGATCGGCCAGTACGAGGGCCAGGGTGCGCACATTTTCCACACCCGGATGTACGGTTTCGCGGTCGGCGTGGGAATGGCCGGCCTGGCCCTGAAAGGCCATCATGCAAGCGCCGACCGTTATATCCAATGGGCGGACTCGATCTTTACCAAACACCTCTTTCCCGCCCGCAGCCTTCAGGCCGGCTCTGTCCACAATGGTTTCGGATATGGACGCCGTTACACGATGTGGCACAGCGGCCATTTCATGAGCGCCTGGTACTCAGCCACCGGAGATGACAAGTGGAAAACCGTGCGCGAGGAGCAGGATGACTGGGCCTGGCGCGAGGCGGAGTTCATAATCTACAGCAGGCAGCCGGACAGCCTGCTGGTCCGCTTCGCGGATTGTTTCCGCAGGACCTCGGAGCGCTATTCATTCCGGGTGATCGGCGAGCGGGCTTTTGCCTATGCTGAGCCGGTGGGGCGGGAGTACCTGAACTACTTGTTTGCCACCCAGGCAGTCCAGCCGGACAACCGGGTGGTCGAGGAGGGTAATGCCTACAATGTGTTGCTCTGGTGGGACCCAGACGCGCCGGGGGTCAGTCATACCACGCTGCCCAGGCGTACCCTGTTCAGCCCCCGCGGCACCGGGATGGCCTTCTGGCGCAGTGGCTGGGGCGAGAATGACACGTTCATCTTTTTCAAGTGCGGCAATTATTTCGAGGATCACGGGCATTTCGACCAGGGCCATCTCGAGGTCTTCCGGCACAAGCCCCTGCTGATCGAGTCCGGAGCCTATGAAGGCGACTTCGAAAGCTCGTTCCGCCTGAATTACTACCGCAAAACCATTGCTCACAACTCGATCCTCGCGGTCAACCCGGTCTTTTCCCAGGATGAGGGCGGCCAGCGGATTTACAGCAACCAGAGCCTGGCGACTTTGGAGAGTTACCTGGCCGACCCCGGCAGCGAAACCGGGGAGATTGTCGATTACCGGGACTCGGGGTACTGGAGCTACGTTGCCGGCGATTTTTCCAAGGCTTACTATCCCTCGGTTATCGAAACAGCCGTGCGGGAGGTGGCCTGGATCGCCGAGCGCTACCTGGTGGTGGTGGATAATATCAAGCTGGCCAACAGCGCTCTGCTGCCCAAAGTGCTTTGGCACTATACCGTTCGTCCGCTGCTGGAGCCGGGCCGGTTTACGGTTTCCGACGGCGGGGGGCGGGCGGTGGTGACAGTCCTCTCTCCGGCCGGAGCCACGCTCGATACGGTCCGGGCCTATCAGATCGGCACGGCCTATTACCCGCCGCCCGACCCGCGGCCCGAGCTCGGGGTCGGCCGGGTGGAGGTGAGTGTCGCTCAATCCGGAGCGACCGATTACACCTTTGTCGAGGTGATCGATGTGGCCGATGAGGGAGTGAAAGCGGGGGAGGTGTCGCTGGAACAGGACCAGGCGACGGGGCCGCTGAAAGTGCTTCTGCCGCCCGGCACCTTGAGCCTCCAGGGCGATCCTAAAAAGCGCTCCCTGGTCTCATTCACGGCCCGCACTCTGGAACCGCCGGGCGACTATGACGGCAGTGGAAACCTGGATCTTGAGGATCTGATCCGGCTGTTGCGGCTGGCCTTAGAGGACTCCGCTCAGCCGCTGGCCGATTTCAATGGGGATGGCCGGTATTCGATAACGGATGCGGTTGCCCTGCTGATCCGCATCCGGTCGACTGCTCCCGGCGGAATATAGTTGCTTTAAGTAAAATTATGGCATTCCGGATTTGCCCTGAAGATATTTTTTCAGCCGGGAATACTCCTCCTCGAAATTCGGCGTGAAAGTCCCGCTCCCCAGTTTTATTTCGATTGCCGGTAAGCTCCAGTACAGTCCCTCCTCGATCTCCGAGCGCAAAACCCTGATCGGGCCCTCGTAGCGGCAGAGATAACTGGTCACCAGCTCGGATTCCACCGCACTGCGCCAAAGGTAACTGTAAAGGAAGCCGATCTCAGCCTCCCGGATTCCCAGCTCTTCCTCCATTTCTCGCCTGGCCGCGGCCTGGACTTCCTCGCCCAGGCCCACATGGCCGCCGACCGAGGTGTCCCATTTGCCGGGCTGAATGTCCTTGTTCGCGCTGCGCTTCTGCAGGAACAGCTCGCCGTTCCCATTCAGCACCAGTACATGCACGCTCCTGTGCAGCAGCGAGGGGTCTCCGTGTACCCGGCCGCGAGGGGCACTGCCGATTACCCTTCCGCTTTCATCGACGACATCAAATATCTCTTCTGTATCCATGTTAGTGCCTGAAATATTAATTGATAACAAATAAACTTAAAGTATTACTTTAAAATTCTCGCCGCTGCATAAAAATAATCCTGAATTGCGACGGGCTGTTTTCTACCTGTATTAAAATCCGGAACTTCCTCCTGGGCGCAAGCTGGAATAATAATCCGGCCCGAACTGGATGTCAAAACAGGAGAGGCCATAAAATGCAAAAAATTCTTTTCAATTTCAAATTTATAGTGTATTATGATAATAAGGCAAAACGTTAGAAGCGATACAAAATAATTTACTGGTAAGCCGCTTTAAGATTTCCTTCGACATCATCGGCCACTCTTCTGCCACGGCATTTTAGCTTTTTAGGAATCATTTCAAGCTTGGAAAGGAGGACAATGCGAATTTCCGCAAGAAGAAACGGCATATGGCAAAAACGGGATGGCCACTCAATATTTAGACAGCCAAAAGCGAATCGGAAATCGGGAACTTCTATCCACACAAAAAGTTATTATCGATCATAGGGAGATGGTTCGGCATAAAATCTATACGCTTCAAATTTTTCGTGATCCCGGTATTTTCCCCATGACAATCCCTGCCATTTATTCAGGATGTGAAAGATGACCAGATATTTTTCCATTTTCATCGCCATCGCTGCATTGTCATTTGTGTTAGGCGGCTGCAAGGAGCGGGAAACCTCGATGCTGAGCGCACCCAGTCTCTCGGCCATTGACATGGTCGGAACCATTGACCCCTTGCATCGCGAGGGGACGCTTAAAATCAAGTCCAGATCCGGTGACGGTCCCTGGGAGATAAAATATCTCGATCCGGTGGAATGGGATGGG
>Ga0156185_1050_pt2 | contig 11243 bp, 6 predicted proteins | sample RifCSPlowO2_12_FD_107838 | JGI IMG/M metagenome (GOLD analysis project Ga0156185, IMG submission 107838) | Candidatus Glassbacteria bacterium RIFCSPLOWO2_12_FULL_58_11 | reverse complement strand
CGGCGGTGGACCGGCTTGAGCCCGTCCCGAACATCGGGCAGGGCCCGGCTCATGATGACCGACATCGAATAGTTGATGAAAGAATCTTTCATCTCATCTTCGATGAATCGGGTTACTATCCGCTCTCGGTTTTCGATTGCCATTTTTTCTAGCGTCTAACACAGTTAAGGGTTAGGCTGCCGCTGGTCGGCAGCAAATGCGGCTTGATCGCAACAGGTCAACGGCGCCACCAGCCAAGGGTGGATTACTGCGTCCTCCCGGTTGGCCTGCAGGGGCACAGCCCCGATAAAATCGGAGTGCTCCTACAAAAAAACAACAAGCAAATATTCTGGATATTCCAAGTGACAGAAGAGATTACGCCCCTCAGGCAAACCCTGCAATGAGCGAACGGCCGGGCGCTCGGGAAGAATCGGCCGGCCGTGCGGTTTAGTTCGAAAAAGTCTCAGTTCAGGGGGAATTTCAGTACTTCGCCGGCCTTCTGGATCGTGACGCTCTTGACCAGGGAGGCTTTTCCGGGGTTGTCCCCCTTGTCGCGCGGCAGGGCGACAATCTTGTCCGCCACTTCCAGGCCCTTGACCACCTCGCCGAAAGCGCTGTACTGGCCGTCCAGGTGCGGGGCTGCGGCGACCATGATAAAGAACTGGCAGGAGGCACTGTTGGGGTCTCCGCCGCGAGCCGCGGAGACAATCCCCCGGACATGATTCACCCTGCTGAACTCGGCGTCAATCATGCGCGGTCCCCGGCCGATCCCATCGTTTGCCGGGTCGTCATCCTTGCTGTTCGGGCTGCCGCCCTGAATCATGAACCCCGGGATCACCCGGTGGAACGTGGTGCCGTCGTAGAACTTGCTCTGGGCCAGCGCGATGAAATTCTTCACATGGTTCGGAGCGATCTCGGGAAAGAATCGGATGACAATCGAGCCGAAATTAGTGGCTATAACCGCCACGTCGTCAGTCTCTTTCAGCGGCTCGATCCCGGGCTCTTTAGGCTGGCGCACCTTGGCCGCCGGCGGCTGGATGGGCTTTTGTTCCTCAGCGGCCGCGAGCGCCGGGCAGGCGGCGAGAAGGGCCAGGGAGAGGATTAAGTTAACGATCGATTTATTATAGCTGCGCATTAGGTTTCCCTTTCATCACAAGGACGGGATTGCACGCTCTTCCCGGTAAAAATCCGATCCGCCGCCGGAGAGTCCACTCGCGGTCAGACAAAGCGCTTCTCGATATAAACGCGTTTCATCACCACTTTTTTCAAAGGCTGCCCATGTTCACCGGCCGGAAGTCTTGATATTTTATCGACCACATCCAGACCCTGCACCACCGTGCCGAAAACCGTATATCGGCCGTTGAGGTTCGGCTCGTCTGCCAGCAAGATGTAAAACTGGCTGTTGCCTTTAGTCGTTTCGCCCGGAGGATGGGCCAGGCCAACACTGCCTCTGAGATTGGGGAGTTTGATTTCGGGATCGAGAAAATATCCGGGGTCGCCGCTGCCGTCATTGGAGGGATCGTCATCCCGGCTGTTGACATCGCCGCCCTGGATCAGCTTGCCGGGCTCGATATGGTGGAAGGCCAGTCCATCGTAAAAACCGAGATTAATCTGATCGGTGAACTTGCGGACATGGTTTTTGGCCGCTTCGGCCAGGGGCAGGATGACAATTTCGCCGTAATCGGTGTCGATCACGAAAACATCGCGGTCGCGCTTCTGGGCCTCGTAGTCCCGGAAATTCGCCAGTTCCATTCCCGATCTGGGCGGGGCCTGACCGCAGGAGATGAAAAGAGCGCTCAAGGGGGTGAGACAGAATAATACGGCAGAGAATTTAATTATTTTGCCCCTTCTGACCACTTGTCCATTTTCCGTTCCAGGTTTTCTCTTCAGGCAATAAATATTAAGAAAATAATATAACTGTTTCAACCGGTTTTGACAATATTCGCGCTCTATAAAAGAGTGAGAATTTACTCCGGGCGATGGTCATTTCATTTGCCAGGCGCGGCCTTTTTCTCCAGCAGCAGCAGCGAATACCGGGGAAGGGTGAAACTCTCGCAAAACTTTTTAAAATCCGGGTAGTCGTAAGTTTTGACCTGACGGCTGGTGAGCATCAGCCGCCTGGAGAAATTGAGCCGGCCGCCGGAGATACTGCAGTCGATATTCCACCTGCCGAACTGGGAGCTGCGGCTGAGGTCTTCCGGGCTGTAAGCCACGGTCCAGCCTTCGGGCAGACCCAGGCTGATCTCGCTCGCCAGCACGAAAGGCCCATCGGCCACGAAATCGAATTCCCGCTCCTTCAGCTCCGGGAAATAGGGCAGGCCGGCGAACTCGAACGGGGCCTGGGGGAGCCGCACGATCATCATCTCGCCCTGTACCACACCTACCTCCGGCGCACTGAAAGACAGCCCGGCCGAGGCTGGAGCGGTCAGATCGCGCAGGTCGCTCAGGGAATCGGACTGCATTTCCGCGCCTTCGCCGACCGAGTTTGTCGCCTGCCGGAAGAACTGTTCCAGCTCGCGCGGCGTGAGGTCTTTCAGCGCAAGCCGTGCCTGGGCGTCGAACAGCCCATCGGTGACAGTCTTGAATTGGCCAGTAAGATTGCCCTCCGCGTCCAGCTCCAGACTGGCATTGGAATAGGAGAGGCTTTTCTCTGGCGGGAATTCCTGAATCCGGCAGAGCGTGCCACCACAGGGCAGAATCACCAGCGCGCGGGCTCCCTGCCCGCGGCTATAGTAGGCGTAACGGTTGTACTGAGCGATCGGCATCAGCCACAGGCCGTGCCGCTCAGTCTGCGGGTAGAGCGGGTTGGCGAAAGTGGAGTCCGTAAAGAGGCCTGGGACATAAATCGAAACGCGGCTGAACTGGGCTGCCGAGGGTATGGAAGGCTCGAGCAGATCGACCTGGTCGGCCCGGCTTAACGCCGGGTAGTTTTCGAACCCGGCGGCAGTGAGCATGGCCGAGAGCAGGGCCGCCTTGTCCAGCTCGTGGCCGTACATGTTCTGGAATACCTTGGCCGCCTCGGTCGGAGCGTAACCGGCCAGCCCGAGCTGAAGGCTGATATTGCGCACCTGGGTGGTGACAAACAGGTAGATCTCCCGTACGGTGTCCGCCGGGGTCTTGGAGCCGGCGGTCAGCTCGGCGACTTTGGCGCGGATTGCCGCATCGGGCTGCGCCTTGGGGTAGAACTGCGCGCCCAGCCAGGAGCCGAGCTTTTCCCAACTGTCCACGTTCGAATAAAGCAGGAATGGCGCAAAAGCCAGAGTCCCGGGCATGTACGGTATCCGGTGGATCATCGGCTCGTCCCGCACCTCCCAGCGGTAATGCTTCGCCTTTGGCCTTTCGGACTCCTGGTCGGCGGAATCCGGCGCTATCTCCAGACCGCCGCCGGTGAACAGCCGCGGCTCCGGGAAGTCCGCCGGGATTTCCAGGTCGTAGATTTTCTCCAGGATCGGTTCATCGGAGCGGAAAACCTCGACATCCCAATAGGGATAGAGGTTAAGCGGAGCGCTCGTATCGGGCCGGCTGATCGTGCGTGTCACGAGCTCGATCACCACTCCCGGGGCTATCGAGCCGAAAGAGATGACTTTCTGCTTGATATCGGCATAGATTGCCGCTCCGGTCAGCTCCGGCGGCGTGATCACATTGATCGCCTTGGCCTCGACCGGCACGGTCTGGCCGCCGGGGAGCCAGGTGCGGGCCCGCAGCACCTCGACGCTGTCCGTGCGCGCGTCGAACATCCGCTTCTGGTCGCCGAACCGGCGGCCGCGGTCCTTGAGGATCTTGACCAGAAGCTGCTCCTCCAAAACCTGTGTGTTGTCCTCGGCTACAGAAACGTTCTTCTCCTGGTAGAGGATCAGCGCTCCGGCATCGGGGTACTCGTCGGCACCCGGCGCATCCGCTACCAGGCGCGCCGTCTCCTGCTCGCCCAACGGGGCGTTCAGAGCGGGGCGGGGCAGGGAGATAGTCAGGAGCAGTGCGGCAGTTAAAACAGACTGGTACAATCCCGCAGTCGCGCGTTTCATGAACAGCGCCTCCGTATTTGACCTCTTGCGGTCAAACAGAATTGTGGCAATTGTCAGCTGGTAGAAATATGGTTGGTATCCGGCCCGCTCACTCATCCTTCTGCAGGATGATCTCGCCGCGGCCCGAGCGTGAACTGGAGCGCAGGATTTTTTTCAGCTCCAGGTAGCTTTGCGTGTCGAGCTCCTTGGAATCGATCAGGAATTTCTTTTCATAGCGCACATCCAGCCCGCGCTTGCTCTCGGTCGGCGTGGATGCGCCGTATTCCATTTTGTAGGACAGGCCGCCGGATTCGAGATCGACTGTCTCGGGCAGAGACTTGACCTTGTAGCCGGCGGGCAGCACCAGGTTTTCCTGCTGGGATGAGCCCAGGGTGACTCCCAGGTCCAGCGGGTACTGGCGCTCGGGCAGCCCGGCCGCGGACAGGAAGCTCTGCAAGATCAGCTCGAAGCTATTGGTCGAGATCGGGGACTTGATCAGCAGGTATTTGCCTGCCTGTATCGCATAGTCCTCGACCTCATAGCTGAAACGCAGTCCGAACGGGGTGTAGAGGTCCTCGGGGTCCGAGGTGGAAAAGCCCAGCAGACGGGCCCCCGGGTGCACTCCGGTAACCACCTGCTGCCAGATGTTATTCAATTCCTGGGGCGGATACCTTTTGACAAAGGAGCGGAAAGCCACGTCGTAGATCCCGCGAGTGTTTATCGTGGCCTCGCTCACCAGGCGGCCGCTTTCATCGATCCGGCTGGTGGCGCTGATCGTGCCCATGTTGTCGCCCGCGGGAGAGTGGGCGCTGGTCTGAATTGTTTCACCATCGGGTGTGCAGACCAGCATCGAGGCGTCCCCCTCGCCTGTGAACAGCAGCTCTGGGAAGTTTTCCACCGTAGGGTCGGAGTAGCGGTAGCCGCCCTTGCCATCCGGCAGGGCCACAATCGCGTGGTTGAAACCGATGGTCGGGATTTCGGTGTCTACCAGCTGGGTGGCCCGGGTCAGCACCGGATAGCATTTGATCCCCAGGTCATCCAGCATCGAGCACATCAGGATCGCCACATCCCGGCAGACCCCATAGCGCGTGCTCAGAGTCTCGGTGGCCGGCTTGGGCTCGAACCCGGCTTTCTTGCCGGTGCCCAGGCCCATGTAGCGGATTTTCTGGGCCACAAAATGATAAACCGCCTTGATCTTCTCCTCATCGGTGGTCATCCCCTTGGTGACCCCGGCCACAGCTGCTTTCAGCGAATCATTCTGGTTGCGGTACTGTAGGGTCATGTCGTACCACCACTTGCTCATCTGGTTCCAGGAATCCCACGTCGAGGCCAGCAGGCGGGGCGCGAAGCTCAGATAGCTCGGCATTGACGGTTCTGCAACAATGCGCGGCACATCGTGCGTTTCCCAGACATAGCTAGTGCGGCCGTTCTTTTTCGCGGTGCTGAAATCGACCTTGCCATCCTTGACCAGGTGGTGCAGGGGCTTAGAGTCCGGCCCGTTGATCTCGAGCCGTTTATGCAGGAGCGGGTCCGAGCCCTGGAAAAGGTCGATGATGTCGTACTCACCCTCGCAGGGGGCCAGGAAACAACTGTCCACCACCGCGTACTCGATGGCATCGCCCACCTCGAGGTTCTGGAAAGTGACCATCTGGATCCGCACATTGGCGTCGTAGATATTCATCTGCGCCAGGGCCGGATGGGTCACGTCCTTGATCATCTCCGCCGGCACCTCGACCGCTGAGCCGTCCGGCTTGATAACCCGGGCGAACTCGATCCGCACCGCATCGTACTGGCGGCTATAGTCGAACCCGGCCTCGCCGTAAGAGTTTTTGCCTGTTTCGGTCAGCACCTTGACCAGCTCGTAGCGGCGGTCGAGGAAAGTTCCATCCGCCTGGAATGTCACTTCCCGGCGGTCCTCCACTACCAGGGCATTGGCGTCCGGGTATTTATCCAGTCCGCCCGCCGCGGCGAGCCGGTCCAGGGTTTCCCGGCCGGCCTGGCCGGCCGGGGCCGGGATAATGAGAGCGAGCTGAAAGAACAGGACAGCCGTCAACAGCCGGTTGAGACGCTTGAGGGTGTTCATCGCCGGATCTCCGTGCGAGAGGGAATGATAATCTGTCTCGGAAGTTGACTAACAGTATAGAACGGAGGTTACTTTGTCAAATAGAACGCTTTGTGTGTCCGGATACGCTCGATCGGAATAAGTGGTCGCCGCTTTACTCGGCTTTCAGGCTTGACCTGCCGCGCCGCGCCGGGTAATTTTCAGATTGCTGAGTTTACCCTGACGCTCCCGCCCGTGTTCAATAACTCTTCAGGAGAAGCCGGGTCATGATTTGCTCTTCGTCCATTCAAAAAAGCCTTCGCGCCCTGCAGGTGTGGCTTGTCCTGCTCGCTGCTCCGGGATACTGTGCCGGGCTCATCGTCAACCCCTGGGTGGTCACCGACCGCAGCGTCAGCTGCTACGATTACCCCAGCCTGATCGCCGACCTGACCCGTGGCCTGGAAACGCCGCAGGACAAAGCCATCGCCGTCTTCCGCTTTTTCCGCCGGGCCATGTTCCCTTATACGAACCGCAATGAGTATCCTTTCCCGGTCAACGACCAGCAGCACATGTTCGATTTCGTCCGCATGGTCAATGTCTATGGCTATGCGCTTTGCACCCAGACCAACTGGATGTTCGCCAGTGTGCTCAAGCAGAGCGGCCAGGTCGAGGATGCCCGGGGGATCAGCGTGCCGGGCCACGGTACCGCGGAGGTCAAGTGGGATGGCCGCTGGCATTTCATGGATGCGATAGTGGGCTGCTATGCCTTTCGCCGGGACCGCCGCGAGATTGCCTCTATCGAAGACATCCTGGCCGATTCGACTCTGCTCAGCCGCGCCGTGGCCGAGGGCAGGGCCAGCCAGCCGTTCTGCCCCTGGGATGGAAAGCCGATCTACCCCGAGGAAGCGCTGGCGGTTACGGATCAGTGGTACACTTACCGCAAGTACGGCCTGGATTTCCTGCTTAAAGTGATACCGGACTACAAGCCGGCCGAGGCTGATGAACCCAGTACTTTCAGCATGGCCTTCAACCTGAGGCCCGGGTTCAGGCTTACCCGGATGTGGGACAACCTGCCGGGCATGTACAACCTGAGCTATGAATACTACAGGAATAACAAAACCATCCAGACTCCCTCGCCTTCGATCCTGCCGCCCCATCACCCGGACAATGGCGGAGAGCGGCTGGACAGCCTCAATTTCCCGCTTATCGAGCCTTACCGAAAAGTGATCCTCGGCCGCGGCTCTTACCATTACTACGCCAATGGAGTGTTGAGCTATAGCGACGATTTTTCCGACAGGCGTTTCATGCAGGCCGCCGACTCGATCAGCTCGTTGATAGTGGAGCCGGGCAATGCGGGCCGGGGCGGGATACTGCGCTGCGCGCCGGGCGACAGCCTGGGAGAGGCAAACCTCAATTTCGAGGCGCCGTACGTTTTCGTGGGCGGGTCGATCCGCGGCAGGGCCGAGGTGGTGGAGGGCTCCTGGGCCGCGGTTTACCTGGATATCGGCCGCACGGAGAACTGGCTCTGTCTCGGAGTTGCGACCTCCGGCGGCGATTTCAATTTCCCTATTCCAGCCAACCTGATAGAGGAGCGCTACGCGTTCAAGATCAAGCTCAAACTCTTCGATAAAAGCGCCGCCGGCTCGGTCCGCCTTTACGAGCTGAAAGCCGAGGCGGTCTGTCAGCTCAACATGTATTCGCTCCCTTTCCTCGCTCCGGGCAATAATAAAGTTTCCGTGCAGGCCGGGGCGATCCCTCAGGGGGCCGCTCTGCAGGTGATCTACCGTTGGCTGGAGCGAGGCCGGGAGCGCACGGACCTCCGCCTGGTAAGTACTCCGGGGGAAAGCTACACTATCGCAGTATCCGGTATAGAGTATCCGAGGATGAAAGACATTTCCATGGAATACATTCCGCGATAAATTCGCTGCTGGCGGCATGGCGATATTATTGACAGCGGCTGAGATAAACGACAGATTATTAAATTCCTAAAAACGAATTTCACCATTAACTCGAGTGCCCTTCAGGAGGTGTTTTTGATGCGAGCCTGGCGACTTATACTGGCCTCACTGGTTTTTTCGATCTGCACGGTCGGCTTTGCGGATGAGGTACGGGTTTACGAGGAACCGCTGGTTCTTCCCACCTACCGGATCGGCGCACCGGAAATAATGCCTTACTGGGACCGGATTTATCCATACACGATGCTCGAAAAGCTGACCGGAGACAAGTACGACCGGACCTATCGCGCTCTGTACGTGGAAAACGAGTATGTCAAGGCGCTGGTCCTGCCGGAGATCGGCGGCCGGCTCCACGGGGCCCAGGATAAGACCAACGGTTACCAGTTCCTTTACAATCAGACGACGATCAAGCCGGGACTGGTCGGCATGGCCGGAGCCTGGATCTCGGGCGGAGTCGAGTGGAACTTCCCGCACGGCCATCGTCCAACCGGGTTCCGCGATACCGACTACCGGATCGAGGAAAACCCGGACGGCACGAAAACCGCCTGGACCGGGGAAGTCGATCAGGTTTACGGAATGCGCTGGGCCGTGGGCACGACAGTCCACCCGGGCCGCAACTGGGTGGAAACCAAGGTGCGTTTGTTCAACAGCACGCCCTATATGCAGTCCTATCAGATGTGGGCCACCGCGGCTGTGCGGGCCACCGAGAACTACCAGGCGGTCATTCCCACGGAGATAGCCACCGGCCACTATAAGCGCCAGTTTTATAACTGGCCGGTCAATGAAGGAGTCGACCTGAGTTACTGGAAGAATATAGCTCCGGCGAGCAGCTTTTTCGCCTGGAACTGCGATGCCGACTATTTCGGCGGCTACAGCCCGGAAGAGCATGCCGGCATGGTGCATGTGGCCGACCATAATATCGTGCAGGGCAAGAAGCTCTGGACCTGGGGTACCGCGCTCTCTGGCCGCATCTGGGAAAAGATCCTTAGCGATGGCGACCTGCCGTATTTTGAGCCGCAGGCCGGCGCCTACTCGGACAACCAGCCGGATTACCACTGGATAATGCCCGGCGAGACCAAGGTTTACAGCGATTTCTGGATCCCCGTGCGCGATATCGGGGTCTGGGATTATGCCAATCTGGAGGGCACTCTCAACCTCGATCTCGAAAAAGGCAAAGCCGGTTTCGGCTGGTCGCCGACCGGGGTCAACAAGGCCGCCCGGGTAATCGTGACCTCCGCCGGGACCGAAATATTCAACCAGAGCGTGGATACCGACCCGGCCAGGCCCTTTATCGCCGAGGCCAAAGCCCCCAAGGGAGCCGACATCTATTCCCTGCAAATGACCGTCTTGTCAGCGGCCGGCGACACTCTGCTCAACTACAGCCACCCCCGGCCGAAAAATCCGCCCCTGCCGGCACCCACACCCATGCCGGCCGCACCTGCGGAAATCAAGTCCAATGATGAGCTGTTCGTGATCGGCGATAATTTTGAGAAATTCCGCGACACCGAGAAGGCGCTGACATACTACGAGGAAGCCCTGCGCCGCGACCCGGGAGATATCCGGTGCAATACGTCGCTCGGGCTGCTGAGGCTGAAAGAAGGCCAATTCCAGAACGCCCTCGAATACTTTGACAAGGCACTGGAGCGCGAGCCTTATTTTGCCCAGGCGCGGTATTACAAGGGATTGGCACACCTGTGGCTGGGTCAGCCGGCCGAAGCCGAGAAGCATTTCAACCGCTCGAGTTACGATCAGGCCTATTACGCCGGCGCGCATTTCGAGCTGGCCCAGCTCTGCACCTCGCAGGGCCGCTATGCCACGGCGCTGGAGCATATCGAGCGCAGTATTCAGGGCAATGGGGACAATTCAGAGGCCTATGCTGTAAAGGCGCTGATCCTCAACCGGGCGGGCCGCTATGTGGAGGCCCTGGCCGTGGCCGATAAAATCCAGGCCATGGATCCGCTAGATTTTCTCTCGCTGACTGAAAAATATTTCTCCCTGGCCAACCTGGGACGGGAGGAGGAAAAGCAGAAGGTTTACGACCAGGCTCTGGCCCTCTCCCGTTTAGACAGCCAGAACTATATCGAGCTGGCTATCCGCTATGCTCGCTGCGGCCAGTACCAGCATGCGGCGCGGGTCCTCGGAATCCTCGTCGAGAAAGGCGAGAAGGTCTCGCCGCTGGTATATTACTATCTGGCTTATTACGAGCATCTGCTGGGCCGGGAGGAGGATGCCGCCCGCTACCGTCTTGAAGGCGGCAAACAATCCCCGCAGTACTGCTTTCCTAACCGCCTGGAGAGTTTCCCGGTGCTGGAATGGGCTATCGAGCAGAATGGGGAGGATGGCCGCGCCCTGTATTACCTGGGGAACCTGCTCCGGAGCAAGTCGCGCACCGAGGAGGCGATCGCTGCCTGGGAGAAATCAGTCAAGTACGATCAGAATAATGTCGTGGCTTACTGGGACCTGGGTGAATCCTGGATGATCAAGCGCGATCTGCAGAAGGCCAGGGCAGCTTATGAAAAAGCGGTGACCGCAGACCCCAGCGCCGCAATGGCACTCGAGGATTTGGACCGGATCAACCAGATGCTTAAAATGTCAAACCCGGAGCGGATTGCCCTGCTGGAAAAGAACATGGAGACAGTTACCAGCCGCGATCCCCTGCTCAAGCGCCTGGTCTCGCTCTACGTGCAAACCGGCCGTTACGATGATGCGCTGAAATGGCTGAAAGAGCACCATTTCCGCTCCTGGGAGGGCCGCTACGATGTCCACCAGTATTGGGTGGAAAGCAATATCGAAAAGGGCGACCAGGAATTCAAGGCAAATAATTACATGAAGGCTCTGGAGTTGTACCAGCTTTCGCTGACCTACCCGTTCAACCTCGAGGTGGCGGAGCAGCCTCGGGCCAGCCACGCCCGCAACCGTTACAAGGTGGCGCTGGCCCTCGAGGCCCTGGGAAAGAAAAAGGAGGCCCGGCAAACCTTCGAGCAGGTCGCGGCCGAGAAATCGAGACCCGACAGCCCTTACCAGTACTATCGCGGCAAAGCCTTGGAAAAGCTGGGACGGAAAGATGAAGCGCTGAAGGCGTTCGAGCAGCTTCTGGCCGCGGCGGAAGAGCGTCGGGAGACGGAGAATGAACATATTGAAGAGGGGGTAAATTTCGATCCCGGGCGGAACATGGAGTCTCTCCGGCATTACAAACGTTATCTCGCCCTGGAAGGCCTGGGCCGTCAGAGCGAAGCCGAGGCGGAAAGGAAGATCGCCCTGGACAGC
>Ga0156185_1248_pt2 | contig 11308 bp, 6 predicted proteins | sample RifCSPlowO2_12_FD_107838 | JGI IMG/M metagenome (GOLD analysis project Ga0156185, IMG submission 107838) | Candidatus Glassbacteria bacterium RIFCSPLOWO2_12_FULL_58_11 | reverse complement strand
TTATTTTGACCTGGTGCGGCCCCGGCGTCTCGTCGCGGTAGCGGATTACATTATGTCCGAGGGCGAGGGCGGGCAGCGAGTAGGAGGAGCACTGGATATCTGCCGTAAGCTCCACCGATTCGAGCCCGCTCTGGGTCGGCGGGTCGTTCTTCTCATTGGCCATGAAATTGAATTCAACAGAATAGTCGTGGCGGCCGCGCTCGCCTGAGGGAAAGAGCACTTTGTCCAGGTCGACCTCCGCCTGCAGGCTGCCGCTGGAGTCTTTCGGCGCGCGCCAGACTGTCTGGCTCACCGGACCGGTCCGGCTGCTGACCGTAAAGGACATCCCATCCCAGCGCGTGGCCGCGCCGCGGTAGAGCCGGGCCTTGATCTTCCCGCCCAGAATCGTATAGGGTGTCTCCATGTCGAGGATCGCCCGCTCGGGCATGTCGTAGATGCCGCCCTGCTTGTGGCGCACATGGACCGCCGGCTGCTGGCCATCCAGGACCGCGAAACAGGGCGCTTGGTTCTGGTTGAAAAACGAGGGGGCGAGCTTCGAGTTAAGGTCCGGTTTCCAGATCAGCTGCCCGTCTCCGTAGCGCATCGGTTTGGCCCACTGGTTCCCGCCCGCCAGGTTCTGGTCGTGGCGCTCGTAATCATAGTATTTCTTTCCGCCCTTCCAGTTGCGGATCAGGGTCTCGCCGGGGCGCAGGGTCATGGCCATCGAGTGCGGCTCATAGGTGAAGCGGTCATAGCCGGTCTGGATATAGCATTCATCCGCGCCGTGGAAATAACGGTATCCGCGCTGGTAGATCCCATCCTGCGAGACATGCGGGTTGCCGCCCTCGACATCCGTATAGACCGCGCGGACCGCCTTGTTGCGGCCTGAAAATGCGGTCAGGTTGGCTTTCTCCGGCACCCCTTCACTCGCTTTCTGGTCCGCCCAGAGCTGCTCAATCGAGGCGATTGTGCGGTTGTCGCCGGCCAGGTAGTAGAGGCCGATATCGCTGTCCAGCATGTGCCAGGCGTTGTTATAGAACGCCTCGCTTACCGTATGCTTCCAGACCTCCCAGACCCGCGCGGGTATGCCGATCGAGCGGCAGAGCGCCACGAACGCCGAGGCATGGTAGGCGCAGTTGGCGTAACCGTAAACGTTCAGCGAGACCGCCGGGTTGTGGCACTCGCGGTCTCCCGGCGAGTCGAGGTGCTGGAAATTGCGGCGCACGAAATCCCAGAGCGCCAGGGCCCGCTCCTCATCGGTAGTGCAGCCCCGAGTGGCCTCGCGGGCCATGGTCTCGATATCGAACCAGTCGTATTTCCCATCAACCGTGAGCCTTGGATTGACCAGGGGCGTGTCGCCCAGGTTCTCGATGATAATGGTCTCATTGACCGGGTCGCGCCAACCCCCGACCTCGATCTCGTAGCTGTAGTCGTTCACTGTGATTACCTGGGAATATTCCCTGCCTTCCACCGGCCCGGATAATACGGACAGGCCCAGGCATGCCGCTGTCAATACCACGTCAATTTTCCGCATGGCTCCGCTCCTCGTTTCAATCTGGGAATCGTTATGAAGCAAATTAGTGAGCTTTAAAAGTGTACTGTATAATCAATTTAAATCAGGAGTACCCGCTTGCAGTCGGACATTTGTTTTGCTTCAAACTTGTGAATCAGTAATAAATGCAATATCTGGCGTAGGGGCGCACCAACGTGTGCGCCCGGGCGGACACATGGGTCCGCCCCTACGGCCCGAGAGCCAATGGTAAAGTATGAACATTTCAACACGCTTCTGCTATCATCCGGAAACGTTTGACAGGGCGGTTATTGTGCCGGCCCGGCGGCGTCTTTCGGGATGCTGTATATTGTCTCCTGCCAGGGCTCGAGCCGCACCCGGCCGTCTTTGACCGTGCCGAAGCCGCGCAGGTCCCGCACCCGGCCCAGGGCCTTGCCGTCCTGCCGCGCGAGATTAAATTCCACCTCGGTTCCCCGCATGTTAGAGGCATAGACCAGGAAATCATCTTTGCGCTCCACAGCCCGCACCTCGGCGCCGGTGATCAGGCTTCCCTGGCCATCCAAGGCCACGAGAGGCCTCTTCAGCGCCACTTTTTCGGCGAGCGGCTCGAGCAGCTTCTGGTAGTCCCCGATCTCCAGCGGAGCTGCCAGGTAATACAGCGTTCCCTTACCAAGCCGGACCAGCACTATCGCGGCGCCGCCATCCTCGAACTGCGCCAAGACTTCGTTCTTGCCCGGGTCGAGGGTCTGCACCAGGCCGTCGCTCTGCAGGACTAGCCCGGCTTTATTCTTAAAAATATCGGTGCCGCCGGTAGTGATCTTTCTTTTTACCTCGCCGAACACGAGGGTCTGGGTGAAACTCTGGTCGTAGTTTTTCACCAGCTCGCCCTCCCCGAGTACCGGCGGCAGGGTGATATCTTTCACCTTGAGACCCAGGCCGGCCAGCTTGTCGGCGGGCCGGGCGTACTGGTCGAACAGGAAGGATTCGGGCACAACCAAGGCGCAGCCGCCTTGTTCGACATAGGCCAGCACCCGTTCAGTTATTTCGGGCGGAAGATACTTGGCCGCCGGGATGATTAACAGTTTGATCCCGGCCAGCTTGCCTTCGAGGATCTGTTTTTCGCTGATGAATCCGGTGCGGCAGCCCAGGAAACGCGCACCCTCCCAAGCGGTGCCGAGAGCGTACAGGTAAGGGGTCACGCCGGCGCGGTGGAGCTGCGGAGGCACCTGCACGATACAACTCTTGGAATAGAGGAGCGCCAGCTCCGGCTCGGGCCGGGTGAACTCGGCAATTTCAGGGCCCAGCCGGCGTACATCCAGGCCCAAACGCAGGACCTCGGCTACCTCGGACAGGGGGATGTCCCAGCTCTGCGAGACCGCGGTTGCATAATATTCCGGGAACTCGCTGCTGCCGCGGCTGGCGCCCCAGAGCCACTTGGCGATTGAGGACTTGCCGTGAATGAAATGCAGAAGGATGTTATGCACTCCGCCGCCCATTTCAGGTTCCACCATGACTTTCCGCTTCTCGCTCAGGCTGAGGAACAGGTCGCTGAAAATGTGGGTGCCCCCGGACTCGTTCAGGATTGCGTCATCCACCTCGTTGATAATCATTTCCTCATCGATGCCCGTGGTGCTGTTGGCCGCGGAGAGCATGCTCGAGGTGCCCCCGGCATTGATCGGGGTGACCGGGTCATATTTGCGCATCTCGGCCTTGACCCACTTGAGGTAGTCGGTGAAACGGCGGGAGTTGAAACAGGCCCAGTCATACCAGGCGGCCCGGTTGACATCCGCGACAGGAGCGGCATTCTGGGTCGCCGGGGCGGCTATATCGGAAAATGAAGTATACTTGGTGCCCCATATCTCATTTACCAGGCCTATCGACTGGTACTTTTCGCGCAGCCAGCCGCGGAACATTTCCTGGCTCCGGTCGCAATAACAGATATACATCAGCTCGTAGCCCATGATATTATAGAGCAGGTCCGGCCGGGACATCCAGACTTTGGATTCATCCCGGATATACTCTTGTACCGCCTCGCGGATCTGCGGGCTTTCCAGGCAGATCACCACGTTTTCCTTGGGACCTCCCATGGACCAGCGGTCCTTGATCAGGTGGCCGCACCAGCCGTCCCAGCCCACCCGGTGCGTATCGGGGTACTTGTGGAAAGCCGTGTAAACCGGAGAGCGCTCGATATCGTAGCGCGACCCGCCGCCCACGCAGTAAGTCTCCATCACATGGTCGTAGGGCGCGAAATAGTCCAGCAGCGAGCCTCCGTGCACGCCGTGCATTGCCAAGACGATCACCGGGTCGCCGTTGGGGTAGCGGAAAAAGCCATCCGACTGCCCAAGCCCCTTGAAATTCGGATAGGGCGGCACATGGAGCAGGTTCCAGGCGGCTTGTTCAGCCGGATCGCTGCTGTTTTCCTTCGGCGGCCGCGTCAGCAGCGCCGCCAGCTCCTCCGCGGCCCGGCTGCAGGAGGAGACGACATAATCCAGGATTTTTGTTTCTTCAGCCTCGCTGCGGAACCAGACCAGCTTGCTCCGCTGCTCGAGGCCGATTTTCGCGGTTTCCAGGGGCAGACGGTGGTAGAGGGGCTGGAGGCCGGCCTTCTCGGCCTGCGCCACCACCGACTTGAGCCGCTTGACAGCCTCCGCGGACCGGAGGCGCAAGACCTTGATATCCGGGCTCCACTGGATAGCCTCCTCGGGTCCGTACAGCTGCAGGGAAGCGTAGCGGTCGTCGATCACCACCCGGCAATCCAGGGGCGCGCAGCGGCTGGCGCCGGCAGAGGGTTCTTCGCCCCGGGTCAGGCGGAAATTGTCCAGGTACAGCTTGCCGCCCAGCCTGCCGAAACTCAGGCTGAACCTGCGGATCTTGTTCAGGGCCAGGTGACGGTCCCCATCCTCGACCATGGCGGTGGGCAGCTTGAACTCGAAATGGTTCCAGCCGCGGTTGAGGAAGATCTTGTCGCCGCGGTAGGACTTGCCGGAGATTTCGGCCTCTTCATCCGTTCCCAGGCTGTCGAGGATCTGAATCCGGCCGACCTGCACCCGGCTCGAGGGATTGTAGATATCGAACCTGAGCAGCTCATAGGCGCTCCAGTCGGCGGGCAGCTTTTCGCTTTCCAGCGCTCCGGCGCGCCGGTCCGAAAGATCGAGCTCGAGGCATTTCGCGCCGTGGGCCGGGTATTCCATGGAAAGGCTGATAGCGCCCTGCCAGCGCTGCAGGGAAGAGGAGTCCTCGAAATCATCCAGGAGCAGAGTCGGACCGCCTGAGGCCGGTCTGCATGGGCTTAAAAGGGCCGAAAAACTCATGGCGCAAACGAACAAGAAACGAATTGGACGGGTCATGCGGAATGCTCCTGAATTTGTGAATTAGGCATTTCCGGCTGTGAGGGAAGATGAACGAATAATGCTCGAAAACCGGTGTGCGTAAAGGAAAGCGCAATATATTGTAAAGCTATGCAATACTTTGAAACGGTAGCAGTTATTATCGAAGAAAGCAAGAATATTTGCGAGTTCTCGGCTTTCCGAAAGACGCTCGGCATTCTTGAATCTTCAGCCGATAATCCCTATTTTCTGCGGCAGGTTAAGATTTTAGGATAGGCGCTACTTTTACAAGAGAGGCTTCAAATGGGCGGGACAATTTCGAAAATCTTCCGGATAGCAATGGTTGTTGGCCTGATCTGGCTTATTCCGGTAGCAGCCTTAAAGGCTGATGAACTGAAGACTTTCTCCCAGGTCATCACTACAGGAGAAGCCGAGTTCAATATCGAGACACAGGGCACGCTCGACCCGGAAAACGTCGAGATCACCATCGAGAATATCGGGGAGACCGCGGTGGTCAATCCCCGGGTGACGGCCAACGGCCGGTATAACTGGTACACTGTAGAGGACATGGCCGCCGAGATCACCCGGGGCTGCGCAAGCGAGCAGGAAAAGGCGATGGCGGTTTTCAACTTTGTCGATAAAGAGACCTACTGGTGGAGCTACCCCAAGGATATTACCAGCGACAATCCGGTCCGGCATTTCAACAGCTACGGCTACCATATCTGTTCCCAGGCCGCCTGCCAGTTCGTGGCGCTCTGCCGTGCCGCGGGCCTCGAGGCCCGGGTGTACGAGATCTGGCACCATACTGTCGCCGAGGCCAAATGGGACGGCGCCTGGCACCACATGGATGCCGACCTGGGAATCTGGTATCTCAAGGCTGACAACCGCTCTATCGCCTCGATCGCCGAGCTGGAGCAGCACCCGGAGTGGGTCTCGCGCAGCTACGAGCCGTACCGCTGGTACATCGGTCTGGATGGCCGCAAGATGATCTACATGCCGGAAAAGGACCCCGCGGGCCAGTCCCTGGCCGATATCTACGCCACCGGCGAAGACAACTATGTCGAGACCGCTTATGATGAGATGCTTTACAAGGTGCGAACCATGGACCTTACCCTGCGGCCTTGCGAAAAGCTCGTGCGCTGGTGGAAACCGGTCTTGAGAAAATATTACGACCAGAAAATCTCTCACGAGCCGCCGCGCTATGCCAATGGCCAGCTTATTTTCGAGCCGGATTTCCGGCGCTTCAGCTATGACGGCCTGATCCAGCGCAGCAATGTCAAATATTACTGCGAGGACCAAAAGTCGCCGGATGTCCATGTGGACCGCTTGCAGGACCGTCAGCACGACCTGTTCTCCTCAATCCTGATCCGCATGGAAAGCCCTTACGTGATGGTTGGTGGCTTTGCCGATACCCGTTATTACAAGGCGGGCACCTCGGGTCTGGACCGGGTGACCCTCTCGGCCAACCTGGATGACAATTACCCTCCCGCGCCATTCGACCGTCAGACCCGGCTCTGGGACTATTACTCCTGGGGCTATGGTCTAGGCGATAGCCGGGCCGTGCTGGATGATAAGATGCTCAAGGATGGAGTTCAGGCGACCTATGGCTTCGATGTGGTTTACGATATTTCGGCGGCGAAAAGGAACGAGAACACACAGGCGGTGTTCCCGCTAGTCTATGGCGGCCAGTCGGGTGTCGAGCAGGTAAAAATCGTGGCCGACCTGCAGGTCAATCCGGGCAGCCTGCCGGCGCTGTCCCTGGGCCAGAACACTGTCCGCTACACGGACCAGTCGCCGGGAGCGCGGACAGTGAAAATTACCTATACCTGGCGCGAGAAAAACGGCCCCCGCGCGCCGGAAGCTCCGGTCGCGCAATCGCCGGCCAATGGGGTCAAAATCAAAGACCTGGCCCCGGCTTTTGAATGGTCGCCCGCGGTCGCTCCGGACGGCGGAAAGTTCGCCTGCTACCGTTTCCAGCTCAGCCTGCGGCCCGACTGCGCCTGGCCCCTGACCCAGGCCTTCGACCGGGATGTCCGAGCGGGCTGCACGTTTAAAGCGCCCGCGGGCTGGCTCAACCCGGGCACGACCTACTACTGGCGGGTAAAAGCGGAGGATGAGCAGGGTAACTGGAGCGCCTGGAGCGGGATTTATTCGTTCACGACTAGATAGGGGTAAATCTTATCTGGTAATCCAGCAAAGCGAGAGTGGGGAAAAAGGGCGTTGAGGTTTTAAGCCTCGACGCCCTTTAGTTGTCAGCCTGTAGGGGCTGTTCGCAAACAGCCCCTACAATTGCTTGCCAATGTTGATATTGCGTGCTTTTGCTAAATTTAATTTACTTCAATCAGAAGTTTCAGATTCTAAACGCCGGGATGCTACGGCCGACCGCTCCATTTACTCCACTATCGCTTGGTAAGAAAGGACCTCGAACTGGTCCAGCATCTGCATGTCACCGGCCGGGTGAAGCTGGGACATGAGTATGCCGATGTATTTCTCCTGGGGATCGATAAAGAAGCGGGTGTTGTAAAATCCGCCCCAGCCGTACCTGCCTTCCGAGCCCATCTCGGTCAGTTTAGTCTGTATCCCGAACCCCAGGCCGAATTCCGAGGCCGGGTCGCCGGTCGTCACCTGCTCGGCAGTCATCATCTCGATTGTCTTGGGGCTGAGCAGCCGCACTCCGTTCAGCGTCCCGCCGTTGAGCAGCATCTGGCAGAACTTAGCATAGTCCATCGCCGTCGAACAGAGCCCGCCGCCGCCGGACTGGTAGAGTTTTTTGCCCTTATAGGGATAATCCGCATCGTAGCTGAAAGTACCCTCGACTATGGGTTCGTCGGGGAAGCGTTTCAGGCCCTGTTCCTTGTACCAGGTGTAAGCCGTGGCGAGCCGGTCCTGCTTGCTTTCGGGCAGGAAAAAGTAGGTATCCGCCATGTCCAGGGGCTTGAAAATCCTCGAGCGGAGAAACTCATCCAGACTCATCCCGGAAACCACTTCCACCAGGTAGCCGAGGGCATCCACGCTTAGGCTGTATTCGAATCTTTCCCCGGGATTGAACAGGATCGGCAGCCTGGCCAGGCGCTTGATACTCTCGCTCAGGGACAGGGTTTCCTTTCTTACCCCGTTGCCGATCTCGTTCTCCTGATATAAGGCCCCGAGCTCCGGGTTCCAGTGATAGGTCAGCCCGGAGGTGTGGGTGAGCAGGTGACGGATAGTTATCTCATTATCCGCCGGCACAGTGTAAGTTTCGCCGTTTGGCGCTTTCTTGAGGATCTTCGGATTTTTGAATTCAGGAATGAATTTCGAAACCGGATCGCTCAGCATGAACCGGCCCTCCTCGTACAGCAGCATGACCGCCGCGCTGGTGATCGGCTTGGTCATGGAGCAGATGCGGAAGATCGCATCTTTTGGCATCGCTGCGCTCTTTTCCCGGTCTTTCATCCCCTGGGCCTTGTAATAGGCGATTTTCCCGTTGCGCAGGATCAGGCTCACCGTTCCCGCGACCCGCTCTTTGGCGATGTAATCATTTATCACCGCATCGAGCCGGGCCAGCCGCTCCGTCGAAAGGCCGAGTTTCTCAGGCGCCGCATAGGGTAGATCCGCGGCCCGCAGCGGGAGAATCATCAGCGCCGCGGTCAGCAGCGCCAGCATCATGAAGTTACGTCTGCGCAGCATAGTCCTCTTCCTCCTTAAATTGACACATTCTCCGGCAACGCGGAAAGACGATACCCGAAAATACAACCGGGGCCATATTCAGTCCAGAATTCCTGCCCGCGCCGCGGCGGCCTCAGCTTTTACCTGGAGAGCTCTTCCAGGAGAGCCTTGCCCTGATTGACAGTATTCAAGTAATAATCAGGGCCGGCGGAGCTGCTGTAACTAATTGCCATCAGGAAGGCAGTCAGCTTTTCGAGTTTTTCCCTGTCCGACGTGAGAGCCGTTTTGGCAAGCTCTTCTTTGAGCAGCCGGATTTTTTCATAATCCTGGACGCCCTCGCGCAGCCGCTCGAATCTAATCGAGCTGCGCGGCCCCGGATAGACCAGGAAACAGTCCCCGGCCGGCCAGGAGATATAGCGGCTGTCCACCAGCGGATCGAGAGGCCAACTGTTGTAGGCCCAGCGCAGGAAGCCGTCGAAGCCCCGGGCCGCGGCGTACCAACCGAGCCAGGCCGCTTCCACGGGGGGCGAAAACGTGAAAGTGTTGGGCAGCGCCGGTCCGCAGCAGACATAAAACGTGCTCGGCCGGTGAAGGCTGCGGCGTTCCCGCAGCACCTCGGCGCTTACCTGTTGATCGATGAAAAAACACCAGTGGTAAACATCATCATTGATTTCCGCCAGGTATTCGCCGGTCAGGCCGATCTTGAGCTCCGGCGCATCCGCTCTCAAAAAGTCGATAATTTTCCGCATCTGCTCCAGCGGGGCCTCATCAATCCCGAAAACCGTGCGCTCGAACCAGCCCTTTTCCTTTAAATGCCGGGCAAAATCGCTCAGGAATGGCCGCCAGTGCTCCCGGTACTCGGGTGAGCCAACTGCGCAGGAGAGAGTTTTGTATTCCGCGGACTGCTCATCGAAATACGAGTACCCGGACCAGGAAAGCACCGTGAAACAGTTTATCTGCTCTTTTATCCCCTGCTCCATGCAGAACTCGACATACCTGTCGAATACCGAGTAGTCGTAGCGCCAGGTCCCATCATTCAGCCGGGTCCACTCGACCATTGATTCATAGGCGTCCAAGGTTTGTCCGCCCCAGGGCCGGGAGACTATGGTCGTGGTGATACATTTCTGACCGGCCTGCGCCAGCATTTGAGTCAGCGGTTTCAGCAGGGACCAGTGCTCCGGCGACCAGGGCCGGACATGGTGATAGCGGGCCACCGCCCAGGGATTCTGCCATAAATCCAGTTGAAACGACCATTCGGAGGGCGGGGGAAGAGTGCGGGGCAGGACTTCCAGCTCGATAGTAAAGGTCAGGCTTTCCGCGTTTTCCGCCTCGACCGTAATGTCCGCCCGGTACTCCCCGGCTTCCGCCTCTTGTGGGATCTGCACGCTGATCCAGAGCGGCCGGACACTCCGGGCCGGGAGGTCGAAGCGGTCAAAATCATCCAACACGTCCGGCATCAGCGAGCGTTGATCCGGAGGAGCGCCCCGGCCCTCCTGGCTCCCATCATCCGCCAGTACGTAGCGCACGAAATTGACTTTCAGGCAATCCCCGGCCGGAAGCTCCATCCCGCCGCCAGCGAAAGAGGATGTTTTCCACCTGACTTGACTGATCTCGCTCGAGCTCCATAGAAGTAATTGGCTGTAAAGCCTTTCCCCTTTCCAGCCGGAGAGTTTTATGCGCCGGCTGGTCTCGATCCCGGGGGGAGCGCTGCGGGGATATTTCTTTTCGACCGAGGCGAATGAGCCTTGTAAGCCCGGGGCTTCATTCCGCCATATTTCCGGCCGGCCGCTGTCGGGGTCATCCGGCTCCTGGGCAGGGTACAGGCGGGTACCGAAACTGAACTCGGAGCGCCGGTTTGGCGGGATCGAGTCCCAGCGCATTTTCTGGATGGGCAGCAGTCCGGGGCGGAAATACGCGGGGTCCGGTCCAGTCTCCTCAGTTTTGGATAAGTCAGCCGCCTCGGCGGGCCGGCTTTCGGTGTCTCGGCAACGGCCACAGCCTGGGAGAGCAATGCCGAGGCAGAGCAACAGCATTAATAAGCAATAGCGAGCGCATTTCCTGGCTTCCTGAATTGAGGACATTCAAATACCTCCGCCTGGCTTGTGGTGACGGAAGGATCCACTTATTAGATGTCTATCAGCTTTTAATTTTAACTTTTTTCGGGCGGGGATAAAAGGAAAAAGCAGGTCTCGCATGTTTTTTCCATCTCCCTGGGACCACACAAGCATTGATCTTTCAGGATGCTTCTGCAGCCAGGTGTAAAGTGTCCGTCCAACTGGCTGCGTACCTCCGGGATCCGGCTGCGTTTTAAGGCCAATTATCTTTAAGGGATAATACAACGATTATCCTGATTATCATAATTTCTTGACAATATATTAATTTTTCTGGTAAAATAGCGCCTATGATAAAAGCCGGCGAAAAAATGTCTGAGGCCATCTCGATTTACTTTTACTGCGACTACTGCCGGACTAATCGCTCCGTCGAGCTTCTGCGCGGCGAAATAGTGCCGGAGTTCCTTGAGTGCGAGGGTTGCGGGAAAAGGTTCGACCTGAGGTGCTGCTGCTATGAGAAACTGGTGCATAATCCAGCGCTAAATAATCCGCGATAAGGCTGGCCGGTCGCATTGTCTCTGCCGTGGGTTTGAAATCTTCTTTTTTCTTCTCCTCCTGAACCCCTCCCAGGTGTATTTACTTCAGAGATTCCCGGGTCGACTCTTACCCGATGCCTGAAAGAGGCTTGCGGGGAGAATCGGCGTAGCCTATAATGTCGCTCGGCCGGTCCGCCAGTGGACAGGATTTGAAACAGGCAATATCGCGTAAAAGATTCCGCGGAGGGAGGAGCGCAATGT
>Ga0156185_1026_pt1 | contig 11311 bp, 5 predicted proteins | sample RifCSPlowO2_12_FD_107838 | JGI IMG/M metagenome (GOLD analysis project Ga0156185, IMG submission 107838) | Candidatus Glassbacteria bacterium RIFCSPLOWO2_12_FULL_58_11 | reverse complement strand
CCCGAGTTGCCCGTGCAGCCGATCCGCTGCGGATCGACCTCCGGCCGGGACTCGAGATAGTCGAGGCCCCGGATCGCATCCCACATGCGCACCGCCATCAGGTGTTTGCCGATCAGGAACAGCGGATTGGCCAGCAGGGTATGCTCGATTACCGGCTCCTGGGTGACCAGAGAGCCGTCCGCCTTGAAATAATCGCACCTCTCGCCCTGGCCCACCGGGTCGAAAAGCAGCACCACATAGCCTTTCTGGACCAGTCCAAGCGCCGCGGAATGATACTCGACAGCGGCCTTGCCCTCGTGCCAGTGCCCGCAGGGAAATAGGATCCCCGGAAATGGCGGCTCCCCGGACTGGGGCACGTAAAGGTTGGCGGTGACATTGATCCCCGGTGTGCTCTGGTAGATCACATTTTCGATCCGGTAGGCGCCCCGGTCCAGCACCCGGGTTACCTCTGCATTAAGAGGCATCCGTTCCGGAAAAGGCAAGCCGAGGATTTTACGGTAATCCCGGAGGAGGTGTTCCTTGTAGGCTTTCCAGTCATCCTCGTTCCTGATCCGCGCCAGTTCCACCTCGCGCTCCCAGGAGCGCTCGATAGGCTGGCGCTGGAGGTGCTTGAGGAGCATGATCGACTGGTCGGCGAATTCATCCTCGAGCGGCAGGACTTTGAAAGGATCGGCGGCGGCCTCTGCCGCATTGAGCGGAGCGGTGAAAGCGAAACATGCAGCCAGCAGGCAGATCAGGAATGACCTCATGGTTGCCCTCGAGGGTTGGAAGGGTTCTGAGCATCAATAAAGCCTTACAAGCAATTAGTAATGAATCTGTCGCAATGCAGAAAGACAAAAATCAATTTGTTATCGGCGTGGCCTCCAGCAGCAGATGCACCTTGAAGGCCTGGTGAACCAGCGGCTTTGAACCCTGCACAGTTCCCAGTTCCACGCCATTTACCCAGTCGCGCACCCGGTAGCTCTTGTCGCGATCCAGGCCCCGCAGATCGAGCGGCCTGCCGGTGCTCCAGTTGTCCGTGAAAAAGCCATAGTAGAGCTTGCCGTTTTTCCGCACCACGTGAGCTTCCGGGGTGTCAAACGCCAGGTCGTAAAGGTTAAGGTATTCACCGCTGCTCAAGCCCATCTGACGGTAGAGCCCGAACCAGCGCTTCCACTTTTCCATCTGCTGCGGCGAAAGATCGGCAAAAAAGGTAGTCACCTGGGCCCCGCTGCCCATGGCACTCTCGAAATCCTCCTGGATCGCGTTCCCGTACCATTCTCCTGCGGGCACCTGATAGCAGTCGCCGACGCAGAAAGTGGGGCCGCGGAAAGCTTTTTCCACCTTGATCCTTCTTCTCATCTGCAGCGAGCTGAGCGGATCGGAAGCATTAGCTACGTTGTAATATGCCATTTTGAAAGGGTCGTGGGGGATGCCGCAGATACACATCTCGACCGGGCAGCCGGGCTTGATTTCCTGTGCCCGCTTGTAGATCGCCTCAAAGAGCCTGTACTGGAGGGTGTAAGAATCCAGCGGGGACTTGTGATGGTGCGCCGGATTGAAACAGGGGGGTGCCGTGCTCAGGTCCGTGCAGTCGAGGTAGAGGCCGTCATAGCCCCAATCGCCCATGAATTTATCCACCAGGGAGACGACATAGTCCACGCCGGGCTGGTACTCCGGGCAAATGATGTACAGGTCGCGCGAGGAAACAGCTGGCTTGCCCTGACGGTCCAGGAGCAGCCAGTCGGGGTGCTCGCGGGCCAGGTCGCTTTCCGGGCTGACTCCCTGGGGATACCACCAGGGGCTGGTCTTGAAGCCCTGGCTGTGAAGGCGGGAGACAAACTTGCGCATGTCGCTTTCGCCGCCGGGGAACTTTCCGGGTGCCGGATTGGGTTTCCAGTCGCCGTACCAGGTGAACCAGCCGTCATCCGGGTTGGCCCATTTTATCCCGATCTTCTTCAGTTCCGGCAGCACGCCGTATATCTGTTCCAGGTTGAAAATCAGCTTGAAGCCCCAGCTTTTCCAGTACGGCTCGTAAGACTCCGGCGGCGAGCTGAGCGGGATTTGCACGGCCTGGGCGCGCAGCAGATCGGCGTAGGTGTGAAGTGGATCGTAGAAGTCCAGGTGGTGAAGGATCAGGGCGCTGCGCACAGTCGCGCAGGACTCGCCGGGAGCGAGTACCGTCTTCTGGCCCAGGTACTCTTTCGGCTCCTCGGTCAGCGCGATTTCCACCCGGCCATCCGCGAGGGTGCGGACCGGCAGGGAAATCCACTGGGGCGATGCTTCGGCGCAGGCCAGAGCCAGCCCCATTTCCGGAGCCCAGAGGTCTATCAGCGGAGTGCCGCCGCCCTCGCCCTCGGAATCCGCCAAGTCCTCCAGCCCCATGAAATTTTTCTGATCGGTGTCCTGCACGATCCGGACCACCGAGTAATCCCGGCTCCAGTTATAGGCGGCTCCCTGGTAGGAGGCGAATTCCCAGGGGCGCGAGCCGGGGTCCAGCAGACGGCGGTCCAGCAGGTAACGGCTGCCGGCAAGCTGCTCGATTTTCACATTCTGGCCGCTCAGGTTTTTCAGTCCGGCTGAGAAAATCACCACATCCGGGAATTTTTCGTAAAAGGAAAGCCGCACCTGCGCCTCGAACTGTAAGTTTCTCATGCCGTAACGCTTTGACCGGGCGGACAGCTCCAGGCAGGCGCCCCGGCCAAGCTGGTCCGAAATTTCCTTAATATTCAGACGGTCCCAGTCGACTGCGAAATCCTCAACCTCGAACCCCTCGACCCGGGCCCCGAAGACCGGCGGGGCGGCCTCCCCGGAGACCGGGCTCAGGGCGCCGCCATTTTCCCGCAGAGCGGGCTTTACCGCCAGCCGGCTGTCGATTTTCAGGCCGATCCGCCTGCTCTGTACCTGCAGAGCATTATCGGACAGGGTATAACTAAGAGTTCCGAGAGTTTTCCACTCTGCCGGAGAATTTCCGGCAGCGGCCTGTCCGGCCGCTCCGGCTGATAAACAGAAAAGAAGCGCGGCAGCCGCCGCGAATATCTTCAAGATGAATGGCCTGGCATGCATAGCGCTGGCTCTCCTGCGGGTGGAAAAAGATTAGCGGTTTCAGCCGGTTGGCGGGAAACCCGGAAAGGTCCTGGTTCCGGCCGCTCTACTCAAACATCGGTTTAATATAAAGCCTGCGTGTGCCGGGAGCAATTCCGCTTGTCGCGGAGCGGGCTTTTTACTTTCACATTCGCCCTTTGAAAATTATTTTGTCTTCTGGCCCGCGAATCATTTTAATACCCGAGCGCCGAAATAATTCCAACCCGGCCCCCGGGATTCCGAAAGTAAAGATAAATTCATTTGCCCGGCAATCCATAACCGACTTTTAGCAGACTAAGGAGGTGCAATGCGCATTCTCAGTCAGGCTGGACTTGCAATTTTGATCTTCTGCAATACGGCGCTTCTCGCTCAGGACACGGTAATCGTACGTCCGCAGGAGAGCGATGAGGTCCTGGTCAATCCGGGGATCGGCTTCAACACCTTCCAGCGCTTCAACGGCGACACACTCAATCCGGGAGATGGCTGGACCGAGGGTTTCCCGATCGACTACCAGCCGTTCAGGGGCAGTCTCGAAAACCCGGACTACCCGGCTTCCTCGACCGCCTATTTCCGCATTTACTGGAAGTTCGTGGAGCCGGAAATGGGCAAGTACAATTGGGACATGTTCGACAGGGCGCTTAAAACCGCGGCCGAAAGGGGCCAGACTCTCCTGCTGCGGATCGCGCCTTACGGCAGCGGCCCGGAGCGGGATGTCCCGGCCTGGTACCGCGAGCGGGTGGGACCGGAGAAGAAAGGCCAGGATGAGCGCTGGCGCGTCGATCCCGAGGACCCGCGCTACGACCAGTATTTCGGCGGGCTGATCCGGGCTCTGGGCGCCCGTTATGACGGGCATCCGGACCTGGAGAGCGTGGATATCTCCATTGTTGGCTACTGGGGGGAGGGCTCCGGCTCGCACCTGCTCAGCGAGAAAACCCGCAAGGCTCTTCTGCGGTCCTACCTGGACTCATTCAAAAAGACGGACCTGATCTTCCAGCCGCTCAACGGGGATGCGCCCGATCCGGGAGTGCTGGTCGAGGGCCTGCCGATAGCCACCTCTTTCGCTGATGGCCGGGCGGACTACAGCGGCCCCGATATCCGCTACCTGGGCTGGCGCGCGGACTGCCTGGGTGACATTGGCTTTTTCCGCAGCCGGCACCGCAACTGGACCCATATGGCGGATGCCTACCCCGAGGACATAATCAAGAGCGGGATGCGGGACGCCTGGAAAAAGGCGCCGGTGACTCTGGAAATCTGCGGCACCATGCTGCGCTGGCAGGCGGACAAGTTCGATATCGACTATATTATAGATCAATCGCTGAAATGGCATATCTCCTCGTTCAATGCCAAGTCCTCGCCGGTGCCCAAAGAATGGTGGCCCCAGGTCAACCGCTGGCTGAAACACATGGGCTACCGTCTGGTGCTGCGCAAGTTTACCTATCCCTCGATAGTCCGGCCGCACGGCAAGCTGGCCTTTACCTCCTGGTGGGAAAACAAGGGCGTGGCCCCCTGCTATAAAAAATTTCCTTTCGCCCTGAGGCTAAAAAATCCGAGCCGGACCGAGGTCCTGCTGACCGATGCGGATATCCGCGGCTGGCTTCCGGGGGATGCAGTTTACGATGATGCCGTTTTCCTGCCGCTGGACTTGCCGGAGGGTGAGTATGACCTGGCTGCGGCGCTCCTCGACCCGCGGACCCGGCAGCCCAAGGTCAAGCTGGCGGTAACCGGCGTAGGTTCCGATGGCTGGTACAGTTTGGGAAAGATTACGGTCAAAGAGACGCTCGGGGAATAATTGGCTTTCAAATGGCTTTCGCCGTTGTCGCCAAAACTAGGACAAGTTGAATGCGTGTTAATCTTCAATACAGCCTGACCAGAGGATTTTTACTGTCGGCCCTTATTCTTTTCTTATACCATTCCCCGGCCTGGGCGGTGGTTTCCAATGCCCGCTACTGGCGCTTTTTTTCAGCCGTGGATGGACTGGCTGAATCCTGGTCCAGTTTTGTCACGATCGGCCCCAGCGGCAAGGTTTGGGTGTCGCACGGCGAGATCGACCGGCTGAGCTGGATTTCCAGCCTGCCCGGCCCGGATGGCCAGTTCGTGCACACCATGCAGAGCCCCGGGGATGATTTGAAGGTTCTGGAAAGCGGCTCCGGGCAGCTCTGGTCGCTGTATTCGAACGGCATTCAATTGTACCGGGATGATAAATGGATCAAATACAGGATCGATGAGATCACCAACCTGAATCCCGCTGACCGGATGGTCCGCAGGCTGATCCCCTTTCTGCCCGGTGAAAGAGACCTTTGTTTCTATCTCCTGCCCGCGGGCTTGAAGCTTTTCAAGGCCGAAACCGGGGAGATCGAGCTGATTCTTGCCGCCCGGGATACCCATCTCGGTAATTTTATCGATATGATCCGCTCCCGGGACGGCGGGATCTGGGTCACCGGCGACAACGGCGCCGCGAAATTGGATTTTCAGAGCGGCACGCTCGCTCCCCAATGGCGGGAATATCTGCTCGGGGCGCTGCCGGTAAAGCGGGTGGAGAAACCCGCCGAGGGCGAGAACGGAGGGCTGATTGCGGTGGCTTCGGGTGTGCGGGTCAATGAAACCAGACCGCTGCGCTTCGATGGAATGCGTTGGAGTATCCTGCCGGGCTTCGGCGGAAAAGTTATGCAGGCCTGGCCGGGTCTGGGCGACAGCTATTGGCTCAGCAAGCAGGGGAACACGATGTCCCTGGTGGAGAATGGCAAAGAGGAAGTCCAGGAGAAGATCGGCATCCTGGCCGGTGATTTTTTCGATGTCGCGGTCGAGCCGGGCGGGATATTCTGGCTGGCGACCTCGCACGGCGTGGCGCGTTATACTCCCTCGATCTGGAGGACTCCGGTGGAGGTGGCGGATATCGATGACCGCGTACATGCGATGTTCGAGGATTCGCAGGGGCGGATCTGGTTTGCCGCCGTTTACCATCTTCTCCTCTATCAGGGCGGCCGCTGGAAAAGATATGCGTTGCCTGAGGGTCTTAGCACGCAACCCTATTTCACCAACTCGATCTGTTCCCTTTCCGACGGCCGGATAGCGATCGGCACCATGCCCTACCTTGACAGGCTGCTCACTTTTCTACCGGATAAAGAAAAGTTCGAATTCGTGCCCTATGTAGATGGCGACAGCACCGGGAGGTTGGTCAAGCGGGTAATCGGCATGCTTTCGCCGTTCAAGGACGGCCGGATCATGGTCCAGACCATGACCGCGCTGGATTCCACGAAATACCGTCTGGAGACATTCAACGGCCGGACTTTCCAGCCCTTTCTCGATATGGGAGACAAATGGGAGCTGGGGAACCTCAGATTTGTTTTCGAGGCGCACAATGGGGACCTCTGGCTCGGCGGCCAGCGAAAAAGAGCGCTTGCCGTGTACCGGAACGGGAAATATTCCAGTTTTCAGGAGGATGTCAACTATACGGGGACCGGGGGATTCTGTATCAGCGAGGTGGAACCCGGCAAAATCTGGGTTGGCGGCCGCGATGATATCCTGGAGTACGATGGAAAGAGCTGGCGGGTCGTGCTGGCGGGACTTTCCAGCGTGCGCTCGATCACTACCGGCCGGGACAGCAGCATCTGGGTGGCTTCCGGGACCGGCATTCACCGCGAATTAAGAGGAAGCTGGGTGGCCAACACGGCCGAGGACGGGCTGATCAATACGGCGGTCTTCCAGGTATTCCAGGACAGCCGGGGCCGGGTCTGGGCCGGAACGATCAGCGGGCTCAGTCTCTATCAGCCGGAGGCCGACACCGTCCCGCCGGTAACGAGTATCCCCTTAAGGGAAAACCCGAGGGAAACCACACCCTCCGGGGAGGTCAGGATCATCTTCAGCGGCGTAGACCTCTGGCAGCAGACCCGCGCGGACCGGCTCCAGTTCTCCTGCCGCCTGGACAGCGGGCCTTGGTCGCCTTTCGGGTACGCCAGGGTGGCCATGTTCAAAGATTTGCCCTATGGCGGCCATCTCTTCGAGGTGCGGGCGATGGATACAAACCTGAATCTCGACCGGAACCCCTCGACTTTCCAATTTACCGTGCTGAAGCCTTGGTACAGGGAGACAGGGTTCCGGGCTATCGTCCTGCTGGGCTCGGGCTTGATCCTGATCCTGCTCGGTTATGCGGTCTACCGTCATGTGACCCTAGAGAAGCTGGTGGTCAGCCGCACGGCTCAGTGGAAAATGGCCAATGTCGAGCTGGAGAATAAGGTTGCCGAGCTCAAGCGGGCCGAAGCGCAGCTGCTGGATTCGCAGAAAATGGAGATAATCGGCAAGATCGCCTCCGGTGTGGCTCATGAGGTGCGCAACCCGCTTAATGCCATCCTGGCGATCAGCGAGGCGCTGTTCCAGGAACTCGGCGACAACCCCGAGTACAAGCCGTATATGGATAATGTGCGCACCCAGGTCGACCGCCTGGCCGGACTGATGAACGAGCTGCTGGACCTGGGGCGGCCAATCGAGAAAAGCACCTTTGTCCGCTGCCCGTTTGACGAAATCTGTTATTCGGCGGTCGCTCTGTGGCGAGAGTCTTCCGGCCAGGGCGGCCGGAAGGTGCAGATACTATCGCCGCAGGGGAATGGCGGGATGGAGATCATCGGCAGCAGCCCGAAGCTCCAGCAGGTTTTTATTAATTTACTGGATAATGCGTCACAGCACAGTCCTGAGCAGTCGGAAATCACGATTACCCTGATAAAACAGCGGGACCGGACCGTACAGGCTCTGATCAAAGACCAGGGTAAAGGTCTGGCTCCGGAGAGACTGGAAGAGGTCTTCCGGCCGTTTTACTCCACCCGGCTGCGGGGTACCGGTCTGGGCCTGAGCATTGTGAAGAATATCGTCGAGACCCATGGAGGCCGGATCAGGCTGTTCAACAACGATCCCCCGCCCGGCCTGACCGTCGAGGTTGATTTGCCTCTGGCCTAGGGGAGTATTTCAAATGCAATGCAAATAAGTAGGGGCGACGCATGCGTCGCCCCTACGGGTGGCAAATAATCGAGGGAAAATGTTGTAGGGGCGGACCTCTGTGTCCGCCCGAAAAGCAGAACTTACCGCAAGGAATTTCAGTATCAGCCACCCGATATGAACCCCCGCCCGAAACTTCAGGGTATCGGCACGGCCCGCACCAGCAAGTGCTCCTCCAACTTGCACTCGAGGGCCGCGGCTTCGCCCCCCGCCACCTCGCCCAGCGGCCGGTTATCGTCCGCATAGTCTGTCAGCGCGTAACGCATCCCGGCTTTCAGTCCGTGCAGCTGCACGCTGCCGCTGAACCCTCCGGCCGGCGCGAAAATTCCGTAATAAAGCGTGTCGGCGCGGGCCACCACATGGGTCTCCGGCAGGTCATTGGCGATGTCGTACAGGTTCAGGTATTCAGCCTTATAGAGCTGAAGATTATTGTACAGGGAGTACCAGTGTTCCCAATAGGGCCGGGTACCTTTGTACTGTCTCCAATCCGATTTCACTCCCTCGGGGACCAGCTCGGTAAACTTGCTGCCGATCACTCCGCCCAGGGCCAGGGTGCTGGCGAAATCATGTCCGCTCTCCTCGACCTCCTGTCCGCGGTAAGGGCCGGTGGCGAGCTCCACATGGTCGCCGAAAAGAGCCGCACGGTCGCCGAGCAGGGCCCGGTACCCCTTGATCCGGGCGCGCACCTGGTCGCTGGAAACCGGGTCCGCGGTGACCTCCTGGTTATAATAAGCCATTTTGTAGGGGTTGTGGGGCAGGCCGCATTCGCAGACCTCGAGCACGCAGCCCGGCTTGATCGACTCGGCTTCCTCCTGAATAGCCCGGAAAAGGGTAGCCACCGCCTCGCAGGACTCCTCGGGCCGCTGGTGATGGTGGGCCGGGTTGTAACAGGGGGGGACCATGCCCAGGCAGCCGCCGTCCATTTTGAACCCGTCATAGTCCCAGTCCTTGAGGAACCTGCGCACCAAGCCGCGCTGCTGCTCGATCACCGGTGGATAGGCCGGGCAGAGCTGCGAGACATCCCAATATTTTTCGTGTTTCGGCTGACCCTGCCTGTCGAGCACCACCCAGTCCGGATGCGCGGCCATCAGCGGGTCGGTGGTCTGCACGTTCATCGGCACCCACCAGAGCATGGCTTTCAGGCCCGCGGCATGGATGCTGTCCACCAGGGCGCGCATGTCGGCATCTCCCTGCGGGAATTTCTCCTTGCGCAGGGGCCATTCGCCGACACTCACCTGGTACCCGTCATCCATCACCACCCAGGGGATTCCCAGTTTTTTGACCACCGGCAGGTTGCGAAAAATATCGTCCCGGAGCACATCCCGGCCGAAACCCCAACTGCACCAGATCGGCTCATAGGATGCCTCCGGCACCTCGGCGAAACGGAAGCCATCGCGCTGCAGCAGGCGGCCCCAAGCGCGAAGGGGGGCGAAATAATCTCCCTCGAACACCCCGATCATCACCGGTAATCCGGCCAGGTGGCCGTTCTCGTCGGGGTGCAGGAACTCGGTTGGCTGCTCGATAGCCAGCGCTACCTCGCCGTCTGTCAGTGTTTTTACCGGAAGGGCGGCCACCCGCTGGAGCGTATCGATATGCGCCAGGGCCAGCCCGCCATTCCTGGTCCAGAGATAGTTGAACGGATAACCGCCGCCTTCCTGCTGTTCCGGGAGGTGGCAGACTGTCCAGTTGGGCGCATTGTAGTTCGCGGTGAGCTTGATTTTCGTGTACCATTTGCCCCACTGGTAGCCGGCCCCCTGGAAGAGGTGGAAATCGTAGGGCGCGGCTCCGGGCTGTGCCAGGTCGGCCCGGGCGGTCAGGGCGTAAAAACGGGTCCCGCCGACAGCCTTGAGCGCTTCCGCGCCCAGGCCCGCTCCGTCCACCCGGCCGATCACCACCCCAGGGATGGACTCGTACAGGCAGAGATCAGCCTTCAGAGTTACTCCTGACAGCGCGGGTGCGGACTGGGCGGCCAGGCTCAGCCTCAGGCCCTTGCCCGCGCCGAGATTGCCCTCGGCCGGAGCCTCGATACGCTCGCTTCCGGTCACCCTGAAAGGAATCGTATCCCCGCCCGCGCCCACCAGCTCGAATGCCGGCTGTTCTCCGGTGGCCAGCTGGAGCTCGCCGGTCCCGGTCTTGAGACTGATCGACAGCCCCGAGGCGGGAGTCACCCGGAGGATGATTTTCCCATCCTCGAGAGTCATTTTATCCTTTTGCCCCAGGCCGGCGCAGCCGGCGGCAAGTGCGAGAGTCATCAGAGCCAGCGCAAGATTACGGACCGTTCGATACATGATTGTCCCTCGAATGTGAAATGACTGGTTCACCTTAACCTGAATTCTTTATCAAAGGCCGCAACTACTTAAATCATTTTGGAATCAAGATAATCAGTGTAGGAATACGGCTTGCCGTTTCCCTGCGCCGGAATTTGCTTTAAACTCCATTTTAAAGGGTATTGTTTAATATGGATAATAGAAAAGTCTCGATTCAAGCTGAAAAGGACGAAAGTTTTCGCTCAGAATTGAAAAAGAAAGCCATCTTTAGCTGTTTCAATTTTGATATGGGGAATATCGGTTTATAATCTATCAATTAGTTTGAGTATCTGAATTATCAGCTCTATATCTTCTTCTTTTTTAATATCCTGCCGAATCGGGTAACCCTCTATGTATTTTTTCGATGATGATAGTTCCTTCTTGACTTGTTCGCAGATACTACTGTTGAGAATGGCTTCCTTATCTTCCTCATTTATTGCCAGGCCGACTTGAAACTGGCCTTGCTGGGGGGTGATGTAGAAAACCGCTCGTTTTTTGTTGCTGACCTTAAAAGACCAACCGTATTTTTTACCGTAGTATTTCCATTCCTGCTTATGATGGCTGCTAAGTTCAAGTAGTTTTTTAAAGTATGGATATGTGGTCTTGAATTGTTGTTTTAGCTGTTCATCTGAGGGTTCGGCGGCTTTGTCGGTAAAGATGGGTTCCATGTCTGTTCCCCCCGTAACGCAATCAATTGGATTCCTCTTGCTCGAAATAGATTTCTCCCCACATCCATTACCCAATGAGTTTCTTGCAATGTATGGGCAATTCATGGCCGGTGTTTTTCAGGTTTAAAGCCAATGGCAATATTTATTAATAACTTGGGCTAAAAATAAAATGTTTTTATCCTCAATGGTTACGCAACACCGGGCTTGCAGCTTCTCAATTTATTGAGCCTCGGCGGCGGACGCCAAAGGTTTTCTTTTTTTCTTCCGCCGCTGAGCCAGCGAGCAGGA
>Ga0156185_1021_pt1 | contig 11317 bp, 5 predicted proteins | sample RifCSPlowO2_12_FD_107838 | JGI IMG/M metagenome (GOLD analysis project Ga0156185, IMG submission 107838) | Candidatus Glassbacteria bacterium RIFCSPLOWO2_12_FULL_58_11 | reverse complement strand
GCAGAAAGATACTCCGCCGGAGAAAAGAAAGCACGTCGGGCTCCAGGCTGTATTCAGCGAGGTGTTCCCGATCAACGACTATCAGGACAACTACACCCTCGAATTCGTCAAGTACAGCCTCGGTGTGCCCAAATACACGGTGGAGGAGTGCCAGGAACGGGACATGACCCATGCCATCCCGCTCAAGGCCACCCTCCGGCTGATCTCGAAAGAGACCGTGGGCAACAAGAAGAAGATCAAGGATATCATCGAGAAAGAGGTGTTTCTCGGCGAGCTGCCCCTGCTCACCGAGCTCGGCACTTTCGTGATCAACGGGGCCGAGCGCGTGATTGTCAGCCAGTTGCACCGCTCGCCTGGCGTGATTTTCGAGGAAACCACCCACACTAATGGGCAGCGGCTGTTCTCGGCCCGCATTATCCCATTCCGCGGGTCGTGGGTCGAGTTTACCGTGGATATCCACGACACCCTGTTCGTGCATATCGATAAAAAGAAAAAGTTTCCGGCCACTACCCTCCTGAGGGTCCTGGGTTATCCGGAAAACAAGGACATTATCGAGCTGTTTTACGAGAAAACCTCGATCGAGCTGAAAAAGGTGGCGGGCAAGGGAAAACGCAAACGGGATGCCTCCACCGGATATCTCCTGGCCGAGGAGCTCGTGGATCCGGAAACCGGAGAGGTGCTGGCCGCGGTCGGCCAGGAGCTTTCCCTGCAGCTCGCCCGCACCCTGGGAGCTCAGAACCGAGAGAAAATCGAGGTTTATTCCCCGCTGGTGAAGGGTCTGGACAACAAGCTGATCAAGAATACCCTGCGCAAGGACAACTGCCACAACGAGGAAGAGGCGCTGATCCGTATCTACAACGCTTTGCGCAACGGAGACCCGCCCAATCTGGAGATCGCCCGCGATTTTATCGACAAGCTCTTTTTCAGTCCCAAGCGTTACGACCTGGGTGCGGTGGGCCGCTTCAAGATCAACCAGCGCCTGGAGCTCAAGATTCCGCTGGAAACTGTCACGCTGACCCAGCAGGACTTTATCGAAGTCATCAAGTACCTGGTCCTGCTTACCGAGGGCCAGGGCGAGATCGATGATATTGACCACCTCGGCAACCGCCGCATCCGTTCGGTCTGCGAGCTGATCGCCAATCAGATCAGCCTGGGCCTGAACCGGATGTCGCGGCTGATCAAGGAGCGCATGAGCCTGCAGAATACCGAGGGCCTGACTATCGACGACCTGGTCAATTCGCGCACGATCAGCGCCGTGATCAACGCCTTTTTCGGCTCGAGCCAGCTTTCCCAGTTCATGGACCAGACCAACCCACTGGCCGAGCTGACCCACAAGCGGCGCCTCTCCGCGCTCGGCCCCGGAGGTCTGACCCGCGAGCGGGCTGGCTTCGAGGTGCGCGATGTCCACTATTCGCACTACGGCCGTATGTGCCCGATCGAGACCCCGGAAGGTCCGAATATCGGCCTGATCACCAGCCTGACCACCTATGCCCAGATCAACGAGCTTGGCTTTATCGAGACCCCTTACCGCAAGGTGACCAACGGCCGGGTGACTGACGAAATCCGCCAGATGGACGCTTTCGAGGAAAACAAGTACCGTATCGCCCAGGCCAATGCTCCGCTGGATGAGAAAGGTAAATTTATCAACGAGCTGGTGCTCTGCCGCAGCCGTAACGATTTCATTCAGCTTCCGCCGGACCAGATCGATTACATGGACGTCGCCCCGGCGCAGATCGTCAGTATCGCCGCCGCCCTGATCCCGTTCCTCGAGCACGATGACGCCAACCGGGCGCTGATGGGTTCCAACATGCAGCGCCAGGCGGTCCCGCTGCTCAACCCCGAGGCCCCGATTGTCAGGACCGGCCTGGAGGAGCGCGTGGCCCGCGACAGCGGCACGGTCGTGGTGGCCCGCCGCGGCGGCCTGGTCGAATATGTGGACGCCAATGGGATCGTGGTCCTGGTCGATGAAAAGGAGCGCTCGGCCAAAGGCACTCTGTTCTCCAAGATGGAGGAGCGCGATTTCTACCGGATGCGCAAGTTCCAGCGCACCAACCAGGACACCGCCATCAACCAGCGCCCGCTGGTCGATATGGGCGAGAGGATCGACGCACGGCAGATTATCGCCGATGGCGCCTCGAGCGATAAGGGCCAGATCGCCCTCGGCGTAAACGTCCTCGCCGCATTCATGCCCTGGTACGGATACAATTACGAGGATGCGATCGTGATCAGCGAGAAGCTGGTCAAGGAAGATAAATTCACCTCGATCCACATCCAGGAGCTCGAGATCCAGGTGCGAGACACCAAGCGCGGCACCGAGGAGATCACCAGCGAAATCCCGAATGTCGGCGAGGATGCGGTGCGCAACCTTGACGAGCGCGGAATTGTCCGCGTCGGGGCCAAGGTCTCCCACGGCGATATCCTGGTCGGCAAGGTCAGCCCCAAGGGCGAGACCGAGCTGAGCCCCGAGGAGCGGCTGCTCAAGGCTATTTTCGGCGACAAGGCCGGGGATGTCAAAGACACCTCGCTCAAGGTGCCGCCCGGTATCGAGGGTATCGTGATCGACGTGAAAGTCTTCAGCCGCCTGATCGAGGACCCGCTGATCGACGACCTGAAAAATTCAGCGGTGGAGAAACAGAGCCGCAAGGAGCAGCAGCGGATAGCCGCGATCCATCAGTTCATGCACCAGGAAATCGGCCGTCTGCTCAAGGGCGAGAAGATCGTCTGCCTCTACAACAAGGAAACCCGCAAGCAGCACTTCAAGGCGGGCAAAAAACTGAGCGCCCGGGACGTCGAGTCAATCGATTTCAACAAGATCGAAATCCCCACAATTACCCTGGAGGACACGGCGGCCACCGATAAGATCAAGGAGCTGGTCGCCGCCGCGGAGATCAAGATCAACCAGGCCCGTGAATACTCCAATCAGCAGATCGAGAAGATCAAGGCCCCGGATGAACTGCCTCCCGGTGTCGTACAACTGGTCAAAGTCTATGTTGCCGAGAAGCGTAAGGTAGCTGTAGGCGACAAGATGGCCGGCCGTCACGGGAACAAGGGTATCGTCGCTAAGATCGTCCCCGAGGAGGACTTGCCTTTCCTGCCGGACGGCACCCCGGTGGAGATAGTGCTCAACCCGCTGGGAGTCCCCTCGCGCATGAACGTGGGCCAGATCCTCGAAACTCACCTCGGTTATGCGGCCAAGCTTCTGGGCTTTTCTGTCGAGACGCCGGTGTTCCACGGGGCGAGCGAAGAGGAGATTTTCGACCTGATGGAGAAAGCCGGTTTGCCGCCCAAGGGCAAGATGCCGTTGCGCGACGGCCGCACGGGCAAGCTGTTCGATTTCCCGGTCTCCGTCGGCTACATCTACATGCTCAAGCTCAGCCATCTGGTCGAGGACAAGATTCACGCCCGGTCGATCGGACCTTACTCCCTGGTCACGCAGCAGCCGCTCGCCGGTAAGGCGCAGTTCGGCGGCCAGCGTTTCGGCGAGATGGAGGTCTGGGCCCTGGAGGCCCACGGCGCCTCGCACACCCTGCAGGAAATGTTGACGGTTAAAAGCGATGACGTGGTGGGGCGCAGCAAGGTTTACGAGGCGATTGTCAAGGGCGAGAACCTGCCTGAGCCGGGTACTCCGGAATCGTTCAACGTCCTGATTAAAGAGTTGATGAGTCTCGGACTGTCGGTAGTGCTCGGCAAGGAAGACGAATAGCTTTCCGGGAGTCCCCCCGGATGCGACTGAATGTCCGGGATCGAGACTGTTAGCTGGAATATAGAACATCTTTTCAATTTTACCCCAACGAGGGTGCCATGATAGATCTGAGAAATCCACGCGAGAGCAGTCAGAGCGGTTTCAAATATATCCAGGTCAGCATTGCCTCCCCGGATCAGATCAAGCAGTGGAGCTATGGGGAGGTGACCAAGCCTGAAACCATCAACTACCGCTCTTTCAAACCCGAGCGTGATGGGCTGTTCTGCGAAAAAATCTTCGGCCCGGTCAAGGATTGGGAATGCAACTGCGGCAAGTACAAGGGGATCAGGTATCGCGGGGTGATCTGTGACAAGTGCGGCGTGCAGGTAACTCTCTCCCGGGTGCGAAGGGAGCGGATGGGGCATGTCCAGCTCGCCGTGCCGGTGGCGCATATCTGGTTTTTCAAGAGCCTTCCCAGCCGAATGGGATACTTGATGGACATGGCCCTGCGAGACCTGGAAAAGGTGCTGTATTATGCCAATTATATCGTTATCCACCCCGGCAAGAGCAAGTACAAGAAGAAAGAGCTGATCAGCGAAGAGGAGTTCCTGGAGACCGAGGAAAACCAGATCGAGGGCTTCAGGGCCGGGATCGGCGCCCAGGCGATCAAGGAACTGCTGCAGGAGATCGATATCGAGGACCATAGCAGCGAGCTGCGCTCTCTGGTCAAGGTCGAAACCTCGCCCCACCGGAAAAAGAGCCTGCTCAAGCGCCTGAAAGTCGTCGAAGCCTTCCGTCTCAGCGGCAACCGCCCTGAATGGATGATCATGGACGTGGTCCCGATCATCCCGCCCAACCTCCGCCCACTGGTCCCGCTCGAGGGAGGAAGGTTCGCCACCAGCGACCTGAACGACCTCTACCGCCGGGTGATCAACCGCAACAACCGGCTTAAAAAACTTATCGAGATGCGCGCTCCCGAGGTAATTCTGCGCAATGAGAAGCGCATGCTCCAGGAGGCGGTCGACGCCCTCTTCGACAACGGACGGCGCACGCGCGTGGTGCGCGGCCGGGGAAAGCGGCCGCTCAAATCGTTGAGCGACATGCTCAAAGGCAAGCAGGGCAGGTTCCGTCAGAACCTGCTCGGCAAGCGCGTGGACTATTCCGGCCGGTCGGTGATCGTGGTCGGTCCGGAGCTCAAGCTGCACCAGTGCGGCCTGCCGAAAACCATGGCGCTCGACCTGTTCAAGCCCTTCATCATCCGCAAGCTCGAGGAAAAGGGATTCGTCCAGACCGTCAAAAGCGCCAAGAAACTGGTCGAGAAAGAGCGCCCCGAGGTTTGGGACATCCTCGAGGAGATTGTCCGCGACCACCCGGTGCTGCTCAACCGCGCGCCCACCCTTCACCGTCTCGGGATACAGGCCTTCGAGCCGATCCTGGTCGAGGGCAAGGCGATCCGGGTCCATCCGATGGTCTGTCCGGCGTTCAATGCTGATTTTGACGGCGATCAGATGGCGGTGCACGTGCCTCTGTCCTACGAGGCGCAGATCGAGTGCCGCGTGCTGATGCTCAGCTCGAACAACATCCTGCTGCCCTCCAACGGCACTCCGGTGGCCAGTCCGAGCCAGGATATCGTCCTCGGCTGCTATTACCTGACTCGGGAGCGCTACAAGGAGGACCCGGACTACAAAGCTCCTCGTTACACGGATGCGAATGATGTAATCCGGCTGCTTGAGAACGACTATATCAAACTTCACGACCGGATTTTTCTGAAAGTTAACGACCGCTTCGAGGAAACTACTGTCGGCCGGGTGATTTTCAACCAGATCGTCCCCAAAGAACTGGGTTTCATCAACCGGGAAATGAAAAAAAGCGCCCTGAGCACCCTGGTTTTCCAGAGCTATGCGGTCTCCGGGCTCAAGAGCACGGTCAACTTCCTGGATGACCTCAAGGAAATCGGTTTCCGCTACGCTACCTGGGCCGGCATGACTGTCGGGGTGACGGACATGCTGATCCCCAAGCGCAAGGCCGATCTGCTCCAGGCCGCGCGCAAGGAGGTTGAGGCGATTACCCAGGCCTATCAGCAAAGGGCGATCACCGACGGCGAGCGCTACAATAAGGTAATCGACACCTGGACCCACACCACCAGCGATGTGGCCAAGGAGATGTTTACCGCCCTGCGCAAGAGCACGGAGGGTTTCAACCCGATCTACATGATGGCCGACTCGGGGGCCCGGGGCAGCCGCGAACAGATTCGTCAGCTCGCCGGCATGCGCGGGCTGATGGCGAAACCGCAGAAAAAGATTACCGGCCAGGTGGGCGAGATTATCGAGGCGCCGATCACTTCCAATTTCCGGGAAGGCCTGACCGTGCTGGAGTATTTCATCTCGACCCACGGCGCCCGTAAGGGTCTGGCCGACACCGCGCTGAAAACCGCGGATGCCGGTTACCTGACCCGCCGCCTGGTGGATGTCTGCCAGGATGTGACGATTACCGAGGAGGACTGCGGCACGATTATGGGACTCGATATCTCCGCCCTGAAAGAGGCCGAGGAAGTGATCGAGCCGCTGAAAGACCGGATTGTCGGCCGGACCGGCCTGGAGGATGTCTACGATCCGATCAACAAGGACCCGGAAGGCAACCCGATCGTGATTATCCGCGCCGGCGCGACTATCGATGATGATTCCGCGGCCCGGGCCGAGGAATGCGGAATCGAGAAAGTGCGAATCCGCTCCGTGCTCACCTGCGAATCCGAGCGCGGCCTGTGCCAGAAATGCTACGGCCGGGACCTGGCGACGATGCGGATGGTGGAGATCGGCGAGGCGGTCGGGATAATCGCCGCCCAGAGTATCGGCGAGCCCGGGACCCAGCTGACCCTGCGGACTTTCCATTACGGCGGCACGGCGAGCCGCATTGCGGCCCAGTCGCGCAAGAATTCGCCGGTCGATGGTTCCGTGCACTACGATAATATCGTCTCGGTGACCAACAGCGAGGGCAACACGATCGTGGTCAGCCGCGAAGGTGAAATAGTGATCAAGGATAGTGAGGACCGGGTCAGGGGACGCTCCACTGTGCCTTACGGGGCGACGATCCAGGTCAAGGATGGAGACAAGGTCGAGGCGGAACAGCTGCTCTTCGAATGGGACCCGCACTCCAACCCGATTCTGACCGATACCGCGGGCAAGATTAACTTCGACGATATTTTCGAGGATATTACCCTGCGCGAGGAGCTCGATGAAATAACCGGACGCCGCCAGCGCGTGATCATCGATGACCGCGAGAAATCCTATCACCCGCATATCGAGATTCTGGACGCGAAAGGCGAGAAGATTCGTGACTTCATCATCCCCACCGGCGCCTATCTTCAGATCAACGATGGGGAAGAGGTGACGGCCGGGACCATCCTGGCCAAGCTCAGCCGCGAAATTTACAAGACCCGCGACATCACCGGCGGCCTGCCCCGCGTGGCCGAGCTTTTCGAGGCTCGCAAGCCCAAGGACCCCGCGGTAATTACCGAGATCGACGGCCGGGTGACTTTCGGCAAGATCATCCGCGGCAACCGCCAGATCATCGTCTCTCCGGAAGTCGGCGAGCCGCGCGAATACCTGATCCCTTACGGCAAGCACCTGCGCGTGCACGAGGGCGACTGGGTGCGCTCCGGCGACCGCCTGAGCGAGGGCCCGATCAACCCGCACGACATTCTGCGGATCAAGGGACCGCGGGCGGTCCAGGAGTACCTGCTCAACGAAACCCAGGAAGTTTACCGCCTGCAGGGCGTGAAGATTAACGACAAGCATATCGGGGTGATTGTGCGCCAGATGCTCAACAAGGTGAACATCGTCAACCCCGGCGACACCAATTACCTCGAAGGCGAGAGCGTGGACAAGCACCAGTTCCGCCGCGAAAACGAGCGGGTGATCAAGGAAGGCGGAGAGCCGGCCACAAGTATGCCGCAGTTGCTCGGAATCACCAAGGCCAGCCTTACCACCAGCAGCTTCATCTCGGCGGCCTCCTTCCAGGAGACCACCCGCGTTCTGACCGAGGCGGCGATCAACGGGATGCGCGACAACCTGCTCGGCCTGAAAGAGAATATCATCATCGGCCACCCGATCCCGGCCGGCACCGGACTGCTGCGTTACAAGGATGTCATCTTCCCCAAATCCCCCGAGGAGGAGGAAGTGGAGAAAGAGACCGCCATCGAGCAGGAGATACAGCTCTAGTTCAGGCCTGCCGGAAGTCCGCCGGCGGGGGATCGCGAGCCTTTTGAGCCGGCCCTGGCCGGGCCAGCTTTTAGCCTTGCTGGACGTCCCGTGGAAGGTTAGTTTTTTGTTGACAAATCAGGTTCAGATCACTAACTTAAACAGCTCTTTACCTTATGGAGGTATGTTTGCCGTCGATTAATCAGCTGGTCCGGCGCGGCCGGAAATCGCTTAAAGCCAAAACTTCGGCGCCGGCGCTTACCGCGTGCCCTCAACGGAGAGGCGTCTGTACGCGTGTTTACACGACCACGCCGAAGAAACCGAATTCCGCGCTGAGAAAGGTCGCCCGTGTCCGTCTGACTAATGGCTATGAGGTAACTTCATATATTCCCGGGGAAGGGCATAACCTTCAGGAACACTCCATCGTGCTTATCCGCGGCGGCAGAGTGAAAGATTTGCCTGGCGTAAGATACCATATTATCCGTGGCACGCTGGATGCCAGCGGTGTCAACGACCGGAAAAAGAGCCGCTCGAAATACGGCGCAAAAAAACCGAAAGCCTGAGAATAGGGAATTATGTCCAGAAGAAAAGTAGCCGATAAAAGGGAAATCCTGCCTGACTCGCGCTTCCAGAGCCCCCTGGCCAGCAAGTTTATCAACTGCATGATGCACAAGGGTAAAAAGAGCAAGGCGGAGACCATTTTTTACAAGAGCCTCTCCCTGGTCGAGGAAAAAAGCGGCCAGCCGGGATTGAATGTTTTCAAGCAGGCGGTAAACAATGCCAAGCCCAGCCTGGAGGTCAAAAGCCGCCGGGTGGGTGGGGCCACTTACCAGGTTCCGGTCGAGGTGCGGGCCGAGCGCAGGACCGCTCTGGCCATTCGCTGGCTGATCGGTTTTGCCCGGGAGCGCAACGAAAGCACCATGGAAGAACGCCTGGCCGCCGAGCTTCTGGCCAGTTACCGTAATGAGGGAAGTACGATCAAGAAAAAAGAGGATACCCATCGTATGGCGGAAGCCAACCGGGCTTTCGCGCATTACAGGTGGTAGTGCAATAGCCCCGGCGGCTGAATCAGGAGCCTGAGCCGGGGGGGTAATCCTGCATCAGATGGGTGTCTTGCAATAATTCTGCCGCCGCCCTCCTGAGTGTACGTTGGGCGGCCTTTTGCGCATAACTTTTGAAATCGGATTTTTTCGCTGACAATAGAGTTGGGAAAATGACCAGACAGGTTTCACTGGAAAAAATCAGAAATATCGGTATCATGGCCCATATCGATGCCGGGAAGACCACTCTTACCGAGCGGATTCTGTTCTATACCGGCAAGCTTCACCGGATGGGCGAGGTGCATGACGGAGCGGCCACGATGGACTGGATGGAGCAGGAGAAGGAGCGCGGCATAACGATTACCTCCGCGGCCACCACCTGCTTCTGGAAAGACTACCGGATCAATATTATCGACACTCCGGGCCACGTGGATTTTACCGTGGAAGTGGAGCGCAGCCTGCGCGTGCTGGATGGGGCGATCGTGGTCTTTTGTGCGGTCGGCGGAGTAGAGCCGCAGTCCGAGACGGTCTGGCGCCAGGCCGACCGCTACGGTGTCCCCAGGATGGCGTTTATCAATAAGATGGACCGCGCCGGCGCGGATTTCTACCATGCCGTGGAGATGATAAAAACCCGCCTCGGCGCCCGCCCGCTGCTCCTGCAGATACCATTTGGCAGCGAGGAGCTTTTTACCGGCCTGGTCGACCTGGTTATCATGCGCGGCGTGGTCTGGCAGGACAGCACCCAGGGGGTGGTTTACGAGGAAGTGGATATCCCGAAGGACCTGCTGGAGGAGGCCAAAAAAGCCCGTCACCAGATGCTCGAGCTGCTGAGCGAGTTCGATGATGATTTGATGGCTGCCTACCTCGACCATGAGGAAGTAGAGGATGAAGAGCTGGTAAAGCATGCCATACGGAAGGCCACGGTCGGCGTGGATGTCATTCCGATCCTCTGCGGCAGCGCTTTCAAGAATAAGGGCGTACAGAAGCTGCTCGATGCGGTTACCGATTATCTGCCCTCCCCTGTGGATATCCCCCCCGTTATGGGTCATCACCCCGTGCATGAAGATACGATGGTCAAGCGGATGGCCGCGGATGACGAGCCGTTCAGCGGTCTGGCGTTCAAGATTATGACCGACCCGTTTGTCGGTCGGCTCACTTTTGTCCGGGCGTACTCAGGCGTGCTGAAAGCCGGCTCCATGATCTATAACAGCAGCAAGGGCAAAAGAGAGCGGATCAGCCGGATCCTGCAAATGCACGCCAACAAGCGCGAGGAGCGCGAGCAGCTATATTGCGGCGATATCGCCGCGGTGATCGGCCTGAAAGACGCCAAGACCGGCGATACGCTCTGCGATCAGGCCCATCCGATCCTGCTGGAAAAAATGGTCTTCCCCGAGCCGGTGATCTCCGTGGCCATCGAGCCGAAAACCAAGGCGGATCAGGACAAGCTCGACACCGCACTGGACAAGCTCTCGGAAGAGGACCCGACTTTCCAGGTCAACGTCGATTCAGAGACCGGCCAGACCCTGATCTCCGGCATGGGTGAGCTGCACCTGGAAATCCTGGTCGACCGCATGCTCAGGGAGTTCAAGGTGGGCGCTAATGTCGGTCCGCCGCAGGTGGCCTACCGCGAGACTCTGGCCCATTCGGCCCACGTGGAAGTCAAGTTCGTCCGCCAGACCGGCGGCCACGGTCAGTACGCTCACATAAAAATGGATTTTGAGCCTCTGGAGCGGGGCAAGGGCTTTCATTTCGAAAACAAGATTGTCGGAGGCAATGTCCCCCGCGAATATATTCAGCCCGTCGAGCAGGGGATTCGGGAAGGCTTGCTCAGCGGCGGCGAGGCCGGCTATCCGCTGGTGGACCTCAATGCCCGGCTGCTCGATGGTTCGTACCACGAGGTGGATTCCAGCGAAATGGCCTTCAAGATCGCCGGCTCGATGGCGATGAAGGAGGCGGTTAAGAAGGCGGGCGTGATCCTGCTGGAACCGGTGTTCGATGTTGAAGTCACTGTGCCGTCCGAATATCTGGGGGACGTAATGGGCGATCTGGCGAGCCGCGGGGCTAAGGTCCGGGGCATGAGCCAGAAAAAGAGCGCACAGGTGGTCAACGCCTCGGTGCCGCTGTGTAAGATGTTCGGCTATGCCACCAGCCTGCGATCCCTGACCCAGGGCCGGGCGGTATTTTCGATGCAGTTCGCCCAGTACGCCCAGGTAAGCCGGGAGCGCGCGGAAACTATCCTTGCCGGAACCAGACAATAAATAATTGTTAAAAAGTATTACTTTAGAAATTTCAATGTCTTAAGGAGTATTTGCGATGGCCAAGAAGAAATTTGAGCGGACGAAACCACATGTGAACGTCGGGACGATAGGACACGTGGACCACGGGAAGACGACGCTGAC
>Ga0156185_1008_pt2 | contig 11322 bp, 8 predicted proteins | sample RifCSPlowO2_12_FD_107838 | JGI IMG/M metagenome (GOLD analysis project Ga0156185, IMG submission 107838) | Candidatus Glassbacteria bacterium RIFCSPLOWO2_12_FULL_58_11 | reverse complement strand
GTGTAGTTCACCGTGAGCTGGACCGAGTCTCCAGCCGGGACCTGCAGCACGGTTTGCTGTGTGCTGAAATTCGAATCGCTAAAGGTGATGTTGAGGATATTGAGCGGGACCGGGTTCGGATTGACCACCCAGAACGCATTTTGTCCGACTGAGCCGACATTGACGGTGCCGAAAGCGAGCGAGTCCGGATGCACGCGGACCGTAGCCGGAGGAATGTTGATCAGCCGGGCCTTGAGGGGTACATCCAGCGAGACCTGTTGCGGGTCGCTATTGAAAATGGTCAGCCTACCGGTGGAGATTCCGAGGTTCGTGCCCCGGAAGAATATCGTGAAAGTCGCGGATTTCTGGGGCCCGATAATCGCGCTGCCGCTCTGGGAGGTGCTGAAACCGGTCCCGGTGATCCGCAACAGGGTGATCAGCAGGCTGTCGCTGCCGGTGTTGGTGATTTTCAAATCGCGGGAGGCCAGGCTGTCCAGATAGACATTCCCGAAATCCAGGTCCGCCGGCTCGACTTTGATGCTCGAAGGCAGGCTTTTGAACCCCGTGCCCGAGAGAGCCACGTTGAGGCTCGGCGAATTGGTGGCGTCCGAGACCACCGTAAGCTGGGCACTCTTTTTCCCGGTATCCGCGGGAGTGAAAGTCACGGTCAGGTCGAGGCTCCGCCCGGAGGCAATCGCCAGCGAGGGGACATCGACGCTGAAAATTTTATTGGTGGTAGTGACCGAGCTCAGGTGCAGGATATCGCTGCCGGTGTTGGTGAGAGTAAGCTTGGCCGTGCTGCCGGAGCCGATCTGCACCGAGCCTAAATCCAGGGAGGCCTGGCTGGCCTGTATGGCCGGTTTAACGCTGGCGATGCCGGTACCGGTAAGGGTGATTTTTTGCGCGGGCGTGCTCGGATCGTTGCTGGCAATAGTAAGCTCTCCGCTTACCAGGCCCGTGGCTGCGGGCTTGAAGGTCAGGGTGACATACACCAAGCTGTCCGACGGGATGGTCAGGTTCGGCGTACCGCCGCTGAAAACGGCGCTCGAGAAGGTGAATGTGGAAATTGTCAGCGAGCGCAGCCCGATATTGCTCAAGCCGAGCTTGACCTGTCTGGAGGCTCCGATCTGCAGGCTGCCGAAATCGATTTTATCCTTCTGCACTACGAGCTGCGGCGCCTGCTGGACCATCTTGAAATCCAGGCTGCCGCGGCTCGCTCCGGCCAGCTCGACCTGGATATCCCCGGGATTGAAGCTGAATCCGCTCTGGCTGGGCTTTATCGAGTAGAGGCCATTGCCGAGGTCCGTAAAACTGTAGTTGCCTAGACTATCGGTCACCACGGATGCGGTCTTATCGCCCGAGAGCTGGACCGTAACCCCCTTGGAGGCGACATTATTGGCGGTGATCTTGCCGCTGACAATCAGGCTGACATTGGCCGGACCGGTGGGCGGCGGGTGGTTGCAGGAAAGGACCAGCGACATCAACACCGCGGCTGCTCCAAGCGCCGCGGCGATGAGTCTGGAAGATAACAAATTGCTGTTTGCCTTCTGTGGCCCTGACACTTTAGAGGCCTCTAGGTGAAAATTTTTCCACTTGCACCGGGCAAACCACGACCTTGCGCCGGAATGGTGACAGCCGGCTGCGGCTTCAAGGAAACAGGTAATCCAGCCCTTTTGGAATACATAACTTGTGTCGCGGCAAGCCCCTGAATAGATATTTCGGTATTCCGGCGGAATTCTTAAGTTTCCCGCCCCGGAATCCGGCAGCGTTTAATATTTGCAAAATCCATGCAAGGTGGAGAGCTACCTGTCCGGGGACCGGCTGATTCGTGCCGGATAATATTTATACTGTAAAAATGGACGGAGGTGCCGCAATCGGCGAGCGAGAAAAGGGGCTGAAAAAAAACGGGCTCTCCCCGCCATTTCAGCCGGCAGAGACAGCCCGATTGTACTGCCCGGTTATGGGAAAGTCTCAGACATCCAGATTGGTCACATAGCGCGCGTTCTGTTCGATGAAAATCCGCCGGCTTTCCACATCATCGCCCATCAACTCGGTAAACAGGCGGTCCGCCTCGATTGCCTCATCCATCCGGACCTGCAGGATAGTGCGGGTCGCCGGGTCCATAGTGGTTTTCCAAAGCTGATCGGGGTTCATCTCGCCCAGGCCCTTATAGCGCTGCATGGTGTATTTTTCCCCGTCGAGGCGCTTGGTGTAGCTCTCCCGCTCCCGCTCATTGTAGGCGTAATACTCCTGGCTGCCCTTGGCGATCCGGTAAAGCGGCGGCTGGGCGATATAGATCATGCCCTTGTCGATCAGCTCTTTCATGTAGCGGAAGAAAAACGTCAGCAGCAGGATCCGGATATGCGCTCCATCCACATCGGCGTCGGTCATAATGATGATCTTGTGGTAGCGGGCGTTCTCCACGCTGAAATCCTCCTCGCCGATGCCCGTGCCGATTGCGGTAATCATGGTGCGGATTTCCTCATTGGAGAGAATCTTGTGCAGCCGGGCCTTTTCCACGTTGAGGATCTTGCCCCGCAACGGCAGGATCGCCTGGTTGCGGCGATCCCGGCCCATTTTGGCCGAGCCGCCGGCGGAGTCGCCCTCGACCAGGTAGATTTCGCAGTCCTTCGGTTCGGTCAGCGAGCAGTCGGCCAGTTTTCCGGGCAGCCCGGCCCCATCCATGGCATTCTTGCGGCGGGTGAGGTCGCGCGCCTTACGCGCGGCCTCGCGGGCTTGCGCCGCATTTACCGAGCGCTCGATAATCCGCCGGGCCACCGCCGGGTTCTCCTCCAGGTAAATCGAGAGCTGCTCGTTGACCGCGGTTTCCACCACGCCCTTGATCTCGCTGTTGCCGAGCTTGGTCTTGGTCTGGCCCTCGAACTGCGGGTCTATCATCTTGATACTCATCACCGCGGTCAGGCCCTCGCGCACATCATCGCCGGTCAGCGTAAAATCAGCCTTTTTCAGGAGGTTGTTCTTTTTTGCGTAATCGTTAAGCGAGCGGGTCAGCGCGGCTTTGAAGCCTGAGAGATGGCTGCCTCCCTCATGGGTGTTGATATTGTTGACATAGGAAAAGATCGTTTCCTGGTAGGAATCGGTGTACTGCATGGCGATCTCGATCAGCGTCGGCTGAATATCTTTCTCGAGATAGATCGGCTTATGCAGCGGCTTCTTGGACTCGCTCAAATATTCGACAAAGCTCTTGATCCCGCCGGAAAATTCGTAGGTTTCCTTGCGCTTGCTGCCATTGCGCTCATCGATAAAGACGATCCGGATACCGGCGTTAAGGTACGCCAGCTCGCGGAAGCGGCTGGCCAGGCCTTCGAAATCGTAGAGTACCTGGTCGAAGATCTGAGCATCCGCCCGGAAAGTGACCCGCGTGCCGGTTTTTTTTGTCTGACCGATGATCTTGAGCTCGCTGGCCTTAATGCCCCGCTCGTAGCGCTGGTGGTAAATGTTCTCGTTCCGGTAAACCTCAACCTCCAGGTACTCGCTGAGCGCATTTACCACGGAAACGCCCACGCCGTGGAGACCGCCCGAGACTTTGTAGGAGGCGCGGTCGAACTTGCCGCCGGCATGCAGCATGGTCATGGCGACCTCGACCCCGGGCCGTTTCTCGGTCGGATGGATGTCCACCGGTATTCCGCGGCCGTCATCGGTGACCCGGATCAGGTCCCCCTCCAGGATCTCGATCTTGATGTTATGGCAGTAGCCGGCCAGGGCCTCATCGATAGAGTTGTCCACCACCTCATAGACCAGGTGATGCAATCCGCGCTGGCCGGTGGAGCCGATATACATCCCGGGTCTCTTGCGTACGGCATCCAGCCCCTTCAGGACCTGGATGTTACTGGCCTCATAATTTGTTCCGGAGTTTTTTTCATTCGACATTGCGAAAATCCCTCACATTGAGAATCAGGTCAGCCACCAGCTTGTTGCCCATACGGCTGTTTATATTCCTGACGATATTCCTTTTCTGCAGACCAAGCTCCTGTTTCCAGGAGGGGGAAGTGACCTCGACGAATAGCTTGCCCCCGGTCAGGCTGACCGCGCGGCTGGCTCGCGCCAGCCGTGGCCCGACTATCCCCGGCCAAGCCGAAACCACGGCCAGGGCCTCCGGAGCATGTCCGGCCGCGCCCCCGGCCTCCTCGAGGACCCGGCCGAGCAGATGGCCAAGGCGTTCAGGACCGCTGTTTACCCGTGAGTTCATCGCCTGGCAGGCTCCATTAATCACGAATTAAGCGGCGCACACCGCGCTCTTCGCTATCACCCATCCCGGACCACACCCCCCTCGATCGTCTTGACCGGCAGGTGCCCCAGGCGCTCGAAGAAAGGCTCCTTACGCGGCGCGGTGATAAAACTCTGGTGCTTTTCGACCAGCTCTTCAAGCAGCCTGGCGGAGCGGGAGCGGTCGAGCTCGCTGAAAATGTCATCCAGGAGCAGCACCGGCCGCACGCTGCCGGCCAGATCGATCTGGCCGGCCTCCACCATCTTCAGGCAGATCACCGCCGTACGCTGCTGTCCCTGGGAACCGTAGTTGCGAAGCGGCCGGCCCTCCAGCTTAAAAACCAGCTCATCGGTCTGGGGCCCGGCCAGCGTGGCGCCGCGCTCCCGGTCAGTCTGACGGCCGGTCCGCAGGCGCTCGAGAAAGGCTTCGCGGATCCTCTGGCGGTCCGCCTCATTGCCCGCCGGCTGTTCCCTGCCACCCGCCAGCTCGCTGCGATAGGCCAGCTCCGCCCTTTCGCCGGCGCTCAGCCGGGCAAAAAGCTCGCCATAGCCCGCGGCGACCCGGCGCACGTAAGATAACCGCTCGCAGATGATAAACGCCCCGGATTCTGCCATTTCCTCCTCCCAGGGAGAAATCAGCGCATCCGTGGCCTGCGGTCTGCGCAACAGGAAATTGCGCGTGGCCAGCCCCTTTTTGTATCTTTTCAGCCGCTCCAGGTAGAGCGGCGAGGAGATCGACAGCACAATGTCCAGGTATCTCCTGCGGCCGGCCGGCCCGCCCTGGACGATTCCGATATCCTCGGGAGTGAGAATTACGCTCTTAAAGACTCCGAAAGCCTCGCTGACTTTCTTCTTTTCCTCACCAGCGAGAACAACCTTTTTCCGCCTCCCATCGTACCCCACCGAAGCGCTTTCGCGCCGGCCGGACTCCTCGGTCCAGGCCCCCCGCAGACTGAAATAGCTTTCCCCGAACCTTATGCATTCGTTATCCAGATTGGTCCGGAAAGACTTCAGCAAAGTAAGGTAATAAACCGCCTCCAGAAGATTGGTCTTACCCTGGCCGTTGTCCCCGATCAACAAGTTTCCCCGCTCGGAGAAAAGCAGCGTGGCATCGGCCAGGTTCCTGAACCGGTCTAATTTAAGCTCATTTATTATCAAAACGCCGCATACACAAATTAAAATATGATTCGTTGCATTAAAATAGCCATTTGTTACGATTTGGTCAAGTTTAGCACGCTCAATCTATTGCAATATATTTAATTATACGGCCCGACCGGATTTCCCCCTTATTTGCCGAACCTTTTTGCCTTCGAGGCCCTTATTCAGCGACTTTCAGCGGCATGATGACATTCAGATAGCGCTGGCGCTCGCTTTCCTTGGCCGGCACGATCAGGATCCCGGACTCGCTGGTCTGCATACAGATTTTTACCTGCTCGGAATCCATGAATTTCAGGACATCTACCAGGTAGCTGCCGTTGAAATATATTTCCAGCGGTTCATCTTTGTATTCGGCCTCGATATTTTCCTCGCCCTCTCCCAAATCTTCGGTTTTCACCGAAATGTCCACCTGGTTGGCGCTGAAATACAGCCGCACGCGATGGGTCACCGTGTTGGCCAGGATAAGCATCCTTCTGAGGGCTTCGCTGATTTTCGCCGTATCGATAATCGCGATCCGGTTGTTGTAGAAAGGTATCACCTGTTCGTAATTCGGATAGGTGCCCTCGATCAACCGGCTGAAGATTACCGTATCGCCCTCGCGAAGGCCCAGGTGATGGCCGTCGATCACCACCTCCACGCTGCCCTCCGGGCTGCACAGCTTCTCGGCCATTTCCAGCGCTTTGGGCGGGACCACCACCGAGACCGGCGCCTCGACTTTCATTTCCTCCACACAAGCCATCTTGGCCAGGCGGTGGCCATTGGTACAAACCATCGAGGATTCCTCATGGGTTATCTCCCAGAGGATACCCTTGAGTATCGGACGGTCTTCATCCTTGCCGGCCGCATAGCTGCTCGAGCTTACCAGCTTGCGCAGGGTGGCGTTGGGTATGCTGAACGCCCCTTCAAATGACTTGTCCGGGAAAAGCGGGTAATCGCTCTTGGGCAGAGTCGGAAGTATAAAGCTGCTTTTCTCGCAGACAATTTTCAGCTTCTCATCCACCTGTTCCAGCGTGACCGGAGCATTCGGCAGCGCGCCGAGTATTTCTCCCAGCTTGCGGGCCGAAACCGTGGTCGAGCCGATTTTTTGCACCGTAGCTTTAATACGGTAGCTCAGGGATATATCGAGATCGGTGGCTATCAGTCTAAGTCCGCCATTTTCTCCTGGCTCCGCCTCGAGCAGGATATTAAAGAGGACCGGCATAGTGCTTTTAGTCGGAACGATCGGGCTTAACGCGCTTACCGCGTGGAGCAGATTGTCTTTTACCACGCTGATTTTCATAATCTTTTCCTCCGGAGGACAGCGGTCGGTTGGTCGTAAAGTGCTTGTAATATATATTTATTTTATTAAAAAATCACTAATATTATCAGTCCCTGTGGATGGTGTGGATAACTTTACAACGCCGAGAATATAAAATAGTTAGAGAAATACTATTCAAGGTACAAGCTGTGGATGAAAACTTGACGCACCGGCGCTTGTGCACAGGGAAAAAAATGCCTGTGAATAACTGCCCTGGAGACGATATCCGAATACACAACAGATCAACAGGTTATCCACAGGTTTTTCGCGGTCATCTTTCGATCTTCAATTTCTGGTTCCGCAGCTTGTCGATCATCCCATCGATCCGCTCCTTGAGACCGACATCCTCCTCGCACATCCTGGCGATTTTGCGGCAGGCGTGAAGAACTGTCGTGTGGTCTTTCCGCTTGAAATTTTCGGCAGTTTCCGGCAAGGAGAGCTTGGTGAGCTTATGACAGAGATACATGGCAACCTGGCGCGGCTCGACAAAACTTTTCTTGCGTTTCTGCGCGAGGATGGCACTGGTCGGCATGCCGTAGCTGTCCGAGACTATGTTGAGGATATCCTCGACGCTGATATGGTTGACCTCATGCTCGAAAATATTCTTCAGCGCCTGCTCGGCCAACTCCAGGTTGATATCGGTTTGCTGGGTGTCTGAATAATGCTTGAGGTAGTGGAGCGAGCCCTCGAGCAGACGGACATTGCCGGTGATACTTTCGGCGATGTAGGCCAGCACTTTTTCAGGGATCAGGATTTTATCCAGAGCGCTTTTCTTGCGCAGGATCGCAATGCGGGTCTCGAACTCGGGCGGCTGGATATCGGCGACCAGCCCCCACTGGAAGCGGCTGCGCAGGCGCTCTTCGAGGTGGTGGATCTCCCGGGGCGAGCGGTCAGAGGTCAGGACGATCTGCTTCTGGTTTTCATAGAGCGCATTGAAGGTGTGGAAAAATTCCTCCTGGGTCCCCTCTTTTTTAGCCAGGAATTCGACATCATCGATCAGCAGCACATCCATCTGGCGGTAACGGTTGCGGAAAGTGGCCGTGCTGCCGGAGGTGATCGCCGCGATCAACTCGTTGAGAAACTCCTCGGCCGAGATATAACAGATCTTGTAATTTTCGTATTTCCCATTTTGCAGAAGCTGGTGGCCGATTGCCTGCATCAGGTGGGTCTTGCCCAGCCCCACTCCGCCGTAGATAAACAGCGGGTTGTAGCTTCCGGCCGGGGCATCGGCTACGCTCTTGGCCGCGGCATGGCTTAACTGGCTGTTCTTGCCGGGAACGAAATTCTCGAAAGTGTAACGCGGATTCAAACTGCCGGTAAGCCGGGTTTTCCTGGATTTTTCCTGGCCGGCCTTGCGTCCTTTTGAGCGACCCGCATCTTTTGAGCCGCCGTTCCCGCACTCCCCGGACGGTGCCTTGTCCCCGCCGCCGGCCGACAGTTGCCAGAGATTCATTTGTTCGGCCGTATCGGAAAAAATAAAGTTGATCTTGAACTGGCGCTCAAAAAGCTGGGCCGCCACCGCCTCGAGCATTTCCAGGTAATTCTGCTCGACGTAATAGGCGGTAAACTTGTTTTTAAGCTCCACCGTCAGGCCGGAATCATGCAGGGCCATGGCGCGGCTCGGAGTGAGCCAGGTGCTGATGGTCTGCTGGCTGAGACGGTTACCGCATTCTTTCAGGATCCGCGCCCAGATTTCCTGGGCGGTCAATTCCTCTGCCAAAGCGCACTCCCCTCACGCAAATATCGGCGTACTGTTCGCCGGGTTCTCGGCGGCCCGGCGGAATTCCTCAAGCAACCTCCGGGTGATCGGGCCGGGCCGGCCATCGGCAATCCTGCGGCCATCCACCTCGACTATCGGAGCCACCTCAGCCCCGCTCCCGGTGAGAAACACCTCATCCGCGGCATGGACCTCTTCCGGCCCGAAGCTCGCCTCGCCGGCCGTGATCCCCAGCTTTCCGCAGAGGCCGAGGATCGTGTCGCGGGTCACCCCCACCAGGATATTGTCTGTCGGCGGAGTGAGCACCCGGCCTTCCCGGACGATGAATATGTTTTCCCCGCTGCACTCGCAGACCCGGCCCTCGGTGGTGAGCATCATCACCTCCGGAACCTCGGCCGTATTGCCCTCGATTAGCGCTAGGATATTGTTGACGTAATTGCAGGTCTTGACGTTCGGGTTTACGCACTGGGCCGGCGTTCTGCGCACTTTGGCCGTAATAACCGCCAGGCCTTTTTCGTAAAATTCCTTCGGGTAAAGCTGAAGGGTCCGGGCGATAATAAAGACCGTGGCCCGGGCGACTTTTCGCGTGTTGATCCCCAGGTCGAGCCTTCGGCCGCGGGTCACCACCAGGCGGATGTAGCCGGTTCCGCGGATCTCGTTTTTGCAGCCGAGCGCCTTCAAAATCCCGGTCAGCTCCCCGCGGCTGTAAGGGATTTCGATTTCGAGGTACGCGGCCGAGTTCCAGAGCCGGTCTAGGTGCGCCTCGAGCTTGAATATCCGGGCCTCGTAAATCCGGATGCCCTCGAAAACCCCATCCCCGTACAGCGCGTTACTGTCCAGAAGAAATGCGGCCGGCAAAACGCCGCTTTCCAAATCGATGTACGAATCGGCGACAGCATAATCGCCGCTGAAAAATCATATTCCCTGGCCATCGGTAATCCTTCCGCAGGATTATCCTGAACCCTTACGAGCTTTTACCCATACTGTGCATAGGAGGCAACGGAAATGCGGGTTTATAGCATGCGGATCGAAAAAATTTATTTGCAAAACGCGGAACGGAACGCTGAAGACCCCGATCCCGCCGAGCCCGGCCTCTACTGTTTACTCAGCTCCCGCGCCAAGCCTGACCTAAGATAAATTAAGCGGAGTTTCTCGGGGTTGTCAAGGGGGAATAAGAGAGGCATAAGCCGGGTAAAATGTTGTAATATATGCGATTACGCGACAATCAATATATAGATGGTCAAGAAATTTATGCCACTATATTTGGTGTATAGCAGGTCAGGTTCAGGCGGTCAGCGGTCCCTGTAAATGCGGAGTGAGCACAAATAAAAAAATATATTAAAAAAATCTGCACATTAATTTTCCCTCCGGTCCGAGGGTAAAAAAGCGGGTAAAGGATGGGCGGCAGGGGAAGGCCAGGCGGGCGGCGCCTGTGCAGTTCTGCGCAGGCCCGCGGCGCCGGGGAAGCCGGCGCACCGGGCGCGCATAGTTCATGCGCGCGCCGCCCGGGGTGCCTTTGGGATGTCGAAGGTACGATTACGGCAGCAACTGGCCTGGATATTTTTCTATTCCTCTGGGAGTCCGGATATTATTTTCGCGAGATCGAGATAAACTTTGATGATTTCAACAGGAAATCCGGAGGGACTGATGAAACCTTCAGGTATGATGCTTTTAGCATCTTTGTCGCTGCTGCCAACATTGTCATCCGCGCTCCCGTCCGCGGAGCTTGCCACCCGCCGGGCCGCCTGGGCCCTTGATTCTCCGGTCCTGGGCGGGGGCGGCCAGGAGGCCTTCATTTTCCGGGTCAGACGAGGCGGGCCGCAGCTTTCGACCGATGAGTGGCGGAGTTTCCTGGAGGAGCACACCGCGGAATATGTCCAGGCTTACAAAGACGCCGGGATCGAGATTTTCCACACCCACGGCTACAAGGGGTTCGGCTACGAAGCGGAAAGACCGGAAATGGAGCTTCTCAAAAAACTTTCGCCGATTGTCCACGGTCTGGGGATGAAAATGAGCTGCTACTGCCAGGGAATGACCCTGGCCCCTGAGAATTTTTTCGCCGAGCTGCCGGAGTCGAAGGACTGGGTGCAGTACGATGCAGCCGGCAAGCCGGTAATGCTCAATTACGGCTTCCAGCAGTCTTTCCGCTACAAGCCCAACCTCGCCCATCCGGGCTACCGGAAATATTACAATGAAAAAATCGTTCGCACGCTGGTCCGGGACTGCGGGGCGGACATGCTCTTTATCGACAACCTGGAGAGCAACCGCGAGCCGGAGTCCGATCACAGCCCGGTGGCGGAGGCGGCCTTCCGCGACTACCTGCGCCGAAAGTACACCCCGGAGGAGCTGAAAGCCCGGTTCGGGCACGCCAATCTCGACTTTATCAATCCGCCGATCTGGAACCGTGAGAATGACCCGGAATTGATCGGCAGGATCGACGATCCGGTGCAGCAGGAGTGGATCGATTTCCGCTGCTGGCTCACCGCGGATTGGATCCGGGATGTCGCCGGGTATGCGCGCGGGCTAAACCCGGAGGTGTCGATAACCACCAATCCCCACGGTTTGATCGGCACCAACCGGGCATTCCAGGTGGGTGTCTGGCACCCCTGGTTTATGAAATACACCGAGGCGACCTACAGCGAGGAGGAGAACCCGGCTGAGTACAATGAGCGGGGCGTGATTATCTCTAAGTTCCGCTCCTATAAGCTGGGCCGGGCGTTCGGCAACCGGATAATCACCAACAAGCACAATGACGGGCGCTCGGTGGCTGAGGCCCTGGCATTCTGCGGGAATTACCCGGTCCGGATCGGGCTGGACCGGGACAGCTCGGGATACTCGTTCGAGGGATTCGAAAAACAGTACCTCGATTTCTACCTGGCCCACCGGGAGTTTTACCGCGGCTCGCGGACCCGGGCGGATGTCGCCGTGCTGCGCTCCTACCCCA
>Ga0156185_1161_pt2 | contig 11372 bp, 8 predicted proteins | sample RifCSPlowO2_12_FD_107838 | JGI IMG/M metagenome (GOLD analysis project Ga0156185, IMG submission 107838) | Candidatus Glassbacteria bacterium RIFCSPLOWO2_12_FULL_58_11 | reverse complement strand
AACAGTACCGTATAGAAGCCGCTCCACAGGCCCGGAGCGAAGCAGCGCATCCGCGCCATTTTGGGCGGGAAGTACTTTCCCTCCCGTGGCTGGAACCCCTCCTGGAACTTGTGGTACCAGCGGGCGACAACAGTGTTATGGGCGTGCTTCTGGTCGGCGGGGATATTGGAGCTGTAGGTGTTGTCTCCGAACATGCGCCAGATCCAGCCCGCCTCGCCCGGGTCCTCGCCCGCGTTGTACTGGGTCAGCGGGATATAGGTCTGGATGATCGACCGGCTGCCGCTGAAACGGTCCACCTCGCTGATCGCGAATTTCCCATTGGAGATTCCGATATCCTGAAAACTTTCCGAAAAATCACCGATCCCTTCCAGGTTTTCGTAAAAGAATACCCCCGGAGCGCCTTTGGCCGGGTCATCGGCCAGGGGTTTTATCCGGTCCGCTTTAGGAACCGCTGGCCCGGCGGCGAAAGCGGTGCAGTGGAAGCAAAAGCAGAAGGAAAATATTGCGAAAAATTTCCGGGTCACGGAACGGCTCCTTGAATGATATTGATGAGAGGTTCTTTCGACAGGCGCTCCGGCTTCGGACTTTTCGATCCACAAATATTGTGCCGCCGGCGAGAAAATGCCAACTTGTTATATTTTATAGTATTAAAGGTTTCCGGGGTCCGCGGAATTCTCAGTTTGAGAAATTATTTATCAAAATGGATAAATGATTCCGGCATTATAATCGTAACTCAATATAATTTACGCCCTTGCGTTATTGAAGTATTCGGTCTGGCAGGCCAATAGTTGACATAATAGTCAACATATATTAAATTTAGCGCGATTGACGTCAAGCCGGGTAGTGCTCCTGACCGGCCGTGCATAAATAATCTTTAGAAAGGAGGGCTGATTCAAAAACCGGGTATGTTGAGGTTTTTCTGCAAACTTGATGTGAACAGTTATCAGCTTTCCGCCAGGGAAGCTGTTTCGAAAGAATATTCCGTACCGACCATGAACGAAGATGATCTTTCCCGGCGCTGGAGCGGTAAGATCGTTTCCACATTTAATTCGGAGGATAGTATGAGACTCAAACTGTTTATCGCCGCATTGATTGTCACCAGTTGCGCCTGCGGAAAAGCTTATGGCCAGATCGAAAAGGGTGATGTGCGGATCGGCGGGTCTTTCAAGCTGGAATCGTTCGAGAATGAGACAAATTCGGATTTCGGGCTCGACCTGGGCTACCTGTTCATCGACCGGTTTGAGGGCGGCGTAATGCTCGGAATCACCAAGAAAGAGAACGTGGATACGTATGGCCGGGCCGGCGCGGACCTGCTCTATCACTTCACGCCGGAAAGGAGAGTCGTGCCGGGCCTGGGTTTGTCGCTCTCCCGGACCTTCGGCTATGCGGATATCGCGGGCGTGGACCAGAACTCGACCCTCTTTGACGCGTTCGCGAATGTCGAGAGCTTTGTCACCACGGACTGGGCGGTCAATCTGCGGCTGGGCTATGAGCACTGGGACGGCGACTGGGGGAACTCGGACGGGTTAGCGGCAAGAATCGGTTTTGCCACGTTCTTCAAGGCCGGAGAGTAAGCCGGTACAGACTGAAACATCCGTACTTTGACCCATTTTAGCAAAGGCAGGCTTTGGATATATGGGCCGTATCAGTTTTTTTTGCTTTGTGATCGTCCTGGCGGCGCTCACCAGCGCCTGCAGCAATGCGCCGCCCTATAGTTTTATCACGGGTCCCGAACATCCGGGCATGAGCCGGATCGTCATTCCGGCCGGCGGAAGCTTGACTCTGGGAGCGAGCGGAGCGAACACGGTCGTTACCCAAAGCAATATTCCCTCGGTCAGCGGACAGGTTCTGGGCACGGCTTTCTCGGTTTTCGGCCGGGCGCAGAGCACGCTCGCCGGCGCTGGCAACCTGGCTGTTGCCGCGCGGGTCAATGGGGACAGCACGGGCTACGCTGATATCTCGGGTTCATTCTCGAGCGGAGCTTCCGGGGGTTCCTTCGATTTCAGCGCAATCTTCGTCGATTTCTCGGACAGCGGTGCGCTTTTTATCGGCGGGGCCCTGGCCTACCAGGGCGATATTTCGGTCAACACCACCACTTACACGGTGCAGACCGAGATCCGGATCGATGGGACGCTCGATTTTGCCGGGACATTCAGCGGACAGATCAAGTTCGATAATGTCCGAATCAGCGCCGGCACCTCAGGCGCTCCGAGCTACAGCGGCTCGCTGACAGTTACCTCGGGCGGAAGCGCGTTCAACTACAGCCTTTGATTGAAATATGCAAAGAAGGCCGGTAAGAGACACGCAAACTGTTTGAGGGTTTTGTCATCGCGCAGCAGCGGTTAACCGACGCCGCCGGACATATAATTGAATTACAACGAGTTGCTGGAATCTAAAGGGGGCGGTCCGCCTGCGGGACTGCCCCTTGTTTATTTTTCCTCCAGGGTTTTTTCCAGCCGGGGTTTGATAATCGCGGTCCAGATCTTGTAGCCCGCGGCGTTCAGGTGCAGACCGTCCTCGACGAAAATGTCTTTCCGCGGGGTCCCATCCTCTCCCAGCATCGCACTCGCTACGTCGAGATATTCGACCTCCGGGGTTTCCGCGCAGTACTTTTCGACCAGGCGGTTGGCCCTTTTCATTTCGGGCCAGAGCTTCCAGCGCGCCAAGCTGGGCTTGATACTGATAAAATAAACCGGCACCTCCGGCAGGGCCGCGTGAATGACTCCGGTAAACTCCTTGAAATCCGCCAGCACTGTCTCCGCGCTCTTTCCCCCGGCGATATCGTTGTCTCCGGCGTAGCGCACCACCCGGCTCGGCTTGTAGGGAATGACAATCCGCGGCGCGAATTTAACCGAATTCCTTATTTCCGAGCCGCCGAAACCGCGGTTGAGTACTTTAAGCGGCGCAAGATCCTCTTGCAGCGTTTCCCAGGCCCGGATGCTCGAGCTGCCGATAAAAACGATCACTCCCGGCTCCGGGAATTTCTCCCGGTCGCTCTGCTCGAACTGCCTGATCGTCTCCTCCCAGCGGTCCGTGGTCTCGGCTCCCCAAGCAGGCAGGGGCGGAAATCCGGTGAGAAAGACTAGGCCGAGCAGGAAATTGCGCAGGCAGCGGCGGCGGTTCATTTTCATTCCTTCTTGGAGGCGGTTAAGCCCATTCAGGCTCAGTCCCGGTGAAAGTTATATCGATAAAAGCTGCCCGCCAATATGGGCCAGGATTTAGTTCTTGACAAGGCTGAACCCTTACAAGAGTATTTTGCCTTGTAGCTTTTTTAAAGCTGATATGAAATCGCCGAAATTTTCAGGGGGAACCTATGAGGGCTGCTATTTCCGGCAACAAATTTCTCCATAGTACTTCCTACCGGGTTGCGCGGATAATCCCGGCAGCCGCTTGCGCCGCGGCCTGCCTCCTGATACTCCTCTCGTCCGCCTTGGCCGCGCAGAGCTATTTCAAGGCCGATGAGGAAGGGTTCCGTTTTGGCAACAGTTTTCTGGAAAGGGTGTTCGAGCGCTCCGGAGACAGTTTCCGCACCGAGTGGCTGGTCAATAAGATCAGCGGCCACACCTGGCGCGTGGATTCCCGGGAGTTCCGCCTCCGTTTCACCTATGAGCGGCTGGGCTACTGGCCCGGACAGGAGAACCCGCTGACAGTCAGCGCCGGGGACTGTCTCTTCCGCGGCTACCGTGTGGAAGAGCCGCGGGATGGATGCCGCACGCTGGTGCTGCTCTATCACTGGGAGCAGGACCTCGAGGGCGACGGCCACAGCGCGGATTGGGACTCTCCGGGCCTGGAGATCGAGATGCGCTATAGCCTGGCCGATTCGCTCCCCGAGATGCGCAAGCAGGTAGGCTTAAGCTGCGCGGGCGGCAAGCTCTATTTTGTCGAGGAGTTGTCGCTTGAGGAGCTCGAGATCCCCGGCGCGATTATTTCTCACCAGGGTTTCGGCCAGCCGGTGTACACTGAGGAGATGTTTTTCGGCCTGGAGTACCCGGCGGGCAATAACCGGGCGGATCAGGGGCGGCTGTCGCTCTTCTACTATCCCGGTGCGGCAATCGACAGTACGGGGTACAAAAGCTATTCCGCGGTCTGGGGCGTTGCCGGCCGGGGCAGGACCCGGGCGGCTTTCCTCGATTATGTCGACCGTATCCGGGTGGCGCCGGCCCGGCCTTTCCTGCTCTATAACACCTGGTACGACCTGCGCACCGCCGAGCGCTTCGAGGGGCAGACCGGCGGGCTGCTGAACCAGGAGAACAGCCTGGCGCGTATCCGCTCGTTCAAGGAAAACCTTGTCGATAAGGGAATCGCTCTGAACAGTTTCGTGCTCGATGAGGGCTGGGACAAGTACACGCCTTTCTGGGAGGTCAACCGGAAAATTTTCCCCGGAGGGCTGGCTCCCTTAAGCCACGAGCTGAAAAATATCGGCAGCGCGCTCGGCCTCTGGCTGGGCCCGATCGGCGGATACGGCGAGGGCCTGCGTCTTCGCGGCAGCCTCGGCCGGGAAAAAGGGCTTGAGGTGAGCCGCAAGGGCTATCTCGATCTGGCCGGTCCGCGCTACAATTCGATCCTCACCAGCTGCCTGATCGGATACTTGAAACAGGATGAGGTGAACTATCTCAAGTTCGACGGCGTCCTTTACGGTTCTGCGGACACGGACCACGGGATACTCCCCGGGATCTATTCGCGCGAGGCCCAGACCGCGGCTCTGGCCGCCCTGTGCGACACCCTGCACGCGGTCAAGCCCGGCCTCTTTATCAATGTCACCACCAGCCAGTGGCTCTCGCCCTGGTGGCTGATGCACGCCGACTGCGTGTTCATGGGCGGCTATGATTTCGGCTGGCTGCGCGAGCTGCCCTCCCCGAGCAAGCGTGACCTGGCGATAAGCTACCGCGACCGGGTCTGCTACGAGCAGTTCCGGGTACACGATCAGCAGTTCCCCCTCAATTCGATCATGACTGTCGGCGTGATCAAGGGCGAGTACGAGCTGCTGGGCGACCTGGACGAGACTCTGGACAAGTGGACCGATGACCTGGTGATCCATTTCAGCCGCGGCCTGGCGATGTGGGAGCTCTATATCAGCCCGCAGATACTGAAGGAGAATGAATGGGAGAGCCTGCGCGCCTCGATCCGCTGGGCCGAGGCCAACCGCTCCGCCCTGCTGGCCAACACCACCCTGGTCGGCGGGGACCCGCTGAAACGCCAGCCCTACGGCTACTTCCACCAGGGAAAGGACAAGCTGATTCTCACCGTGCGCAACCCGTATATCGAGCCGAAAGTTTTTTCCATGAAACTGGATTACGACAGCGGCTTGCTTGCGCCCGATAATGAGGCTTACCTGCCGCTGACAGTTTATCCTTACCTGGCTGTGGAAAACCCCTGGATGAGCTTCGGCGAAAATCTTGAAATAAATTTAAGCGGGTACGAGACAAAGGTGCTGGAGCTGCTGCCACGGGAAAAGGTCGATTTCCCCTTTGCCCGCAATGTCCGTTTCGATTTCGCAACCGGCGGCTTGGTTATATACCCGGGGAGCGGTACCGAAAAAGTGGCCGTGGAGAATGGCAGCACCGCGCCGCTTCTGCTCTCCGGCGTCTCTATCCCTCCGGGGATCGAGGGGCAGGTGCCGCTGAAGCCGGCCCTGCCAGTGACTGTGCTCACTGTGGCGGAGGAGCGCGAGGAGGACTTCCGGGGCGGAGCGGGCTCCGGCCTGAAAGGCAGCCTTTCGCTAAGCCTGCCGGAGGAGACACTCAGCGCTGAAATCGGCTTCCTGCTGGAGCCGGAGAAAGGCCTCGATGTGAAACAGCCGCGCCTGGAGGTGAATGGTCAGGCCGGGGGCTGGCGCAGCGAGGCCGGCGAAAAAGGAAGCTGGTACTGGTTCCTCTATAGCCTGAAAGGCGGCGGGGCGCACCGGGTGAGCTACGATTTCAGCCTGCCGCAGAGTGCGGGTGTCAATGGCCGGCTCAGCGCCTGGCTTATTCTGCGAAGGAAACTGGAGGGCCGGAAACTCGAGCTGCCCGGAATGAGCGCGGAGCGGGCTGGGGAATTTCTTTTGCCTGCTTCTTCGGGGATAAGCCGCGAGGTGAAATGCCTGTTCGAGAGACCGGTGAAATTCTAGCTCTGTTTCAGGCCATTGCCCTGACACTTGTATGATTGCCTTTTGTGGCTATGAATTCTGGCTTTCAAATCTCCCCTGACCCCTCTTTTCCAAAGAGGGGGAAATGCGGCCTCCTATTCTCTCAAGGTGGGGAAAGCGACCGCGCCACTGCATGAGGGTGGAAAGCGGCCTCCCCCTTTGACAAAGGGGGATTGAGGGGGATTTTACAATAAGCACTTATATTTTAACAAGTTAAGAGATTTAATGCCAATCTCGTATTGCTAGAGCGGAGAAAATATGAAAACTTTCCTGCTCCTCTTACTGTCAAGCGTTTATTCTTTCGCTGCTGCCGGTCCGGCCGATTCGGTTATTCGAAAGCCGGATATCCCCTACAGTAATCTCGATTCAGCCAGGACTCGTCTCGATCTCTACCTGCCAGCAGCTCCGGGTATTTCCCGGCCGGGAGTGCTGCTGGTGCACGGCGGCGGCTGGCTGGGCGGCGACCGTAGTCAGTGGGCCGCTCTGGCCTCTTTCCTGGCGAAGATGGGCTTTGTCTGCGCTTCGGCCGGATACCGTCTCTCGCCGGAGCATTCCCTGGAGGAAATAGTCGCGGATGTCCGTCAGGCAATGGACTGGTTCAAGAGCCACGCCGTGGAATACGGGATGGACTCGCGGAGAGTGGGGGCGGTGGGCTCCTCGGCGGGCGGCCACCTGGTGGCCCTTCTGGCCACCATTCAGCCGGGCGACCGGCTGGGCGATAATGACAACCGCCTCCAGTTTGACACCCGGCCTGCAGCCATGGCCTGCTATAACCCGGTGCTGGATTTCCTGGATGAGCCGCTAATCTGGCCGCACCAGCTTCTGCTTTTCCACGGGATGCCGGAGACCTTATCCGAGGACTACCACAAATTCAGCCCAGCCCGGAGAGTTACCGGAGTGGAGCCGCCGTTCCTGTTCCTCTACGGCGACCGGGATATCCTGACCCCGGAACAGAAAAGCCGGGCCATGCTGACCCGGCTCGCCGCTTATGGCACCTCGGTGGAGGTAGCCTTTTTCCACCGGATGGAACATGGTTTTGGCTACCGGCTCGAAAGCCCCTAGCAGCAGCGGGCGGCCCGGGTAGTGGCGGAGTTTTTCGAGCGGTGGTTGAGGTAGTGATTTTATAATTGCTTAAGTTCAAAATCTACGTTAAAATTGTGATAATATTAAATATCAGCAATTCGACTGACTCCAACGAAATCGCCAATGACCAAGGACATTCCAGCCAGAACCAAGAAGCTAATCATGCAAGAGACAGCAGGAAACTGCGCTTTCTGCGGTGAAGATAATGTTGCCACTTTGGAATTCCACCACATCCAAGGAAAAGATATTCCCGATCCACACAATCCAAATAATTTGATTTATGTTTGTAAAAACTGTCATGGAAGAATTACCGCGGGAGATATTACAAAATCAGAAGTTTTGTTAAAAAAACGGACTTTGAAACACTTTGGCAACATGCAAGAGAAAGAAAACCGGACATCCCACGCAATTAATATAAGTGGCAGTGTGGTCCAAGGAACCATTGCAAATGAAATCCACTACCACGGTCAAAAAAAGCCTTCGTTACATTTTAATCCGCCGATCGGAGCGATAGCCACCGATTTGTACAAGAAAAACTACCTGAAGTATCTTATTGACCTGTATCACGAGTATGCCAGTGCTGAGAAAGGGGATAGTTTCAAATATCCAGTATTCTACCAAACCATCAAGCGATGTTTTGGAGCAAAGTGGGACATGATTCCAATCGAACAGTTTGACGATGTCTGCAATTACGTACAAACAAGAATTGACAAGACGATACGTGGTAAGATACAAAAAGCCCGGAACGAGAAGAATTATAGTAACTTCACAGAATTCCGCGAAAAATACCAAAAGAAGAAAAACTGAGAAACAATATGGTAGTCACCCATTCGGATGAATGTGAATAAAGTTGAATGGCCGATTTACCTTCTTATATTATTCAATATAGCAACTATTTTAATCGAACATTTTATATTATTCCATTATGGTGAAAGAGAGTATTATGCCCAACTTTGGACAGCTTAAAAAGATCGATTTGCGAAAAGTTTGGGCTCATGAAGCCTCCAATTTTACGCCTTGGCTCGCTAAAAATATTAAAGCCTTGGGCGAATCTCTCGGTATGGAGTTGGAGCTTCAGAAACAAGAAGCTTCTGTTGGAGATTTTTCACTTGATCTTCTGGCCCAAGACCTGGGCACGGGTAGCCTTGTCATTATTGAAAATCAACTAACAGAAACAGATCATAATCACTTGGGAAAACTTCTTACATATACCGGTGGTTTTGATGCTCGTGTGATAATTTGGATAGCTGAATCAATTCGGGACGAACACAGACAAGCCCTTGAATGGTTGAATCAAAATACAGGTTCAAACATTTCTTTCTTTGGCGTAGTTATTGAAGTTGTACAAATAGACGACTCAAAGCCAGCTTACAATTTTAAACCTATAGTCTATCCTAACGAATGGCGAAAGAGACAACGGCTGCCAGGAGGATATCAAACTTCCCCAAGAGCGGAAAATTATCGGAAATTCTTTCAACAGCTACTCGACGAACTGCGAGAAAAGCACAGATTCACAGGTGCCAGAAAAGGGCAGCCGCAGAGTTGGTATGCGTTTTCCTCAGGCGTTTCAGGAATTGGTTACAGTGTCAGTTTTACTCTGGGGAATAGGGTTCGAACTGAGTTATATATTGATACGGGAGATAAAGAAGAAAATAAATCACTCTTCGATTGGTTATTGAAGGATTCGGATGCTATCGAGGCTGAATACGGTTCGAAATTTGAGTGGGATCGACTCGATGAAAAACAAGCATGTCGCATTGCAATTTACAGAGAGGGTTCAATTGAAGGTGATACTCAAGCACTTGACTCTATTAGATTATGGGCCATTGAAAATCTCATGAAATTTAAAAGCGTGTTTGGTTTAAGGATTAAAAAGTACAAGCACAAAACTATATAATATTATATCGAAAAATTTCTATTATTCCTTCCCAACATCTTTCTTGTGCGCCGTAGGAGCGTAGCATGCCACGCCCCTACGGCCGTGTACTGCAGACCGCTGTCCTCCTCAATCGCTGTGCGCCGGGCCCAGCAGGACCGCATTGAGCAGCAGACGGTTGATTCCATCCAGCACGGCCCGGAAATCCGGCTCCTCGGTGAACCCGATCACATGGCCCTGGCCCAGCGGGCGGTACATCAGGTAGGGCTTGAACGCAAGCTGTTTCAGGCTCGGGCCTTTCCAGGCATAGCCGCTCACCAGCAGGTTTTTCTCCTCAGCGAAATAGGCCACGTTCCTTCCCTGGCTCCTTTTCAGCGGGGCGTATACTTGATATCCCTCGGCAAAGGCCACCGCCGTGCTGTCATAACCTGCGGAAAGCCAGTGGTCCGGGTCCAGGCGCAGGCGCAGCAGTACGCCGGGCACCGCGCGCGGCTCGGTATTTTCCGCGGTAATCAACTTTTTGAACTGATCTGGGCTTTCAATCGCCGAGCCGGGGACACGGTTAGTTTTCTCTTTTTCCGCTAAGGGTTTTTCAGCTTTGGCGGAATCCTGGCCCAGACGGTACTCCAGGCTGGCCTCGAGCAGCTTGACCTCCGGGTCGGCCAGCCAGGCGGTCGCCCCCTGGATGCCGATCAGCGTTCCGCCCGTCGCGATCCAGCTCCGGATGTTTTCTAGGCCTCTTTTTCCCATGATCTCCCCGAAATTCCAGCCGTTGGGCAGGACCAGCACATTGTAGCGCGCCAGCTCGATCCTTCCCAGGTCCTCGCCCTTGACCGCGGTCACTTTCACCCCGTATTGCTGCTCGAGCACATAGCGGCACCAGCCCGCGGAATTGGAGGAGGCAGGCTCATCCCAGGCCAGCAGCACTTTCGGCTCGGGCACGAAATGCACATTGGGGCTGCCGAAATTCACGCCCTCGCTCATCCAGCCCGAATCGGTGGGGATAAATTCCGCGCCGGTGTGCATTTCCACCTCGGCGATTATCCCAGGCAGGCTCTCCGGGTTTTCTTTCACCGGCACGATCAGGCTGCCGCGCGAAAATTTCCGCGCGCCCTGGGTAAAAGCCAGATCGCTGCTGTAAACCCGCACGCCGCTGCGCACCAGCCCGGCCAGAGCGGCCATCGAACTGTTACGTCCGCCGTCGAGAATGTAAGCCAGGCCGGCTTTCTTGACCCTGGGTGCTTGGGGCTGCGCAGGCTCCGGCACAAGCTCATAATTGCCGGCTGGCAGGTTGTCGGTCCGGTAGCAGCTCACTCCCATGAATGAGGGCAGAGACCAGGCGGTGATATCGTAAACCTGGTCACTCAGGCCGGCGGCCAGGCGGCGCTCCTGCTCGGCGATATAGGCCGGGTCGATAGTGATCTCCGGCTCGAGCAGGTTGGCGGCCAGGGCGAAAGACTCTTGGCGGGCCGGGACAATGAATGTACCCGCCGGGAAGCTCTTGCGGCTCAGTTTGCGGTTGTCCCCGGTGGTCAAAGAGCTCGTTTCCAAAGCTGAGGCGCTTTTGCGCACTTCGAGCCCCTGCTTGAGCAGTATGCCGACCAGCTTTTCCGTGCGCGAGGGGTCCGGCTCAGCGGGGATCAGGTAGGCCCGGCTCGCTGAGAGAGCCGGCGGCGGAGTGCGGGTTGAGCTGAAATCTTTCAGGAGCGCCTCGCGGTTGGCGGCGGCCAGCTCCGCGGTAGCGAGAGAGGAGATGGCGTGGTGACGGACCGTCTCGGCATAGCTCATCTCGGTTTCATCGCTGCGCAGGGCCAGCAGGCCCCGGCTGGAGGCCTGCTCGTAGGTCATGCCGATTGCACCGTTGAGCGAGGGCCAGGTGCAGCCGTAACCGGGGAAATAGGCGTCGAAGCTCTCCCGCGAGTAGTATTTGAAGCCGAAGCGGTCGAACCAGGCGGAGTTGTTCATGCCGAACTTCTCGAACCAGCGGACCTGCAAGGGGCTCAACTGCGGGTTGGTCGGCGGCGCGGTAGGCGGGAAATAGTAGGTGGCGTCGGTTTCCATCTCGTGCAGGTCGAGATAGACCTGGGGCCGCCACTCCAGAAATGCCGCAACTTTCCCTTTGGACTCCGGCTGGGTCATCGCGTACCAGTCGCGGTTCATGTCGAACAGGTAATGGTTGGTCCTTCCTCCGGGCCAGCTCTCCTGGCGCTCTGCGGCCTGCGGGTCCGGTGAGGGCCAACGGCCGGAATTGTGGCGGTTATAATAGACAAACCGGTCGCGGCCATC
>Ga0156185_1242_pt1 | contig 11524 bp, 5 predicted proteins | sample RifCSPlowO2_12_FD_107838 | JGI IMG/M metagenome (GOLD analysis project Ga0156185, IMG submission 107838) | Candidatus Glassbacteria bacterium RIFCSPLOWO2_12_FULL_58_11 | reverse complement strand
CGAGCAATTAAGATGATGCCAAGCCTAAAAAGGCTGCTCTCGGGTGCAATTCAAGGGAGAAGTCTCTCTGTTTAGCTGCTCAAGCCCGGAACAAAATTGAGAATGACGATGAGAACTGATTATCTATCGCAGATATACCAAACACCTGTCGTTATAAGCAGGGTAGATCGAAAGATTTTACTTGGAATCAAAAAAGAAGGCTGTTTTTTGCTGTTTCAATTTTGATATGGGGAATATCGATTGAAATGTAAGGAGTACGCATGCGATTTCATGTTGCAGTATTTTCAGCCTTGTTTTTGATGTTTCTGGCGCAGCAAGCTGGTGCAGATGACCAGTCTGCCAGAATCGATACGTTGATCCAGGAACCCGCTCAGGCCGGGGACCTGCCTGAGGTAGTCGTAAAATGGCTGGTAGCCAGGGATTTACTGATCCCATATTATGGCGAATATGGATACAGTGGACGGCCCCGGTATGGCAACACATTAATTGGATCATTTACGGGGGAGAATACAATGGATTGCGCTGTATTAACTATCCCTCGAGGGGCGCTCGAAGACAGTTGCAGTATATGGGTCTTCCCTTCCGGAGATACTCTGGCACCCATGTTGATTGCTAAACACAGAGTATTCCGTCAAGAACTGTCCCAATGGCAAATGTCATATGACAAGGAATCAGAACTGGAATATCGCTGGTGCATTCGCCCATATGGACCTTATAGCGAGGCCGATTTAAATTATATGAAAGTTGACACGGAAGGGCTTCCGGAAATAACGCATCAAGGGATCTTCGTCTTGCAGGCTGAGAAAGATCCCTACCCTTATTATTACTACGACGGCAACCGATGGCTCCAGTTGCCACTGGGGCAATAAAATTCCAGTTAATGGGGCACAAAAAGCAGGAGATACAGCCCCATGAACCGCTACAAACCTTTATTCGTCCTCCCCCAAAAGCCAGCCGGCCTCACCAGGACCGAATTCTGTTCTTGAGATAACAATTATAATATTGTGCGGCATCAGGCATGTAACTACTGCGTGGTTATAACAGATTTGCGGCCATTATTCGTACTTCCCGTACCACATGGTAAAAGTCGGGTCCACGATATCCTCGAAGGCTCCCGGGACACCCGTGGCCGGACCGTAAAACACGCTGCCGCCGAATGTGGTCAGGTAAAGCATGCCGGGATGGTGCGGGTCCGGGACCGGGCGATGCCCCCACTTGAAGTTATAGCCCTGGAGACGGTGCCAGGTTTCACCGCGGTCCTCGCTGCGGAAAGCGGCGCTGTTGAAAGTATTGATAAAAACCGTGGCGGGGTTTTGCGGATCGACAGCCGCGGCGTAGACATGGGCGTCCTCCTCGAAAACACGCTTCCAGGTCGCTCCGCCATCCTCGGTGCGCAGCAGTCCGCCGCCGCGCTCGGTGCGCTCGACAGTCCGCGGCCAGCAGCTCAGGTACATCCGCTGCGGGTCGGAGGGATCGTAAACCAGGTCGTTCGGCGCATTGACCCCCTCCGGCAGGTCCAGCTTTTTCCATGAGGCGGCCTGGTCATCACTGGCATACAGGGCGCCATCCACCACCTGGCGGTTTTCCAGACCCCGGGCCACCAGCAGGATCAGGCGGCCGCCGGGCAGGAGCACCAGCCGCCAGGCGTTCAGGTTCGGCCCCAGGCCATTGCTCGAATTGACCCAGTTTTTCCCGCCGTCCATGGACTTGAAAACCCCCTTACCGAAACCGCAGACATAAAGAGTGCGGCTGTCCGAGGGGCTTTGCGGGTCGAGCAGGATATGCGTGCTGACCGTATTCGGCGGCATGCCCTCATTGCTCTTCCTCCAGCTCCGGGCGGCATCCTCGGAATAAGCCACCCCGCCTACGAAACGGTCGAAATTTCCGCCGCGGAACATTTTCGGCCGGGGAAGATCGTGGCCGCTGCCCCAGACCGACCAGGCCCGGCCTTTGACCTCCGGATCGAACACCATCCAGTAACAGGTGTTATGCCATTCCCGGGGCACGCCCTGGATCGCATGGAACCAGCTCTCGCCGCCGTTAAAGCTGTGAAAGGCGCCGATATCGGTGTAAGAGATAAAAATGTGCTGCGGATCGAAGGGGTCGAAATGCACTCCGTAACAGGTGGTAACGTCCATACCCCGGGTGGAGACAGACTCATCGGGCAGAGTGTTCGAAAATTCCTGCTCCCAGCTCCCGCCGCCGTCGAGCGTGCGGTACGTGCAGCCGAAATCATTGGCCCAGCAGATATCCGGGTTTGTGGGGCTGACTCCCAGGGCCAGCGGGTATTCACCCCAATCCGGGCCGTAGGACTTCCCCATCCAGCCGCCGGAATAATTCGCGCTGAATACGGTCTCGCTGCTGGCCCGGTAGACCCAGCTCCAGTGCTGGCCGCCATCGGCGGTCTTGAAAATACCGAAATGGCGCTCGCTGCCCTCTTTGGTCCTGGCCCCATATTGGCTGCAGGACAGATAAACCACGGCCGGATCACCCTCGCAGACCGCAAGAGCCGCAAAACGGGGCAGGCGGTTGGTGACCGGAAAATCGTCCAGCAGACCCGAGTTTAGCCGCGTCCAGGATTGGCCGTCGTCTCCGGAGCGGTAAATTCCTCCGGATACCGTGCCGCCTGATTCTTTTAACGGCGTCAGCAGGTAAAAGACGCTGCCCTTGGCCGCTTTTCCGCCCTCTACCGCCTGAATCGATTCCTCCGGCAGCTTGAGATAGGTCGTTCCGCCATCTTTGATCGAGATGCGGGCTGCCGCGCGGTCGGTGAAAACCGTCAGCTCCTCCGGCCGGCCATCCCAGCTTCCCGGAAAAATCGCCAGTATCTCCTGTCCGGCCACTCTTCCGAGCTCGCGCCAGGAGGCGCCCCGGTCATCCGTGCCCACGACCAGGACCGAATCGCCGGAGCGCCGGGGCTCGGCGCCCGGGCTGTAAACCATCGGAGCCGGCATTCCCAGGTAAATGCGCTTTCCATCCGCCGGGTCGACCCGGACCTTTTCGATCCTCCCCGAGCGCTGGCCGTCCCGGGTCTCCAGATATTGGTCGGCGTGGTCCCCCACCATCCGCTCGACAACCCCTTTGGCTGGATCGGGATAAACCAATTCCCAGCGGACCCCGCGGTCATCCGAGCGGTACAGCCCTGAATTGGAGGCGTAAATAGTGTTGGGGTTGCCCGGATCGAATTCAAAGTCCTGGACCACGGTCCGCAGGTTAAACATCCTCCAGGACTTGCCTCCATCATAGGTGACATATGCGCCGGTCATATCGCAGCGCACGAATACGTGGTTCGGGTCCTGGGGATCGATGGTGGAGAGAAACTGTGCACCGCCGCCGCCCGGCCCAATCACTTTCCAGGCAGCCGGCAAGCCGGAAGCCGCTTGCGGCTCGGCTTTTTCGCCGCCACTTCCGGAACAGCCGTAAAAAGTAAGCAGGATCAGGATAGAAACAGCATTAAGCAACAGACCGGACTTTTTCACTTTTCCTCCAGGCGCTATACTTGTTGCGGTTGTTGAAAGTCTTGCGGGATGCAGGAATTCAGTTTCGACCGGACTATTGTGTGAATTCATGCCGCAAATATATTCGGGATCTGGCCCGGTCATTCTTCAGTTGCAGATGATGCACTACTATATCGTATTAGCGAATTTTGAGTTGCAACTCAGCCTTGTCAATAAAAAAGCGCCATGGATCTAATTTTTCCGGGCATAAAATATTGACATCTGGATTCGGGCGCATTAACATTAACTTATATATTCTTGTAGAAAGAATATATATTGCGTGGCCATCTGCTCCAAATAATCTCCCCTGGTCTTTCGCATTAGAGAAATACAAAACCTCGGACGCCGTAATTAAAGCTGTAACTTGTTTAAATAAAACGGTATAAGAGACTCTCATGTCCAGAGCTCATAAGAACCTCCGTGCAGTCAACCGGGCCAAAGTTCTCAACATTATTATCACCTCCGGTTCAATTTCCCGGGTCAAGCTGGCCCGAATGACCGGCCTGAACCAAAGCACCGTCTCTAAAATCATCAATCAATTGATGGAAGAAGGCCTGGTTTACGAATCCAGCCGGGACAGCAGCCATTTCGGACGTAAGCCGGTCAATCTCAAGCTCAACGAGCGCTACCGGATCTACGGAGCCATCGATATCTCCCTCTGGACCACCACCCTGGCGCTTTGCGATCTGGACGGCGGAGTGCTGGCCCAGAAAAAAATCGTGACTGTCGCCGGCGACAGCGAGAGTTTCCTTACCTACTGCGCAAAAACTGTCGCCGAGATGGCCGCGGGTTTCAAGGAACCGCTGGCCGGGGTGAGTGTGATTGTCCCCTGTATGCTTAATTCCAGGAGCGGGTTCATATATTCCAATCGTACTCTCGGCTGGAAAGATACGGATGTCAAGGGCCTGGTTTCCAAACACTTCGACTGTAAAATCCTGGTCGAAAATGATGGTAAAGCCAGCGCGCTGGCCGAGCTCTGGTTTGCCCGGGAAGCCAGGGAGCTTTCCAACTTCGTCTTTGTCCTGGTTGTCGTGGGCATCGGCACCGGGATCGTGATTTCCAGGCACCTGCATTACGGCTCGAATTTTCTGGAGGGCCAGTTTTACGCCGGTATCATCGAGATCGACGGCCGCTGGGAGGATCTTTCCGAACGGGATACCTGGGAGGACAGCTCCTCCGATCTGGGCGTGGTCAACCGTTACTGCGATTTTACCGGCTCCGAGTGCGACCCGGACACCTCGCGGCAGATGCAGCGGATTATCGATATGGCCCGCCAGGGCGACTATCAGGCCTCGCGGGCTCTCAAGGAGACCGCCCGCTATCTGGGTGTCGGCATCGCCAACATCAATAACGGGCTGGACCCCGAACGGATCATTATCGGGGGCAAAATAGTCCAGGTATGGGACATGATTATTCCCGGACTGCTGGACCTGGTCGAGCGGCAGACGCCTTTTCCGATAGTCAATCTCTCCGAGCGGGTCGTGCCCTCCTCCTTGACCAACCCGACTTTTACCGGGGCGCGCGCGCTGATCCTGCAGGACCTATTCGGCGGTTGCCACCTGATGAGCCAGCCGCCGCCAACGGACGGTAATGGTTATGCCGGCAAACTTGAGTTTGCCGGGACGCGGTTTTAAGGCCGCGCTGCGCTCCCCGGCGGCCGGATTTCAGGGCGCTTCCGGAGGAAACACACAGGGGAAGCTTGAGAAATCTCAGGATATTTTGAATAATTCAGAGTCAAATGCGAAACATATTTATATTGCTCCGTCAAAATTGCCGGGGATTGCCGCAAATAATTTTTGCAATTTGAGCTTGACTGTTCGGGCTTTTTCCTTATAATTAAAAGACGAAAATATTTCTGTTGGAAAAGAAGTACCTGATATGTTATAATTCAACCGGTCTTGAGGCCAAAGGAGCGGCCTCGAGAATATATTTGTGTTTAAAATTCCATTTCGTTTTTGGAGTCGCTGTCTCTTGCGTAATTATCCCCCCTGTCAAGTGGTTCTAACCGGACAAAATTTAAACGGCCGTTTGTTACATTGACACAGAAAAGATTGCAGTAAGTAAAGATTCGGCATTTGAGTTTAGTTTGATTGTGGTTAAATTCTTTACGCAATAAACTTTTCGGTGTGTTTCATTGTTAACGACACGTTGGACAGGCTGTTTTCCAGTCAACTCACGAAGTTCAACAGGAATGCCGGTAAACGGATGATAACGGCAACGCCATACTCCGATGCCCGTCTCATTCGTTTTTCATATGCTTCAGCAGAGGCAGTTCTGCTGGACTTCATTAATTCACTTGCTCAGTGAAAGGAGAGGCCTATGCAACATTTTATTCAGTTTTGATTATCGAGAGACTCGGGTTTAGCGGAAAATCGGCAAGGATTTAGGAAGAGCAAAAATGTTTTTTCTCATTGAAATCTAGTTTGTATCGAAGATCCCTAGGGAGGATCTATGTCGAAAAATGTTAAAGTATTCAGAAGAACCGGCTTTGCCATTCTTGTAGCCGCATTTACATTACTCTGGACGGCGGCGGCGTTTGCTCAGCTCAACACCGCCAAGGTCGAGGGCACGGTGCGGGACAAGGATACAGGCCAACCCCTGCAGGGCGCCCAGGTGCAGATCGAGGGCACTCGGCTGGGGAACGTCACTAATGCGGACGGTTATTATTTCATCCTGAACGTGCCGCCCGGACACAGATCAATCACCTTCACCTTTACCGGCTATCAGAAGATGACGATTTCGGATCATCTGATCCTGGCCGGCCAGACCACGACCCTGAACGCCTCGATGAGCTCCACGATAGTCGAGCTGGGCGGGATCACGGTCGAAGGTGAGGCGGAAGTTCTGATGCCCCGCGACCAGACCGTCAGCAAGCAGAGAATAACCGCCGACGAAATCGCCCAAACTCCCGCTACCAGGCTGGAAGACATGATGGTGCTGGAGGCCGGCGTGCAGATCGGCGGCCAGGAAGCCTTCGCCCGCGGCCTGCGTATCCGCGGCGGCCGCCTGGGTGAAGAGGCGATGGTTGTGGACGGCGTGACCGTGCGCAACTACACCGCCGATCCATTCCGCAGCGGCCTGGGCTGGGTTTACGAGCAGGAAGAGGGATCGCTCAGCGAGGACACCACCCCGCTCGAGCTCTCGGCCAGCGCCGTCGAACAGGTGGACATCATCACCGGCGGCTTCCAGGCCGAGTTTGGTAATGCCCAGTCCGGTATCGTCAACATCGTCACCCGCGGCGGCGGACCGACTTACAAAGGTAACGTTCGGATGACCACCGACGAGGAGATGCCGCGTACCGGAGATTATGGGTACAACCAGCTGACCGCCTCGATCGGAGGGCCGATCCCGGGGATTTCCAACCTGTATTTCTTCGGCTCGGGCGAGATTCAGGGCCAGGCCGACAAGACCCCGACCCACGCCGATGAGGGTTTCCGTGGGGTGAACCAGGAATTCGTCGACCATCTGAACCAGGCCGTGCGCAACGATGTGTATTTCAGGACCAAGGGCACGCCGTTCACTCTGGAGGAATTCCGGAAAGGGCGCGAATTCTACGCCAGCAAGACTCCCGGCGCCAATGCCTCGCTGTTCGTACCGCCCAACCCGGCTCGTATACCCGGCAACTGGGGCGACAGGACCCTGGTTTCGGGCAAGTTGAATTTTTCGCCGCTCCAGGGACTGAGCCTTATTGGCACCGGCAACTTCAGCCGGAACCAGAACTCCTATCCGACCGGCGACAACGGCAACTATTTCAGGACCGGTATCGCCACGATATCCGGGTTGCCGGACCACGACTGGTCTTTTGAATCGGACACGGTCATGTACCTCCCGCAGGCTTTCGGCCGGCGGACCCGCACCACTAATACCCTGTTCGGCGTGGATTATGATTTTTACCGCACCTCGAAGCGGAACGCCTCCTTGCAGTTCCGTTTCTCCAGTTTCCGGACCCAGGACATCAACAGCTCCAGCATCAAGAACGATTATTATCACGATAATACGTTCATGGGCTGGACCCCGCACGATGTGCCTTTCGAGATTGAAACCTTCCCGGGCCGGAACTATCCCCTGGAAAACACCCCGGAGGCCAAAAGGTACTTCCCGAACGGCTGGGGCGGCTGGGAGCGTGAGTGGTCCTATGAGTCTCCCTTCCGGCTGGTCGAAGGTGACTGGCTGTACTGGCTGAACTACCGGTACGAGCGCGAAGTGCAGAAAAACTTCAAGTCCGATATCGATTTCCAGCTCAACCGCTGGAACCGCGCCAAGTTCGGGGTTCAGTACACCGCTTTCCACAACAAGCAGTTTGATATCGGCGGAGGGTTCACGCGGCGCGATCTGGCCAACGAATTCGATTACAAGCCCAGGATGCTGGCTACCTACTTCCAGAACCGGACCGACCTGGGTGATTTCGTGATCGACTACGGCCTCCGTTACGACCGGTTCGAGCCGAAAACCAACTGGGGCTACCGCAACGGCGACCAGTACGGCGAGAACTACTTCCCGACGAATATCGACGAGTGGTCGCCCAGGTTCGATGTGGCTTTCCCGGTGACCGACAAATCGCAGCTGCGTTTCGCCTATGGCGCCTTCACCCAGTTGCCCAGCATGAGCTTCATTTTCAGCGGCAGCAACCCCGGCGGCCTCGAATACTCCCGCACGGATGCCTTCGAGACCGGGATAAGCTACCTGCTCGGCCCGGACATGGTGGTCGATGTCGTGGCCTACTACCGGGATGTCACCGGCAACGTGGCCAGTAAAAGTTTCTTCCGCGATTACTGGCAGGCTCATTCCCAGCGCCGCGTTCGTGGCACTACAACCGGGTACTCCAACCAGGATAACGGCAACATCAAGGGCATGGACGTGACCCTGAGGCGCAGGTTCGCGAACAACTTCGCCTTTAATGTCAATTACACCCTGCAGTTCTCGCGGACCACGGGCAGCACCTATTCGACCACCTCGGCCTGGGATGTATTCCTCGATCCGACCACCGGCGAATCCTATACCCCGCCGGATGAGATCCGTCCGATCGATGGCGATCAGACACATAACATCTCGACCACGTTCAACTACCTCTTCCCCGAGGATTTCAAAGCCGGCACCCTGACCGGAAAAGTCCTCAAGGACATCCGGCTTTACTCGGTGTTCACGCTGCGGAGCGGACCTCCGGCCTACGACCGGATCACCCGCTACGGCGGAACTTACCATTTGAACGAAGCCGAAGATGTCACCTGGCTGACCCGCCGTGATGGCCGGCCGATCGGTGGCGTAAACTACTTCCGCGGCCGCTGGAGCTACACTCTCGATCTCCGGGGCAGCAAGAGCTTCAGGCTCGGTGGAACCAGGCGCCTGATCTTCTTCACTGAGGTGTTCAACCTGCTGAACAACAAGCTCCCTACTCCCTATCCGAGCGGCCTGAGCTATGACGGCTACTACTGGGTGCCGAACGGCGGAAGTCCGCTGATCTGGAGCGACGACCTGACCTGGGCCCAGAAAGTCTGGTTCAATTCGGATTTCAACCAGGACGGCATACTCTCCCTGGAAGAACAGGCCAAGGGAGCGATAGCCAACGGCGTTTTGTGGGAAACGATGGACAAAACCGCCTGGGGCCTCGCCAGACAAGTCCGTGTGGGCGCGGAGTTCGAGTTCTGATTTCGAGGTACTCTGCAGCTTGCACCTGTTAAGACTGCTTGCAACTGAAGCGGTGATATTACAGGAGAAAACTTATGCTGAAATCTAGATTTTTGCTGATCAAACTGACCATCGTTGCCCTCCTGGCCGCGGGCTTTCTCACTCAGTCGTACGCCGAGTGGAAGAGCAGCTATAACGCCCAGGGGAACAACGTTGGGTTGTACGTACAGAAGGGCTGGGGCGGCCCCCTGAGTGGCAGACACCAGTTCCCCAGAGGCTCCGGTAACCTGTTTGTCGCCGGCCGCTGGAACTGGGGGGTGATGACGGCCATGGACGTGGACGGTGATGGCACGGTCGAGGACACACTGGGCCACGGCTCCCGCGGCGGCAGAATCCGCGGCATGAACGTCACCCTGGAGTCCTACAACGAGCTGGCGGCGCTTTATGCGGCCGGTGAGAATATGGACGAAGCCTCCAACCGGCTGGACCACAACCGGATACAGGTTTCCACAGATCCCGAGGATCTGGCTGAATGGTACCCGGAGTTCCGCGAAGGCCGCACGGCCAGCGGAGCGCCGATCGTCCACGGGGCGGAGACTATCAACGTCCGCAACGGACAAGCCCTGGACAGTGAATCCTGGAACGCCGGCCCGGACATGGAGTACCAGTTCTACCTGCTCAATTTCGCCAAGAGCAACAACACGGTATTCGGCCACATCTTCATCCGCAACATGTCCGAGTACCTGAAATGGAGCTCCAACCCGGATATCGCGGCCAAAGCGGCCAGTCAACCGGATGGGATCACCTGGAAGGAATGGACCTACCATTACCTGGTGGCCAACGGCGGCATTATCGGCGCCCGCGACGAGGGCTGGGCTTTCATGAACCCCGGCGCGATCCAGGTCATAACGGACCGTAACGGTGTTGAGAGCTCGTTCACCGAATCCCCGTTCATGGTGGTCCACTATGAGCTCCGCCTCCCCTCGTTCAACGGCGAGGACATGCGGCCGACGAACCTGATCGAGCACGGCTGGAACTGCGAGTTCGGTTTTTGCGGCAGCGCGGATGTCCTGGAGAGCGGCTACTCATATACCAAGGCCTATCGCGTCTCCCAGGGCGTGCCATATTCCGAAAACGTCTGGCCGGGTGTGATCAGCCCCTGGAACGGCAAGCAGATCCACGGCTGGCCGGGCCTGCTCGATCCCTCGGACTCCCGTTACAACCAGTGGATCTGGGGCGAGCGGAACTCTTATAACCACTACCAGTTCTTCGGCGCGCTGCACGATTTCGGGCCGCGGGACTCGACGAGCTCGGATTTTATCATCGCTTTCGTCAAACCGGCCAACCCGCCCTTCAATATGCCGCGTTCGGAAACGGCGTACATCGACGACCCGGCCGTGCAGTCCCAGTTGCAGCCGGCGCTGGACTACGTTGAAGACGCCAAGATCGTGGCCGCGGGCGGATATATCGTCCCCGAGACGCCTGCTCCTCCGACGATGACCATCATTCCGGGCAACCGTTCGGTGACGATTACCTGGAGCGATGTCAATGTCCACACGCCGGACGCCTATTACGGGTTCCTGCAGCAATTCCCGGCCCTCGATCCGAACGGTGTTTACCGGCAGTACGACTTCGAGGGTTACAGGCTCTATCGCAGCTTTGTCGGCCCGAGCGACTCCCATTCCACGAAAATCTTTGAGGGCAGCATCTCGGGCAACAACCTCCAGTATTATTTTGTGGACAGCTACGAGCAGGACGTCGGTTACCAGCGCCTGAGCAACGGGCTCAAGGTCTGGTACGCCCTGGTGCCGTTTGACAGGAACTACGACACGAACACCGGCGCAGCCTTCAGCCTGCCGCTGGCAACCAGCGGTAAGATCTGGAACCGTCCCGGTCCCGGCGGACTTTTCAGCATCACGCCGCGCGCCGACGCCAACAACTACAAGGCGGCCGCTCTCGAGGGCGTAACTTTCGTGCCGAATGCCTCCAAGGAGGCGTTCGGAGTATCCTTCGCCAGCCTGTCCGGAAACGAGGATGGGTTTATTACAGAGACCCCGATCTTTATCGCCCCCTCGGTGACCGCCTCGCTGGTTCCGATTATCAGTGAGAAGATCACCTCGGCCCTCTCGGTTTACCTTTCCTGCACGGACTGGGGGCCCAACGGTTACCGGGCCGGCAGAAGGTACGTTGCAATGACCGATGCCTCCGGCAACGTCCTTGATAGTTCCGCTCCCTTCGTTAGAGTGCGCAGCGGAGGCGGTAACAACAAGGTGGCCTTCCACGGCGGCCAGGATGCCGATGGCGCGACCTACGCCGTCTCGGCGGTCTACGACAACCACCGCACAGGTTCGTTCCACACGCAGATCGAAACCGGCAGCTACAGCGGCGCCAGTGTCGGGTTC
>Ga0156185_1070_pt1 | contig 11557 bp, 9 predicted proteins | sample RifCSPlowO2_12_FD_107838 | JGI IMG/M metagenome (GOLD analysis project Ga0156185, IMG submission 107838) | Candidatus Glassbacteria bacterium RIFCSPLOWO2_12_FULL_58_11 | reverse complement strand
CTCCATTTCCAAAGGTATCACCCGGGCGAGATCGAGCCGGTCGCGGACAATTTCGCAGTCCGTGCCGTGGAAGTGCTTCTTGGCTCCCTGAAGGTGCGCGCCGGGAATGACATGCATGCAGCCGTTCTCGACCGTGGCCTCATCCAGGGCAAGCCAGACCCCGATGATCTGGTCCAGCGGGCTGTAGGCAAAATAAGCGTTGTCCTGGTGCCAGGGCTTTTCCACGCCGATAAACGGCGGCTTGATCAGAGCCATATCCTGGAACAGCAGCGAGCCCGGCCCGAGGACCGACCCGACAATGCCGCGGATTTTCGGATGCTCCACCAGCGCGGTAAAACAGGGATGCTCCTTGTAATAGTACATTAGCTTGCGGATTTTCAACTCAGCCGCCTCGGCGCTGAGAGCCAGCGGGTCAATCCCGGCCTCAAACTGCAGGCCGAATGTCCCGCCGGTTTTCTTTATGAAAACCCCGGCATCGGAATGGCCGCGGTACTTGCTCCGCTCCACCATGACCTCCGGCGAGCCGGCCACGGCCAGCGCATGGGACCGCCGGACCACCTCGCTCAGAGCGGCGCGGGCCTGTTCGATTTCCGCTGGGCTCAGCAAAGAATCGAAGACCAGGTATCCCTCACGCTGGAAGCGGGCGATCTGAGCCGGGTCGAGCCGATCCGGGCAGGCGGGGTACTTGGATTTCAGGGTCTGCATGGCGTTAAATCTCTATTTTATCAAAAAAGGAAAAAGAAAATCGAATAGCTTTGTAATACCTACGGATAATAGCGGCAAATCAGGGATTTTGTCAAGACTGAGAATAAAATCGAGAATCCTTATCATAAAGCAGAAATTCTCAAGTTTCGACGAGCGGCTCAGGGTCCCGGAGTCCGGGGCGGCGCGCGCATGAAACATGCGCTGCGCCGGCCGCCGAAAGAACCCGGCGGCCGGTCGCCTGTGCGCCGCGCACAGGCGCCGCCCGCTCCGCGGGATTCCCCAATGGTCTGCCAGGCCTGCCGGAAGCTCGGCCTGGTGCAGTGCCCTACTCCATCCCCGCGAGCAGCCTAAGCAGCTCGAGCAGGTCGAACAGGTTCACCCGGCCATCCAGATTGAGGTCGGCGGCCCAGCCCGGCGAGTCTTCCCGCAGAGCCGTGATCAGCTCGAGCAGGTCGAAGATGTTGACCGTGCCATTGGCGTTGACATCCCCGCGCGAGGGGAAAACTCCGCCGGTCTCGATCAGCCGCTGCGCCAGGAGGTTGCCGTACTCCTCGAGCGCCGTGTATCCCGAGGCCATAATTTTAGCGTGGTCCGTGCTGTCCGCGGAGTTCAGCCCTTTGGCGCGTTCCCAAAAGTCCGGCATCCCGTCGTGATCCGAATCTTTGGCAGGGGTGGTGGGGGTAAGGCCGGCCAGCAGGTCGCCGGGGTCGTGACGGCCCCAGGAGCCGCTGCCGGCGCGGACCTCGTTAACCGTTCGGCGGCCCACGGTGTCTCGCGGCAAACAGCCGGCATTCGCCAGAACGAGCTCGTAAGCTTCCAGGGGTGACTGGGTGGCTACCGGCGGAACCTCGGTCTGCTGTTTGGCCTTGATCCCCAGGTTCGCATAGACCTGCAAGCCGTAGAGCTTGTCCGCCTCGGCCCAAGGGTCCTCGACCGGCCCGGTGTAGCTTCCGCTGCCGGCGCGGCTTTCGAGGTAATTGTCATGCAGATAATAAGTGGTGCCTCTCCAGAAGTTGAAAGGATAGATGTTATCGTTAGGTCCCTGCTTGTAGTAGTTGCCGATAATGTTGTAGCCCATGTCGTTGGGCTCGTTGTCGTGAAGGAATCCGTCGCGGAAATTATAGACCAAGTTATTCCGCACATCCGCCGGGCCGTCGGACACCGCGGGGCAGCGCCGCGAGTGGTGGGCGAACAGGTTGTGGTGGATCGAGACTTCGCCGCCACCGGGACCGTTGATCAGGGCGTAATTGTGACGGCCCTCGGGGTGGCCCTCGGTGTCCGACTCCTCGATGGCGCACCATTGGACTGTAAGGTTCCGGGAGCTGTAAATGTCCATGGTTTCATCGCTGGACCAGGACAGGGAAAGATGGTCCAGTACACAGTTGCGCACGCCGGAGAACTGGAGCGCATCGGCCCAGGCGACACCGGGGACCGGATCCGGCCGCACCCGCAGGAAGCGGATCACGATATCCGGGTAGCGGGCCAGGCCCTCGGGGTCATACTTGGTAATCAGCATGCCTTTGATCGTGATCCCCGCGCCCGGCGCGGTCTGGCCCATTATCGTGATTTGTCCGTGCGGGATGCTCACCTCTCCGGGGATGACACCGCTGACCTCGAAAACCACGATCCGCGGGCCTTCCGCGCTGCAGGCCGCCTGAAGGCTGCCGGGGCCGCTCGGATTCAGGTTGGTTACCTGGATCATCCGCCCGCCGCGACCGCCCGGAGTGCGGCTGCCGAATCCCTCGGCTCCGGGGAAAGCCGGCAGAGAGTCTGGAAGCTCCTGGGCCGCAGACCAGGAAGACAGTGAAAGTAACATTAAAACTTGAATTGCAGCTGTTATTCTCATTTTAGTTTACCTCTTACCATTTCCGTGACCTCCAGCCGAGGAAGAGTTTGCCGCGCCGCTCCGGATATTTGGCCGGCTTTTAAAAGCGCTGCTTTCTTTCAATTCGGCTATTCTTTTCAGGATTGCGGCTATCTGACCCTGTTCCACCGCCGCCGCCAGATGCCCGTCGCAAAAACGGTCTTTCCGCACGTGGAGAGTCAACAGCCTGCGCAGCGAGGTTACATCCGCTTCCGCGATTAGCCCAGGCTCCTCCCAGTATTTCCGGGCCTCGGCCTGCCACTCGGTCCAGTCGAAATCGGTGATCCAGCGGTTATCGTAGAGGACTTTAATAAAAGCCAACAGTTTATCGTTGTAGTTCCAGAGCGGCAATTCGCCCGGTTTCAGCGCCAGCCTGCCGGAGACAAAATCCGGGTTTTCGAAAACCGGCAGGAAATCAAGTACCGCCGCGGCATGCTCCAGGAAAACAGTGGAATTTTCGGAGGTGATACCCATGTAAGCTCCTCTCAGGCAACTGAATTGTTGAATCTTTCTAATATTTTAAGATGGAGTTTATTTGTACCCCCTGCTCCGGGCCTCCTCAAGGATGGCTTTAGTGGCGCTCAAACCAACTCTTGAAACTCCAAGTTTCAGCACTTTGAGCATTTCATCCAGCGAACGGATTCCGCCGGCGGCCTTGACCCGGATCCCCGGCGCACAGGTTTTTCTCATCAGCGCCAGATCGTGATCGGTCGCTCCCTGATAAGAGTACATCCCGTTCGATTGCTTTACGAAACCGTATCCGGTGGAGGTCTTCACGAAAGCTACCGCGACCGCGCTGCATATTTCACATAACTTAATTTTGTAAGAATCTTCAGGCAGGAAATCATTCTCGAAGATTATCTTCAGCAAAGCCCCATTGGCCGCGGCTATTTCGTTCAAAGCCGTGATTTCAGCTGAAATGTAATCCCAGTCCCGGCTCAACACTTTCCCGATATTCAGCACCGCATCCAGCTCGGTGGCGCCCTCCGCGCAAGCCAGCTCCGCTTCCCTCACTTTAATTTCAATGTGGTTATTGCCGTGGGGAAAGCCGACCACCGCGCCGACCGCCACCTCCGCGCCTTTCAGGATTTCCCTGGCCAGGGGGACAGCGTAGGGCTTGATACTTACCGCGGCCAGGTCGTTCTCGCGGGCGAACTCGCAACCTTTTCTGAGTTCCTGGTCCGTAAGTGTCGGGTGAAGCAGGGAGTGATCGATAGCTTTGGCGATTGCTCTAAGGCTTTCCGGCATTGACCAGCCTCCGGATTGTCATCAGCAGAGGGTTATAAATTCCAATGTGTTATTTATCGCCTGAATATAAATCATTTGAGATTAATGATAACAGATTGTCATTGTGTAGCCAGAAGAATAGTTCAGAGCGCTATTTGGTAACTTTTAGTCTTTTATTGTATTGCGCAAGGCTTATGGGAAGTAATTCGTAAAGTGTGGATTTCTCATCGCCTTTTATTCTGACTTCTGACTCCTGTATTCTGCCTTCTTAGTAAAACCCTGCTCCAATGAATCTTAATTCGCATCCAAAGGATTGGGAAGCTCTTTTATGGTCAGCGACATAATCAAGATCGCCGCGAGGGCAAATCCGGCACCCGCATAGAAAGCTCCTTTCATCTGCCAGAAATGGAAAGCCCCGCCCATGATCAGCGGGCCGCAGGTCTGGCCCAGCCGCAGGATCAGGCCGTACAGGGACATGAAAGCCGCGCGGTACTTTGCGGGCGCCTGTTCAGTCAGCATGGTCTGCACCGCCGGAATATTTATTCCCTGGGCCGCGCCGAACAGGACCGCGGGCAGCAGGAACAGCCAGAGCGCCTGGACCTGGGGGATTATCAGCAGGGACAGCGTGTAAAGGGAGAAGGAGATTTGCAGCAGGCTTCTTTTCTTGAAGCCCCGCGCCAGCCTGCCGGCCTGCGAGGCGGTCAGGGCGGTGGTGAGCGACATGCTGGACATGATCAGGCCGATCAGATAGGGCGGCGCGCCGAACGAATGCCCCAGGAGCAGCGGAAAGAAAGTCAGGTAAGAGCCATAGAGGATGATAAAAGTGATCAGCCCGGCCGCGAAAAGCCCGGCCACCCGGATATGGCGCACGCTCCGCCAGGCGCTGCGCATGTAGGCCAGCAGGACCTCCTCGCTTTTCGGCTCGGGGTTGTTCAGGCGGTACAATACGAACAGTCCCAGCGGGATCGCCAGAAAAGAGAGCGCGAATGGATAATACCAGCCGAGCATGGCCAGGCCCCCGCCGACCGCCGGGTAGCTCGCCGTACCCAGACTGAGCACGCTGGCATTGTAGCCCAGGGCCCTGGCCCGAAGCCGGCCCTCGTAGAGATCGCCGATAATGGTGACATTTAACGAACCCAGCGAGGCGGCCCCCACTCCCTGGAAAAAGCGCAGCAACAGAAGAAGATGGAAGTGGCGCACGAAAGTGCACATCCCACCGGCCAGGCCGAACAGGAGCAGGGCGGGGACAAGGATGCGCTTGCGGCCCAGACGGTCCGCCAACACCCCCAGGACCGGGGTCAGGAATACCCCCGGCAGGGTAAAAACGGTTATCAGCAGGCCGACCTGCCTGGTGGAAATCCCCAGTTCGTTGACTATTTTCGGGAAGGCCGGCGCCAGGACCGCTACTCCCATGACCGCCACCAGGGTGATCCCGAAAATCACGTGCAGGTTGGGGTCGCGAAGCAGTTTTTCCCGCTCTGTTGTCATATCCAATGGTTCAACCGCGAGATTCAGATTTTAATTTGACCGGCTTGGATAGGGTACCGTAGGGGCAATTTATGAATTGCCCCTGCAAAAGATATTGATTTTACCAGCCAACCCACACGCTCAGCCGGCCCGGAGAAAAGCGACTCGCTTGTGGAATCGCAAAATCAGCTCCTTGCGGAACTGCTGATGTTCGGGCCGCTCGAGCCAGGGGTCGGCCCGCAAAACCTCCTCGGCTGCCCGGCGCGCTTCGAGCAGCACCGGATAGTCGGCCAGCAGATCGGAAACTTTAAGCTCGGGCAGCCCTGACTGGCGCTCGCCGAAAAAGTCTCCCGGGCCGCGGAGCCGCAGATCCTCCTCGCTGATCTTGAACCCGTCATTCGTGGAGGCCAGGATTTCCAACCGCTCCAGGCTTTCCGGCGCGGCCTCGCGGGAGGGCAGAAGCAGGCACCAGCTCTGCCTGTCGCTCCGGCCTACCCGGCCCCGCAACTGGTGGAGCTGGCTCAGCCCGAAACGCTCGGCGGCCTCGATGACTATTACCGTGGCCGCGGCCACATCGATCCCCACCTCGATAACTGTTGTGCCGACCAGCACCTGCGCAGCGCCGGATTCGAAAGCCCGCATCGCCTCCTCTTTCTCCGACGGCGCGAGCCGCCCGTGGAGCAGCACCACCCGGCGTTCCGGAAAGATCTTATCCCGGTAGAGCGCAAAAAGACGCTCGGCAGCGGCCAGCTCGCTCTGTTCATCCTCCTCGATCCGCGGACAGACTACATAAGCCTGCTCGCCGCGGACCAGGCACTCGCCGATAAATTTATACATCGAGACGCGCTTGTCCTCGCGGACAATGTGTGTGGCCACCGGCTTGCGGCCCGCGGGCAGCTCATCGATCACCGAGATATCCAGGTCGCCGTAGAGGGTCAGGGCCAGGCTGCGCGGTATCGGCGTGGCGGTCAGCACCAGGCAGTCAGTGTGGCTCCCCTTCTCTTTCAGGGTCAGCCGCTGGTTCACCCCGAATCGGTGCTGCTCATCGATAATCACCAGCCCCAGCTCGGAGAATTTCACCCGCTCCTGGAGCAGGGCGTGAGTGCCGACCGCAATCATTGCCTCGCCCCGGGCGATTTTATCCGCCGCCTCCCGCTTAGCCCCGGCGCTCAGCTTGCCGAGTAGCAGTACCGGCTCAAGCCCAAGCGGGGAGAGAAGTTTATTCAGGGTCCGGTAATGCTGCTCGGCCAGCACCTCCGTGGGGGCCATCAGCGCGGCCTGGTAACCGTTCTCCACCGCCCTGAGCGCGGCGATCACCGCCACGATTGTTTTCCCCGAGCCGACATCGCCCTGCACCAGCCGGTTCAGCGGATGGGGCCCGGTCAGCTCAGAGTCGATCGTGCGCAGCACCCGTTTCTGCGCCTCGGTCAGGCTGAACGGCAGCACGCGGGCTAGCCGGCGCAGCAAATTATTGTGTTTTTCATATATACGGACTCTCTGGCGGGCCCCGAGATGGAATTTCCTGCCGAGCAGCATCAGCTCAAGGTAAAACAGCTCCTCAAAGGCCAGGCTGCGATGGGCCTCTCCGGCCCGGGCAATACTTTCCGGCCGGTGGAGTATCCGGACCGACTCGGCCCGGCCCAACAGCCCGAGCCTGGCGCGGAACTCTTCCGGCAGCTTTTCTCTCAACCGCGCGACTGCGGGCAGGGCGGCCGCAATTATCCTGCGCAGGATTTTCTGGCTCAAGCCCTCGGTCAGCGGATAGACCGGGATCACGCCACCCCGCACATCCAGGATTCCGCTGTCCGAACGCTCCGGCTCATCCGCGATCTGTTCGTATTCAACCGGGATGAAAAAAAGTTTGCCGCGGTACTGCCGCACCTCGCCGAACATGATCCAGCGCTGCCCCGTTTCCATCTGTCCGGCCAGGAAGGCGCGGCCGAAAAAGGAGCAGGTGATCTTGCCGGTGCTGTCGGCCAGCACCGCCTCGAACCCGGTGATTCTCCCGCCCCGGCCTTTCAGGCGGCGGCACGAGACAATCCTGCCCAGCAGCGCCACCTCCCGCGCCGGCCCTTTGATAGAGCCGATAGGCACCGCCGCGGCGAAATCGATATAGCGCCGGGGGAAAAGGTACAGCAGGTCGACCACCCGCTCAACTCCCAGGCGGGCGAGCTGTTCGGCCCTTTTGGGGCCCACGCCTGTCAGGTACTGAACCTGCATCCCCGGCTCGATCCGCGCCGGGTCCTTTTTTGCGTTCAGGCTCATGGTTGTCTTTTGGCGGCCTGGAGTTCAGATTAAAGGATGAATACCCGGCCTGTTTCGCGGACCTGCTCTGACCTGGGAGCCGCGCTCTAATTCTCTTGTAGATTCTTAAGGCCGGGAATAAATTGAGGAAAATGCGGCTAACCTAACGCTACAACAATAGAAAATAAGATGAGCGCGAGCGGAAGAAAACTCTTAATTTGGCTTTTCGCTTTGAGCCTGGTCCCGGCGGCCGGACTGGAATCCCAGGATTCAACTGTCGCCGTGCCTGATTCAACGGTGCCGGCCATAAGCCCGGATACGAGTCTCGCACCCGCGCCGGCCGCTGCCGATACCGCGGCTCGAGTACCGGTGAAAGCGGCGGCCCAGGTCCCGGGAGCCGACTCGGTCACAGTACCTCCGGCCGGCACTCCGACACAATCCCCGGCCATTCCAGTGCGGCCCGCTGCGGCCGGGACCGCCGCAGATTCGGCGCGGGCCGCGCCCTCCCCGGCCGACACCACCGCCGCCCGGAAAGACACCACGGCCCTGAAAGCGGATTCTCTGGCCGGCGGCGCTGCAGCAGACACCCTGAAAAAGACGGCCGGCACACCGGCGGAGGCGGTTAAGGCCAAGCGCCCCAGGCCGGCCGGCGATGAGGTCGAGGCTGAGGTGATCCCCTGGGACTGGGATGATTTCACCAATGTGATCGCGGTGGGTCTGAAAGGCTTAAGAAACAAGCGCGAGTACGAGCTGGAGAAAAATGAGCCGTACGATACGCTGTTCCAGAAATTCCGGGGCCAGAAGGTCCGGGCCTGGGGAAAGGTGAGCCGGGACCCGGATGGCTTTTACGGCATGACTGTCAACGAGTTCGAACCGCTGGACAGTCTTGCCGCCACCTCCGCGGACAGTCTTGCCTCGGCTGGCCAAGACAAGGCCAGACCTCAGCTGGACAGTCTTTCCGCCGCTCCGAAGGATAGTCTTTCCGCTGCCCCCAAGGACAGCCTGGCTAAACCCTGATACAATATCTGTGTTGAATTCCTTACTTTCCAGTCCCGCAATTTACAGGAGGCCTTGATGAAAAAGCCGTTGGATAACCTCTCTCGTCGTAACTTCCTCGCCCTCGGCGGCGGAATTATCGGTACACTGAGCGTGGCCTGCGGCACGAAAGAACCGGCAAAGGAGCCTGCCGTGGCCCTGGAAAATCAGGCGGATGCCGGAGCGGTCGAGTTCCCCCAGGATATACCCTATGCCGGCTTCCGGGTCGGCGTCCAGAGCTATTGTTTCCGCGAGTTCAAAACACGCGAGGTGCTGATCGAAAGCCTGCACAGCCTGGGTCTGGCGCATATCGAGATCTGGCCGGATGGGCATCTGCCGGTCGATACCCCGGAGCCGGAAATCGCGGAGGCGGTCAAGCTGTTCCTCGACCAGGGCGTGACTATCGACGCCTGCGGAGTGGTGGATTTCCCGAATGATGAGGCCCAGTGCCGCAAGATATTCGAGTACGCCAAGAAACTGGGTGTGATCGCGATCAGCGCCGGGCCGGTGCACGAGGCCCTGCCGCTGATGGTCAAGCTGACCGCGGAATACGGCCTGCCGATTGCGATCCACAACCACGGGCCCCAGGACAAGCTTTTCGGCACCAGCGAGCTGATCCGCCAGTATCTCGCTCCCCTGCCCTCCAGTGTCGGCCTCTGTGTCGATACCGGCCATTTCCAGCGTGTCGGCGAGGACCCGCTGGCCGTTATCACGGAGTTCGCCGACCGGGTCCACGGCGTCCACCTCAAGGACATGGTCCAGGGCGCGAACGGCGAATGGGAGGACAGGATTGTCGGCAAGGGCAACCTGGATTTGCCGGCGTTGATGAAAAAATTGAAGGAGATCGGTTTTAACGGCTATTTCTCTCTCGAATATGAAAGCGATCCCAGCGATCCTCTGCCGGCCATGCGCCAGTGCCTTCAGGAGCTGCGCACTGCCTGTGAGGGGCTGGCCTGAAGCTGAGGGCTTTTCGTGCGCTCCCGGTTTCAATTCTTATATGATTCTTAAAGCTTGTTAAAATAGCTGCTCAGCGGCCGGTTATTTCCAGGCACCGTAGGGGCGGGTTTCAAACCCGCCCCTACAACTGCTTGTATTTTCTAATGTTGCGTTTTGTGTTAAATATTATTTTTAAAAAAATGATAATTCAGCGCGCTTCTAATTCAGGAGACCTTAATGGGCGAATCGATCAAGCTGTTTTCCAGGCGCGGCTTTATCGCGCTGGGCGGCGGTGTGCTGGGGGCGGCGGCTGCCGCCTGTGGCCGGAAACCTGCCGCGGAGATGGAAAAGACCGCGCCGGCGGGATCGGGCGCGATGATGGGCGGCCTGGCGGCGGCGGACAAATTCCCCGAGGATATCCCCTATGCGGGTTTCCGCATGGGCGTGCAGAGCTGGTGCCTGCGAGAGTTCAAGCCTCTCGAGCAGTTGATCGCCGATGTCCGCGAGCTCGGTCTGGCGCATGTCGAGCTGGCCGCGGTGGTGCACCTGCCGGTGGATTCCCCGGATGAGAAAATCCGGGAAGCCGTGGCTGCTTTCAATCAGGCCGGGATCACTATCGATGCTTTCGGAGTGGAGCGGATGCCCAACGATGAGGCGCGCTGCCGCAGGTTGTTCGAATATGGGAAAATGATCGGTGCGCTGGATCTCAGCGCCGCCCCGGCTTACGACGCCCTGCCGCTGGTGGACCGTCTGAGCGAGGAATACGGCATCCCGGTGGGCATCCATAACCATGGCCCCGAGGACAAGCTCTACGCCACCCCGGACATGTACCGCGAGCATCTGAAAGGCCTTTCCAACCGGGTGGGCCTGCTTGTGGATACAGGGCATTACGGCCGCTCGGGGGTTGATCCCCTGAAAGTCATCGAGGAGTTCCCGGAGCGCATCCATGGCGTGCACCTGAAAGACATGGTGCGCGGCGGCGCGGGCGAGCCGGAGTGGGTGGACCGGATTGTGGGTGAAGGTGAGCTCGACCTGCCGGGACTGATGCGCAAGCTCAAGGAGATCGATTTCCGGGGCCCGCTCTCGCTCGAATACGAGAGCGATCCCTCCAATCCCATGCCCCGGATGAAAGAGTGCCTGGCTGCGGTGCGCAAGGTCTGCGTCGAGCTGGGTTGAGAGCGGGGGGAAACCGGCAAACCGAGTAGGAGCGACCGGCCGGCCCTTGTTTATAGAAAAATCGGCGTAGGGGCAGGCCCCTGTGCCTGCCCAACCATGTCCGGGCGGCCCGTAGGCGCCCTAGATTTCGCACCTTATTGATTCAAGACGGCAAGGAACATTTTGCGCTTTTTCCCCCGTAGGGGTGACGCATGCGTCGCCCCATTTATTGAAATTAAGCTGCAAAAGCAAATCCTCCCTGACCCCCCTTTGCCAAAGGGGGGATGACGGCCTCCCCCTTCGAAGAAGGGGGACCGGGGGGGATTTACAGGCGCTCATTTTTCTTGAAAAAATTACATTAATATTTTGCGGCGGCTCATTTTATGGCCTTTTACCTCGTACGCGCCAGGCCAAAACAGGAACTTCTGGCCGAGCTGGCCGGAAAGCTCGAACAGGGCGCTTTCCTGGGGCTCAAGCCGTTCGGCCGGGCGCTCAGCCGCAGCCTTCAGGATGCCCGCTCCCAAAGCGATGGCTCCGCAACCTGGGAGGAGGAGGATTACTGTTCTCCGCCCCTGGCTGCCGAACGTTCGGCTGTGCTGGACCGCTATTTCGAGGATTTAAGCGTGGAGCCGGTGGAAAAAGGCGCGGGCTGGCAACGGATAGAAAGTTTTCCGAGGCTGTTTGAATAGCTGGAGATAAAGAAGTAGGGGCGACCGGCTGATCGCCCCTTTTTATTATAGAAAGAACTCGTGGGCGATACATGCATCGCCCCTACACACATCGAGGCTACAACAGGGATTTTCCCATTTATTCCGTCTTGCCGTAGGGGCGGAGCGCGAACCGCCCCTACACGTTTGTCATTCGCTCTTGCCTCAAAACCCCTCAAACCCGCCCTTGTCGCGCACCATTCTTAACATGTTCTCG
>Ga0156185_1241_pt3 | contig 11569 bp, 13 predicted proteins | sample RifCSPlowO2_12_FD_107838 | JGI IMG/M metagenome (GOLD analysis project Ga0156185, IMG submission 107838) | Candidatus Glassbacteria bacterium RIFCSPLOWO2_12_FULL_58_11 | reverse complement strand
GTGATCGGGATCGGCCAGAGCGTGCCATCCGCCAGACGCATCTCCCGGCAGACCCGCTCATAGTCGCTGCGGCCCATGAATCCCTCCAGCGGGCTGAACCCGCCATTGAGCAGCAGCTCCAGGTCGCAGTACTGGCGCGGGGTAAGGTCCCAGTGCGGGCAATCCCGCTGCAATTGTTTGAGCTCTGCGGCCCGCTCCCCGGAGACCAGCAGGTCTTTCAGCGCGCCGCCGTGCGGGGCGATCAGATGTGAAATCATAAGGTATTCTACCTTTCCGCTTAAAATTTACGCGGCTCCTGCGCGGCTTCTCTGGCGCTCGCGCCACCGCAGTCAGTTATTGTTTTGGGGACAGAGCCGACTTGCAGGAGAAACATTTGTTACAGTTCGCTGGCGGTCAGACTGAGATTGAGGCCGGTCAGATGGATACCGCATTCAGTCTGACCGCTTTTACAGATATCGAGGTAATGCTCGTTGATCGGCAGGCCGTGCTGCTTGAGGTAGGCGTAGCACCTTTTGCTGTTCCAGTCGAGGATCGGATGGACCTTGTAGAGCCCGTCGCTGCGCTGCATGAGATAGTGGAACTCCCGGCGCTGTTCGGTCTCGCCGCGCAGCACCCCGGACATCCAGGCCCGCGCCTCGAGCTCTTTCAGCCCGCGCTCGAAAGGCTCCACTTTGATTTCACCGGCCAGCTCTTTGCGGCCGTTATCGCTGGCCAGAAGCTCGGCCAGCGGCCCGTCTAGGGCTTCCAACTCCGCCCGGGTCCGCGCGGGGATAAAGGAGCGGACCCGCAGGCCGAGCCTCTCGACCAGCTCTTTCTTGAAACGGTAGGTCTCCGGAGTCAGGAAGCCGGAATCGACAAAAAGCACGGTGAGCTCCGGTAATACACGGCTGGCCAGGTGCAGCATCACCGCGGAATACATCCCGAAGCTGGTCGAAAGGACCAGCCCCCGGCCGAACCTCTCAAAAGCCCAGGTCATCCGCTCCTCGGGCGATCCGGCCCGCAACTGTTTATTCGCTTCCTCCAGATCGATTTTTATTTCGGATAATGCACATACCATAGCCGGTTCTCCCCTGATCAAATTTCGTATTCCGGAGACTTGATCTTGCCGTAACTTACACGGTTCCAAAGTCTTTCGTGAAAGAAATAGGCGCCGATCTTGATAATGGAGTCGAGCACTCCGATTGTCGCCGCCAGGGTAAATTCAGAGGTCAGGGCCCAGGCCACCAAACTGGTCACCACGACGGCGATAAGGCGCCAACTGACAGCCTTAACCAGACTCCTGCTTGTGCTTTCTATCATTGCTTGATACCATCGTTTCGGTTCGTTCATTTCTCGTTGGAGAAACATAATGTTCATTTACTTGATCGATAATATCAGGTTTGTAAATTATAATACCGCGGAGCCGGCTTTGTCAAGATTTCCTTGTCTGAAAAATCAGGCGTTCCTATTTTGACTCTTCGGGTATGCCTATGAGCGTATCGACAACAGTCGAGGCGGGTTGCGTTGCTCCGGCGCGCTTTCCATGCATCGCGGCCTCAAGCACCTGAGGACGCGGCTGTGATTCGATCGCTATTAACTGAGTACATTTGTGCTCGTGACGCCTGGACCTGAGGGTATCATTGCCAACGGAGGTGACCGATGAAAAAGCTCTGCCCGGCCGACTGGCCGCTCTTTCTGCTGCTTGCTTCATTCCTGATCGCGGGATCCGCGCCGGCGGCCGCTCTGACCGTGAACGCCGCGGATTTCCATAAGCCGGGCTCGCCGACCGCCGGCCTGCAGGAAGCGGTGGATGCCCTGCCTGCCGCGGGCGGGACCGTGTTTATCCCCGCCGGCACTTACGAGATCAGCCGCTCGGTCATCCTGCGCTCCGGGGTCCAGCTTAGAGGCGAGGGCGAGCATACGGTTATCGCCCGGAGCGACGCCTGTCTCCAGGTGCCCTTGAAAGCCCTGGCGAAAAAAGGCGAGAAGCAGGTCACGGTAGTCTCAGCCTCGGGGTTCAAGGCCGGCGCTGAAATCACCGTGCGCAGCGACAGCTCCTACGGCTGGTGGTGTACGCATCCGATTATTACCCGCATCTCGGGCGATGTCCTCTATCTCTACCGGGAGCTGACCCACGACTATGATCCGGCGGCCAGGGGCCTGGTGAACAATTTCTTTCCCGCGTTCTACGCCAACGAGGCCGAGCTGATCCGTATCGAGGACCTGGTGATCGACGGGCGCATGGAGAAACGCGAGGGTTTCGAAAACGATTTAACCTTGTCCGCGGTCCATTTCAGGGATGTGCGCGATGCCCGGGTGGCCCGGGTGCATGTGAAGCGCTACCCGGCGGATGGGATCAGCGTGCAGATAGGCGATAACGTGACAGTCACCGACTGCCTCTCCGAGCGCAACCTGGGCCACGGCTACCACCCGGGCACCGGGGTGACCAGCGGGAGCTGGACCAACAATGTGGGCCGCTTCAACGGCTGGGACGGCCTCTATTTCTGCCACCGGGTACGCCATACCACGGTCAGCGGCAACCGCTTCCACGACAACGGCTGGAACGGGATCGGCGGGCTGGGCGAGGGCGGGGAGGGCGGAGACCGCTATAACGTGGTCTCCGGCAATTTCTGCTCGAACAATGCTCAGTCGGGCATCCAATGTTACGGCGGCGGCAACAATATCGTGGTCAACAATGTCTGCGAGAACAATTCCAAAGGCGAGCCGGGCCGCTGGCCGGGAATCCTGGTCGAGAACACCTTCTCGAGCGTCATCAGCGGGAACCGCTGCCTGGACTTCCAGATGCCGGATTCAGCCAAGACCCAGGGTTGGGGAATCCTGGTCACCGGGAGCAGCCGGGACAACGTGATAACGGGCAATATCCTGAGCGGCCACTCCAAAGGCGGCCTGGGCGGCGAGGTCCTGGACCGGAATACGCTGGCGGACAATAACACGCTGCCCGAGCATCAGCCGGCGGGAATGTAATCCCGGCTGGCACAAAACATTTCTATTGAAAGGGGCAAAAATTGAGCGGATACCGGTTTTCCTTAACCCCGACTTTGATTTGCCTCGGCCTGCTGGCCGCCTGCGGTCCCAACCCGAGCCAGCGGCCGTTCACTCCCGGAGCTCTGGAGCCGCTGCGGTTGATGGATGCCGCGGCCGCGGCGGGATATATCGCCGGCGAGATGCAGACCGACATTCCGGCGAGCATCCGCCCACGGTTGCCCTTTAACACTCTGCCCTACAATGACAGCCTGCTGAATGTACTGCGGGACAAGTACGATCTCCGGGGCGTGATCGCCGGGGCGCAGGATGAATGGCAGGCCCAGCTAATGCTCAACCACTGGGTCCACACGCGAATCACCAATGGTACGCCAACCTCGGAGCCGCAGAATGCGCTGGAAATTCTCGATCTGGCCGCGCAGGGCAAACAGTTCTGGTGCTCCTATTACGCTATAACCTATACCCAGTGCGCTCTGGCCCTGGGCTGGCAGGCCCGCAAACTGGGCCTGGACCGCTACCACCCGGAAGAAGAGGGAAAGGGCAGCCGTCACCACGGCGCCACCGAGGTCTGGTCGAACCGGTTCCGCAAATGGATCTATATCGACCCGCAGAGCGACCTGCATTTCGAAAAGGATGGTGTCCCGCTGTCGGCCTGGGAGATCCGCGGAGAATGGCTTAAAGACAAGGGCCTGGGAGTAGAGCATGTGGTGGGCGTGCCGCCGGACACGCTGCGTAAAAATCCGGCGGTGGTCTGGTGGGACCTGAAGGCTGAAGATGAGACTTCGCTCTTTTTCTGGCTCTTTTACACGGATGAATTTTCGACCTGGGAAAAAGACAGCCCCTCGAAATTCCTCTTTCCCCAGGACAGCGCCAATGCCGGCCTGACCTGGTACCAGGGCGGCGCCGGGGGCAAAAGCCGCCTGCATACCGGCTATCTCAACGACCTCTTTCTGAAGACCGACCGGCTCGAGGATGTCTACTGGACAGTCGGAGTTACCGAGGCCGCGCTGGCCGGCACGGCCAAAGGCCGGCTTAGCTTAAGCCTGGACAGCTACTGCCCGGACCTCGATTATTACGAGGTGAACCTTGACGGCCAGGGCTGGAAAAGGGTCGAGGACCCCGCGAATGTTATCTGGCCGCTCAATAAAGGCGCGAGCAGCCTGGCCCTGCGCACAATAAACCGGGCCGGAGGGGCCGGCCCGGAAACCACTGCCAGGATGCTGCTGAAATAAGTTTTCGCTTTATGCCATTTCATTTCGGCGCCTGGGTCGGATTACCCACAAATTTCCGCAAATCCCGGTGGAGGTGAACAAGGTAATCAGCCAAATGTGTAGGGGCGACGAGTAAGTCTTGCAGCCAGGCGCCCGCTCAGCCTTTCAATCCGGCCAATTCCTTTTTTACCTCCTCGACATGGCCGGTCACGCTGACTTTAGGCCAGATCCGGGCGATTTTCCCCTGGGGATTGATCAAAAAAGTGCTGCGCATCACTCCCATATATTCGCGGCCGTACATACTCTTTTTCTGCCAGGCCCCGTAAGAGTCCAGGACCTCGTGCTCCGGGTCGCTGAGCAGGGTAATCCCCAGACTGTGGTCCTGGATAAACTTGCGGTGCGATTTAGTGGAATCCGGGCTGACCCCCAGTACTTCCGCATCCAGGCCGCTAAAATCCGCCTGGTCCCGGGTGAACTCGCAGGCCTCGGTGGTGCACCCGGGAGTATTGTCCTTGGGGTAGAAATAGAGCACCACCCATTTGCCTTTCAGCCCGTCGAGCGAGACAATCCGGTCGTTCTGATCCGCTAGACTGAAAGGGGGGGCCTTGTCGCCAACTTTGAGCATTCCGGTTCTCCTTGCTAAATGTAATCAGTAACAAAAAACTTTGTTTTCATTTTCACAAATTGACCCAACTAAAGTACTGACAAGCCACAGTAGCAAACCTAAGGTGTGCAGTGGCACGCTGTACCGCACCCCTCTTACCCGCATTCCCTGACACATTCGCCGGAAATAAAAGGGCGAACCTTTTACAGTTCGCCCGGATCAATCCCAATCAGCTCAATACACTTCGCCAATCCGAAAATATTCCTTGTTCTCTACTGTGCTGTCTGTTCTTTCTTCTTTTTCGTGGTATTGATCCCGAACGGCGGATAAGCCGGGCAATAGCCTATAATCGCCGTAGTCAGCGGGAGAACGCCGATCGCGCCCCACCAGGACTTGAAGTACAGGCCGGCTCCGATAATTGCCAATCCCAGAACGATCCTGACCGCCTTATCGGCACTGCCGATATTGCATTGCATCGCCGCCTCCTTTCGGAAGTCCGCGTGAAACAACCGTGACTGATATCCGAACGGGATAGCCCCTCCCTTCACAGGCCAGGGGCTTTCCAAGATACCCGAAATTGCCGGCCGGCCTTAAGCGCGGGCGCCCATTTCGCGGTCGAGAAGATAAATCCCGCCGGGATGATCGCCTATCAGTTTGAGCTTTTCGAGCACCGCCAGGGCCGCGGCCTCCTCCTCGACCTGCTCGCTGACAAACCAATTGATGAACACGCCAGTCGCGTGGTCTTTCTCGGCGATTGCGGTATCGGCGATATTATTGATCAGGCCGGTAATGTGCTGCTCATGCTTGTAAGTATCCTGGAAAGCAGCCAGGGGCGACTTCCAGGTTTTTTGAGGCGCCTCCAGCGCTTTCAGCTCCGCGGAGCTGTTCTGGTCGTGAAGGTAGCCGTAGATTTTCAGGGCGTGCTCCAGCTCCTCCTTGGCCTGATGCTGAAGCCAGCCCGCGAAACCATGCAAGTTCTGGGTATGGAACCAGTTCGACATGGAGAAATAAAGATAGGCCGAGCCCATTTCCTCTTTGATCTGGTCATTCAGGACTTTCTGCACTTTCTTGCTTATCATAGCCTTTAGCCTCCGTCTAGATGTTTGCTAAATAGAATTATTCCATTTTGAAAGAAATTCAACCACTTTATTATATGCAATCCGTACCATGCTAACAAGGCAAGCTGCTGGCTTATCAGCGGGTCATGCTTATTGCCGCGCCCAAGACTTACACAGCCGCCACCAATAGTCCTCCCGCAACCCGGACCTGCTCTCGGTACCCGCCCTAACGACAGCGCTTGAAATCACTCAGCATTTCTTCCTCGATAGAAACCTCCGGGCTTGCGTTTATGCAATTCGGGCAAAAGCCCACGAATTCGATTTTATATCCGATTATCCGGTAAGAGCTCCAGCGCTCCGGGCTTTCATTCAAACCCTTGACCGCCGCCGCAGGCAGATCATCCAGCGTCCCGCAATTCAGGCAGCGGATGTGATAATGCTCGCGCAGATTGCCGTCGAAACGCATCCGGCTGCCATCGCTCAACGGGCGAACCCGGCCATCCTCGGCCAGGGAGCGCAGGTTGCGATAGACTGTCCCCAGACTGATCCTGGGAATTCTCTCCCGGACAGTTAGAAAAAGCTCATCAGCAGTCGGATGCATCCCGGATTTCAGCAGCTCCTCCAGGATGATCCGGCGCTGGCTGGTCATTCTTTTCTGCGGCCGTGTCGGCATAAAATCCTTAATAATAATTATTCCTATTAGCAATTTAAAAGCAGTTCCACTTTTTGTCAAGTTATCCAATACATTTTTCTTCAAGCCAGCTCTTCGAGGAGTTTCAGGCACATCATCAGCATGCGCGGGAGATGGAAAAAGCCTTTATAGGGACCGCCCTTAAGAGTATGGGTCAGCCGGCCCTGACGGTCCAGGTAGCCGAACCATTCGCCGTGCCGCGGGTCGCTGAAATGCGTGAAGGCATATTCGGAAACCCGCTCGAACTTTTCCAGATAATGCGGCTCGCCGGTTTCCCGGTAGGCCAACATTAGCCCGATCAGCGCCTCGCAATGCGGCCACCAGAGTTTCATGGTCCATTCAAGCTGGAAAGGCGGAAGTCCTTCCGAATCCATGAAATAAAAAATCCCGCCATACTCGGGGTCCCAGCCCCTGTCGAAGGACCAGTCGATCATGGAAATTGCGGCTGCCGCCGCTTTCCGCTCGCCGGTGCCACGCAAGTGTTCGAGCACGAACCAGCCCGCCTCTATCGCATGACCCGGGTTCATCAGCCGGCCCAAGCTACCGGGGAGCGGAGCACCATCCGGCGCCACATTTTCCAGGACCAGTTTCCGCTCCGCCCTGGCGTGCAGAAGGATCTCAGCGACACAGCTCTGCATCAGCGGGGACTGCGGGTGATGGATTCCGCCTCCCGAAAGCTGATCGGCGACCCAGAGGAGCATCATCGGCTCGGACATTGTGCTGGTCGCAGGCTGTCCCTCCAGCACCGGCCTTCCCAGGATCGCCGGATCAGCCCGCCAGGCCAGCACCTGCTCGAACAGCCGGCGGGCCTCATCTTTCAGGGATTGGTCGCCGCTGGCCCTCGCGTATTCATCCAGGGCGGCAATATAGAAGCACTCGGCGAAAATCTTGCGCTGGATAAACAGCGGCCGGCCCTCGCGGGTCAGGCTGAAATAGACCCGGCCCTCCGGAGTGCGGCCGCAGCGCCGGATGAAATCCAGCCCGAGCCTGGCCGCCTCCAGCCAGGCCGGATTTTTTTCAAGCGCATTGTACAGCCGGGAGAGCATCCAGACCTGACGGCACTGCAGCCACATGTGCTTGGTCGTATCGTAAACCGTCCCATCGGCATCCAGGCAGTTGAAATATCCGCCGTACTCGTGATCCAGAGAATGTTCGATCCAGAACGGCAAAACACTCTCGTAAAGCTCCTTACGGTAAGACTCAATGTACTTTCCGGCATCGAATATTGTCATTCAGGCTCCTGAGTCGTCTATAGCTGGCCGCTGATCCGGGCTGGTCCGCCTGCCCGGAAACGATCCCGCATGAGGAGAAACAATTATAAGTGACAGGCGGGCAGGGAGCCAACACTTTTTGTCTAGAGCGATTGCCAAAAGTCCTTGCACATTGGCTCCGCTCTGGAAAGACCGGTTAGCCTGAAGTCTCATTCCGGCAACCTTCAACAGCCGAAGATCAAAAAAGACCTCTCAAGCGCAATCGGATTCCTAAAAGGCGGTTATGAGACTCAAAGGCCATCCATCCAAGTAGTTTTGTATTAGTGTGATTGCTAAAATACCCTGGCTAATCGAAGCTTCAAAAAACTCAAACGACTGTTCGAAAAGGAAAATACTTTTGGCAATCACTCTAATAACGCAAAAAAAGGGGCCGCTTTTCCCGGCGCATTTTGCGCCGGGAAAAGCGGCCTGAAAACTGGAGGCCTATCGGAAAACTTTCAAGTCTCCTGCCTGAAAACCGGGTCTAAGATATTTTGCTTTCCAAAAGCCTCCGTAAATCTTTTTACGCAGATTAAATCCGGGCTATTCTTTCAAGGCTGTCTGCAGGCTCTGATCCTTGAATGCCTCGACAGCTTTCTTGATCTCCTCCCGGGTGGCGGAGCAGGCCGACACCTTGGAGAAATCGCCGCACTCGGCAGCCGACAGGACGTTCTGCTTGCACTCGGAGGAGAAATCGGTCTTGGCCGCAACCACTTTCTTCAAGGTTGCGCGACTTACCTCACAGGCTGACACCTTGGAGAAATCACCACACTCGGCGGCGCTCTCGATGGCGTTCAGGCACTCTGTATCCACGCCTTCTTTGGTTACCGCATAGCTGGCGAGCGATTTCTTGATGTTGTCGCGGGTGGCCTGGCAGGCGGATACCTTGGAGAAGTCGCCGCTCTTGAGGGCCGAAAGTACATTAGCCTGGGTCTTTTCGCAGAAATCAGCGCTGTGCTCGCTCAACTTCAGAAGCGCTTCGCGGGTCGCGGCACACGAGGAAACCTTGGTGAAATCGCCGGTGTTGGCGGCCAGGTAGATATTCTTCAGCAGCTTGGCGTCGATACTGGCGGTCTTGGAAGCCGAGCAGCTGCCCTCGCTCTTTTCGGCGGAGGCTGTGGTCTTGGAGGCCGAACAGCTCGAAGTGCTGGAAGCATCGGAAACGACTTTAACCGCCGAGGCCTGGTGGACACTCTTGGCGCCGCTGCAACAGGCACCTTCCGCCGAGGCGGTCTTGGTCTTGGACGTGCTGCAATTCTCACCGGCCAGAACCGCCGTGCTGAAAGCGAACACAGCCGCAGCCAGAACCACGGCGAATTTCATCAGCATATTCTTTCTACACATCTTAACTCCTCCTCTGCCTCAAAGGCTGGATGGACGAAATGTCACGGTTTCTGAGAACCGGACGCGATACTTTTAAGTGCACAAGTGCTGTCGGCGACCAGGACATATCCGCGCCCTGCCTCCGACCAGACCACTGTATTACAATCACGTCCCCGGGCTTCGGGGCAATTCACTTTCGAGCCTGGTATGACCTCCTTTCCGGATTGTTGTGGAAGACCGAAATCGGAACTGCGGAACTGAAATATGGAGCAGCGGCCCTCGCGGCTGGCCCAGCGCGTGTACAGTACGGGATGGGCGCCCATGGAACAGGACCGTCCTCCGACCAGCGTGAACTCCGAATTTATCGCCGGCATTACGATCTCGAACGGGATATCACCGGCCAGATGGCTCTGCAGGTAAGCCGGATCGAGAGTTACGACATCCACATTCTGGTCGTGCAGGTGTCCATCGAGGGCCAGTTCGGCGACAGCCTTGAATTTTTTATTTTTTTCCGAGGTATCGAGTTGATAGAAGAGCGTGCCGCCAAAGGCCAGGGCCAGCAGCACGACCGCGGCCGCTTTGAGCAGCCTTCCCGGGGCGGCCAGGCCGGACAGCCAACGGTAGCCCGGGGTCTGGGCCAGGCCGAGCAGCGAGACCCCGAGGCTCTCCGGGATCTCGACCCTTCTCAGGTCGATCCGCAGGCGCTCGTTCTCCTGAAGCATCTCCAGCCAGAGAGATTCCGCCTTCTCACTCTGGCGCGAAATACCGGCCTCAAACTCGTTGCGCAGCGGATCTCCCGCCGGCAACAGCGAGGCCTCGAGCATTTTCTCGGTCAGCTTCTCTTCCAGGTTGTCCCGATCTTCCTGCATCTTTTCTCTCTTCCAGTCCGGTCAGCGCACCGCGGGATTCAAGCCTCCTGCCGGAGGTTTAAATTTCGTAACCGTTGTCTTCCTTATTATCGAGCCGGTCCAGCTTCTTTCGGAGCAGACTGCGCGCCCGGTGTATCCTGGAAAGGACAGTGCCGAGCGGTATGTCGAGCTGGCGGGCGGTTTCGGCGCAGCTCAGGCCTTCCAGAAAAACCATCAGGAACGGCTCCTTAAAGCGGTTGTCGAGATGGTCAAGCCCTTTCTGAAGGTAATCGCGGCCGGAGAGCCTTTCCAGCACTTCTTCCTCGGGGCCGCCGGCTTCTTTCTCCGCCAGCTCCAGCGTCTCCATCTTCCGTTCCCTGCGGCCGCTGTCCCGCTGAAGGTGCGCATAGCGGTACCGCAGGATGCTGAATAACCAGGACCGCGCCTTGTCCCGCTCTCTCAGGCTCTCCAGAGAACGCCAGGCCTCGCTGAAAGTCTCCTGAACCAGGTCCTGAGCTGTCTCCCGCTCTCCGCAGAGCCGGTAAGCAAAGCGATAAAGCTCCGCCGCGTGGGTGTGCGCCAGAAGCTCGTACAGCTCCTTTTTTTCATCGTTGCGGAACATTTCTTTGACGATAACTCCGGCATTTTTCCACCCATTGCAGCGCGTTCTACCTGTTGAGTGCCGCTATCGGGCGAAATTATTCCCACATTCCACTGTATTCAAGTCCAGCCGTGTAAAGACTCTTCCGGGGCCGGGCTGCGGCTTGCCGGATCAGATCCGGGCCTGACGGTCGAGAAACCAGAAAAGCTCGCCCGCCGAGGGTTCGACCAGGGCTGCCGGGTAAAGAGACCGGGCCTTTTCGGGAGTCTCCAGGATTGCCTTGACAATCGGGCTCTTCTCCCGGCCCGCGGCCAGGAAAAGTACGTACGCCGCGGCATTGATCACCGGCAGAGTAAGGCTGACCCGCTCGCGGGTCGGGTAGCCCGGCGGCGCCTCGACCGCGGCGGCCCAGCGCCGCCGCTCCTCCAGGACCGGGTTGCCGGGAAAGAGCGAGGCGGTATGGCCATCCGGCCCGAGGCCCAGCAGGACCAGGTCGAAGCGGGGAAAGTCTCCCGCCGGTTTCGATCCGCGGTCTTTACCGCCCCGCTCGAACACTTTCCGGAGTTCTTCCTCGTAGCGGCGGGCAGCCTCCTCAACACTCACCGCCGCCGAGTCCAGGGGATGGACATTACCCGCGGGCAGCGGCACTTTGTCCAGCAGGGCCTGGCGGGCCATCCCGAAATTGCTCTCCGGGTGCTCCTGAGCGACAAAGCGCTCATCGCCCAGAAAAAAATGGCTCTTTTCCCAAGGAAAAGAGCCGCGCCAGGGTTCCCCGGCCAGAAGCTGGTAGAGTTTTTTCGGCGTGCTCCCCCCGGAGAGGGCGACCCTAAAAGCGCCGCCGGCCCGGCAGACCTCCACGGCCCGCCGGGTGACAAATTCGGCTGCCGCCCGGCTCAGCTCCTCGACATCCTCGAACACCTGGACCTGGGGTTTCAAATTTTACCCTCCAATATGTGGACTGGCGCTCCCGCCAAAAATCCATCTTGGATCAAACCCGCCTG
>Ga0156185_1065_pt4 | contig 11598 bp, 13 predicted proteins | sample RifCSPlowO2_12_FD_107838 | JGI IMG/M metagenome (GOLD analysis project Ga0156185, IMG submission 107838) | Candidatus Glassbacteria bacterium RIFCSPLOWO2_12_FULL_58_11 | reverse complement strand
TGAATGGCCCCGGCCACACCCCTGACATTGAGCAGGGGATTGTCGGCCAGCACTGTCCCCACACCCACCAGCACGGCGGAATAGCGCGAGCGGAGACGGTGGGTCAGGCGCAGCGCGGGGCCGGAACTGATCGCGGTGCGGACTCCGGGAGCCGCGGCGATTGCGCCATCCAGGGTCTGGGCCAGCTTGAGGGCCACGAAAGGCCTGCCGGTGGTCATGAAATGGATAAAGCGCTCGTTGAGCCGGCGGGCCTCAGAGGAGAGCACTCCCACCTCGACCTCGATCCCGGCCTTTCGCAGGAGCCGGATACCCCGGCCACGCTCGCGGGGGTTCGGATCGCGCATGGCGCAGACTACGCGGGCGATCCCGGCGGAAACTATCGCCTCGACACAGGGCGGAGTGCAGCCCTGGCGCGAGCAGGGCTCGAGGCTGACTACGAGCGTGGCGCCGCGGGCTTTTTCTCCAGCCCGGCGCAGGGCGAGCACCTCAGCGTGCGCTTTTCCGGCCCGCCGGTGCCAGCCCTCCCCGACTATCCGGCCTTTAGCGCAGACCACCGCGCCGACCAGCGGGTTGGGCGCGGTCCGTCCCCCGGCGCGCGCGGCAAGCTCCAGGGCGCGCGCCATCATCCGGGATTCGAATTCGCGGGATGCGGAAGAGACGGTCAAAGAAAAATCTCCACACCGTGCGGGGAAAAGCCAGGCGCGCCCCGGCCAATCCTCCACCGGGCTTCGCTGACTCCGGGAGACGGCGCAGGCTGCCCCGGCGTTCAGATACGGCGAAACAGCCTTTCCAAGGATGGGAGCGACCGCCGGAGAAAGTAATCAGTATGGTGCCGGGAGGGTCAGTCGTTGTACTTGCTGAAATCTTCCTTGCCTACTCCGCAGGCCGGGCAGATCCAGTCATCCGGCAAATCCTCGAAGGGGGTTCCGGGCTCGATCCCCTGCGTCGGATCCCCTTCCGCCGGGTCGTAAATCCACTCGCAAACATCACAGATCCACTTCTGCATCCAGCCTCTCCTTTCATTTAAAATGAAATTTTGTGCGGTTCAAAGCTCTTAAGTTGGGGATTTTTTTCGTTTCCGCAGATATTCAAACAGCCAAAAGAAGGCCCGGACCAGGCCGAGCCGCTTCGCTATTCTCCCGGTAAAGCTCAGCGCTCCAGCGCCGCGAGAGTCTTCTCGCCCAGTACGGCGAGCGAGGGGAGCACCAGATCGGCGCCGTCAAAGGTCTCGTTGAACAGGTTTTCCACCCCGATCACTTTCATACCGGCGGCTTTCCCGGCCAGCACTCCGGGATGGGCATCCTCGAGCACCAGGCAGCGCGCCGGATCGGCGCCGAGCTTTTTCGCTCCGAGAAGGTAACACTGGGGGTCGGGCTTGCCCACGGTGACATCATCGCCGGTGACCACCGCGGCGAAGCGGGAGCGCACTCCGGTCAGCTCGAGAACCCGCAGAACATAGTCCCGGTCGCCGGAAGAAACCAGTCCGGTCCTGACGCTCAGCCGGTCGAACAAATCCAGGCTCCGCTCAACCCCGGGCATCAGACCGATACCCTCTTCGATCAATTGCATGAAAAAGGCCAGACGCTCGCTGGCCCAACGCTGCGGGCTGATCGACAGGCCCAGACTCTCCACCACCCCCGCCGCGACATCGATCACTCTTTTCCCGTAAAAGGATTTCCGGATATTTTCCGGGATGTCGGACAGTTTACGGCCGTACACGCCCAGGGCCTTTTCGCTGGCCCGGCCGTGTATCGGCTCGGAATCCACCAGCAAGCCATCGAGATCATAAAGCGCCGCTTCGAACACTCTCCTGCCTGCCCCCCGTCTTTTGCTACAGCTCGTTTCCCCACCGCTCCCGGCTTATAACTTTTCTTCCGACGCACCCTGGAATACTTTGGATTATACCGGCACTGCAGCGCGAGCGGAATTACTTGCCTGTTCCGCGCCGGAATGTTAGCTTACCTTCGGCCGGCTGTCAAAGAAGCCTTTTCCATGCGCCTGGCCTTAGTTTAACACTAAACCTCCGCGGGAGTCAATCCATGTATTTCGACTGGGTGACCTGGAGTATCTGGGCGCTGGGTGTGGTCATTCTGATTGTCTGGATTTACGTTCCCATAAAAGAATTCAGCCAATTGCTGCGCGACAGGAAAGAAAGAATCAAAAAGGTCTCATAGGGAAACTAATCCGTCTTTTTCCCGAAAGAGATAATCGGGCTGCGCACGACACGCTCATATTCTTTTTTTATCCGGGACAGAATCGCGTTCATTTCGGTAAGCTTCGCGAATGCGTCATCTTTCTTTTGTATCAGCGATTCCTCGCTGGCCTTTTCAGTCAGAGCCAGGTCCATCTTTTCGAGCAGTAAGGCTTTTTTCCCGTTAAACTCCTGCCATTGCTGCCTGACAATACTTTTTCTTCTATCAATAATCCGGCTCAGTTCCTGTGACATCTGGTCGTCCACACCCCGGGTTTCCTCTTTCAGGATTTCCAGAATCTCTTTGATCCCATTCTTACAATCGGTCATTTCGCTCTTGATATGCACCAACTCTTTCATCATCGAGTTGTAGCTCACCCTGAGGCGGTCGAGATCGGCCTGGTAAGTCAGGTAACGCTGGTGGAAAAAGTTGCGCTGTTTCTTGGAATTGAGAAAGGTGGCCTTTATTTCCGCAACCTGCCGTTGGTGGCGAAATAGCATGATCGCCACGACCAACACGGCCATAGACAAGATAAAAACCGCGACAATGGCCAGACCGTACGACATATCCGTCTCCCGGAAAACCGGCCTCGGCCGCAACCCGCGGCGCCGGCGGTTATCCTTCTTTCGGGAACGAGCCTTGAACTGGATGCTAACTCAGATCATTTACAAATGTATCAGCCTTGACGGCCGCGGATAAGATAGTCTGCGGTCCGGGCCGCCAGGGCCATGACTGTCAGCGCCGGATTCACCGCGCCCGAGGTAGGGAAAATGCTGCTGTCGCAAATATAGAGGCCCGGGACATCATGACAAGCGCACCAGCGGTCCACTACGCTGGTGTCCGGGTCGTCTCCCATGCGGCAGGGCCCCATGGCGTGCGCGCTGCCATCGTCCTGGTAATAGAACTCCCAGTCATCGGCGCCCCCGGCGCGGCAGATTTTTCTGGCGCTCTCAACCGCGTGCCGGAACATATTCCGCTCGTATTCACTGCGGCGATAGAACACCCGGGGCCGTGGGAAGCCATCCTCATCTTTAAGCTCGGGATCCTCGCTGACCCGGTTCTCAGGATCGGCCTGATCCTCGCCGAGAACCGCCAGGCGGATCATCCGGTTATAAGACTGCATCACTTCGGTCAGTTCCGCGCCCCAGCTTTCCAGATACCAGTCGGCGAAAGTGGCCGGCGGGCCAGGCAGAAGGGAGACATAGAGGGTATAGCCGCGCCGGAAATCCGCCCCCGGAGCTCCGTCGTAGAAATCCTGCACGTTCACTCCGCCGCTGATCCCCATGAATCCATTGACCACTTCCGGGAAGCGGACCAGGTATCTTCCGCCGACATGCGTCATCAGGTTCCTGCCGACCATGCCGCTGTGTGCACCCAACCCCCGCGGATGGGCCGGGCCCCTGCTGCGCAGCAGCAGCGCGGGATCAAGCAGAGCGCTCCCGCAGAGCACCACGCATTCACTTTCGGCCTTCTCCCGAAACCCCTCCTTGTCCCGGTAAAGAACGCCGGTTACCCGGCCGCTCCGGCCGGTTTCGATAGCGAGCGCCCGGTGCCCGGAGCGGATCTGCGCGCCATGTTTTATCGCGGCCGGGATATAGGTCATCTCCGGCGAGCTTTTATCCCCGACCATGCAACCCTCGCCGCATTTGGCGCAGTAGGTGCAGGAGGGCCTTCCCCGGAAAGGCCGCGAGAGGATGGACATTGGAGTCGGCGCGGGATGCAGCCCCAGGGCGCGGGCGCCGCGCGCGAAATAGCGCGAGCCTTTGGATACCGGATGGGCCGGATTGGGATAAGGACCGCGCGGCGCCTCGAATATGTTGACAGGACTGCCCGAGGCCCCGGTAAAATTCTCCACCTTCTCATAGAACGGGGCCAGCTCACGGTAGGCTATGGGCCAGTCGGTTCCGCAGCCGAACCGGCTGCGCGTGCGGAAATCATTTTCATGCAGCCGGAAGAACACCCCGGCGTAAAAGACCATGCTGCCACCCACCGCTTTCACCATCATGGGCCGCAGGCTGTCTTTCGCATAAACCAGCCCAATAGGGACACGCCGGGCCCGGCCCTCCCTGAAATCCCTGAAAGGATTATACCAGGGGCCCTCCTCCAGGGCCAGCACTTTCCAGCCCGCGCCCGACAAGGCCTCGGCGACCACCGATCCACCGCCGCCCAGACCCACGACTATCGCATCGAAACGCTCGGCCGCCATGTTTACTCTCCGCTTTCCGCAGACCACAGCGGCTCGGGGTAACCCCTAAACTGCGTGGTCGTGCTGAAACCGGTCCTCTCGAATCCGACCGGACAGGAGTAGAAGGAGCGCACGATTATCCCTCGAAATCTCGGAAAAGCGGCCTGGAAAGAAACCGAGCGTGCCAGCAGGCCGCGAACCAGTGCCTTGCGGGCTTCCAGGCTCAGCGCGCCGAATTTCATCTCGGAGGCGCGGACCGCCTCGGCCTCGAGTTCCCCCAAAGCCGCGGACAGCTCCAGCCTTTCTCGGCTCTCCAGGGCCAGCCAGGCGCGCTGCAGCTCGGTCGCCGCCGGGCCGCCGCGCCAGACAGAGAGGTCTTTGTCGGGTACGACAACCTCGGCCAGCGTAAGAAGGAGCGGAAGGCCTTCCTCCAGCTGCGCGCGCAGTTCGACAGTCAGAGCGGCGGTCAGGGTGGCCCCGCAGGATTCGATAAACAGACGGCGTCGCATAAGTCGGCTCTGCTCCAGGATAAGGATGGTCCGGCTCCGCGGAACATTCTATTCGATAGCCTGGCGCCGGATGACATAGAAACTGTCCGTCTGGACCTCCGGCACGGGATAGAATCGCAGCTCCACGCGGAGCCCGGGCAGGTTCTCCGGTAAGGCGACCGAAAATTTCGCGGTCGAATCCGGCGCCAGCCGCAAGTCCGACTCCCAGATCGGGCCGCCGCCGGCCAGGGCGGCGACTTTCAGCAGGCGGTGACGGGTTTGGGGAAAATAATGCGCGCTCAGCAAGCTGCTGACTGTCACCTGGAGGCTGTCTCCATGCCGGAGCACCTCCAACTCAGCCGCCCCGGACAGCAGTTCCGGGTCACGCGAGCCCACCCAGCGGTGGGAGGCGTGCATGGCCCCGGCTGTTCGCCCGATCCGTGGGCCGTCATCGGGGCCGCCCTCGACCCGGGGCATGTGGCAGGTCTGGCAATCATAGCCGCTGTCACGGCCCCAGACGTGGCATCCGCCGCAGAAAGCCGCGCTTGAATAAATCTTCTCCTGCCTCGTCCAGTGCGGAACATAGCGCTCTTCGCCGCTCGACCAGGCCGTCAGGCTGCTGTCCATGTGGCAGGCCAGGCAGTCCACCCCGCGCTCCGGAGCCTCCGCGCGGGCCGCCGGCTCCCGGCCCAGGTAGCCCGGAGGCAGCGCCGCGGGCGTGTGGCAACCGCACGAACTGTTTCCGGCCGCGGCGGACTCTTTAAGCTTTTGCTGGAAGGCCGGAGAGGAATAGGCCGCGGCATGGAGCGAGGAGCGCCACTCGCCGCTGATTGCCGCATGGCAGGCGGCACAATCCCCCTCGCTGATTTCCTCCGCCGCAGAACTTGATATGAACAGCAGGAGGGCCAGAGACGCTGCAAGGATGCCCGGCAAATTATTCAAGAAAATATTCCTGGAGAGAAATTGAATCGAGGCCGTTCGGAAGTGCCAAGAAATTTTACCTCGCCGTTTCCCGGCTGTCAAGATACATCCTCCCCCGTTGCGGCCCGGCGTGGTCTAACAAAAATTTGACAAAACTGATCCTCGAATGATAGGATAAAAGGCAATTTATACAGGTCAGTCAACTTCTATATCCCGGCTTGGATGGGACCATGAGAATGCCGCGAGCGGCCGGTAAAAAACTTTCGCCGAACGACAAGAATGATCAGAGAAAACTGGTAGCCAGACTGGTAAAATACGAATTATTCTCGACATTTTCCTACGAAGAGATTTCCCTCCTCCTGTTCTGTTCGGAACGCATAAGTTTTCCCGGAAAGGAAGTGATTTTCAGAGAGGGGGACACAGGGGACAATTTTTTTGCGATCCTGGAAGGACGGGTCGAGATACGCCGGGAGACCAGCGGCAAAACCCTGGCTCTGCTCGGTCCGGGCGAGGTTTTCGGCGAGATGGCCGTACTCGACAATCAACCCCGTTCGGCCACGGCCTTGACTGTCGTTCCAACAGAGCTTTTCGCCTTCGATGGGCACCGTCTCCTGGACGATTTCCCGCATTTGAGCGTTAAGCTCCTGCGCTACCTGGCGCGCGAGCTTTCCAGACGGCTGCGGGAGGCGGACATGCTCATTGACCGCTGCTGAATTCCTTTACAACTTTACCACAAGAAAATCAATTGCGGAGAGGGGAAAAATCCGTTATTTATTTACGTTTTAATAGTGTGTTGATTTATAATCTTTTCTGTGCTGATTGAGGAAAATTATATTTAATAAAACTGCGTAAAATTAGAAATGATTTCCGATTGTAAGGGCGGTTCGCGAACCGCCCCTAAAGTGAGGTGGGAAAACCAGCCTCATAGGTTATATTTCATTATACTTTTACCAGCAACTCGCATATTTCTTGTGCAGCGGTTTATTCCCAGGCGCCGCAGGGGATTGGCGTGCTTCGAATGGATGTGTAGCGCAAAAATCGCGCAGATCTTCACTTCGTTCCGGTTCGCCATTCCAGGCCTGGCTACGGTTCAAACCTGTCCCTGCAAATGTTTGTGTGTTCTATTGTTACGTTGCAATATACAAGTATCGTTTGTATCAATCAATTATTAATAATTATAATTCAACGCCCAATTAAACTTACAGCAGCCGGTCCAGAGCAGGTTTTCGCGCACACTCTTTGCGAAGGGTCGTGAAATGTTTCATCATGATGTGTTGAGCAAGATGCGGAAAGAAACCTCGGGGGCCAGAGCCTTGGAATATATACTCAGATTCTGGATGCACGACCGTCTTTCGACTTTCCCCGGTTATCACCGGGCAGCCGCGGCCGCCGCGGAGATCATGCGAGAGATCGGTTTGAGCCGGGTGGAAATCATCGAGTATCCGACAACCGGAAAGAACCTCTTTTCCGATTGGGAGGGCCCGCAGGGCTGGGATGCGATATCCGGCATCCTCGAGGTGACCGCTCCGGACGGCACGACCCGGCGCATCGCCGACCGCCGGGCCGACCCCTGCCACCTGATGCTCTGGTGCGGCAGCACTCCGCCCAAGGGGCTGAAAGCCAAAATCGTCCGGGCCGACACCAAAAAAAGTATCAAGGGCAAGCTCCTCTTTCAGGATACCGTTCCGCTGGATGACAAGCTGCGTACCCGGATCATCGAGCAGGGAGCTCTCGGCGTGATCAGTGATGAGCTGCCTTACTGGCCCGAGGCGCGCGTGCGCGAAGAGAACATGCACCTGGTGCGCTGGCACAACGCCTTTTTATTCCCCCAGAACAGGGAAAACCTGCTCGCTTTCTCGATCAAACCCGTGGATGGGGACTGGCTGCGCTCCCTGCTGGACAAAAACGGAGAGGTCGAGGCTTTTGCCCGGGTCGAGACACGGCTCTACGATGACAGCCTGCCGGTTACTACCGGGGTGATCCCGGGAGTCAAAGAACCCGAAAAGGAAGTCTGGCTGACCCAGCACCTCCACGAAATCGGCGCGCACGATAACGCTTCCGGGGTGGGCACGGCGCTCGAGGCGGCCCGGGCGATCCTGGACCTGGTCCGTCAGGGGAAGCTGGAACCGCCCCAGCGGACAATCCGGGTGATCTGTTCCTGGGAGGTGATCGGTTTCCTGGCGCACCTTACCGCCCACCCGGAAATAGCCAAACAAGCTATCTGCGCCTTCAACCCGGATATGGTCGGAGCGAACCAGGACATCTGCAAAAGCTGGCTCCAGATATACGTAGAGCCGCACAATAACCCCTCGTTCATCGACGATCTGACTATCGACCTGACTCGCGAACTTTACAAAGACCATCCGCGCTGGCACTGGGAAGTAAAACCGTTCATGATCAACGATAACTTCCTGGCCGACCCGCTGATCGACATTCCCTGCCCCTCGCTGATTTTCCTGCGCGACCGCTTCTACCACACCAGCAGCGACCGGCCGGAAAACCTGAGCACCGAGGTGATGGGCGAGATGGCGGGGCTGCTGGCGGCTGGAGTTTATACGGTGACCAACGGAGGCTGGAAAGCGGCTGGAGAGCTGGCGGAGGTGATTTACAACGGCGCCCTGCACGAGCTGGTCGACATGGCAGCCGAGCACAAGGAGAGCCAGGCCTACGATGAGCGCCTGCAGTATCTGATGCCGGTTTTGGAAAAGCGCCTCGATTCGGTTCAGAATCTGGCTTTCACGGCCAAAGAGCGCGGCGACCTCTCCGGAAAGACCAGGTCCCTCAAAAAGCGGCTGGCTCTTTTTGCGGAAACCGCCCGGCCAGCCGGGAAAAAATTCACCCGCAAACCCGCGACCAAGCTGGAGCGCGAGGCGCACAAAATCGTACCGGTGCGCAAGATCTGGGGTTCATACTCGCTGGCGCGGGTCCCGAAAAAGGTTAAACAGCAGCGTAATCTGGCGGATTTCAGCTCCTGGTCCTATGACCACAACATCCCGATCTTCTGGGCCGATGGGAAGCGCTCGGTCTTCGAGATCCAGTGGCTGATCGGCCACGAATCGGGCAAGACCCCGAAACTGGATGAGCTGATGACTTTATTCAAGACCCTGGAAGAATACAAATATTTTTCGCTGAAAAAACGCTGAGCGCCGTTCCCGCTCAGCCATGATACGTAGGATGTTTTTCGTGACGGTCGATTATCCTCCGGATAAACTCGACCGAATGGCTTACCATCAGCTCGTAGAAGGCGCGGCCCTTGGCCGCGGTGGCTTTGGAGGCCAATCCCCAGGGTTTGCCTTCCGCCAGCAAGGGGATAGAGAACATATCCAACTCGATCCGCAACGCCCGCGGGTCGCCATCGATCATCCGGTCTTTGCGGACTACCTCCGGAAAGAGATAAAGCATTACCGAGGTTTCCCGCTCTCCGCAATGCAGCTCGTTGTCGCCCTCGAAGATTTCTTTCAGCCTTTCGGCCGGCACTATCTCCCACGGGTCGATGAATATGGTTTTCCGGCCGGGATTTTTGTAGTTGATTTTTCGCACCGCCGGACGCAGGACGAAATTTCCGCCGTGCGAATTGACGATGACGACGATTTCAAACCCCTGACGGTAGAGGCAGTCCACCAGATCGTCGATTACCGCGGCCAGAGTTTCCGGCATCAGAGTGAGCGTGCCCGCCGCCCCGGTATTCTCCAGCGAAGTCCCGAAGGGGAGCGGGGGCAGAAGGTAGCTGTCAAAAGCGGCCGCGATATCCCGGGCCAGGCGCTCGCTTTGACGTATATCGGTATTGAGCGGCAGAAGCCCGAAATGCTGCTCGCAGGCGCCCACCGGCAGGAAGGCGATCCTGGGCCCGGCCGCGGCCAGTTCCGCCGAAGTGGCATCAGTGTCGATCATTGTCGTACTCCGGAACAAGAGTTTTTATATTCCTGTAAGTTTAGCCAGAGTGCCGCGCCTGAGTGACGGCCGATGGCTGACCTGGCCACGCTGACAGGCGGCGGAAAGAAAATATATCGCTTTTCATTCGGCGGCACTAAATTTTCTTGCCGCCCGGCTCAAGGCCGGCCGACAAAAGCAGACCCTTATGGCTCCCTATATACTTATTATCTTCAGCATCTGCATGTTTTTTAACTCAGTGGTCTTCTCCTCGCTGGGCCTGGGCGGAGGCGTACTGTACACGCCGATCCAGGTGCTGTTCGGCATCGATTTCCACACCGCCGCTACCACCAGCCTTTTTCTGATTGTCGTCTCCTCGTTCTCCGCGACCCTGGTCTTAAGGAAGTCCGGGCTGGTGGATTGGCCCATGTCCCTGGTGCTCGAAGCGGCGACCGCAGCCGGGGCGTTCTGCGGAGGTCTGTTTTCCGAGTACTTCAGCGGCCGCAGCCTGACCGTTCTTTTCGCCGGGGTGCTCGTTTTTGCGGGGGCACTCATGGCGCGCAATTTCCAAAAAGCGGCCGGGCCCATTCAACATGGAAACAGCCTCCTGGCCTGGCGGCGCCAGCTGGGTTCCAGCCGCTACAGCATAAACCTGCTGCTGGCCCTGCCGATCTCATTCCTGGCCGGGGCTTTGAGCGGGATGATCGGGGTGGCCGGCGGGATCCTCAAAATCCCGATGATGGTGCTCCTTTTCGGCGTGCCGATGAGTATCGCGGTGGCCTCCAGTTCGTTCATGGTCGGCCTGACCGCAGCCGGCGGCTTCCTGGGCCACCTGTCCGTGGGCCATTGGGATTGGAAAACCACGGCTGTCCTTGCAATTCTCGTTTTCATCGGGGGACATGTCGGCGCGCGCGTTTCACTGAATTTCGAGCAAGAGAAACTGAAAAGAGGTTTCGGTTGGTTCCTCTATCTGATCGCCGCTGTTCTTCTGGCCCGTCTCTGGCTGTAACTATAGCAATAGCCACAAGTATTTTCAGTTTTTCAATAATCGTCATGGGATAAAGAGCATTAATAGGCTCCCGCGTCCTGGCAATTGCTATAGATCAATATTACTTTGATGCAAACCAGGGAAGCACCAGATTCCCTTTCCATGATACTATGAACCGTGACGGCTATTACTATATTACGGCTGCCGAATGCTGCCGGGATTACTCTCCCGGATAGCCCGGCCTTTCCCGGTCGAATCCAATGTGTAAGGACTTTTGGCAACCACTATTTTGCTGTTCCGCAATACGAGAAATTTCATGTCCATTTTCGGGTAAATTCATGGAACAGCCCTCCACCGGTTTTCCCGCCCGGCCGAAATGAATCCTGACCTGCTTTCAGTTGACGGACAATAAAAAACCCGGCCCTCGGGTCCGGGTGGCAGAACTCCTGGTGCATCGGGGAAGGTTATTTTTTTATCCGGGAGAGCAAGCCCTGGTAGATTTCGCGGAAATTTTGAGCCTGGCCGCCGCCGGTATCCTGAAGACGGGCCAGGAGACGTTCCACCTCCCCGGCATCGCTGATCTCGGAGAGGGTGGTGATGGAGGTTTCAGTCACACCCAGGAGCAGCAGCCGGTCAAAAAGCTTGACCAGGGCGACCGATTTTTTCGGGCCGAGGTGAAACTGCTGTATCACCCTGAAATGTTCCCCCGACGGGACGCCGCTGATCGGCCGCTGCACGAATTTCCGCAGGAAATGCAGGAAAAGAACCAACAGGGCTAGCACGATCAGGGTGTAAGAGATGTTGCGCAGGCTGAGAATCGAATCCGGCTGATCGTAAGTCAGCTTCAGCGGCCCGCTCGATCCGGAGCGCCTGAGATAGTCCAGGATACTGTCCTTTTTGGAGGGCTGGCTTTCCGGTCCCGCAGAGAGCGTGTCCACGGCCGGCGAGTCCTGG
>Ga0156185_1172_pt1 | contig 11646 bp, 12 predicted proteins | sample RifCSPlowO2_12_FD_107838 | JGI IMG/M metagenome (GOLD analysis project Ga0156185, IMG submission 107838) | Candidatus Glassbacteria bacterium RIFCSPLOWO2_12_FULL_58_11 | reverse complement strand
CATCGATTACAAGCAGCAAGAAAAAGGGGCCGAGCTGGCCGGACTAACCTCTGACTGAAACAGGAATTGTCGATTGCTGGGAATCAGAAAATATGACTGGGTCATGATGGCCCTTGTGCTGGCGCTCACCACTTTCGGCGTACTTATGATCTACAGCGCCGACCAGATTCAGACCACCCGGGCGAGCGGAGTGATTCATTACCAGAGGCAGCTTCTCTGGCTCATCTTCTCGGTAATCGGCCTGGTGGTGGTCAGCGCCTTCAGCTCGCGCGTGGTGGAAACTGTATCTTATTTCACCTACGGCCTGCTTCTGATCGGTCTGATCGCCATTCTGCTGACCGGCCATGGAGTGGAGCGCTGGCTCAGCATTCCCGGCACCGGGATCAATTTTCAGGTGGCCGAGCTGGCCAAGCTCACCACCATTCTCGCCCTGGCCAGTTACCTGGCCAACCGGAAAAAGAAGCTGGATTCTCTCAAGGACCTGATCCTCCCGGTGTTTATTGTCCTGCTGCCGGCCGCGCTGACCCTGCTGCAGCCGGACCTGGGCACCTCGATCATCTTCTTTTTCATCCTCTACGCCATGCTTTACTGGTCTGGATTGCCCCTGATCTACCTCTTTCTGCTGCTCAGTCCGCTAATCAGTTTCTTCCTCGCTCTGATCGCCCTGCTCGGCGAGCTGCGCTTCCCGCTCTGGGGTATGTTCTTTATCTTTCTCTGTGTATTGATTTTCTATAACCGGATTTACCTGATGGATGCGATTTTTTTCACCGTGGTCAACCTGCTGACCGGCATCCTGACCTCGCCGCTCTGGAACTCGCTCAAGCCTTACCAGCAGAACCGGATTCTGGTATTTTTCCAGCCGGAGCGCGACCCCCAGGGCAGCGGCTGGCAGATCATCCAGAGCAAGGTGGCAATCGGTTCGGGCGGGCTCCTGGGGAAAGGCTACCTTGAGGGGACACAGAAAAATCTGGCCTTCCTGCCGGCCCAGCACACGGATTTTATTTTCCCGCTGGTCGGCGAGGAGTTCGGATTTCTGGGGATCGCCCTAGCTCTCGCGCTGTTTTTCTTCCTGCTATACCGCATTATCGAGCTGGCACGGGTCTCGAGCACCAATTTCGCCAGCCTGACCGCCGTCGGGATTGCCAGTTTCCTGTTCGGCCATATCATTATCAATGTTGGCATGACAGTCGGCCTGATGCCGATCACCGGCCTTCCCCTCCCGCTGTTCAGTTACGGCGGATCTTTTCTGCTGACCTGTTACCTGTCTGTCGGCGTTCTGCAGTGTATTTATCTGGAAAGAAGCGGTCTCTGACATGAACGACCGGAATCCGGCGCCGGAGTACCCCGTGGCTCTATCCGTGGTGGTACCCCTGCTTAACGAAAGCGAATACCTGGTACCGTTGTATGAAAAATTGCGCACCCGCCTGGAGAGCCTGGGCCGGACCTTCGAGCTGATCTTTGTCGATGACGGGAGCACGGATGGATCGTTCGAGGTGCTCTCCGGGCTGCACCGCAAAGACAGGCGCGTCAGCGTGATCCGCTTCCGGCGCAATTACGGCAAATCGGCGGCCCTTAGCGCAGGTTTCGCCGCCTCCCGGGGAGAACTTGTATTCACCATGGATGCCGACCTCCAGGATGACCCGGAAGAGATCCCGCAGCTGATCGATAAACTGAACGAGGGGTACGACCTGGTCTCGGGCTGGAAGTTCAAGCGACTGGACCCGCTCTCCAAACGCCTGCCCTCGAAGTTATTCAACCTGGTCACCTCCTGGGCCTGCGGGCTGCGCCTGCACGATTTCAACTGTGGCTTCAAGCTTTACCGGGGCGAGCTGGCCCGCTCGATCAAGCCCTACGGTGAGCTGCACCGCTACCTTCCGGCCCTGGCCCACTGGCGGGGCTACCGGGTCGGCGAGGTCAAGGTGCGTCATCACAAGCGGCCTTACGGGCGGACGAAATTCGGCATGGGAAGGTTTCTCAAAGGCTATCTGGACCTTTTGACCGTGGTTTTTCTCAACCGCTATATCAAAAGCCCGCTGCATTTTTTCGGCACGCTGGGCACGCTGCTGTGTCTGGTGGGCTTTTCCATCGGCTGCTACTTCGTGGCCTTCTGGCTCAGGCACGGCAATATCGGCGGAAGGGTCCCCTTCCTGCTATTCGCCATATTTGTCATGCTCGGCGGGATCCAATTGATTTCCACCGGTCTGCTTGGCGAGATGCTGACCAGCAGCCTGGATTATGTCCGCGCACCGGTCTTTGAGATCTCCGCCTTCCTGGAGGCTTCTCCCGGCGGCGGAAAGACGCAGGAAGCTCCCGGTATTGGAGAAAATTGAAAGACGCCGAACGAACTCCCCTCGGCAAAGCGCTAAGTATCCGAATTTTCAGTCGCCGGTTTGGGTTTTAAATTCCTCTCGCGAAAGGGATGTCCAGGGTGGTCGACCGGCCGGCCGACCCTGCACTCCACCTGGCCGCTTGAACAACCGGTCTCCCAGGTGCCCCGTTAATGCGCTTTATGATTATTAATCATCTCGCAGCCGGGAAGTTTTTCTTCCCATCCGCAGCGTCTTTTTGTATCTTTATTCGGTTTGACAGCGTTTTATCAATTGAGCGAGCTTATTTTTGACGGATCATAACCGGAAAATCGACCAGGCGGAATGCGCGATATGCCATGCAGCAGGGAGAATAGTGCACGGGTCGGGCTGGTTTTGCTGCTATTGACCGGATTCATTCCATCGAAAATATTCTCCTTTCCCGCCGAAAATGTCGAACCGGCCACAAAAAATGAAATAATATTTTCGCACGAAAAGCACTCAGGAGCCCCCGGAGCGAATTGCGCGGCCTGCCATTCCGCGGCAACATCGAGCCGGCTGGGCGCAGATAACCTGCTTCCCGCTGAAAATATCTGTCTCGGGTGCCACGAAAGAAATGACTGCGGCCTCTGCCATCGCAACCCGGGCAATCCGCAGCCGCTCGAGCGGATCAGCGGTTATAGCCCGAAGTTCGACCATGCGGTCCACCGTGACCTGGGTCTCGACTGCCGGAAATGCCACGAGTCACTTTCCGAACCGGACGGCGTCCAACCGGCGGGCCTGCTCCCGGCTATGCGGCCCTGCATGAACTGTCACGATGGGAAAGCGGCGAACAAAAACTGCATTGTCTGCCACGAGGATCCGAAAGGGAAAGTGCCGGAGAGCCACCAGACTTCGAGCTGGCTGGTCCGGCATGTCGGTGTCGTGCTGAAGGACAATGGGCAATCCTGCCTGATGTGCCACGGCAATGACCATTGCCGCGTCTGTCATCCGGGGAATTACCTGTTTCAGTGAAACACTTGTAGAACACAAGGCCGCAGATTTTGAAACTGCGCAAAGATATTATCTCTGATTTTTTCGGGTCCCGTTCAACCGCAACCGGAGGATGGCAATGGCCAGAAAACTGAACCGCCGCGATTTTCTGGGAACCTCGCTGCTGGGTGCCGCTGCCGGCGTGAGCCTGGAAAACAAAACGCTGCTGGCAAAGCTGGGTGAAAAAGCGAATACCGAGAAAGAGCTGCCGCCGATCCAGGGGCTGCCGAAAGGCAAGCTGGGCAAGCTCGATGTCTCCAGGCTGATTTGCGGAGGGAACCTGTTCAGCGGCTTCGCCCACAGCCGGGATTTGATCTACGTGTCCGCGTTGATGACGCAGTATTTCGACGAGGATAAGATCATGGATACGCTCGAGCTGGCGGAACAGAACGGGATCAATACCGCGATCCTGCGCTGCGATCAGCATATGATCGGGGTGCTGAACCGCTACCGCAAGGAGCGCGGCGGGAAAATCCAGTGGATCGCGCAGACCTACCCTAAAGAAAACGACCTGACCACGAATATCCAGTTAGCGATCGATAACGGGGCGGTGGCGGCTTATGCCCAGGGCGGCATCGGCGACACCTTTGTCAGCGAGGGAAAAATCGAGCTGCTAGGTAATGTAGTCTCTTTCATGAAGAAAAACGGCCTGGTGACCGGCGTGGGCAGCCATTTGCTGGATGTGCCGAAAGCGACGATTAAAGCGGGCATTGACCCGGATTTCTTTTTCAAGACCTTCAACGATGTGGCCTACGAGTCCGAGCCACTCGAAAATATCTCCGCCTTTATGAAATCAGTCAGCAAGCCCTGGATCGCCTTTAAGATCCTGGGGGCGGGAATGCTCAAGCCGGAAGTGGGCTTCAGGAATGCGTTCAGCCTGGGTGCGGATTTTATCAACGTTGGGATGTTCGATTTCCAGGTGCGCGAGGATGTGGCAATCGCCAAGGAAATCCTCGCCAGTGACCTCAAGCGCGAGCGGCCCTGGTGTTCCTGATATTGCGCGCAAAAATGTAGGGGTGGTTCGCGAAGCGCCCCTACAGTTGGCTCGTGAACTGCTAATATAAAAGGAAGGGCTGCCTTATAGAAGGCAGCCCTTCCTTTTATATTTCGATTTTTTGCCAATTCGAGGAACTACTTCAACACCACCATCTTCCGGGTGGAAATGAAACCGCCGGCCTCGAGCCGATAGAAATACACGCCGCTGGCGACTCTCTGCCCCGTGTCGCTTGTCCCATCCCAGCCTACCAGATACGCGCCGGGGGCCTGGCTTTCATTGACCAGGGTCTTGACCACCTGGCCGCGGATATTGAAGACACTGAGCTTGACCGCTACCTCTCCGCTGGATTCCGGGATCGCATAACTGATCGTGGTAGATGGGTTGAACGGGTTGGGGCTGTTCTGCGCCAGGGAAAAAGCCTTGGGCAGAGAGGCATTTTTTTCCACTCCGAGCTGCTGGTAAGCCTCATCCAGGAGTTTCTGCGCCATCCCGCCGTTTGCCGTAATCTTGTCCAGACTCTTACCGTCGAAATTAAGCGGCGTGCTCAGCACCGAGCCGTCCGGAAACTCCAGTTCGATGGTGCTGGAGCTGAGCTTGACATTGTAGCCCTGATCGGACTTGACCTTCTCGACCGCGAAAAGCGCCGGGCCGGTCTGCGCCAGCAACAGGAGGGCTGCGGCCAGCACCGCTGTCATACTCCTTATCTTATTCATGGTACCTCCTTTTTGATTATCTTACTCCATAACTGATTATTTGTTGCAAAATATATTCCAGTCCATTTCTGGGCCCCCTCACCTGTCCCGGACCGGCTGCCGCCGCAAATTAATACCACGGCACCTGCCCTTGATAAAGTCCGTTTTCGTGCAAATTGCCACATCATTTGCAGGATATTCGTCCTGGCGCTCCGGGTCAAGTTTGATTTGCATTAGAATGAACTACTCCGCGGCAAGCCGTGAGGTATCACAAAAGAATATAAATTTTGCAAGCCTCACTTTTCGGGCGGACCCGCGTGTCCGCCCCTACAATCTTTTTGTCTCCGAATAGTTATCCAGTGTAGGGGCGCACCCATGTGTGCGCCCGCATATCTTGCCGGACCTGTTACTGGTTGCCTGGCTGGAAATTGAAACCCCGCTCCAATGCGTATCTGATTATTTAACCCCAGAGCAAGCTCCGGGGAATTCTTTTCGATTAAGGCATCTCTTCCTCGCCGAAAACCTCAGCCCTGAACGAGAGGATTTCGGTGTCTTTCATTTTCCAGGCATCCGGAGGCAGACCCGCTTTGCGGCAGGTCTGGGCCAGGAAAGTATCCCGGTCCCAGCCGTATTCGGTGGCCACCTGCGGCAATAACAGTCCCTGGAACCGTCCGCGGCGGATTATCAGGCCATCCCTGCCCACCTCGATCGCCTGGAGGTCGTTCACCGGGCTGACCGGGGTCAGCGCGGAAATCTCCAGGGTCAGGTCTTTCAATTCGGCCGGCGACACCGGCTCGAATCGCGGGTCGTTCAGGGCGGCCGCCTAAGCCATCTCCCCGACAGTTTCCGCCAGAGGCCGGATTGCCAGGATCATCCCGATACACCCGCGGAGCTGGCCGTTTTTCTTGATCGTGACAAAAGCCCCCCGTTTCTCGGCCAGGACCGCTGTTATCGCCCTGGGAACAGGCAGGCTGTCGCCTTTGACCGCGCTGACGATAGTTTGACGGGCTAGTTGCAGCAGGTACTGTTTCTCCTTTGCGGACAGTCCCATCGGCCCCCCTGTGACTGAGGAATTTTTTGGCTGTTTTTTCAAGTTGTCTGTTTTATAAAGTACAGCCGAGAGATAGCCGACCACCCGGCTCTTATCATCCGTGACATCCCCGGAGTTGGCATGCGATACGATCCTGGCGCTGTCGGCTCCCAGCTTATTGCTGGCCTCCATGACCGCAACCACCGGCCCTCCGCCGCAGGCCTCCACCTCGCCCCGGCTGAGAGCGGACTGCAGACGGGTGAAATCGTAGTTCGCCACGAGAGAGATCAAGCGGCTGTCGATCGCATTCGCCTCCTCATAGGTATGGAAATGCGACAGGTCGCTGCTGGCCACCAGCAGCACATCTTTGCGGTCTTTAAGCGCCTCGGCCAAAGCCAATGCCAGAGCGTGGCAGAGCGCCGGGCTCTGGTCACCCATGACTATCGGGACCAGCCGGAAACTGCCGAGCTGCACCTGAAGGAATGGAAGCTGCACCTCGAGGGCATGCTCGCCCAGCGGCAGCTTATCCTGGATGTGGCCATGCAGGCTGGACTGTACAAGCCCGCCGCCTGCCGCGACTATCCTGCCGGCCAGGGTGCTGTCGACCGCCAGCGTGCCGAGCGGGGTGCGATAGCCGCCGCTGCAATACACCGCGGCATGGCCGAAATATTCGCGGTGCGAGGGGGCGACCAGCACCACGCTGGAATAACGGAAGCCCTGGAGCTGCTTATAGCTCGCGGCCGCCACGCCGCCGGAATAAACATATCCGGCGTGCGGGCAGATCAATCCGACCGGCTTGACTCGCGGCGAAAGCAGCTTGGAGTGGTCCAAAAGCCCGCTGACCGTCTGGTAAAGCTCGAGCGAGTCCGCCGGGTAAAAAGCCCCGGCCACGGCGGGCGGACGCACTACTCCGGCGCTCAGAGCCGTCAGGGGCAATGACGCCAAAAGCAGGGAAAACAGACTGTAGAAAAAGTAATGTCCGAGCCATTTCACGACCAGACTCCCGCGATAGTGTGACCGCATGAGAAGCATTTGCCCTGCTTTATTTTGTTCTCCAGGATGGTATAGCCCGCTCTGCGCACCACGATCTCGTTGCAGCCCGGGCAACGGGTCGATTCAGACTCGTGGCCGGTGACATTACCCAGGTACACGTATTTCATCCCGTGCCCGCGGGCGATTTTGAGCGCCCGCTCCAGCAGCGAAACCGGCGTTTGGGGCAAGTGGTTGAGACGGTACATGGGATGGAAGCGGGTGAAATGCACCGGCACCTCGGGTCCCAGCTTATCGACCACCCAGGCGCAGAGGTCCTCGATCTCCCCGGCCGAATCGTTCAGCGTGGGTACCATCAGGTAAACGATCTCCAGCCAGAGTCCCGTGCTGCGGATGATCTCGAGCGACTCCAGCACCGGCTTGAGCTCGGCGGCGCAGACTTCCTTGTAATATTTTTCCCGGAATGATTTTAGATCGATCTTGATCGCATCCAGAACGCCGCAGAGATCGCGCAGCGGCTTCTCCAGGATGTAGCCGTTGGAAACCATCACGCTGTGCACTCCCAACTGTCGGCCGGCCACTGCGCTATCATAGACATACTCCTGGAACACTACCGGCTCGGAATAAGTGTAGGCGATCGAGGCGGCTTTCGCGCGTCGGGCCAGGGCCGCCACCTCGTTCGGCGGCATGTAAAAGGCCTGCACCTGCTCTGGCCGGGTCTGGCTGATCTCCCAGTTCTGGCAGAAAGCGCAGTCCATGTTGCAGCCAGCGGTGGCAATTGAAAAGGCATTGGTGCCGGGCAGAAAATGAAACAGCGGCTTTTTCTCGATCGGGTCGGTATGCACGGCGCAGGGCGCGGCATAGACATGGGTGTAGTACTTGCCGCCCATGTTCTCGCGCACACCGCAATAGCCGCGCTCCAGATCATCCACCTTGCATTCCTTGGGGCAGAGCTTGCACTGGACCCGCTGGCCCGGCAGGCTTTCCCAATTGAGCGCCTCCCTTAGCGGTATTTTATCCCCGGGCCACAATGCCGCCGCCCGGCCCTTTCCAGGTCTGCCGGCAACCGCCAGGCTAGCCAGGCACAGTCCCTGGCAGAAAAAATCCCGCCGGGAAAAGATCACCTCGCGCCTCCAATCTTTGCGCTTTTCAGCTCTGCTGTCACCCCAGCCGCACCTCCTCGATGCGCGTCAAATCCGCCAGGCCCAGTTTATGCGCGCTGTCACCGGCGGTCAGGATATAGCTCGGCTCCCTCCCCACCTCGGCCAGCGTAGGCAATCCCTTCTCTTTCCGCTTTTGCTCGATCATCCGCCAGGCGACCCGGTCCAGGGCGACCGGGTCGGTGGAGGCCAGCAACAGCCCGGCGGGCCAGCTCCCCTGCGGCTTAAAGGGCGGACCGCCTTCGTACTGGGCTGTACAGCCCTCGCAAAGGGTAAGCACGTTCTTGTCCCGGATCAGTTTGATTGCGTTGAGGTCCGCCACATAGGGGTCGCCGCGGTTGAGATGGTACTTGTTCGGGTTGTTGACCGCGCCGTAGTAGTTTTTCAGCCCCACCGACACGCCCACAATACCGTGATCTTTGAATACCGGCAGGTTGATCAGCGCATCGCAAGTTTCAGCGACGGTCCGCGAAAACAGGCTGCCGATACTGTTTTCGAGCACCAGGTCCCGGGTGAACCCCGAGCGGTCGTTCCCGAAACAGAGCACCTTGCCGCTGGTGACAATTTCGAATCCGGCTCTTCGCAGGTCGCTGTCCGAGCGCTCCCAGATAATGATTTTATTCAGAGAGGGCAGGCTGTCGATAAGCTGACGGCAGAGGGCGTGCACGAAAGCCGGGGAGCTGGACACTCCTGCTCCGGCCAGGCAGTTGGGTTTGAGTCCCACGGTCCGGCAGGAGCCCAGAATCTTGCGCCAGCCTCCAGCCAGGTCCAGCGCGCCGGTAAGCTCGCGGATCAGGCGGCCGAGCATCTCACCGGCCGCTTTTTCATCCGGCGCCGCTCCTATTTTCGTGTACGAGGAGTCCCGGGCCAGCAGCACGCGCGAGCTCCCGGATTTTCCCGCTGTCGCGGCTTTTCCGGTCCGGACTGTCGCCGCCGGGGCGAACAGCAGTAAGCCGCTTTTAACAAAATTACGCCGCCGCATATATAATCCCGCTTTTCGACCGTCTAACTGGCTCTGCACCTGGAATCAAGCCGATTTACCGGTAAATGATCCCGGCGGTATAACCCACAACCTGGCTGAAATTGCCCGAGGTGTCGGCGCTGGTGGCATAGCAGAGATTCTCGGCCTTTGCTGCGCCGAGCTCCCGGCCGGCAAACATTGCCGCGGCTATCGGCCCGCCCCCGCAAGCCTCGCAGTCGTGCCTTTCCAGGTCGTCCAGCAGGCCCTCCGGATCGAAGGCGTTGATCCGCGCCACCACATGCTGGTCCAGGGACTGGGCCTTGTCCTGGCCGTGGAAATGGCTCAGGTCGCTCGAGGCCACGATCAGGACTTTCCGGTCCCGGGACACTCCGGACAGGGCGCGCCCCAGCTCCAGAGTGCAGCGCCGGCTCTGGCTGCCCATCACCACCGGCACCAGGCTGAATGAGCCGAGAACGACCTGCAGGAACGGCAGATGCACCTCGAGGGCGTGTTCCGCGGTCTGCAGATGCCCCTCTTTCCCGATTCGCACCGATTTCTCAGGCCCGCGGTCGAGTGCCTCGACCAGCTCCTTGTCCACCGGAACGGGACCCAGCGGCGTCTCGTAACTACCGCCAAAAAAGACACTGCTGAAATCGAAATACTGACGGTGGGACGGAGCAATCACCACCACCGTCGAGTAGTTTTTCCCCTGTACCTGACGGTAGGCGTGGGCCGCCACCTCTCCGGAATACATGTACCCCGCATGCGGCGCAATCAGAGCGCAGATATCTTCTTTGGACCGGTCCACAGTTACCCGACTCAGGTACGATTTGATTTCCTTTTCGAGCCGCTTCGCATCCGCAGGGTAGAACGTTCCGGCCACCGCGGCTTTGCGTACGAGCGTGGCCTGTTCCATCTGTTCGATACCTCCCTGTTTTGGTTATTTTCAGTGCCTGTTTGCGTTTCGACCACTGCTTTAAATATATTTCCCTGTTTCATAATAGAATTCGCCGGTAGCAAAATCAAGGAATCCCGGGCAAGATAATTAATGATAATCAATTGCAAAGAACTTCAGCCATAAACTGTTCAGCTTTTTTATTTAATTGACACTGCTTAATCAAACACCAATAAACAGGGAAAGTTACAGGAGGGATTTCGGCTCGAATTTGCCTGGTGGGCTGGGCCGGTCTAGAAGCGGGTTGAAGAATCAATTTAAATCGGGGATATCCAGTTACGGTCGAACACCAGTTTCCCTCAAAACTATGTATCAATAATAAATGCAATAGCTTGCGTAGGGGCGCACCCGCGTGTGCACCCGGGCGGACACATGGGTCCGCCCCTACAGCCCGAGTTTCACTGGCAAAGTGAGAATATATCAACACGTTTCAAGAGAATACAATTTCCCATGCAGCTTAAGATTCGGGTTTGAGCTTCTCCGGCGCGGCGCGGCGGATCAAGGACCGGGCGACCACCTCGCCCGGATCGATGAGCACCAGGTCTCCGATATTCCGCTCCGGCAGCGCCAGGGGCAGCTCGGTGCAGCCCAGGATCGCCAGACGGGCGCCCCGGCCGGCCAGGTGCTCCACCGCCTTCAGGCAGTCCGCGCGGGCGCGGGCGGTAACCGGAGCGGAGAAGGCCTTGATCCCGTACTCCCGGTCGTAGATCGCCCGGTGCACCAGGGACATTATCTCAGGCTCGGGAGCTATCAGCCTGATCCCGCCCAAGCTCTCCTCCTTCAGGCGGTCATAAACTCCCGTGGCCAGGGTACCCTCGGTGGCCAGCAGGCCGGCCGCAGCTCCGGGGCCAAACTTCCGCAGGATATAAACGCCGGTTTCCTCTATCAGATCCAGCAGCTCGATTTTCAAGCCCGCGGCTGAAATCCGCTCTTTCAGCGGACCGATTATCTTGGCGCTGTGCGCCGTGTTGCAGGCGATCGCGGCAAGCTCCGCTCCGGCCGCGGACAGAGCGGCCAGGGCCTGGTACAGGCCCTCTGCGGGATTGTTCTTTTCCCGGCCCAGGAGATATTCGGTGCGGTCCGGTACCCTGGCTCCTGCGGAAAAAAGCAGCACCTCGAGATGGCTCTGGTCGCTGCCATCGGTGAGCGTGTTCTCGAACACCTTGCGGTTCAGCTCCAGCCCCGCATAGGGTCCCACTCCGCCTACAATTCCGATCACCGGTATTTTCACTGTGCTCCCGCATCCTGATATAGGTGTATTTTCCGGCTCAGGTAACTACCGGTCTCGAAATTCCGGGCAGGCCGGTTTCCTATCTGTGCAATTCGAGAATGTCGCCATCGTGAAGGAGCTCCTCGCGGTTTACCATCTGCCCCTCGTACTTGCCGAGGCTCCAGATCCGGGCGAACTTGAACTGTTCAGCCAGCTCGCGGTGCACCGCCTCGGCGAACTCTTTCACCGTGCTCCCGACGGGGAGCACGAAAGGCTCCACAAGGTCGGCTTTGTGGCCCGGGGCTTTAGAGTA
>Ga0156185_1237_pt1 | contig 11708 bp, 12 predicted proteins | sample RifCSPlowO2_12_FD_107838 | JGI IMG/M metagenome (GOLD analysis project Ga0156185, IMG submission 107838) | Candidatus Glassbacteria bacterium RIFCSPLOWO2_12_FULL_58_11 | reverse complement strand
CCCCCAGGATTTCAGCCGAGCGCCGCGATTCCTCTGCCCTTCTGCGGGCCAGGGCGCCGCCGCCTTCGCTCTGATGTCCGGCATCGCCATTGGTCACCGCCACCAGCAGCACTTTCGCACCCGCCGCGGCCCAGAGCGCGGCTGTCCCGCCGCCGCCGCCCTCGCTGTCATCCGGGTGCGCGCCGATCAGGATCACATGCAGCGGCTCCTGGCTGTCACGGGATGGGGCCTTGCCATCCTTATAAACGGTCTGGCCGCTCAGCCCGGCGGTCAGGACAAAAGAAGCAAGCAGCAGCGGAATCGCCAAAGCGCGGGTAGCTATCTTATAGGTCCGGGTCGTGCGCATCGATCTGTCTCCTGTCGGCAAGCGGGGCTATTTCGGGAAAAGTTTCGAGAGCTCCTCGCGGCTGGGCTTACGGCCGTACTCGCAAAGCTCGAACGCCTCGGCGAATTTTACCTGGGCGGCATGCTGGCTGCCATAGCGCTGAACGAGCAGGTCATTCGCGGTGTCTTTCCAGGCCAGCATGCTTTTCGAGCGCCAGCTCTTGAGCCACTCGAAGCGCTCCGCCTTGCCCGCCGGCACCTCGCTCAGGTTCCCGGCGATCCAGGGCAGCCACTCGTACATCTGGCTGTCCATGGCATCCAGCGAGCGCCATTTCTTTTCCATCACCGGATCCACATCCACCACCACATCCGGCTGGAAGGGGTTCGGTTTTTTGAAATTGTCCAGGAAATACATGAAAATGGGATTGTGCTCCAGCCGCGGGGTGTCCGGGCAGACATTGGGCACGGCCACCATGTAGGCCGCATCCTGCACCACCACTCCGGTATAGCGGTGGTCGGGATGGTAGTCATTGGGCCGCGGGCTGAAAACGATGTCGGCTTTCCACTCGCGGATCGCCCGGATCACGGCCTTGCGCACCTCGAGCGAGGGCACCAGCTCGCCGTCATGGAAATCCAGCGTTCTCCAGCTCACCCCGAGGATTTCGGCCGAGCGGCGGGCCTCGGCGGCTCTTCTGCGGGCCAGCGCCCCGCCGCCTTCGGTCTGATGGCCGGCATCGCCATTGGTAACCGCCACCAGCAGCACCTTGGCCCCGGAGGCGGCCCACAGCGCGGCGGTCCCGCCGCCCTTGGACTCGGAGTCATCCGGGTGCGCGCCGATCATGATCACTCGCAGCGGCTCTTTGCTCTCCTGGGCCGGGGCGGCCTTGGCCCACAGCCCGAGAGTCAGCAGGAACAGGAGCGCCGGGAGGGCCGCAAAGCGGCCCAGGCGGCTTAGCGCGGTAGATTTTTTCATCTTTCAGCCTCCTCGAATGGTGTTGAGGGTATTCCTTTAGCCTTTTATGTAAGGACGGCCGGCGAGGCGGATGAATTACACACCCCGCCCCAGCAAGCTGGGGCACCCCTCTCGAGAGGGGAATTTTTCTCGCCGCCGGACTGGAAATTAAGGATCAGGGTTTTGCCTTTTAGGTAAAATAGGCCCCGTAGGGGTGACGCATGCGTCGCCCCTACAAAAATATTTAATAAGAGCACACACATCCCGGATAGCCTGGATCAGTGGATTAAATAGCCTGTGCCATGTAGGGGCAATTCATGAATTGCCCCTACGGGAATACATTACAAACGAAGCTAACAGGGTTCTCCGCCCTTATTTCGGGAATATCTTCCAGAGCTCCTCGCGGGAGGGTTGACGGCCGTACTCGCAAACCTCGAAGCCCTCGCCGAATTTCACTTTCCCGCCGTGCTCGGCGCCGTAACGCTCGACCAGGGTTTTCCGGCAACTGTCGGTCCAGCCCATCAGCCAGCCGCCCAGATCCGATTTCAGCCACTCCAGGCGCGCGGCCTTGTCCGCGGGTACCTGAGCCAGCTTGCCATCCAGCCAGGGGATCCACTCGAACATCTGGCACTCCATGGAGGCGATCGCCTGCCACTTCTTGTCTATCACCGGGTCCACATCCACCGCCACATCGGCGGTAAAGGGCAGCGGCTTCTGGAAATGGTCGTAGAAATACATGAAAATGGGATTGTGCTCCAGGCGGGGCGTGTCCGGGCAGACATTGGGCACGGCCACCATGTAGGCCGCATCCTGCACCAGGACCCCGGTATAGCGGTGGTCCGGGTGGTAGTCATTGGGCCGCGGGCTGAATACGATGTCGGCCTGCCAGTTGCGGATCGCCCGGATCACCGCCTTGCGCGCCTCGAGCGAGGGCACCAGCTCGCCGTCATGGAAGTCCAGGGTCCGCCAGCTTACCCCGAGGATTTCAGCGGAGCGCCGGGCCTCGGCGGCTCTCCTGTGGGCCAGGGCACCCCCGCCCTCGCTCTGGTGGCCGGCATCGCCATTGGTCACCGCCACGAACTGAACTTTCGCTCCGGCAGCGACCCAGAGCATGGCCGTGCCTCCGCCCATGAACTCGCAGTCATCCGGGTGCGCGCCGATCATTATTACGCGAAGGGGCTCGGCCGCGGCGGCCGGCCCCGTCCCCGGGGCCGACCAGGCGAGAAGCAGGGGGAAAAGGAATAAGCGGGAAACCCTGTGGAGCTGTTTCATGGCGCAAAACCTCCTGGCCTGGCTGCCGCCGCCCCCTTCCGGGGCGGTCCGGGTTAGCGTGGAAAGATTTTCCAAACCTCCGCGCGGTCCGGCTGACTGCCGTACTCGCAGAGCTCGAACGATTCGGCAAACTCGACTTTGGCCGCGTGTCTGGCGCCGTAACGCCCGGCCAGCGCTCCGGCGTGATTTTTCGTCCAGCGGCGGAAAACCGGCCCCAAGTCGCTTTTCAGCCATTCAAGGCGCTCCTCCGCCCCGGCCGGGACCTGATCCAGCTTCTCCTCGATCCAGGGGATCCATTCGTAGACCTGGCTGTCCATGGCATCCAGGGCGGCCCATTTACGGTCCATCACTTTGTCCACATCGACAGTGACATCGGCTTTGAAAGGGGCGGGTTTCTGGAACTCATCGAGGAAATAGAGGAAAACCGGGTTGCGCTTGAGGCGGGGGGTGTCCGGGCAGATATTGGGCACGGTCACGAGGTAGGCCGCATCCTGCATTACCGCACCCGCATAACGGTGGTCCGGGTGGTAGTCGTTCGGGCGATGGCTGATTACCACCTCGGCCCGCCAGTCGCGGATCGCCCGGATGACCGCCTCGCGCACCTCGAGAGAGGGGACAATCGCGCCATCATGGAAATCCAGCGTGCGCCAGCTTACTCCCAGGATTCTGGCCGAGCGCCGCGACTCCGCGGCTCTCCTGCGGGCCAGCGCCCCGCCGCCCTCGCTCTGGTGACCGGCATCACCATTGGTCAGGGCCACAAGCTGCACTTTCGCGCCCGCGGCGGCCCAGAGCGCGGCTGTCCCGCCGGCATAGTACTCGCAGTCATCGGGATGCGCCCCGAGCATGATAATCCGCAAAGTCAATCCTCCTAAAATCTGGTGGACCGCAAGATTCTTCGGATGGTCGCCGACCTTTCCGGCAGGGGGAATGACACCCGTCCCCCCGGCGGTCAATCGGGGAACATGTTCCAGAGCTCTTCGCGGGTGGGCTGACGGCCGTATTCGCAGAGCTCGAAAGCCTCGGCGTAACGGACCTTGGCCGCCCGCGCCTTGCCGTAGCGCGTCTCGAGCAGGTCCTGGAACTCATTCGCCGAGCTGCGGAAATGCTTCGACCAGAACTTTTTCAGATATTCCAGCCGCTCGGTTTTTCCTTTCGGCACCTGATCCAGTTGCCGGTCGATCCAGGGCAGCCATTCGTACATCTGGCTATCCATCGCATCCAGGCTGCGCACCTTTTTCTCCATTACCGCGGTCGCATCGACAATCACATCCGGGATAAAAGGGACCGGCTTGCGGAAATGGTCCGGGAAATACATGAACACCGGGTTGATCTCCAGCGGCGGTACATCCGCGCAGACATTGGGCACCAGCACCAGGTAGGCCGCATCCTGTACCACCTGGGAGGCATAGCGGTGGTCCGGGTGGTAGTCGTTCGGGCGGTGCGTGAACACGAGGTCGGCTTTCCAGCGGCGAATCGCGCGGATCACATCCCGGCGCACATCGATTGTCGGCTGCAGCTCTCCATCATGATAGTAGAGCACCAGCGAGTCCACCCCGAGGATTTCCGCCGACCGCGAGGCCTCGGCCATTCTTCTTCGCGCCAGCTCGCCCCCGCCCGAGATATGATGGCCCGCATCGCCATTGGTCAGGCTCACAAACTGCACCTGCGCGCCCCGCTCGGCCCAGAGCGCGGCGGTGGCCCCGGCTTTGAGCTCGCAGTCATCCGGGTGCGCGCCGATCATGATTACCCGCAGATCGAATTTGCTTTTGACAGTCATTAATTTTCACTTTCTCCATATAGCACGTATATTAATAATTTTAGAGGCTCCGGCGGGGATCGCCGCGTTTCCAAATATAAAGCCGGACCCCGAGTTCGTGAAAGACCTTTCCGCAAGGGTCCGGGTACAAAATTTGCCGTTTATTTTCCGGGAAACACCAGCTTGCTTAGAAAAGTCGGAAGGCGGTAGTCCGCCACAGGTTTTGGCTCCTGATGGTCTCGTCAACTTGATGGTACCGTGTTATGGAACTCTGGCTGCTTGTCCTGATTGTCATCGTGCTGGTCATGGCTGAGGCCCTGCACCTGCTCAACATGCACCGCAAACCGAGCAAAAGGTTTTCCAGGAGGATTTCCCGGCGCTCTAAAAAGGGCAACAGTGGCACAAACTACCACCTTGCGCCGCGCAACCCGGAAGTGATGGCCGGGGCCTTGCTGGAGTTGTTGAGCCTCAAGCTCAACTATGAGCAGATGTCGGCTTTTGCCGAACTGGTGGCCAGCCCTGAGCTGACCGCGCGCTATCTCGAGCGGCTGGCCGCCCGCAGGAACACAGCGGGATTCGCCAGGCAGCTCGCCTTTCTCTGCGATTCGATGGAAGTCAACGCCTTCACGCCCGAGGATCGGGCCCTGGTCTCCTCCACCCTGAAACGCAAAGCGGACAACGAGTACAAGCTGCTCCAGATCCACAAAAACCTGGATAAAATAATGTAACTCCGGCTCCTGCCTTCGATTTCCCTGAATTCATTCCAACTGAACATAACACCTTACCATATATAAGGTAGTTCGATGCGGAGGTAATATCACTTCCGTGCCGGGCGAGAAAAAAGGCTTACCATACGGCCGATTTTACCGCGCCGGGTCAGCCTCTTTAATAGCCGATTGGATTTTTTCAGGAGCAGTTCATTTTTTCAGCGCGGCCAGGTATTTCTCGGCGTCCAGGCTGGCCATGCAGCCCATACCCGCTGCGGTAATCGCCTGGCGGTAATGGTGATCGACGACATCCCCGGCGGCGAATACGCCGGGCGCGCTGGTCGCGGTGCCCTCGCGGGTGAGAATATAGCCCTGGTCATCGAGCTCGATCTGCCCGGCGAAAGCCCGGCTGTTCGGAGTATGGCCGATAGCCAGGAAAAAACCGTCGGTGGGGAAGTCGCTTTCCCGGCCGGTTTTGACATTTTTGAGGCGGAGCGCGGTCACTCCGGCTTTATCATCGCCGATTATATCGGTAACCAGCGTGTCCCAGATGACCGTGATATTTTTAATGCCGAAGATCCGGTCCTGCATGATCTTCGAGGCGCGGAACTCTTTCCTGCGGTGCACCAGGGTCACCTGGGAGGCAAATTTACTGATAAAGGAGGCCTCCTCCATCGCCGAGTCCCCGCCGCCGACCACCACCACCTTTTTGCCCCGGTAAAAGAAGGCATCGCAGGTGGCGCAGGTGCTCACCCCCCGGCCAATGAATTTTTTTTCATTGGCCAGACCCAGCATGCGCGGGGCGGCTCCGGTGGCAATTATCACCGAGTCCGCGCTGTAGCTCTCCCCGCCGGCCACGACGGCCAGCGCGCCCTGACGGAAATCGGCTTTTTCGACATCGCGCGAGAGGAATTCGGCGCCGAAACGGAGGGCCTGCTTTTTCATCACTTCCATCAACTGCGGACCGAGTATGCCCTCCTCGAAACCGGGAAAATTTTCCACCTCGGTGGTCGTGGTAAGCTGGCCGCCCGGCTGGCTGCCCTCGAATACAACCGGCCTCAGAGCGGCCCTGGCCGAATAGATCGCCGCGGTGAGCCCGGCTGCGCCGCTGCCGATAATAATTTGCCGAAAGTGATTTTCCGCCCGGCTCATGTTCGGAATTCTCCGTATCGTTTATGAATTTAACTTTTTCCCCGACGGCCGGCTGATTTGAGCGCCGGCGAATTAAAGTAATATAACCTCGGGCCGATTCAATATCAACAGGAGTACCGCACAGGAAGGCGGTCCTGAAGACAGCTTAGACTGCGCTCCGCCCGGCCCGAAAATGCGTTTCGCCGCCGCCTATCTAAATTTCCGACAAGTTCCGGTCCGGCTGCTCCCTGGTCTTCCGCAGAGCCGGGAATTCAGCTTGACAAGGAAGCTTGTTTTATGATAGAGTTTGGATAGTTTTAGCCTCCAATGAGTACTTTTTTCGAAAAATCACGAATTTCGGCCTTTCAATCGAGTCAAGGGGTCCTCATGGCCAAAGAGTTACTCGGGCAATTTCTCATCCGCCGTCAGAAAGTTACCCAGCAGGATATCGAGGAAGCCCTGATTTTACAGGAGATTCTTCATGACAGCCTGGGTGCGGCCGCCCTGGCTACGGACGTGATCAGCTTTACGCAGGTCGGTAATATTCTCGAATACATGGACCGCTATAAGACGGATTTTTCAAATTCCGCCCTGACTCTGAAATACATGAGCGCGGAGCAGATTGAAGAGCTCAAGGTAAAGGCCGGAGACTGCCAGTTCCGCCTGGGCCAGCTCCTGGTAGCCACCACCAAGATGACCCAGCCGGAACTCGATGGCGAGCTGTCTTTTTTTAACAGCGAAAGGCTGCTTATCAGCAGTCCCAATGTCACCAAGGCCGATCTGATCGGCCGGGTGGCTGCAATGACCGGTCTTGACCGCAAGGCCCTGAAAGAAGTGATCGAGAAGGCGCTGGAGGTTATCGCGGCCGAGCTGGGGGACAACGGGGCCGTGGTGCTCAAGGGTTTCGGAACGTTTACCACCGCCAAGTACGCCGCCCGCGAGGGACGCAACCCGCGGACCGGCAAACCGCTGAAAATAGGGCCGAAAAGAGCGGTTCAGCTGCGTTTTTCCAAGAATTTGCGCCGGCGGGTGGACTGAAGGAAAGCCCTTGAAATTTAGATAGATAAATTATTGACAAACAAAATGCTAATGATTATAATAATTAGTTTGGTGCAAGTTGCCCCCCTGTCGTGGAAAAAATTTGAAACTTTCTTCATTTCAATATGTTGAAATGATTGACCGCCGCGGTTTAATTTGAGTGCCTGCGGCTGTATCGCATGTTTCCCGGAGATGAACGTTTTGAAGGAATGGGTTAAGTCCCTGGGATTGGCTTTTGTCCTTTTTCTCGTAATCCGCACCTTTCTGGTACAGGCTTTCAAAATCCCGACCGGCTCCATGGAAAGCACCCTTCTGGTCGGGGACTTTCTCCTGGTCAACAAGCTGGCCTACGGCGCAACCACCCCCACCAAATTGCCGATCCTGGGGGTGGCTCTGCCGAATTTCCATCTGCCGGGATACGAAGCGCCCAAGAAAGGTGACATTATCGTTTTTGAGTACCCGCTGGATCGCTCGCTCGATTTTGTAAAAAGATGCGTGGCCGCCAGCGGGGACACAGTCGAGATGCGGGACAAAATTCTCTATCTCAATAGTATTCCCCAGGATGAACCCTTCGCACAGCACTCCGATCCGGTCGTGATCCGCGAGGAGAACCGGAGATTCGACCCGGGAAATTTCAGCTGGCAGTACCAATATCTGATCGATTCCGAGAAGGAGAGGCTGCGGGGCAGATACAACCCCACCCGGGATAATTTCGGTCCGCTGTACGTTCCGGAGGGAAAATATTTTTGTCTGGGCGACAACCGTGACCACAGCAGCGACAGCCGTTTCTGGGGTTTCGTGGACCGGAGCCTGATAAAGGGCAGACCGATGATCCTTTATTTCAGCTGGGACCATGAGCAATGGCTGCCGCGCTTTGACAGAATCGGACATATCATACAGTGATCGACCGGTCTATCTTTCGTGTTTTGAGGGCGGTGCAGGTTTTCCCTCCTCAATAAAGGCAAGGAGCACTACGTTATGAAATCCGGCCACTCAAAAAAATCGTATTTCGATGAGGGTTCGCTGGACCTCTACCTCAAGGAGATCAGTAATTATCCCCTGCTCGCCCGGGAGGATGAGATCCAGCTGGCGAAAAAAATCAAGAAAGGTTCTCAGAAGGCCCTGGAGAAGCTAACCCGCAGCAATCTGCGCTTTGTGGTCAGCGTGGCCAAGAAATACCAGAATCAGGGAGTATCGCTTTCCGACTTGATCAACGAGGGCAATGTCGGCCTGATCCGCGCCGCGCACAAATTCGATGAGACCAAGGGGATCAAATTCATTTCCTATGCGGTCTGGTGGATCCGTCAGGCAATACTCCAGGCGCTGGCCGAGCAGTCCCGCATTGTCCGGGTCCCGCTTAACCGCGCGGGCACGCTGTACAAGATAGGTAAAAAAAGCAACCGTCTGACCCAGGAGCTCGGCCGCAAGCCGACTGTTGAGGAAATCGCCGAGGGCATGGATATCTCTCTCGAGGAGGTGCGCAAAACCCTCTCGATCTCCCAGTCGCACCTCTCGCTGGATGCGCCGCTCACCCCGGGCGAGGATAACCGCCTGCTCGATTACCTGCCGGACAACTACAACCGCGGTCCGGCCGAGAGCGCGTTCGAAAACGCCCTGAGCAACGCTATCGAGGACTCTCTCGGCACGCTCAAGGAGCGCGAAGCGAAAATCCTGCGGCTCTATTTCGGCCTGGGCGGCCAGGAACCGATGACCCTCGAGCAGATCGGCTCGGTGCTCGGGATTACCCGCGAAAGAGTGCGCCAGATCAAGGAAAAGGCCATCAGCCGCTTGCGCCATGTTTCCCGCAGCCGGGCCTTGCAGTCTTTCATGAACTGAATTCGCCGCTGCCGGCTAGACCCGGCGGCGAGTATTGGTAAAAATTGGCAAGCGGGTTCTTCCGGGGACCCGCTTTTTACTGTAAGGTATAATCCGGCCGTGGCGATCCAGGCCGGACAATAGTGATACGGAGTTTCCGGCTTGAAAGAATGGTCTAAATCCATCGCTCTGGCGGTCCTGCTCTTTCTGGTCATCCGCGCCTTTCTGATCCAGGCCTTCAAAATCCCGACCGGCTCGATGGAAGATACAATTCTGGTCGGCGACTTTCTGCTGGTCAACAAGCTGGCTTATGGATCAAGCTCCCCCTGGAGGCTGCCCCTTACCAGCGTGGAGATTCCGGGATTTTCCATTCCCGGCTACACTTCCCCGGCGCGGGGGAATATCGTGGTGTTCAAATACCCCCTGGACCATTCCATAGATTACGTCAAAAGGTTCATGGCGGTCGGCGGTGATACGATACAGATGCGCGATAAGGTGGTCTATGTAAACAACCGCCCGCTCGATGAGCCGTATGTCAAGCACGAGGACCCGATGGTGCGCCGCGAGGGCAGCCAGATGTACGAATCCGGCAAATTCGAATGGCAGTACCAGTACCTCACCGAGGAAGCCAAAACCAAGCTACAGGGTAATTATCGGGCGACCCGGGATAATTTCGGGCCTCTGGTAGTGCCGCCGGGGAAATATTTCTGCATGGGCGACAACCGTGATTTCAGCAGCGACAGCCGCTACTGGGGCTTCGTGGATCGCGGGCTGATCGAGGGCCGCCCGATTATCCTCTATTTCAGCTGGGACCGTAAATACTGGATGCCACGGTTCGGCCGTATCGGAATGATTATCCGATAGCTTCCCGGAATTCTCTACCCGTTTTCTTCCCACGAATCAGTACTCCCCAGCGGTAATTTTTCACGCCACAGCGCGCTCCTTTGCTTCAACATCAATTAAGATAAGAGGTTGTATTGTTTTTTAAAGTTCGGCGGGCCGGGGGTCGATTTATATTTTAGATAACAATTCAAATCCGCGACTCAATGCCCTCTTTTGCCGGAGGTATAATGTGTAAATATTGTGACTTAGGAGCACTTGAACCGGCTAATTTCGATTCATTTTTCGTGGGAGCCTCGACGCATGGTTTTAAAAGTATGGTCTGCAAGAATTGCTCTACCACCTTTATCACCCAGCTGTTAACCCTCGAAAGTGAATCTCCGGAAAAAGTCCAGTATGCCGTCAGAGAGACCGAGGAGAAAAACCTGGTCCTGTTGCCCCATTAAGGGGCTTTTTTTTACAACTCTTAACCACTTTAACCGCCTTTTTGGCGGTTTTTTTTTGCCCGCAACCGGAAAATCCGCCTTGCCCGCCCGACTTGACAAGAGCCGTTGGACTCGCCGGAATTCGTAACCTCAGTGAATACTTAAACTTTCGCGGACAGCCGCGAAATGGGGAAACCGGGCCGGATGTGCCGAAGAAAAATTTAGTTGAAAGAAACCCGGAAATCTGGTATAACAGTTGTTGGAATGCAGGTTGGAAATCAAAGTGCTTGACAGAATTGATTTAATGTATATATTCTATTATAACACTTGCATTATATATAATTTATTCGGGACCCTTGCATGAAGAAAATCGAGAAGCGCCTTGCCGATACCCAGAAAGCTTACCTGGACCTGCAGAAGGCAATGGTCAACCTGGAATCCTCCAAGTATGTCGTGAATTTCTCGGATGATGTTCACGACAAGCTTTCCACTATTCGTCTGATGTTCGACTATGTGTTCACCAAGTACGGCAACTATGAGTTCCGCCGCGACTGCATAATCGACTTCAAGGTCAGTGAGATCGAAAATATCCTCGAGGCCCTGGACAGTTTTATCTCCAGCTACCAGAAGCTGCTCCAGACCTACCGCGAAAAGCCCTCCTCCCGGAACCTGCAGCAGCAAAAAGGTGCCTGAGTCCGCCCGGCTTTCCGCAGGCCCTCCGCTCCCGTCTCGATAACACTATTGCGCAATTCCCCCGGTTCTGCCTAATATTGCGTTCACCAGGAGCAAGTCAGCCCGGTCCACTTTTCGCAGCGGAGTCAGCCCGGAAATGGCGCTAGCCACAGCCGATATAATCGTAATCGCCGCTTACCTGTTGCTGATGACCGGATTCGGGGTCTGGCTTTCCCGCTTTCAGACCGACAGTCGAGTCTATTTTCTGGGTGGCCGCAATATTCCCTGGCCCGCTGTCTGCCTCTCGGTGGTGGCCACCGAAACCAGCGTATTGACCTTTATCGGCGTACCGGCGCTATCCTATGCCGGCGACATGCGATTCCTGCAGATGACTTTCGGCTATCTTGCCGCCAGGATCCTCCTCGCCATATTTTTTCTTCCCGCATATCTCAACCAGGACACCTACACGGTGTACGGCTACTTGAGGCGCCGGTTCGGCTCACAGGCTAGAAACAGCGCCTCGATGCTGTTTTTTATCACCCAGGTTCTCGGCAGCGGAGTCCGTCTCTACGCCGCGGCTCTGGTTCTGGCCACGGTGGCGAACGCCGGCGGAATCGCCTGGGCGATAGTGATTATCGCCGGTGTGACTGTCCTCTATACCTGGGCCGGGGGGATCAGCGCGGTGATCTGGACCGATGTCGCTCAGGGGGTGATCCTGATCGCCGGAGGAGTGCTGGCTATCTGGCTGCTGGCCGGAATGGTGCCCGACGGTTTCT
>Ga0156185_1224_pt1 | contig 11807 bp, 11 predicted proteins | sample RifCSPlowO2_12_FD_107838 | JGI IMG/M metagenome (GOLD analysis project Ga0156185, IMG submission 107838) | Candidatus Glassbacteria bacterium RIFCSPLOWO2_12_FULL_58_11 | reverse complement strand
CCACCGCCCTGCCGCAGCGGAATTCAACGCCGATACGCTCCAGCCGGGCGATCTCGGCATCCAGCAGGCGGCGCGGCATCCGGAACTGGGGCACGCCGACTCTCAGCATCCCGCCGGGGGAATTTTCGCGCTCGTAAACTATCACCGGGTAGCCCTGCATCCGCAGAGCATAAGCGCAGCCCAGTCCGGCCGGCCCCGAGCCCAGAACAGCCACCGGCGGACCCTCGACAGTCTCAGCCGGCGGATCGAGCTGCCAGTTTTCATCGATTGCGGCATCGCCCAGAAATCGCTCGACGCCGTGGATGTTCAGGGCCTCATCGAGCTCCTTGCGGTTGCAGCCGCCCTCGCATTCATGGTAGCAGACCCTGCCGGTGACCGCGGGCAGGGGGTTTGCGGAGACGATCAGTTTCCAGGCCTCGCGGTATTCTCCCTTTTTCAGCAGGTGCATGTACCTAGCTATCGGCACGCCGAGCGGGCAGGCCTGGGCGCAGGGAGCGATCCGGTCCGCATAGACCGGGGCGAAGAATGTCCAATTGCCGGTCTTGTTCCAGGCCATGTCGGACAGGCTCATCGAGACCTGCAATTTATTATTGGTCTCCGGCATGCTCTTGCGAGGACTCAAGCTGGAACTCCGACCGGGGCTTAAGGAGTAATTATGGACCGGATCAGCGGGAAGCTTTCGACTCCACAATGACCGGAAGCTTCAGGCTTTCGTAAGATTCCCGGACCGCCTGGATGTTGATTTCCGTCTGGCGCTGAATCAGACCGGATACCGCATCGATAATTGAATTCAGGCTGACAATATTGGAAAAGCGGGCGAAAGCGCCGAGGATGGCGGTATTTACAATCGGGCTGGCAATCGAGCCGAGACCATGTTTCAGGGCGATATTGCTCGCATCCACGCAAGCGGCCCGGAACTCCCCGGCCAGGCCGAGCTCCTCCGGCGGCAGGGAGGAATTAACCAGCAGTCCGCCACCGGACCGCAGGCCCTCCACAGCGGCGGGAGACCCGGCCAGCGTGGGGTCGAGGATTATAACGTAATCCGGGGTGTAGATGTGGCAGCGCAGCTCGATGGGCCGCTCAGCGTACCTGACAAAAGCCGCCACCGGCGCGCCCCGGCGCTCCACCCCGAAATGCGGGAAAGCCTGGACCCATTTACCCTCCCGGAACAGGGCCTCGGCCAGGACATGCGTGGCGACAACCGCCCCCTGCCCACCTCTGCCGTGTATGCGTATCTCGATCAATTAACGCCCTTTCACCCGTGTCAGCGAACCGTTTTCGCCCTGGAAATTATACGGGATGACCGGCTTAAAGGCAAGGCGAAATTTTTTCCGCTCCGGGCTTGCACCGCCGCGCCCTTTCAGCTTATATTACGGCAAGTTACGGCCTGTGGCCCGGAGAATAACAATCACCCGGCAGAAAATACCGGGAGCGCTGGATTTCAGCCGCCGGAGGGCCGAGTTAACGGCTTGTGCCGCGCTAACATTTTGCATCTCCGCCAGTTGAAAATCCTGCCGTGCCCACCCGGGGTCTGGCACGCCTCTTGCTTGATAATTAAAGAGGCTCCCCCCATCCATTTTTCACTGCATTAAGGAGGATTTATGTTCGGCTACGCAAGATTTCCGGTGCTGCTTCTCTGTGCCGGATTAATCTCTCTCGGCTGTTCGGCCGGGAAGACCAACCTGATCGGCAGCGAGAAGATCATCGAGAAAAGCGGCGACAAGCCGGATTGGGTCAAGAAGATCCCCAGGGAAAACGACGAGTACTACTTTTTCCGCGGCTTCAAGACCAGCGCCCTGACTCTCGAGGACGGCTTGACCGACGCCCGCTCCAACGCCATCCGCCAAGTGCTGGAAATGATTCAGTCCCAGGGTCTGGTGGACTATAAGAAAGCGCGTGTCGAGTCCGGCCTGGCCGACCGGCGCGAGGACATCGGCAGTATTACCGAGGATGGCTTGAAAATCCTCAGCAAGACTGTCGCCAGCGGAGTAAAGGAGCTGGAAAGCTACACTGAGAAAGTAGAGCGCTACACGCCTAACGGTATAAGGTACAATTTCAACGTTTACACTCTCGTGCGCTATCCCAGGGCGGAGTTCGATAAAGCGGTCGCCCTGGCCGCTCAGGAACAACAGGCCGAGGTGCGGGCGAAAAACAATGCGCAAGCCCAGGAGGTCCTGGACCAGCTGGACAAGGGCCTGCCGACAAAGTGAAAGAAAGGCCGGCCCGTATGCGGATACGGCGAGAAAAACTTTCCTCCCGCCTTCCCGCGGCGCTGCTCCTCCTGTTCGTCAATCTAATTCCCGCGGCAGCCGGCGCGGCTCATCCGAAAGTAAGCGTGGAGCGCTCGCGTTCCGAGCCGCCGCGCTGGATCAGCCGCGTGCCCGAGGCCGATGAGAATTTTCTTTATTTCGTGGGCCGCGCCAGCGGAGCCAAAAGCCTGGAGGATGCCGAGAGCGATGCCGCGGCCAATGCCCTGTCCCAGATCGTCACCACGATCGGGGTCCAGGCTACGCTCAGCTACGACAGGCTGCGCCGGGAAGCCGGTCTCCTGCTCCAGGACCGGCTGACCGTACTCGGCGAGGCCCAGGTGACCGGCCTCAAGCGCCTGGAAAGCTATTACGAGAAACAGACTGTCAGCGACGGCGAAACTGTGGTATCTTCTTACAGCTCCAGCCTGCTGGTGCGCTACCCGCGCCAGTCCTTGGAGAGAGAAGTTTCCCGCCTGGAGCAGGAAGCCGCGGGCCGGGTACAACAGGCCGATGAACGGCTGGCCGAAGCCCTGAGCCTGGAAAAAGCGGACGACCTGGAAAATTCCTTTGCCAGCCTGATCCAAACGCTCGCGCTGACCGCTAAACCGGCAATCCACGCCAAAGCCGATGCCGCCCGGAACCTGGAGCTCTGCCGGAACCGGGCGCTCGAGGCAGCCCGACGCCTGAGCCTGCGCCTGCGCAAGGTCGCGGTCGAGCCGGTGGAGGCCGGAGACAGTGCCTCAGCCGGCCGGGAGCGCGGCAAGCTGCTTACCGAATCCCTCGAACAGACCCTGCTGAGCCAGGGATTCCATCCCGAAAAAGGTGAGACTGTACTGGCGGCGAATATTCTGCCTCGAGTGTCCGCCGTCTGCCGGGAGGAGGGCGCAAGCGGGCTGGAGGCCGGATTCTGTTTCAGCCGCTGGACCGCCGCGTGCCGGATCACCGATCCGCGCGATGATTCGCTGCTCTTCGCCGGAGTATATACCGCCAAAGGCTTCGGCCTGGACCCGGAGCGGGCCGGACAGGATGCAGTCCGTAAGCTGCGGGTCGAGATTTTCAACAAGTTTGCCAAGGATGCGCGGGACAAGTTCGATCTCAGTTTCGCCGCGGGTGAGTAATACGGGCGTCTGGGTCGCTGTCCCGGCGAAACCACCTCTGATGAATCTCAATCGTTTCATACCAGCTTTCTTTTTTCTGTCCCTTTCGGCGATTATTCCATTCTTTTCCTATCCCGACAGCGTGGCAGCGGAGAATTCCGCCGCGGTGCTGCTCTCGGTTCAGGATTTCGAGGGGCTGGGCGTGGAAAAGTCCCTGGCCCGGACAGTGAGCGACCTGCTGCGCACAGAGCTGGGCCGCTCGGACAGGCTGCGCCTGCTCGAGGAGACCGGACGGCTTTACCGCATGCAGCGCGAGTCCGTCCGTTTCCGCGACCTGTTTAACGAGGGCACGCTGCGCAGCCTGGGAGAGCTGCTCGAAAGCCGCTTCGTGCTGACCGGCTCGGTCTCCCGCCTCGACAGTGTCATCGTGATCTCCAGCCGGATCGTGGATGCCGAGACCGGTGAGGTCCTGGCCGCGGAAAGCGCCGAGAACCGCGGGGGGCTTTCCGCCCTGGGTGCCGCGGCCCGGACCCTGGCCCGCAAGGTGCTGGCATATTTTCCGCTTACCGGCCGGATCACCGCAGTCAAAGGCGATACCCTGGCCGCCGACCTGGGTCTGGCGGATGGAATTCTCCCCGGACAGGAGCTGACTGTCGCGGACCTGGAGGAAAAAGCCGCCGGCCTGACCACCCGGCCCCTGCGCTCCTCCCGTTACCGAGTGGCCGATGCCCTCGACCACAGTTGCAGCCTTATCCCGCTGATCGGCCTGAATAAGGTCGTCTTTGCCGTTGGAGCCTCGGTATTTTCGCCCGGCGGCCTGGACCGTCTGCTGGCTGCCGGCGCCCGAAGAAAAAGCGAGGGACTGCCGGAGAGCGACACCGGGAAATTCGGAGAGGTCGAAGTGGAAAGCGTCCCGGCGGGAGCCCTGGCCCTGGTCGCCGGCCTGGATGTGGGGCGAACGCCGGTCAAAGTTTCGCGCCTTGCCGCGGGCCTTCAGGAGCTGATCCTCAGCCTGCCGGGCTACAAGGAGGTCTTCGACTCGATCACAGTCACGCCGGGCCAGCTCGGAAAATTTCATTACGATCTCGAGCGGCAGACCGGCCGGCTCACCATTTTCACGGTCCAGCCCGGGATCACTCTCAGGATCGACACCCTGGAGGTGGAAGTCGCCGACAGCGGATCGGTGGACTTGCCGGATTTCCCGGCCGGAATCCACGAGATTGAGGCCCGAAAGCCGGGTTATAAAACCTGGCAGAGCCGTATCGACCTCAACTTCCGGCAGGACAGCACCCTGACCGTCAACCTCGAGCCATACCCGGGCAGCCTGTTTATTACCTCCAGGCCCCCCGGGGCGAATATCTTCATCGATGGAAACTTTACCGGCAAAGCCACGCCCTGGCGTCTGACCCGCCTCGAATCCGGGGCGCGCATAGTCAGGTTGAGCCTGGCCGGCTATGGCGCCGCCCTTGATACCGCCGAGGTGCAGCCTGGCAAGGATGCGACCCTCGATCTGGAGCTTAAGAAAGGCTGGTTCGACTTTCAGCCCTTCGGAATGACCCTGGTCCCGGCTGCCAGACTGGTGACCGAGCAAAACGACAGCGTAATGGTGGATACATTTTACATCGATATCTATGAGGTAACTAACCGCGCCTATGCTTTCTTCGTCGCCGCGGCCAATGCGAAGGCCCCGGAGGGCTGGGTCAATAATGCCCCCCCGGCGGGAGAAGAAGACCTGCCCGTGGCCGGGGTCAGTTTCGAGGAGGCGGAGCGATTTGCCGCCTGGTGCGGCAAAAGGCTGCCGACCGAACAGGAATGGGCGCTGGCGGCAATTGGTCCCGCGCCGCATAGATTTCCCTGGGGTGAGAGTTACCATCCCGGGGCGGCCAATATCTGGAGCGAGGGGCTGAACCACGGCGCTAAAGTGGGGAGTTATCCTGAGGATAAAAGTATCTTTGGGCTGTTCGATGTGGTAGGGAATGTCGCCGAGTGGGTGGATGCCTGGACGGATGAAAACCAAACTTACCGGGTCTATCGCGGCGGCAGCTACTATGTCAACGAGACCGATCCCTCGCTGTTCAGCCGCGATGGGCATTACCCGAACAGCAAGAACCGCTATATCGGCTTTCGCTGCGCCCGCAGCCTTCACTCCCAAAGATAGTTCGCGGGATCAGATCCCCAGGAATACATCATCGTCATCTTCATCGATAGCCGGCAGCTTGACCGTTAACCCGCCCTGCGGCCGGGCTCCGAAAGCCAGCGCTCCGGTGGCCTTGCGGCCCGCGGCAATCGCTCCGGCGCTTCTGCCAAAACCCAGGGCCACCGCGCCCGCGGCCGCCACCAGGCCCACCGAAATCGCCCCGGCCGAGATCACGCCGATACTCACCGCGCCGCTCGAGATCACCCCGATCGCCAGTCTGCCGACCGCCAGCACGCCGATCGCCTTTTCGCCTATCGCGACCACTCCCTGCGCCGACTCGCTGGAAATATGCAGCAATGGAATGCCGAAAATCTTTTTCTTGCTGACATAGTCCGCTTTTAAATTTTCCAGAATCATCCTTTTGCCTTTCCCTGGAGTATTATTCAGGATTGACCGATCGGGTTCCCTGCCCGGCATTTTTCCGGCTGTACTCTCTGATCCAATATCAATATTTCCGGATACCACCGTAAAATTCCGCCCAAGCCTCTTCCGAAATGCCTCCTCGTGCCTTTGCCCGGAATATATGTATCTCTTCCGCTCGCGTCAACCACCTCCGGGAGGCGGCCAATTTTCCCGGGCCTTAGAATTGAAAGGAGAAACATTTTCGAATTCAAACCGTTACTCTAGCCCCAGCCGACATTCCGGCTTGCCGGGGGATCAAATTACACTCCATCGCTGAAGGGAGGTTAGTGTGAACGAGGAGCGGCAGCATTCTAACGACCATCTCTACCAGTGCGAGATGGACCTGGAGGATAATGCTCAGCGCTCCAAAAGCCGCGATTACCAGCCGAGGTACACTTGCGCGGTTTGCGGGGCGGGGGCGGAATCGATGGATAGCCTTTGCGCGCCGGATCATGGCCGAAAACGGGGCGCATAAATATAAAAGAAAGTTTTTCCCTCGCGGCCGGATTTCAGGCCGTTCGACATAATCTTTAGTGAAACGCTACGCTGCCTTTCAGGAGCCGTAAAGGAGGAAATCATGAGACAAACCGTCAATCCGGGCCACCGCAATCTCCCCTGCGAGACTGGCGCTGAGGATAACCCCTCCGCGATGAATTCCCGGGAGATAAGCTATACCTGTTCGCGCTGCGGAGCCGCAGCGGCCTCGCCGGAAAGTCTTTGCGCGCCGGTTCAAAACTGATTTGCCGTGCGTGCCGCCTAACCGGGATTAGACATTGCTTAACAAAAAAGAGAGCTCCGCTTGATATGGGGCTCTCTTTTTATTCAAGTTCGAAAAGACCAGAAATTGTGCGTGTTCCGAGATGGTGAACAGTCAGGCCGGGACAGGCGAAAGACAGATATTTCGCGGCACAGAGCGGAATTTGTCACAGGCCGAGAAATAAGATCGCCGCGCCGCAGAGAGCAATCGCCAGGCCGGCGAGGAAATGGCTCAGGCGCTGGAGCAGCCCGAGTTCCAGCCGGCTTATCCCGGCATAGAGAGACATCACCACCGCCAGCATCGTGCCGATAGTGGCCGCGCTGAACACGCCGGCCACTACCAGGGCTCCGGTAAAGTTATTTTCGCTCGCCGGATACATCAGGAGCGGGATCAGCGGCTCGCAGGGCCCGAGCACGAAAATAATGAAAAGCACCCAGGGTGTGCTGCTGGTCGCTTCCACCGCCGATCCGGCTTCCCCGTGCGCGTGGCTGTGCCCATCGTCCATCACCGCCGTATCGTGTGAATGGGTCTCGTGCGAGTGAGGGTGGCTGTGGGAGATCCCGGCTTTGTGCAGGAAAGCGTGCTTATGCTCGCGGGGATGGAAAAAACGCCAGAGGCCCCAGAGCATGTAGATCGTGCCGAAGGCAAACAGCAGGCTGGCCGCGATCTCGCCGCGGATCGCCTCGAACCGCTCCAGACGCCCGACCATGACCCCGGCCAGAATGCCGACCGCCCCCAGGACCACCGAGCCGAGGACGTGCCCGATTCCGCAGAGGAAGGTAATCACCGCGGTGCGGTAGATACTCCAGTTACGCGTCCGGGAAAGGGCGACAAAAGGCACGTAATGGTCCGGCCCGAGAAGGGTATGCGTGACTCCGACAGCGATTGCGGTGCCGGAAAGTGCCAGCAGGTCAGAGCCCATGCGCGGATTGTCCCGGAGTCGAAAGTAATAGTGCGGCCAGTATAAGTGTTACCCGGATAAAAAAAGTGCCACGAGTATAACGAGGTTCGCAGGAAAAATCAAAATTATTTTCTCCGGTCCGCACGCCGGTTCTGTCCGGAAGGTTTTTTCGTGGTCTTGCCCGGCTCAGACTCTCCAGCCGTAATCGAAATAGCGGTACGAAATATCCTCATTATTGATATCTATGATCCCGAATCCCTCCTCGGTGCGGATATTCGCCCCGCGCCACCAGGCGCCGCAAACCGCCCCGGACATGATAAATCTCTTGTCCTCCAGTTCCAACCGTTCATCCCGGTGAAGGTGTCCCTGAAGAACCAGCTTGAGCTTGAAACCCTCGAAAAGCTCGATCACTTCTTTTGAATTGACTAGCGCCAGACCCTCCGGGAGACTCGAATTGGCTCCGCTGCGGTTCTGCTCCACGATCGAGAAAAAGGGTATATGGGTCACCAGTACCAGCGGCACGGCGGGGTCCAAGGCCGCCAGATCCTGCTTTAGCCAGTCCATCTGCGCCTCGTTTATCCGGGCCACATAATCCGTCCTGCGGGGATTCCACTCGATACTGTCCAGCAGGATAAAGTGCCAGCCTTTATGGGTGAAGGAGCGCCAGGTGCGGCCCTCGCCCAGCCGCTTGCGGAACATTTCCTTTCCGTACTCCGGGTGCCCGGGGCTGACCGTGCTCCAGGGATACCAGCCGAAAATGTCGTGGTTACCGATAACATGATAGACCGGCATTTTCAAATTTTTCATACAGCGCCCGTAAAGAGAGAACAGTGTGTCGGCCCGCTGGTAATCCGCGGCCAGGACATCGAACACCAGATCGCCGCCGGCGATCACGAAATCGGGCTGCGGATCGAGCGAGTTGACCGCCGCAATCGCCTGGAGCAGGCCCTGCTCGGCGCCATCCTCAGGCTTTACGTGCATATCGGTCAGGTGCGCGAACCTGAACGACACCCCGGCCGCCTGTCCCGCAGCGAGCTTTTTCCGGCCGAGCAGCGGTCCGGCCAGGGTGCCTGCCAGGGAAAATTTCAGAAAGTTTCTTCTTTTCATTCTCATTCTCCGCTGAAAAATAGATGGAACATGTTTAAGAAATTCATCTTTCTCCTGTTATATATTATTCGCTGAGCGATACTGGTCGAATCTTTTAAGTCGGCTGTTTTTCAGTAGTCAGAAGACAGAATTCAGGAGTCAGAATAAAATGACCGCTTAAAGGATTAAGGGATTAAATTTAATACCGGCTGGCTGCAAAAAACAAATTCTGACTACTATCTCCTGACTTCTGACTCCTTGAAATAAATTGCGCGAGATCAGATATTATTGTTTTCAGGCGTTAATCCAATTTTATTCATTCTGCACATGTAAATATGTAACGCCTCTACTTCAGGCATGGCAAGTACTCTTATGTTAGAAAAGCATTTTGATTGAGGAGAGCAGGATGGTTGAATTTAAAGGTTTAAGCGCCTCTTCATTTGCTTTCATGCAGGAGATGAAAGCCAACAACAATACTCTCTGGTTCCAGGAAAACCGGGAGCGCTGGGAGGCGCTTAAGGAGGAGCTGCGGACTCTCTGCCGGGCCCTGGCTCCCTTTATCCACGACCTGGACCCTGAGCTGGAGACAGAGCCGAAATCCAGCCGCTGCCTGGGCCGGATAAACCGGGACACCCGCTTCTCCAAAGACAAAAGCCCCTACCGTGATTTTATCGACCTGCTTTTCTTTCCCCGGGACTTCGGCCGCTCGAAAGCGCCGGGCCTGGCGGTCGGAATAACCGCGGAGAACTGCTATATCGGCACCTGGCTCGGGGCCTCGATGGAGTCCTGGCGCGAGCGCCTGGGTGCCAATATCGCCGCCAAATCGGATATTTTTCAGCAATACCTGGAGGAAAACGCTAATTTCAGCGACATGTGGATCGACAGCCAGAGCTACGCCAAGACCCGGGTCAAGGGGCTTCCGCCCCTGGCCCACCAGTGGGCACAGCGGAAATTCTACTACATGGGACGGCTGGTGCCGGGTGAGCAGGCGGTCGCTATGGGCGCAAGCCTCTTCCAGGAGGTCCAGAATACTTTTCTCCGACTGTTTCCGCTGCTGACTTTCGCCACCTCGCAGCACTTGGCCGCCGATCTGGAGCGCTTTCGGAAAAAACTACCCTCAAAAGGCGACCACCGCACAAAATGACTCAGCGTACTGTCCATAAAATAATTACCGGTGATTCGCGCAGAATGAGTGAGGTCGAAGACCGCTCCGTGCACCTGGCGGTTACCTCCCCGCCCTACTGGCAGATCAAGGATTACGGCGCTCCGGGCCAGATCGGCTTCAACGACAGCTACCAGGACTATATCAACAGCCTGAGCCTGGTCTGGAGCGAGTGCATCCGGGTCCTTCATCCGGGCTGCCGCCTGTGCATAGATGTCGGCGACCAGTTTGCCCGCGCGGCCTTGTACGGCCGCTATAAAGTTATCCCCATCCGTACCGAGATAATCAAGTTCTGTGAAAGCGCGGGCCTGGATTATATGGGCGCGGTGATCTGGCAGAAAGTGACCACAACCAACACTTCCGGCGGCGCCTCTATCATGGGTTCCTACCCTTACCCGCGCAACGGGATCCTGAAGCTCGATTACGAGTTCATCCTCATATTCAAAAAGCCCGGCAAAGCCCCCCCGGTAAGCCCGGAATCGCGGGAAAAGTCCGCCTTGAGCGCCGCGGAGTGGAACCTTTACTTTTCCGGGCACTGGAATTTCCCGGGCGAGAAAAAGAGCGGCCACCTGGCGGCATTTCCTGAGGAGCTGCCGCGACGGTTGATCCGGATGTTCAGCTTCGAGGGCGACACGGTGCTCGATCCTTTCCTGGGCAGCGGCACCACCACCCTGGCCGCCGCCAGTCTGGGAAGAAACTCCATCGGCTACGAAATCAATGGAGAGTTCCTGCCCTGTCTCCGGGAAAAACTCGGACTTAGCGAACCGACACTGTTTCCAGGCTCAGATTATATTTTCCTGAAACAGCCCCCGCTCGATTTCAATCCGGCCCGCGAAATCCAGCGTCTGCCCTATATTTTCACCGATCCGCAGACTGTCAGCCGGCGGGCCGATCCGAAAAAAGTCAATTACGGCTCCGGCGTTGATGGGGCCTCGAAGCCCCGGGAGAAATATTACCGCGTGAAAAAAGTCCTCTCGCCGGAGCGTCTGCTGCTGAGCGAGGGGCTGAGCATACGCCTGCTCGGAATCCGGGAAAGCGCTGAGAAAAAATCGGAAGCCGTGCAATTTCTGACAGATAAAACCCGCGGCCAAAAAGTCTATCTGCGGTACGATAACCCGCAGCGCGATGAGCAGGGAAACCAATTATGTTACCTGTACCTGAGCAATCGGACTTTTCTTAATGCCCACTTGTTGAAAAAAGGCCTGGCCGGGCTGGACACCAGCCGGGAGTTCCGGCTGAAAGGCCGCTTTGAATCAATCATGGCGAAAAAAGCTGGAACCTCCGCTCCCTGATTATCAGGAAAAAAATATTCAACTCCGGAAAAATCAGCGTTAAATTGGCTAATCGAATTCTGAAATGAAACCACTCCTTCTGTCGCGCCGGCTTTCAATCGAATTCCCATTTCTCGGTTTTCAACCAAAGGAAATGGTAATGCCGCCAATAGTTTCCCTCGCCATTCTTATCCTTTTTATGTCAGGATTATAGCAGGCCGATTATCTTCTCGGAGGGCGCCCCGGAATATTTATCACGAAAGAGGCTCTGGTTCCTCGGCCGAAGGCAAAGGGATGAACGCCGGCTCGATCTACTGGCCGTGCCCCGGCTTATACTGAATGAAAATCGATTTGCCCGGTATGAAGATGACGATTATGAGAAATGTATTGGCAAAAGGCTTGTTTATTGCCTTGTTGACCGGTCCGGCCGCGTATGCCGTCGAACCGGTAAGCTTTACGGTCGATGTGTCTTCCCCCGGAAAAATTATTACAAACAAGTTCAGCGATATAAATATGTGGATGATCGACAGGACGTGGCTGCAAACGGCGGACACTTATCCGGCGGACTATTTCAAAAGCAATTTCCCGTTTATCGAGCGGATTCAACTGATGGCGGCAACCGGCGGAAATGAGGACCGTGACCTGTTCAAAAATCCCCTGGATCGTACGACATTCACGGACTATG
>Ga0156185_1119_pt1 | contig 11825 bp, 9 predicted proteins | sample RifCSPlowO2_12_FD_107838 | JGI IMG/M metagenome (GOLD analysis project Ga0156185, IMG submission 107838) | Candidatus Glassbacteria bacterium RIFCSPLOWO2_12_FULL_58_11 | reverse complement strand
TCGAGCAGGCCGCTCACCCCCTCGGCTTCGATGCGGATCACCCGGCGGGCCTGTTCCAGTATCTCCTGTCTCTCATTACGCGACGCGGCAGGCTTCATTTTTATTTTACCGGCGCTCTTGCTCAATGATCCCTCAAATATTTCACAACCGCATCCTGATACAGTCCCCTCGCCTTAAGTACCAGGACTATCAATTCCCGCACCGCGCCCTCGCCTCCGGCCTTTGCCGTACACCAGGCCGCCGCGCGGAGCACTTCCGGCACGGCGTTCGGCACGGCCACCGGAAATCCCACCCGCTCCATCAATGGCAGGTCGATCAAATCATCGCCGATATAAGCCATCCGCTCCAGCGAGACCCCTAGGCGCTGGCCTATCCCGATCAGCACCGGTTCCTTATGGACGCAACCCAGGTGCATCTCGTTGATCGGGAACCTTCCCATCCGGATACTGGCGGCAGGCAGGTCGCGGCCCGAGATTACCGCCAGTTTGAGGCCGGCTATCCCGCAGAGCGTGAGCGCCAGGGCATCCTGGACACTGAAACAGAGGAACTGTTCGCCATTGTCGAGCTGGTACGTATGGCCGTCGGTCAGCACGCCGTCCACGTCCATGACAATCAGTTCGACCCGGCGCGCCAGCTCGGAGATCTCCGGCTCCACGTCCGGGACGTTGTCCAGCAGTTGCAGGAATTTACCTGTTTCTGACATAATCCCCAAGCTCGACCAGCCGCGGAATAAGGGAGCGGGCCTCGGCGAAGTTCAACATGCAGTGACGGTCGCTGAGCGCACGGGGCGGGTCCGGATGCACCTCCATGAACAGCCCGTCCACTCCGGCGGCCACCGCTGCCCGCGCCAGCAGGGGGATAAATTCTTTCTTCCCGCCGGAAGAGTCGCCCCCGCCACCCGGGGTCTGCACGCTGTGAGTGGCATCAAAGACCACCGGAGCGCCGCAGGAGGCCATCACCTGCAGGGCCCGGAAATCCACCACCAGATCGCCATAGCCAAAAAAGGAGCCCCGTTCGGTAAGCAGTACTTTCCGGTTGCCGGACTTGTAGATTTTCTCGGCCGCCAGGCAGGCCAGCGCGGGGTCCATGAACTGGCCTTTCTTGATATTGACCGCCCGGCCGGTGGCCGCCGCGGCCAGCAGGAGCGGGGTCTGGCGGCTCAAAAAGGCGGGTATCTGCAGCAGATCCGCCACGGCAGCCGCCGGGGTGGCCTGATCGCACTCATGGATATCCGTGCAGACCGGCAGTCCGAATTTTTCCTTGATCCGGGCCAGGAGCTCGAGGCCCTCTTCGAGGCCCGGTCCCCCGGGACTACCCGGAGCGGAACGGTTGGCTTTCTGATAGGAAGACTTGTAGATGTAAAATATTCCCAGCTTCTCCGCCAGCCCGGCCAACACTTCCGCGGTCCGGAACATCACCTCCGGCGTTTCCACCACACAGGGCCCGGCGATAAGAAAAAGCCGCTCGCCGCCACCCAGGCGGCCACCGGCGAGCTCGAGGGGTTTGCTTTTTTTCACGGCGGCAGGAGTCACTTCGAGTTTCGCTGCTGATCGTATTCCCTGGCGGCCCGGATAAAATCCCTGAAAAGCGGGTGCGGCCGCATCGGACGGCTTTTCAGCTCCGGATGGAACTGGCAGCCGATAAACCAGGGGTGTTTTTTCAGCTCGATCATTTCCACCAGCTGTCCATTGGGCGAGAGACCGCTGAAAGACAGACCGTGAGAGGAAAGCTGCTCCCGGTACTTGTTGTTGACCTCGTAGCGGTGACGGTGCCGTTCGCTGATCAGCTTTTCGCCGTAAATCTGCAGCACCCGGCTGCCCTCGGCCAATTCGCACGGATAGGCTCCGAGCCGCATCGTGCCGCCTTTTTCAGTGACCTCGGCCTGGTCCGGCATCAGGCTGATCACCTGGTGCGGCGAGTCCATGTCGAACTCGCTGGAATTCGCCTCCGGAATACCGCAGACATTGCGCGCGAACTCGACAATCGCGCACTGCAGGCCGAGACAGATCCCGAAAAACGGCACTTTGTTCAGCCGGGCATAGCGCACGGTTTCGAGCTTACCCTGGATTCCCCGCGCACCGAACCCGCCGGGCACTAGGATGCCGGCAAAGCGCTTGAGCTGGCGCTTCGCGTTGAACCGGTTGATCTTTTCCGTGTCCACCCAGGTCAGCCCGACATTGACATTGTTAGCTATGCCTGCATGGACAAACGACTCCATGATCGATTTATAGGCATCCGCCAGGCTGACATACTTGCCGCAGACCGCGATCTCGATCGTCTTCTTATGGTTTCCGGTCCGTCGGACCATCTCTTTCCAGCGGCCCAGGGCCGGCTTCACGGCGGTCAATTGAAGGTGCTCCGCCACCCGGTCATCCAGCCCCTGGCGGTTGAGCATCAGCGGTACCTCATAAATCGAGGGCACATCCCGGGCCTCGAATACCGAAGGCGTGGAGACATTGCAGAAGAGGCCGATTTTCTGTTTCAGGTCCTCGCTGAGGGGATGGGCGGTACGGCAGATCAGAAAGTCCGGCTGGATACCGATCTCGCGCAGGGCCTTGACACTGTGCTGTGTCGGTTTGGTTTTCAGCTCGCCGCTCGAGTCCAGGTACGGTACGATAGTCACATGAATGTAAACCACGTTCTTCAACCCGAGGTCCAGGCCGAACTGGCGGCTGGCCTCGAGGAAAGGCAGCGACTCGATATCGCCCACCGTGCCGCCGATCTCGCTGATTACTACATCCACCTTGCGCTTGAGAGTCAGGCGGACCAGGGAAGCCTTGATTTCATCGGTGACATGCGGGATCACCTGCACCGTGGCGCCCAGAAAATCCCCCCGGCGCTCCTTGGATATGATTGTATTGTAGATCCTGCCGGTGGTGACATTGTTGTCCTGCGAGAGAGATTCGTCGAGGAAGCGCTCGTAATGCCCCAGGTCGAGGTCTGTCTCCGCCCCGTCATCGGTGACAAACACCTCGCCGTGCTGCAGCGGATTCATCGTTCCGGGGTCGACGTTCAGGTAAGGATCGAACTTCATTATAGTCACTGCCAGCCCGCGGGCCTTGAGCAGCATACCCAGCGCCGAGGAGCAGATGCCCTTTCCCAGTGAGGAGACCACGCCGCCGGTGACAAATATGTACTTCACTCCTTCGGCATGGGTAAACAAATCTCTTCTGATTTCAGCGAATCTGGCCAAGAAACCTTCCGTGTTGAATACTTTATAATCGCCGGTTTGCGGAGTGCTGGATAACGCGAAAAATATAACTCGCTTCACCCCGAATGGCAATAATTATGGAGCGATATTCCGGAGCGCGGGAGCACATTCAACCGGTCATTTCCAAGCTCCGGCAGCGGCCGCCCGCGCCTGCTCCCCGCGCCCGGGAAAGATCGCCTCAGCGCAGCCCGCGCTCTTCGATAAATCTTTCCACTGCGGCGATATCCTCCGGCGTATCCACCCCGATCGAGGCGGTGTCCCGGACCTCGGCCGCGTAGATGTTCATGCCCGAATGAAGGGCGCGCAACTGCTCCAGCCCCTCGCTGCGCTCGATCAAGACCGGGGAGAGGCTGACCTGCCTGAGCAGCGACTCCCGTTTATGCACATACAGCCCGATATGGATCCGCCAGGGATGCTCGCGTGCCGTGCCGACATTTTCAACGAGACGGCCGTCCTTGCAAAATGGGGCTCTGCCGCGCGAGAAATAGAGGATCCGGCCGCCGGCGGCCAGCACGACTTTGACCGCATTCGGATCGTCCAGCTCGGCCGCGCTGCGCGCCGGGCGGACCAGCGTAGTGATGTCGGCGGATTCGAGAGCCAGGCTCATCCGCACGGCCGAGTCGATGGCTTCCGGCTCGAGCAGCGGCTCATCGCCCTGGATATTGAGCACGATCCCGTAATCCGGCTCGGCCCGGGCCACGAGCGCGGTGCGGTCCGTGCCGGTCGGGCAGTCGGCGGGGGTCATTTGTACACGGCCGCCGAATCCTCGGACCGTCGAGGCAATCCGCTCGTCATCAGTCGCCACCAGCACGGTATCGAGGGTCGCGCATTTTTCCGCCTGACGGTACACTCTTTCGATCATGGTTTTACCGGCGAGGAGCGCCAGGGGCTTGCCCGGAAACCGCGATGAGGCATAGCGTGCAGGGATGACACCCAGAACTTTCATATTTACAGGCTCAAGCTAAGGTTCGAGAATCTGCCCCCCCGGAGTGCGGGATTGACTTGGGAGGAAGAATTCAATAAATATCACTGTCGGTTGCCATGTGGATTGAACTGTACATTATTTTGTCGTTTATGTTAGAGAGAATAATAATCATCCCTGATTTTTAAAGAAAGTGTTTATTCGGAGTACAGGCGGCAAAAAATGAAAGTTATCCTCGCGCAATCCGCGGGATTCTGCAAGGGCGTCCGCCGGGCGATGGCCAAGGTGCTGGAGCAGAGCGGGCAGGCCGAGCGGCCGGTCTATACCGACGGTCCGCTGATCCACAACCCGCAGACCATTGACATCCTGAGCCGCCGTGGCGTGAAAATGCTCTCGGAACAGGATCAGCCCGCGAGCGGAGATACCGTGTTCATCCGCACTCATGGGGTCACGCCGGAGCGCCGGCAGGAGATCATGGAGCTGGGTGTACAGGTCTGCGACGCCACCTGCCCGGACGTGGCCAAGATCCAGGGCTTGATCCGCATGCACCGCCGTTCCGGCTATCTGGTGGTGATCGTGGGTGACAAAAACCACGCCGAGGTAATCGGCCTGGCCGGCTACGCCGGGGAGTCGGGCCGCGTGGTAGGCCGGGCCGAAGAGGTGTCAGGCTTGCAGGACGCGGAAAAGATTTGCGTGGTGGCCCAGTCCACACTGGATCGCTCGGTGTACGACCAGGTGGCCGAGGCGGTCAAGGCGCGCTTCCGGGAGGTGAAAGTCCTGGATACGATCTGCCCCAGTACGTACCGCAGGCAGGATGAGCTGCGCGAGCTTTCCCGCAGCGTGGATGCCGTGGTCGTGGTCGGCGGGAAGAACAGCGCCAACACCCGGCACCTGGTGGAGATAAGCCAGGGCTGCGGCACTCCGACTTTCCACGTGGAAACCGCCGTAGAGATCGATGAAATGCAGTTGAAATCTTTCCACACCGTCGCCGTGACCGCCGGCGCTTCAACACCCAACTGGATTTTGATGCAGGTGGTGGACCGGCTGAAAATGATCGATCCGCAGGGTACTCCGGCCGTTTTTCGCTGGCTGAAAATGATCGGCCGCTTCGTGATCACCTCGAACCTGTACATCGCGGTCGGCGCGGCCCTTCTCTGTCATGCCAACTCGAGACTGATCGGGATTTCGCTGGATTGGATTTCCTACTCGATAGCTTTTTTTTACATCCTGAGCGCCCACCTGACCAGCCGTTTTACCGCCGAGGGCCTCCTCGAGCTGAAAAAGAGCCGCCGCGGCCTGGTGTTTGATATGGAAGCCAAATTCTTTGTCTGGCTGGCCGGCTTTTCCGCTTCCGCCGCATTGATACTGGCCGGTCTCGAGGGTCCGGTTCCCTTCAGCATCATGCTAGCGCTGATCGCGCTGGGGCTGCTCTATCGTATCGATATACCACAGCTCAGGCTGCCCTTTCTGGGGAAGAAATCCGTCCTGCATCTGATACCGGCCTCGAAGGATTTGTTCATGGGCCTGGGTTGGTCGTTCGTGACCGTGATCTTTCCCTGCCTGCTGGAAAATTATTCTTTTTCAAGTCCGGCGCTCTACCTGACCTTTGTCTCCACATTTCTGCTGGTCATTATCCGCTCGCTATTCTTCGATATCCGCGACATCCAGGGTGACCTGATTCTCGGCAGGGAGACCCTGCCGACCATTATCGGAACACGGGGCACCAAAGTGCTGGTCCTGAGCCTGACCATCGCATACGGACTATTAATGTCAGCCGGCTCTGCATTCGGATGGCTTTCCGGCCTGGGGTACCTGATGCTTGCGCTCAGCGCCTATATCTGCCTCTACATCCTGCTGTACCACAAAAAGATAATCCGCCGGGAGATACCGGTAGAGGTGACGGGCGACACTCAGTTCATCCTGGCCGGAGTCCTCGCTCTGCTCCACGGCTGACATACCGGAGCGCCGGAAGCGCCTTCGGGAATGCCGGATATCGCTTATTTTCGGGCGGCCGGGAAGCTCTTGACAATTTTCAATATAAAATCACATGTTTAAGCTAATGTCTTTTCCGGGTCCGGACATTTCCAGCTGTTTGGCTTGCCGCCATTATCCTTTAGCTTGTCGCGAAACGGGCGAAAGGACCTCTCGCCATGAAAAATCTCAAAGTAACCCAAAGTGCCTTTAAAGACCGGATTGCGCAAGTTGAGGAACAATTCAGAGCCTGGGAAGCCGAGGGACACCGGCTGCACGAGAAAATAGCCCGGCAGGAAGTGCGCTTTATCACAATATCGCGGGAATACGGGTGCGCCGGTTTCCGGATCGCGGACAGTCTGGCCGGCATCCTCAATCACGATCAGCAGGATAAGCTGGCGCACTGGACGGTTTACGATCAGAAGTTGATCGACCTGGTCTGCAGCGACCATAAGTTGAACCGGGTTCTGGTGGAAAGCCTCGACCGTCAGCGCAAATTCGCTCTGGGCGATCTGATCACCGGGATGTTTACCAGCGAGCCCTCGACAATCAAGATTTTCAAGAAGTTCGCCGAAACCATTTTCCAGCTCGCGGCGCACGGTAATGTGATCATAATCGGCCGGGCTTCAAGTATTATTACCAGCAAGCTCTCCGGCGGCCTGCACCTGCGGATCATGGCGCCGCTGGAATGGCGGGTCAAACAGGTGGCGAATTACGAAAAAATCGAGGACCCCAAGAAAGCCCACCGTTATGTGTTGAAAAACGATAATGAGAGGGGAAAATTCGCCGAGGATTTCCTGGGGAAAGACCTGAAAGACCCGGTTTATTACGATATGGTGCTCAATCAGGAGCGGCTGGGGGTGAACGGCATAGTCAAGCTGGTGCTGGACGTGATGGAATTCAGGGTAGAAAAGCCCGCGGGCTGAGAGCCCCGGCTCCCGGATTCGAGCCTGGGCTTTCTCGACCTGGGGCGGATTTCCGGCCAGCTTGAACGATTCTCAATGGCGCTGTATTGTATGCTTAACTTGCGGCCAGCTCTGTTAATCCCTATGGTTTAAAATTGAAATCCCCCCTGGCCCCCCTTTGGTAAAGGGGGGAAACCGCCTCCCCCTTTGAAAAAGGGGGAAGGAGGGGGATTTCCTGTTTGAATTACAAGCTTTGATTTTTATGAATACGCCGGTCTAGCAACATGATCTTCTACATATGTCCAAAGGCTTTCAGCTAGAGTGCCGGCAGGCTGAACGTGAACCGGCTACCCCTGCCCTCCTCGCTCTCTACCTTGATCTGCCCGCCCATTGCCCCGATCAGCTGCTTGGCGATTGTCAGGCCGAGACCGGTGCCTTTGACATGCTCCACTGCTGCGGCCCGGCGGAATTTCTCGAATACATAAGGCAGCTCCTCCGCCGAAATCCCTTTACCCGTGTCATCCACCGCGACTTTCACCCAGTTGCCCTCGCGGAACGAACGGACATCGATCCGCCCGCCCTCGCGGTTATATTTGATGGCATTGCTTACCAGGTTCGATACCACCCTTTCGAGCTGGATCAGATCCGCTGATACCCGGACCTCCTCACATTCCGTAGTGAAACCCGCCTCCAGGCCCAGCTCCGCAATCTGCGGCTGGAACATCTGCAAAACGCCCTGCAGCAGGGAATTAAGGTCCACCTTCTCCCGGCTGAGCGGCAACTGGCCGGCCTCGAGCTTGGACAAGGTCAGGAAATCCTCTATCAGACGGTCCATCAGGCCGCAGCTTTTTACCACATTTGAAAGCAGCTTATGCTGCTTTTCATTCAACAACCCCAGCTTGCCGTCCAGGACCAGCGTCGAGCTGCCGAATATGATTCCCAGCGGATTCCTCAGGTCATGGGTCAGCATGGAGATGAAATCCTCGCGCATGCGCTCGATTTCCCGTTCTCGGGTGATGTCCCGGAACACCGTGACCGTGGCGGCCGGGCCGCCCTCCTCGCCCTGGATGACTTTGCCGTCCGGCCCGGTGACCGGCGTGCTCTGCAGGCGGTAGAAGCGCTCTCCATGGCCGAGCTCTGTCTCCTCCAGGGATTCCTCTCCGATCTTTGCGATGGAAGACCGGACCGCTCCGGCAATTTCACCGGAGGCCGCCAACTCTTCCAGCCCCGGCCCCTCCCGCTCCGCGATACCGGCCTGTGCGAAACGCTCGTAAAATTGACCGTTGGCCAGGAGAACGGTCCCGGTGCGGTTCAACACCAGGACCGACTCCTCCAGGCTATTCAGTATGGTCTCGGTCCGGCCGCGCTCGGTGAACAGGATGCGCTGGTATTCCCGGCGCAGCTCATCCTGCTTCTCCTGGAGGGCCAGCACTTCCGTATATACCGCCTCCCGGGTCAGACGGTAAGAGGCAATCACCCGCTCGACCAGAGCAGCGGTTTTTTCGTCCGGCTGGAAAGCATATACTGCGCTGCCACCTTCAGATTCATGGCTGAAAAGCCCGTGGCGCGTGAGCTCTTCCAGCCCGGCCACCACATCTGCGGTGCGGCGGTTGAGCCAGCGGGCCAGGCCCTCGGCGTTGTCCATGGCGAACGGATGATCGTGATAGTAGGAGAGAATATCGAGCTTGAGGACCGTGTTGGCGACGGTTTTAAGGAAGGTTTTTACTTCGCTTTCCAGAGGAGCGGCCATCTTGCCCCGAGGTCAAAGAAAAAGCGCTGGAGCCTGGAGTTCCGGACGGATTCGGCCGGACTCCCAAGCGGGTTATCGAATCTCAGAGCTTATTTCAAAGGCTGGTTCTGGCGTTCCCGCAGGCGGCGGGTAGCCTCAGCCCAGCGGGTGGCATCGGACAGGATGTCTTTCAGCTCGACCGCATCCGCCTGGCCGGCTCCGGTGCCCCCCATCACATCCACCCGGCCCTTGAACTTGGTCTTGACCTCGATCCCGGATGCGGAGATCACGTATTCCTGGATCGATTTGTCATGGTCGGTCCCCCGCATTTTCAACAGGGCTATCGCCCGGCGGATTTCTCCCTCCAGCTCCACATACCGCAGGAGCACCAGGTTGTCGAACAGCCCGAGAGTCCGGCGGCTGTCGAATTCGAAGGAGCCGAACATCTTGTCCACCTCGAAGGTGAAGAGGCTGGTCACCCGGTGACGAGTGAAGAGCTTGAGCAGCGCGCCCAGGTAGTCCACCATGTAATCCTCTTCCTCCACGGTCTGCATCATCTGGCTCAGTCCGTCGACCACCAGGCGGGACGCGCCGCCGCCGGCCAGACGTTTTTTCAGCTCGTGCAGAAGCTCATCTACCGACAGGTCGATAGTGTTCAGATAGAGGACCTGCAGAGCGCCGCTTTTAAGGTAGCGGTCGAGCTTCACGCCGAACGTGCGGGCGGCGGCAGCCAGCTCCGGAGGCTGCTGCTGGAAAGTGATCAGCAGGACGTTTTCGCCGCGCCGGAGCCCCTCGTGCAGGAACTGAGTGGCGAAAACGGACTTGCCGGTACCGCTGCTGCCGGCCACCACGCTGGCGCTGCCGGCGGGAAACCCGCCGCGGCACATCTGGTCCAAGCCCTTGATTCCCGAGCTCAGCTGCAACGCGCCGGGCTCGGCCGCCGAGCTCTCCCCCTCGGGGAGCGTGTGCAGCGCTCCGCAGACCGGGTAAACCTCCAGGCCGGTATCGGTGAACTTGACCGTGTGCTTGCCGGAGAGATGGCTCTGGCCGCGGGACTTGATCACCTCGAGGAACCGCTCTCTGCGGTGCCGGGTGCGCTGTTCGTAGGACAAGCGCAGCACGGTATCGACAATATATTCCTCGATACTCGCACCTTCTTTCTCCGAGGATTCGATCTCTTTTATCAGCACCGCGGAGGTGGTCAGGCGCATCAAGCCGGTCAGGAATTTGCTCAACAGGACCCGAAGTTGCTGGGTGTTATCGGTCATTCTGCGGAAATGAGTGACCGAATCCACCATGATCCGTCCGGCGCCGATACTTTTGGAGAGGCGGGAAAAGCCGCTGTCAGGCTTGAGCAGCATGTCATGCACGGCTTCGGGAGAGGAAGGAATGATCCGGAGCATGTTTTTCGATTCGAGGTCCCGCAGGTTCCAGCCGAAAGCCAGGGCATCGCGGTAGAGCTTGTCCGGCTCCTCCTCGAAGGTGAGAATGATTCCGGGCTGATGGTACTGCAGCGCGCCCTTGTAGATATACTGGAGTCCGAGCGTGGTTTTTCCGGCGCCCGGGGTGCCCTCCACCAGCAGGGCATTGTCCGCTATTATCCCGCCGAAAAATACCTCATCCAGGCCTTCCGTGCCGGTCTTGATCAGCTTCACGGATGTTCTCCATCAGAAAGGCGCAATCAGCTGGAGGGCAGGGCTCCCTTTTCCAGCAGGGCTTCGCGGGCCAGCCGCTCATCTACTTCATGCACGTAAGAGCCGCCAACGGCGCGGGCCATTTCGCCGACCGCGCAGGGCAGGGCGTATTTCGGCCGGCCCTGCCGGGCCTTTTTATCCAAAGCGGTCAGCTCGATCAGCTTCTCCGCGGATATTTTCAGCCCGGCGAGGTCCACGGGGAGTTTCAAACGCTGCAACAGCGCGCTCACCTGTCGGGCCGCCTCCCCGGCAAGCAGTCCCATCCGGCGGGCGAGATCCGCCTCGACACACATCCCGGCGGCCACCGCCTCGCCGTGCAACAGGCGGTAACCGCAACAGGTCTCCACGGCATGGCCCACCGTGTGGCCGAAATTGAGGATCTGCCTCAGGTTGCTCTCCCGCTCGTCTTCCTCCACCACCGCCGCCTTGATCCGGCAGTTGCGCGCGATCAGCTCAGCCAGAAGCTCTTCATCCTTGCGGATTATTCCGGCCAAGTTGGCCTCGATGAACTTGAACAGCGGCCGGTCGCGGATTACCGCGTGCTTGACCACCTCCGCCATCCCGGCCCGGAACTGCGCCGGGTCCAGGGTTCCGAGCAGCCGCGGATCAATCAGCACGATGGCCGGCTGATGGAATGCGCCGATCAGGTTCTTGCCCCAGGGAACATCCAGGCCGGTCTTACCGCCGATACTGCTGTCGACCATCGCCAGCAGCGAGGTGGGAATCTGGACCAGTTCGACTCCGCGGGCATAGGTAGCGGCGACAAAACCCGCCACATCGCCCACAACTCCGCCGCCCAGGGCTACGACTACCGTGTCTCTGCCCAGGCCGGAGCGGAACATCCGGTCCTCGACCCGGGATTTCACACGGCGGCTCTTGCTTTGCTCGCCGGCGGGGAATACAATCGGCGCGGCCACACGGCGGCCGAGCTCTCTCAGTTTCGCTGTCAGGGCGGCAGCATAAAGCCCGGCCACGTTCGAATCGCTGACCACGACGAAGGCGCACCCATCGAACAGCCCGGCCAGTCTGGAGGCCGCCTGCTCGAAAAGACCCGGGGCGATTAGAATCTTGTACGAATCATCTGTCTCACGTTTGAGCCGGACCGGAACTTCCTGCATATCTCGAGCGGGAATTCGAGGAGGCGGACGATCGGGGCTTATCTTACGCACAGCCACAACCTGGTCCCATCCCCTTTAAAGTGGCAAGAACTTGCTGCGGGAACATGCTTGGCGACTATTATGGTTGCCGTGAACGGCAACTGCTTTCGAGCAAGGTGAGGCTAGAAATCAGAAGGCTGGAGTGATGCAAAAAAACTTGCTTTAATTTTTTTCTCCTGACTTCTGACTCCTGTCTTCTGAATACTAAAGACTACTCGAATTCCGCTTTCTCGCGA
>Ga0156185_1252_pt2 | contig 11846 bp, 6 predicted proteins | sample RifCSPlowO2_12_FD_107838 | JGI IMG/M metagenome (GOLD analysis project Ga0156185, IMG submission 107838) | Candidatus Glassbacteria bacterium RIFCSPLOWO2_12_FULL_58_11 | reverse complement strand
TATCCAGTGCGATGACCTGTTCTTCCCGATGACCGAGGAAACCCGGGCCATTCTTCGCCTGGCCAAACTCGAGGCCACGGACTGCGCGGTCAATGTACACTCCCACGAACAGCTCGGGGAGTTCTTGATCGCCGCCTGGGTCCCCGAGGCCATGAAACAGCGCAACTACGAGATCGCCCAGCGCTACCTGGCAGTCATGAAAAAGGAAGGCGTGCCACCCTGCAATTTCTCGCGCACAGTGGAGGAGGCGAAAGCGGAATGGGCGATGGACCTGACAGATGCGCTCTATCAGGTCTCCGGCGCTCTGTCCATGACTTTCGAGGGTCCGCACGGGGTCCAGGGGCCGGACTATGAGATCGGCTACGAGGGAATCCTGGACACGCACCTGATCATGTACCGCGAGCTGCTGCGGATCGGGCTGGAGCCGGGAGGGTTTCGCGGCAAGGCCGGAGTGCCGCGGGGCAACTGGAAGGAGTGAAATTGTCCGAGGTTGGTGCGAAACCGGGGCCTTAAAAGCTGAAATGCGAAAGGCATTTTAAAGTACCATAAGGTGCGGCCCCGGCATCCTTTTTGCGATAGCTCCGCCGGCAATTCACCCGCGCGAGCCGGTCTGGCAAAAAGGATGCCGGGGCCGCACCGCTAGAAGCCCTTTCCATCCAGTGCCTTTTACTTTGCCCGGTCCGTGGTCCTGAAGCTGAAGATTTTCCCCCACTGCCCGATCTCGCCGTGGCTGTCCCGTGCCCGGACTCTCCAGTAATAAGCGGTTCCCGGGTTCAGGAAACTTTCCGGCATAGTCCACTCGCTCTTGTCTGAGCCCAGGTTCCGGTAGAGGGACATCGATATCGGCCAGCGGCAGTCCGGCCTGAGGCTTACTATTACCTGGTAGTCCTCGACCTTGTCCCCAGGGTCCGCATCCTTGGCCGCTTTCCATTGCAAAGTCGGGGTCAGGGAGGTGAATTCGGCTGCCGAGACCGCCTCATTGACCGGGCCCGGCGCATGGTCATCGTTTCTTTCGCGCCATTTCCAGGTAACCCTCACGCTTTTAGCGCCTTTCGAGCTGTCCCTGTAGCGGATGACATTCTTGCCCAGGGAGAGCGCCGGCAGGCCGTGCGGGGAGACCTGAAGGTCGCTGGTGGTGCGGAACCAGTCCACACCCGCCTGTGCCGGGTTTTTTGCCCTGGCGTTGCCGTTCAGCGTAAACCCGATTTCGTAGTCGTAAACCGGCTCATGGTTCAGGATGAATTGATCCAGATAGAGATTGACCTCTTGGGTCCCGCTGCCCCAGCGGTAAGTGTAGAGGCCGCCGCGGTCAAAGTCGGGGGTGCCATAAGAGATGCTGGCTGAGGCGCCGGCCTGCTTGACCAGCTTGCACTCGAATTTGCCGCCGATCACCGGATAAGCGCTCTTGACCGGGACCGTGAAACGCGAGGGCCGGGTATAGGAATCATCCTGGAGCTCGGCCACATGGATCGCCGGCTCCTGGTGGTCTTGCTGATGGGTGGTGACATTTTCGATAATGTTCAGGTAGTCTTTGACATCCAATTTCTGCAGGTCCGGTTCCCAGATCAACTGGCCGTTGGCATAGCGCTCAGGAATCTCGGGCCGTTTGTCGCGGCCCTCGTATTTGCCCAGGACCGGGTCCCACCAGCGAATCAGCCGTTCGCCCGGTTTCAGGGTATAGGCCATGGTGTAGTTTTTGGCGATCTCGCTGTCGTAGCCATCTTCGATGTAATTATCCTTCCAGGTGGTGATATAACGCTCATACTCCCCGGTGCCGTTCGGCGGATTAACCCGCACCCAGGGATCATGGGCGTGGATTGTGCGCTGGATCAGCCAGCCATCTTTCTCCAGCTCGGCAAGACTGGCCAGGGTGCGGTTATCGCGAGCAGTGTAGAAGACTTTGACATTGCCATCCAGGAAATGCCAGCCGCCATTAAAATAAGCCTCGTTGACCGTATGCCCCCAGATTTCCTGCACGCGGGCTTGAATCCCGGCGGCCAGGCAGAGCGCCTTAAGCCAGGCCGCGGTATGGCCGCAGATCCCATAACCATAGCCGTTCATGGCCCGGACCGGGTGGAGGGCGCTGTGGTCCTCGGGAGAGCGCTGGTACCTTTTCCAATGTACCCATTCCCAGATCGCCATGGCCTTTTCCTCATCGGTCGTGCAGTCCCTGGTGATCTCGGCGACCATCGTGTTGATATCGTACCAGTCGAACTTTCCGTTGACCGTGATTCGCGGATCGACAACCGGGGTGTCGCCCAGGTTCTCGACCGTTATCTCGACATTCTCCGGGTCGCGGGCCCCGGCCACCTCGATTGCAAATTCCTCCTCGGGGGAGGTGATCACCTTGCTGAAAGATTTCAGCTCCTCGGCCCGCAATTGCGAGCAGAAAGAAAAAGCAGCCAGCATGATAACAAAACCAAGCGCTCCAGCCGCCGAGCCAATCCCTTTCATAGTATCCTCCTCTGGTAGACCGATTGTCCGCAGCGCCGTGAAAGCTTGCTGTTGAGTTGCCGAAAAGCCGCTGAGGTTTACAGCCTGTAAAGTCGTACAGTATAGAATAATCAGGGAAGACAACAAAGGTTAAGCTTATAATACAATTCGAGTTGCCTGTCAATAAAGGCTCTTCGCAGTAATCTTCGATTTTTACTCCAAAGATGACTTCGGCATAGCAGGCAATTTTTATTTCGTTGCAAAGTCTGCATGTTAATTTTATCTATTATAAAATTGGAGGGTCAAATAGCAAAATAGAATATTCCGCTAAAAATAAATTCCCCGAAACTCATCAAATTGATGTCGATAGTTCTTTGATCAATGTCCGATTATCGAGACACAATAATCTTATCAATAAGCTCGAATCCAAAGATCGAGTTGTTCACGACTGGTACAGATTTGTGCTCTCTTTTCCACCTCACCTCGTAAGAGAGTATCTAAAAAAATTCGGGTTAGAAGCTGATCAGATGGTCTTGGACCCGTTTTGCGGGACTGGAACCACCAATGTGGAAGCGAAGAAACTGGGCTTACAATCTATAGGCATTGAAGCGCACCCGATGTCTTGTTTTGCGAGCAAAGTGAAGGTGGATTGGACTATCAATCCTCAAAAACTTAGTAATTCTAACTTGCATTCAAGTTGGCAGTCATATATTTTATCGCCATGGAGGTGATCTATGGCGAGAAAAACTCAAATAAGCAGCGAGGAACTTGCTCAGGCCCGTCATCTTAGGGAACAATGTACGACTGCGGCGGAACTTCGAAAAGCGCTATCTGTCTTACTGATTGCCGAACTTGGTATTGATCCAGAGAAGGCGGCAGATATTCTCGGCATCAGTGAGCGTACGATTTTTCGCAATCTTAGTTCATTTCGCAATCAAGACCGCATTTCCAGGAATACCTGGGGTGGTCGACGTCGTTGTTGCCTGACAATTGACGAAGAGCGAGAATTTCTCGCTCAATGGGAATCCGCGGCAACCGCCGGGGGCGTGCTAACTGTTCCACCCATCCACGCAGCGCTGGTTAAACGATTGGGCCGTGATATTCCAATATCAACGACCTATCGTATATTGGCGCGTCACGGATGGCGAAAAGTACAACCAGACACGAAGCATCCCCAGAGCGACCCGGCAGCCCAGGAGGAGTTTAAAAAGAACTCCCCAAACTTGTGGAAACCGCCTGCCTGAAAAATCATGATAAGCTGCCTGTTCGTCTGATGTTTCAGGATGAGGCTCGATTTGGACGCATGAGCGATCCCAGGTCATGTTGGGCACCCGCACCCCATAAGCCAACTGTCGGTCTGGCTCTGATCAGGGAGTTCCGGTATGAATATGCCGCCGTAAGCCCTTGGGATGGCACCCTTGACTTCATGACTGCTGATAAAATGAATACCGAAAGCATGTCCTGCTTTCTGAAGCAGATCAAAGAGGCGCATCCGGAAGAATTCATCGTCATGATCATAGATGGTGCATCATCCCATAGAAGTAAGGAACTCAAGGTTCCGGAGAATGTTTCCTTGGTGCCGTTGCCACCCTACTCTCCTGAACTGAATCCGGCAGAATTGATATGGAACATGTTGCGTTTGAACTACTTCTTAAACCGTGTTTTCGATTCGCTTGATGCCGCAACGCTACAAGCTGAATCTGGCTTGAGCAATATGGCTGCTAATAAGAAAGTCATGAAAAGCTTAACCAATTGGCCTTGGATTAATGCCATTTCGAATGCGATATAGAATAAGATGGGAAGACATCGGCTATGATCGAGGGTTCATCCACATACGAAACCCTAAGGGCGGTATAGACCAGAAAATTCCGTTCAACGAAGCTACCAGTGGATTATTGAAAAGCCATCCTCGCACAGATAATCCGTATATTTTTCCGGGAAGAGGTGGCCGGCAGCGCACTGATATTAAAAATCAAGTCAACCGGATCAAGGATCGAGCCGGTCTACCAAAAGGATTTCGCGCTCTCCACGGATTGCGGCATGTTTATGCCTCTATGTTAGCCTCCAGCGGTCAAGTGGATATGTATACTTTGCAGAAACGCCTCTCTCATAAAAGCCCACAAATGACGCAGCGGTATGCCCAGCTCAGGGATGAAGCATTGAAAAAGGCTTCAAAATTGCTGATGAATTAATATATGAGATTATATCGAAAACTAGGGGAAAGGCAATTAAGTCAGAATAAAATCAAGTTGGGTACTTCCATTTTTTGTGAAAAACTTGTATGGATCGGATACCCTAAATTTATAATGTATCAGCCAAACCCGACTAGTTTATATTTAATGTCCCATTCGGGGAATGGGAGAAAATCCCTCGCCTTAAGGCGAAGACTTTAGTATGCCCCGAAGGGGCTGGTTTTATGTCTTTGCAGGCGACTGCGAGAGCCGGATTCCATCCGGTCGAGCGAGTAAGCCGCCCTAAATCTTCCGGCTTCAGCCGGTAGTAGTTTAATCAAAGATATGGTCAGTTGCTCCAAAAATACTTCCATCTTTACCTGGGGGAGATAAGCTTCCAATTCAACAACCGCAACTAAAACCTCTACCCCTTGAAAGTTTACATGTTGAAGAAAACTTAATATTCTTAAACCAAGTCGCTTTTGGTCCGCGTTAATTAGGAATTACCTTTCATTTTTATAATTGCCTCCGGAATTGGCGGTATATGGATTACAGTATTTTGCTTGTAGCACTGATATGGCTGCTGGTGGCCTATGCCATTTACCGGTATATAATACTCGAAAAACTGGTGGTGGCACGGACTAAGGACATGCTGGAAGCCAACCAGCGGCTCAAAAACGAGCATTCGATGATGGAATCGATGCTCAATGACAAGAGTTTTCTGGTAGAGATCGCCTCCACCTTGAATTCCACCTCTTCGACTTATGAAGAAATTGGCAAAATTCTGGGATTATTAAACCGGAAGATGCGGATAAGTCATGTGATTATTATGGAACGAGATATAATAACGGACAATTTTCTTTCCTCCGTTTACCTTATTACGCAACAGGGGGTGCAGAACATTACAAATAACTGTGATAAATTCCCGATGAGCATCCTGGAGATCTTGAAAAAGGAGGACTTTTTATTATGCCCTGAATCTGACAAACTGGAATACGGAGCGGAAAACTGTTTCTTTTCGTTTGGTATGCGATCGATCTGCATATTCCCGGCTCTCAGGCTCAACAGCGGGCTGGTCGGGTTGTTCGGATTCGGTAGAGGCGAGCGGAATGACTGGTGCAAGGACGAAGTGGAAATGTTGAAAGCCATTACCAGCATGCTGCTCAATGCGTGGTGGAGTTATAGAGAGTTTCATGGCAGGCTGGCTGCAGAAAAAAAACGAACAGAGGCGGTAAAATTGGCTGAAAAGTCAGTGCGCATGGCCTCGATTGGCGTGATTGCAGCCGGAATTACGCATGAAATCAGCCAGCCTCTGAACGACATAAAAATTGCGGCGGACAGTGTTGTGATCTGGAATGAAAACAACAGCCGGCTCCTGCCGGATAACTTTCGCCGGTGGCTCGAATCTATCTCCGGCAACGTAAATCGGATATCTGAAATAATCGAACAAATGCGTACCTATTGGTCATCCCCCACGGAGTTGTCGTTTTCCCCGCTCGAGCTGAATGCTTCGATAAGGCATGCGATCACTTTGGTCGATCATCAATTAAAGGCACATAATATTACCTTGAAAATCGAAGAATCCGACACCTCGCTGGTCATCGAAGGCAATAAGGTGAATTTAGAACAGGTTATACTGAATCTGGTGGTTAATGCGATACACGCGCTGGATACTGTAGATAAACTTGAAAAAATAATTGAAATAAAAATTAACCGGCTGAAAAGTCAGGCAGTTATCGAAGTAATAGATAACGGCCCTGGTTTTCCTGGGATTAATGTTCAAAAGCTGTTCGATCCATTTTATTCGACTAAAAAACCTCAACTGGGCATGGGGCTGGGCCTGGCAATAGTCAAGCGGTTTGTCGAGGGCTTCGGCGGCAGCGTTTCGGCGAGGAATATTGAAAGTGGAGGTGCTTATTTCACAGTCACTATTCCGCTATCTTCAGAGAACCGACAAGGTGAAGAGTTATGAGAATCCTGCTTGTAGATGATGATGATCTGGGCCGCGAAATGCTGGCTGCTCATCTCGAAGGCCCGCTTGGCCATCAGGTGACCCAGTGTTCTAATGCGGAAGAGGCGATTGTCTGCTTTGGTGCGGAGGTTTACCCACTGGTTCTTACCGATATCAGGATGCCTGGAGTGGATGGAATCGAGCTGGTGAAAAGGCTGAAAATCACTCCCGGGGGCCGGACGGCGGATATTGTCTTGATAACCGCCCATGGCGATATGCACAGCGCAATCGCGGCCTTACGCGTCGGCGCGTACGACTATCTGCGCAAACCGCTCGACTTGAACGAATTGACTGCTCTGGTCAATCGGGTAGTAGAGCATCAGCAGTTAATCCGGGATAATTACGAACTGACCCACCACTTTGAGCAGAGGGTGGAGGAGGCTACCCGGGAGACCGCCTCGAAGCTGAAGCAATTGAGAAATCTCTATTTGGAAGTTTCCGGCATCGGCGAGGTGGGGCTTTTCTCTGAAGCGATGCAGAAGATTGTCGATATGACGCATAAATTCAGCGAAAATTTGTCGGTCACTGTTCTTGTCGAGGGCGAAACGGGAACCGGCAAGGAAATAGTCGCCAGGCTGATTCACGAGAACGGGAGTAATCGAGACGAACCGTTTGTCGGGATAAACTGTTCGGCAATTCCCCCCAATCTCTTCGAAAATGAACTTTTCGGTTATGAAGGCGGTGCGTTCACCGGTGCCAAAAGGACCGGACAGATCGGTAAATTTGAATTGGCTCAAAAAGGCACCATTTTTATTGATGAAATCGGGGATATGTCTCTTGAGTTTCAACCTAAACTATTGAGAGTTCTGCAGGAAAGAAATTTCTATCGGGTGGGAGGGCTGAAGAAAATAAATCTCGACGCCAGGCTGGTTTGCGCTTCCAACAGAAACCTCGAAATGCTCGTCGAAAAAGGAGAATTCAGGCAGGATATGTTCTACCGCTTGAATGTCGGCAGAATATTCGTTCCCCCCCTTAGAGATCGCAAAGACGAGATCGTACCTTTGGCTCAAATGTTCATGCGGCGGTACGCTGCACGAATGAGAAGGCATTTCAAATCTATTCATCCTGAAGCTCTCGAAATTATGTTAAGCTACAACTGGCCTGGTAATATCCGAGAGCTGCAAAATTCAATCGAAAGAATAGTGCTGCTTCACGATGACGATCAGATCAGGCCGGAACACCTGTGCATTATCCTGTCAAAAGGATTTGATAAAGCGCCTGCTGCGGTGCGTGCTGAAAATTCCTCCGGCATGATCAATATACATATGCCTGAAGACAGCCTGGATTTGGCATCCATCGAGTCGGTGGTGATAAAAAAGGCAATTGATAAATTCGCGGGAAACAAGACCAGGGCTGCTAAATACCTGAATATTTCCCTTCCTACTCTGAGGAAGAAATTTAGGAGCAGTTGAGCCGTACCCACCTTATCCCTTTTCCAATCCACATCATAAATTAGAAAAATATTTACTAGAAAAATTATTTCAGCTTGAAAATATTTTTCTAATTATAACTCCTCGCTCAAATACCGCGATCCTTCAACTTCCTGCTAGTTAAACACTTATATTATATTAGAAAAGTTGGCACTAATGTTGTACTTAACGATTATGGCCAGACTGTCGGTTAATACTCCAGCCGGCTTTTGTCAATCTTTCAAAAAAAACGATGGCAACGCTTGAACGAATACCACCCGTCGTGCGCTGATCGCTTGCCTTGTAATGGATAAGAGAATCGTGGGCTGTCGTCAGAAGAACGATCGGAGCGCTGTCGTTTCGGTTCAATTCAATATAGGCTGAGATGAGCACGACTCGAAGCCACGCAATGGAGACGCGGATATGCCCAAGCCCGGCCATGGCGGCACCGCTGAGGGGAAAAAAGTAAAAATTATCCTGATCGATGATGATAGAGAGTTTCTCGAGATGCTTTCCCATTCGATAGAGCGGTCCGGCTTCAGTTGTCAGGCGGTTTCAGATTCCAGGCAGGCGGTTGAAAAAATATCGGCTGAGTTTTTCGACATCGTGGTAACGGACATGTTCATGCCGGGCCTGTTCGGTCTTCAGATCATAGACATGATCAGGGAATCCTCCCCAAGGTCGTCAATCATAGTAGTAACCGGTAGCAAGGAGGGAAATCTGGAACAGTGCGCTCTAGAACACGGCGCTGATGTTTTTCTTAAGAAACCACTGAGCCTGTTCAGTTTCTTGGATACGTTATCCAGGTTGGATACAACATCCGAAAACAGGTAATTGAACCGGCTTTAACCTGGCTGGTTTGACATTCCATCAATTTTTCCAGTTTCGAGAAACCTCAAACCTAGGGAGATCAGCCTATGACCGATGGCAAGACCGCCGTTTCCACCCGCCCGAAATGACCCGAAGGAGAATGTCCAACCTCAAGTGGAGGATCGCATGCAGCAAACAAGGTTCAAACTCGCAGTGATCTCACTGCTGACGTTCACCTCGATCCTGGTTTCCAGCTTGATGGCTCAGCTATCGACTGGCAAGATAGAGGGAATTGTCAGGGATAAGGATACCGGCCAGCCCCTGAGCGGAGCCCAGGTTCAGATCGAGGGTACTCGATTGGGGAATATAACCAATGCTGACGGTTACTATTTTATCCTAAATATACCTCCCGGGCAGAGATCGCTAATTTTCACCTTCACCGGCTACCAGAAGACCACGGTGGAGAACCAGCTGATCCTGGCCGGCCAGACAACTACCGTCAACGCCTTATTGAGCTCTACGGTGGTCCAGCTGGAGGGGATAACCGTTGAAGGTGAGACGGAAAGGATGGTTCCACGGGACAACACCGTTTCCAAATCCCGCCTAACACCCGAGCAGCTCAGTGAAATCCCCGCTACTGTGCTCGAAGACCTCCTGGTCCAACAAGCCGGGGTTGTCAGCGGCGGAGACGGCGCGCTGGCGCGCGGGGTGCGTATCCGCGGCGGGCGTCCCGGCCAGGAAGGCATGATTGTCGATGGCGTGATGGTGCGCAACTACACCGCTCGCACGGTACGCACTGACGATGGCGCCCTAACCGCCGAAACCAGCGCCCAGGGACAGGACTCCACACCGTTGGAGTTCTCGGCAGATGCGGTCGAGGAAGTCGATATAATCACCGGCGGGTTCCAGGCCGAGTACGGCAACGCCCAGGCCGGTATCATCAACATCGTCACCAAGGAAGGCGGCGAGCGCCTCCGCGGCGGCGTGCGCTTCACCACCGATGAGATCAATCCGCGCACCGGGGATTACGGCTACAATCAGCTCCGCACGGATATCGGCGGGCCGGTGAAAGTTGTGCCGAATCTTTATTTCCACGCCTCGGGCGAAATCCAGGGCCAGGCCGACCGTACGCCGACCCACGCCGATGAGGGTTTCCGGGGGGTTAACCAGCATTTCGTTGACTACCTGAACGACGCCGTGGCCAACGACCCGGTGTTGGGTCTGCGCAATCCGGCCTACACTCTGGACATGTTCAAAGCCGGTCATGAGTTCTACGCCTCCAGGACCGACCAGAACATGTCGCTCTACAGCCCGGCCAACCCGGTGCGCCTGCCCGGCAACTGGGGCGATCGCACTTTGGTTACCGGCAAGTTAACCTATACCCCGTTTCCCGGGCTCAAGCTGATCGCCTCCGACCAGTGGTCGCGCAATCAGTACGCTTACCCCTCGGGTCCGGCGGGCAACGGCAACTATTTCCAGACCGGGATTATCACCCGGGAAGACACACCCGTATGGGAGGCGGCCTGGGGCCTGAGCCCGTTCTTCAGGAACGACCCCGAGAGAACGGAGCTCTACCTGGCTCAGAGCCACGCCCGCCGGGTCCGGGCCAACAACCTGCTCTTCGGCGGTGACTGGGACTTCCTGCGTGGAGCCACCAAGAGCGGGGTGGTTCAGTTCCGCTACACCCGCTTCCGCACCAATGAGATCGCCTCCTCAATGCAGGCCGCAGACTGGAAGCGTGAGAGCTCATTCCTGGGCTGGAGCGTCCATGATGTGCGCTTCGAAGCCGAGCGCTACCCGAACCGGGAGATCCAGCAGACCCGCGAGGAAGTCGAGACCTGGTATGCGGACGGCAATTTTGAGAACCACACCGGCGAGCCGTACCAGACGCCTTTCCTGCTCGGCCAATATGAGGTCTATAACCTTCAGTACCGCTACAGCCGTGAGTGGCAGAATAACTATAAGGCCGATGTCGATATGCAGTTGAACCGTTTCAACCGCGCCAAGCTGGGCGTGCAGATTTCGAACTTCGACAACGACCTGTTCCGCGTCCGTCAGCACACAACCAAGCGCAATGAGCTCAACGAGTTCCACTACCAGCCCAAGATCTACGCGATCTATGCGCAGAACCGCACCGACCTGGGTGATTTCGTGTTCGACTACGGACTGCGCTGGGACCAGTTCCAGCCGGTGGACAACTGGGGGATCACCCAGAGTGACCCGTACGGCCAGAACGTGAGCCCGCAAACCTTCACCGAGCTGTCGCCGCGCTTCGATGTCGCTTTCCCGGTGACCGACAAGTCGCAGGTGCGTTTCAGCTACGGCGCCTTCACTCAGCTCCCCAGCTTCAACGCGCTGTTCAACTATCAGGAATTCGGCGGCAGCTCCAACCCGGGCGGTCTCGGGTACAGCCGCACCGACGCGTTCGAGACTGGCGTGAGCTACCTGCTGAACAACGACATGGTTCTCGACCTGGTAAGCTACTACCGGGATGTTGACGGAGACGTGGCCACCCGGGCCTACTTCATCGACTATTACCAGTGGCAGAGAGAGCAGCGCATCCGCACCTGGAGCAGCGGTTACGTGAACCGCGACAACGGCAATGTCAAGGGCTTCGACCTCAGCCTGCGCAAGCGCTTCTCCAACAACTTCTCCTACAACCTGATCTACACCATGCAGTTTGTCCGCACCACCGGCAACTCGGAGAGCGGGGGCAGCACCGGCTACAACTCCAGCTCCAACGAGATATATCTCCCGCCGGACGAGCTGCGGCCCGCCACCGGCGACCGGACGCACAAGTTCACCGGTCAGCTTAACTACCGATTCCCTGAGAGCTTTAAAGCCGGCACCTGGTTCAATCCTCTCCTCAGGGATTTGAGTATCTATTCGGTCTATCAGCTCCAGAGCGGGCAGTCCGGAAGCAGCGCTCCGGGAGTACCGGCCGCCTATCGCGGGCGCTGGTTCACCAACCTGGACCTGCGGGTCAACAAGAGCTTCCATATCGGCGGCTCA
>Ga0156185_1002_pt1 | contig 11963 bp, 8 predicted proteins | sample RifCSPlowO2_12_FD_107838 | JGI IMG/M metagenome (GOLD analysis project Ga0156185, IMG submission 107838) | Candidatus Glassbacteria bacterium RIFCSPLOWO2_12_FULL_58_11 | reverse complement strand
GGCCTATCTTTACCCTCTGCCCTATGTGCTTTATAAAAGGCACGAGATACGGCGCTACGGCTTCCACGGGACAAGCCATTATTTCGTGTACCGGCGGGCAGTCGAGCTATTGGGAGGCAGAGAAGAAAATCTGAAAGTGATTACCGCGCACCTGGGCAACGGCTGCAGTATCACGGCAGTGAAAGACGGGAAGAGCGTAGATACCTCGATGGGACTTACTCCCCTCGAGGGGCTGGTGATGGGCAGCCGTTGCGGAGACATCGATCCCTCGATCATCCTGCATGTCATGGGCCGCGAGGAGCTGAACCTTTCCGAGGCTAACACCCTGCTGAACAAACACAGCGGCCTGCAGGGCCTCTCCGGGATCTCCAGTGACCTGCGCGATTTGATCGAAGAGAGCGACAAGGGTAACGACCACGCCAAAATGGCCATCGAGGTTTACTGCTACCGGCTGAAAAAGTACATCGGCTCCTACGCCGCGGCCATGGGCGGGCTGGATGCGCTGGTATTCACCGCCGGAGTGGGCGAGAACAGTCCGCTGGTGCGGGCCCGGGCCTGTGAAGGCCTGGAATACATGGGCCTGGAGCTGGACGAAGAGGCCAATGCCGCCGCGGTGGGCAAGGAAATTCTGATCAGTAAGCCGGATAGCCGGGTAAAAGTCTTTGCGATCCCCACCAATGAGGAGCTGGTTATCGCCAGGGATACGGCGCGGATCGTGCTGGAGAGCCGGGCGGCGAAATAAACAGGTTGTGAAAATAACTGAAGTTGTTCCGGAAGTCGTATTATTTCGGGAACGGCATGCCGCTCCCCTGCAATTTAATAAACAATTTCGCGGCAAGCCGGGACGAGGTGTGTAAAGCGGGCGACCGGCCAGTCGCCCCTACAATCCCCCATGCCATTATCCCTGGGCAAGCACCAGGGAAATCATTTCGATTAAAAAAAGAAAGGGCCATCTCGTCTGGATGGCCCTTTTAATTTTAATCTGTAATTTTACGGTTCCCGGGCTGCGGCAACCGGCCGGCCATCCGGCCGGGACCTTTCTCTCCCCCGCCCTTTTCCTCTTCCTCCTCTGCCGGCGGGTAAGCGGCGAATATGCACAGGACATCGCCGGGAGTGAACCGGTAGCCGCCGCCTTTTTCGCGCACCATGTTCCGCAGCACTTTCATCACCTCCGGCGGGTAAAACTCAGGCGGCAGTCGGGTCAGGTAGCCCAGGACCCTCTCCGGTGCCCCGGCGAGCATCTGCGGGTTGCAGATCGCCAGCACCATCTTGCGCTGCATCACCTGGGCCACGTGCTCCAGGTCCCGGTAGATATTGAGCAGCCCCACCCGGCGCTTGAAATTCTGGATCAGCCTGGGGACCTTCTCGGGCTCGCCGCGCAGCCTTCTCAGCAGCGGGCAGGCGGTTTCGAGGTAAAATTTCAGCAGCCGGTCGAGAAAGCGGACCGGCGCGTTCAGCACAAAAGATTCGGACTTGCCGATAACCGCGGGCACCAGCTCCAGCAGGCCGTCCTCATCGATCTCGGACATGGACAGCTTTTCCAGCAGATGGTAGCCCTCAGCCCGGATATTGAGCTTGCGGGCCAGCTCGCCGGCCTTGCGCGAGAGCAGCTTCCGGTTGGAGCGCTCGCCGATCTGGCTGAAAAAGAAGCGCAGCTCGAAAAGTTCATCATAGCTGCGGGCTTCTTTCATCAGCTCGTCCGCCCGGGCCATCGCATTCTTTTTGAACATCAGTTTCATGTTCTGCGGGTCCTGGACACCGGTCAATTCCTTGATCAGCAACAGGGTCTGGTCCTTTTCCGGCGAGGGGGGCAGACGGGTAAGGGTGCCGGAGACCCGCTCGGCCAGCAGACAATAGTAGGAGACCACTTCCCCAGGCTCGAGGCGGGCCGCTGCCAGCTCGAAGGCGCGCTTGACGTAGAGCTCGACCAGCGGAGTGCCGGCCAGCTCTCGTTCGATATAGCGGTAGAGCCCATCCAGCCCGGCGATTGAGCTCAGTGCGACGGCCCGCTTTTCCAGCTCCTCCTGGATCAGCGCCAGCAGGTGGCGCAGGGCGACCAGCGGCAGGGGGATTTCCAGTCCCAGCGGAAGCGCGGCCAGGGCGCGCGCGGCCCAGAGGTCGGGGTCGCGGCGGACCTCGGTCATCGGATAGGCGGCGGCCTCGCGGATCAGGGACTTAACGCGCAGGGGATTGAGCAGCGGCATCTTGAGGCCGATAACCAGCTCGCGCAACGCGCTGAACAGTTTCAACCCCAGTTGCGGGTCTTTGCGCAGCGCGGCAACCGTCTCTCTCGGCAGGGTGCGGATAAAATAAAGATTGAGCTTGCGGTCCCGGCTGTTCAGGAACTTGAGCAGATCATCCTTGGTTGGCCGGTCCTCGGGCCGGCGCTCGCGGCAAAGATCAGCCAAGATCTGTTCCAGTACTCCCAGCAGCGCGGCCTTCCCATTCCCGGCTTCCATTTTCCCGGTCATGACCACGAACCTTGCTTTCGATAGGAGCCAAGCTGGATCGGCACCCGGTTTCCCGGGCGAGGAACCGGCCGCTGCCGCCGATGAACTTGTTCAGGATGAAATGCCTCGCGTCATCAACGAAGCATTACAGATGCAAATGATTATTGCAACGCCCTCATTCGGGCGGACACAGGGGTCCGCCCCTACAATATGTTTCTTTTCAAATACTTAGCCAGTGTAGGGGCGCACCCGCGTGTGCGCCCGTTAACCTTGCCGGCTCGATACCCAGTCGGGCGACCGCCCGGTCGCCCCTACACTTCCCATATCCGCCTACCCAAAGCAAGCTCCGGGGAATTCTTCCAGATTAAAGCAGCGTCAGGTAGCGGGCCATCTCATACTCGCTGATATGACAGTGGTAGCGCTCCCACTCGATCTTCTTGTTCTGGATCAGCTTCTCGAACAGGTCGTCTCCCAGGCAGCGGCGGACCAGCGCGCTCGATTCCATCCTTCTCACCGCGTCCAACAGGTTGTCGGGCAGGCGGTCGATGCCGCGGCGGGAGAGCTCCTCGGCGGACAGCAGGTCCAGGTCCTCCTCGACGGCTGGCGGCAGCTCATAGTGTTTTTCTATCCCCTCCAGTCCCGCGGCCAGCATGACCGATAAGGCGAGGTACGGATTGCAGGCCGGATCCGGCACGCGGAACTCGCACCTGACCGCTTGCTCCTTATGCGGGTTGAACGGCGGCACGCGCACCAGGCTGGCCCGGTTGCGCACCGCCCAGGTAATATGCACCGGAGAATCGTAGCCGGCGACAAATCTCTTGTAGGAATTGACCCACTGGTTGGTGATCGCCACGATCTCAGCAGCGTGCCTGAGCAACCCGGCGACAAAAGCCCGGGCCAGCGGGGAGAGATGGCCGCCGGCGTCAACGTCGTGAAACAGGTTCCGCTCGCCTTCGAACAGTGACTGGTGCACGTGCATCCCGCTGCCATCGTGCATGGCCAGCGGCTTGGGCATGAATGTGGCGTAGACCCCGTGGCGCAGGGCCACCTCCTTGACCACCAGACGGAAGGTCATGGTGTTGTCGGCCATGCTCAGGGCATCCTCGTAACGCAGGTCGATTTCCTGCTGGCTGGGAGCAATCTCGTGGTGGCTGGATTCCACCGGAATACCCATGCTTTCCAGAGTCAGGACAGTGTCCCGGCGCAGATCGCTGGCCACATCGAGCGGAGTGAGGTCGAAATAACCGCCCTGGTCCAGGACCTCGGGCTGGAGCGAGTTGCTTTTGAAATAGAAATATTCGAGCTCCTCGCCCACATAGTAGGTGTAGCCCATGTCCCTGGCGCGCTGAAGGTTGCGCTTGAGCACCTGCCGCGGGTCAGAGGCGTAGGGCGTGCCGTCCGGCCAGTAGATGTCGCAGAACATGCGGGCCACTGATTTGCCCTCGCCCGAGGGGCGCCAGGGAAGGATGCAGAAGGTGTCCGGGTCCGGCAGGGCCACCATGTCGCTCTCATCGATGCGCGAGAAGCCCTCGATCGAGGAGCCGTCGAAGCTCTTGCCAGCCTCCAGTGCCTCATCGAGCTCCTCTACCGTGATGGCGAAGCTTTTCAACAGCCCCAGCATGTCGGTGAACCAGAGGCGGATGAATTTGACCCCGTGCTCGCGGGCCATCTGCATGACATATTCCCGGCTGTTTTCGTTCATAGCGCCTCCCCCGCGACAGCCGTGCCGGGAGAAACGTCCGGAGCGGCCGGATCTGAGAAAAATTTTCTGACGAACTCCCGGGCTTCCCCGAAAATGCTGCTTGGCCTGCCGCGGCTGTCCAGCTCGAGTACAATCAGGCCACGGAATGTCTTGACCGACAGCGCGGCGTGAAAGCTCTCCCAATCCACGGAACCGCTGCCGGGTACCAGGTGAAGGTCCATGTGCATGCCCCAGATGTTGTCGTTCATGTGAATGGAAAAAATCCGATCAACGTAAAGCTCCAATTCGCGCACCGCATCTCCATTGTTGAAAACCACGTGCCCGGTGTCCAGGCAGAGACCCAGGTTGTCCCTGCCGCTGCGCCGGACAAAATCGTAAAGCTCTCCCGGGTCCCTGCCATAGCGGCGGTTGCGGTGCGCCGGCATGTTTTCGATGGCCAGCTCGATCTCCATCCCGCCGGCGGCATCCGCCAGCCGGACCAGGGAGTCCTCGGTGCGCCGGACCATCTCGCGAAAGGCCGCCTCGGACTCATCCACGCCGGCGGTCACCGGATGGACCACGAGCTGTCCCGCGCCCAGGGTGACCGCCTGGCTCATTGACCGCCTGACCAGAGCCTCCCAGTCCTCCATCCGCTGGTGCGGGTCCCTGGAGTGATCGAGGGTGAACGGCGCATGAATCGAGGTTACCCGCAGGCCAAGCCTGCGGCAGAGGCGCTGCACCTCGTGAATATCCTCAGCCTCGTTGCGCGGATCCAGGTGTTTGAGGTTGCCCCAGATCTCCACATTCCGGTACCCTCCCCCGGCAATCCGCTTCAGGGCCTCGGCCAGGGGAAATTTAATAAAATTGGTCGTCGAATAGACCAGCTTCCGCCCCCCCAGCACCTCATCCACCCGGTCTGCTCTTTCAATTTGTTCTTCAGGCTTCACCCGTTTCACTCCCCGCTTTTATTTCGTTCATTCTCTCCCGGTTGTCCGGTCCGCTCCGCCGAGCCGACCAGCCGGATCACTTCCGCCCGGTGATGCGCCAGGTCCTCGGCCAGGCGGCTCTCGCCGCCCGGCGGATACCCCATCCGCCTAGCGAGAAAGAGAAATCCATCGCTTTTGCGCTCCGGAATTTCCAGGTCCCGGGCGTGGCCGCGCAGAATCCTGAGCGCATTGATCAGCCGCCGCAGGAAATCATGGGCCTCCAGCAGGCCGACAAACTCCTCCTCCGAGATGTATCCACCCCGGCGCAGAGCCCTGAGCGCTTCGCGGGTCGCCGTGCCGCGCACCGCGGGGTCTTGCGCGCCGTGTTGAATCTGCAAGTACTGGACGTGGTACTCGATATCGACCAGACCGCCCTCGCTGAACTTGGCGTTCCAGGTCCCGGGCTTGACAAATTCCTCCTGCTGGCGGCGGCGCAGACGGTGGAGCTCGGGGAAATTCAGCGGCCGGCCGCTATATACGAAGCGGTCGCGCAGCTCGACCACGCTGCGGCCCAGCTCCGGATCGCCGGCCACCGGGCGCAGGCGCACCAGGCATTGGCGCTCGAAATCCCAGGCCTGCCCGGAAGCGCTGTAATACTCTTCCATCTGTTTCAGTGTGTTGCACAGAGGTCCCTGGTTGCCGAAAGGCCGGAAACGGAGGTCGATCTCGAAAATTCCCCGGCGCTTGGTCCGTATCGAATGGATAATATTCTGCACCAGCTTCTCGTAATAGACGCCCGTGCTGACTTTTTCCGCGCCGTTCGTCATTCCGTTTCCGGAGGATACGAATAGCAGCTCGATATCCGAGGCATAGCCCAGTTCCCGGCCCCCGGCCTTGCCCAGCGCGAACACCGCGAACCGGCAGGGCGAGCCATCCTCGCAGAGCGGGTCTCCGTAACGGGACCGCAGGTGGCTGTCTCCGATCCGGTAAGCCTGCTCGATCACCACCTCCACCAGATCGCTGAGCTCCCGGCTGAACTCGGAGAAATTATCGATCTTATCCAGGATGTGCCGCATGTCGGTCCGGAACATTTCGCGGTCCTTGAAGCGGTTGAGCTGCTCTACCCCCTCCTCGAAACTCTTCGCTTTAAGCAGCTCCAGCTCGCACTCCGACCACATCTCCGCCTTGTCTTTATAGTGCTCGAGGGCCTCGAGGTCCTCGAATACCGGCAGCAGGTTTTCGTACTGCAGGCGCAGGAAATCCTCCCAGAGGAAATTACTCGTGCCGAACAACCGGGCCAGCGCTTCCATTACCGGCTGGTCCGAGAGGTCCAGCATCTTCCAGCCGCGGCCGGCCGCTTTCTCCCGGTCGGCCCAGATTCCCAGGACCAGCTTTTCGAAGTTGTCCAGGGCCATTGTCGGATCGGGGCTGCGCACCAGCAGATGCGAAAATTGCTTCACCAGCACGACAATGAATTTGAGCTCGTCGATCCGGGCCTCGCCGCTGATTTTGGCGCCCTGGCTGTCGGTGATGAAAAACCGGTCCCGGACCTTGCCCTGCTTGGTCAGGATGCGGATCGAATGGATATCCACCCCGCGCATGGCCAGGGCGTTGGTGAAAAGGTAGAGGAAAGCCGGGGTGTCCTCGGCCTCGATGTCCATCACCGTATAGCGCTCTGAAAGCGCATTGTCCACCTTGACTTTGACCGGCAGGAGATACTCCCCGGAAGTCTGCCCGGTGTGAGAAAGAAACTCCACTACCCGCTGGCCGACCTTTTTCCGGGCCTCGGCGCTTTTTCCTTCCAGGAGCAGCAGCACCATCCCATTCAGCCGGTCCTCGACCTCTGTCCACTCAGGGGTCTTCGCGAGCGCCCGGATAGTGAATACATCGACGATTTTCTTGCGCTGCAGCAGAATGTTTTCATCCGGGCCCGCGGCTTTCAGGGGACCTTTCGGTACGTAGCGCCGGAGACGGAAATCATAACGGTAAACCGGCTTTCCCATTTCGGTGGGCGGCTCCAATCCGGCATAGGTCCAGACCTCGCCGCGCTCGATGCTCAGTCCCAGGCTAGCCAGGGTGCCGGCAATGATCGAAAACAGGCCCTGATGGTCGAAAGCCACCACTGTCAGCTCCCAGGTCTCCTGATCCAGCTTGCGGGCCAGCAGACGGCAGCCGCAGGCGGGCCCGAGGCGGGCCAGGGCACCCAGGTGGGCGGCCACGGTTTCCTCGGAATAACGCTTCTGGTACTCCTCCTCCAGGCGGGCCAGGTGGTCGGCTACCAGCTCCCGCTCGACTCCGCCGGCCAGCCGCGCCAGGCGCTCCAGCTTGTCGGCGTCCGGAGAGGCAGGCAGAGGCTGTTTTTCTCGATGGGTCTTTGTCATTGCGCCTGGTTGAAAGCCACTGAAGGATAAGGTCTGCACAGGAGGACCAGCTTGCCGCAAAAATAATAATAATCGGCCGTTCACCGGTTGCCAACTAAAAAAGACATCCGCTTCGCGGATAGTGGTAACTTCAAGCATTTTATCGGTTTAGCCGAATTGCGTTTCGGCGCGAAATTTAACCTGAAATCCTCTCTTCGAGGGGTGTCCGGGTAAGGGCGCGGTGCACCTTGCCCTTACGCCGGAATTTTAATCGTGCCCGCGCTCGGAAAAGTGCGTTTACGAAGAAGCTGAATGCAAATCACTATTTTCCGAAGGGGGATAGCCTGCTCTGCCCCCAGGCTGCCCTTCCCAAAAGCGCCCATCAGTGACAGAAAAGCCGCCGGCAAAGGCCTTGCGGCTCCTGCGGCGGCTTTCTGGGTTCGGTCTGCGATCTCAAAACTCAGATATCATAGTACATACAGAATTCGTACGGATGCGGCCTGAGGGCCATGGCCTTGACTTCCTTTTCCATCTTGTAGTTGATCCAGGTATCGATCACATCCTCGGTGAATACATTGCCCTTGAGCAGGTACTGATGGTCCTCGGCCAGGGCGTTGAGGGCCTGGTCGAGCGAGCCGGGAGTGGTCGGAACCTTGGCCAGTTCCTCGGGCGGCAGGTCGTAGATGTTCTTATCCAGCGGGTCGCCCGGATCCAGCTTGTTCTGAATCCCATCCAGGACCGCCATCAGTATGGCGGAGAAAGCCAGGTAAGGATTGCAGCTCGGATCGGGGCAGCGGAACTCCAGGCGCTTGGCTTTGGGGTTGGCGCTGTACATCGGGATCCGGATGGCCGCGCTGCGGTTACGCGAGCTGTAGGCCAGGTTTACCGGGGCTTCGAAACCCGGGACCAGCCGCTTGTAGCTGTTGGTGGTCGGGTTGGTAAAGGCAAGCAGGCTTGGCGCGTGCTTGAGCAGGCCGCCGATAGCATGCATCGCCATTTCGCTCAGTCCGGCATAGCCATCTCCGGCGAACAAGGGCTTGCCCTGCTTCCAGAGGGAGACATGGGTATGCATCCCCGAGCCGTTGTCCGAAAATACCGGCTTGGGCATGAAAGTGACGGTCTTATTGTGCTTGAGGGCCGTGTTCTTGATGATGTACTTGTACTTGAGCATACTGTCCGCGCACTCGACCAGCGGCGCAAAGCGCATGTCGATCTCGGCCTGCCCGGCGGTAGCCACCTCGTGATGCTGGCACTCGATGTAGATCCCGGACTTGATCATCAGCATCATCATTTCCGAACGGAGGTCTTGCAGCGAATCGGCTGGCGGTACCGGGAAGTACCCCTCTTTGTAGCGGATCTTGTAACCCAGGTTCGGGTTTTCAACGCGGCCGCTGTTCCAGATTCCCTCCGCTGAATCGAGGAAGTAGTAACCCGAGTGGGCATTCTGGTCGAAACGGATATCGTCGAAGATGAAGAACTCGGCCTCCGGCCCGAAATAGGCGGTGTCCGCCAGCCCGAGCGACTTCATGTACTTAACCGCTTTCTTGCCGATATTCCGGGGATCGCGGGAGTAGTCCTCGCCGGTGATCGGGTCGCAGATATTACAGATCAAAACCAGAGTCTTGATCTCGAGGAAAGGATCGATAAAAGCGGTAGTCGGATCGGGCTTGACCAGCATGTCGCTTTCATTGATTTCCTGCCAGCCGCGGATACTGGAGCCGTCGAACCCCAGCCCATCCTCGAAAGTGCTTTCCTCGAGCTCCGCGAGGGGGACGGAAAAATGCTGCCAGAGTCCGGGAAAATCCATGAACCGCAAATCGATGATCTTTACATCCTCGGCTTTACACAGTTCGAGCACTTCTTTCGGACCCACTGCTTCCTCCTGTTAAAATATTTTTTCAAGATCCTCCCGGGTGCGGGAGGTAAAACTGAAGCTAAAGAATATTTAAAAATAAAAGGGGATTGTTACGGGAATATTTCGGAAAGGTTAAATGAGGATTAAAAATCCTGCGGAATCCTTAAGCAGCGCCTGCCGGATTATCAGGGCGGCTTTAATCCGTAAACCGGTATCCCACACCGCGGACGGTCTGAATGTAAGCCCGGCCTCCGGTCTCGATCTTCGATCTGATCCGGCGGATATGGACATCCACCGTGCGCGGCCCCCCATAATAATCCTCCCCCCAGACCCGGCTCAGCAGCTCGCGGCGGGGATGCACCCTTCTGCGGTGCGTCACCAGATAGCACAGCAGCTCATATTCCTTGAAAGTAAGCTCGACCAGCGCGCCCTCCACCGTCACTTCATAAGTGGACAGGTTGATACTCAGACTCCCGGCCTGAACCACGTTCGAAGCGTCCACCTTTTCATTGCGCCAGGTGAGGATTTTCATCCGGGCCCCGAGCTCGGCACGCCGGAAAGGGAAGAGCAGGATCTCATCCGCGAGACGGCAGTAGTCGAATTCGGCCAGGGCTTTTTCCTCGGTAACGATCAGCCGCGGTATGCCGGAGAGCAACTCATCCCGGAGCAGGGTGCGGGCCAGGCCTTCGAGCTTTGCGGTTTTACGGCTGACCAGCACGAACAGGTCGGCCTGCTCAATATCCTTCAATTGGTTGCCGTTCGCCTCGCGCGGATCGAGCACCTCGTAATACAGATTGTTCAGCTCCCGGGTGACTTCCCGGGCCACCTCGCCGTCGCCCTCGGTGAACAGCAGCATGACTTTGCGCATAATTCCGACCTGCGGGTACTTTTTCCCCGTTTGTGTCCGGCAATCCCCCCATATTCCAGCGGCCGCCAAAGACCTGAAGTCCCGGAGCCGACTGGTAATTGGAGGGTTCCTGAAATCCGACACGGGATAAAAATTTGAATTTAACAGAAGCCGGGCTCAAATGGAATACTATTAATGTGCTCCGCAGCCCTTTGCGCTCCAATTACTCCCGGCTCTTTTTCAGCTCTTCGAGGGCGGTGCTGAACTCTGTCAGGGCCGTATCGTCAAAAAGACAGAAAACCACCTTTTCCAGCGTATGCTCGCCGCTTTCCAGGTAGGATATGGTAGTCGAGAGCATCCGTCTGGCGCAGCGCTCGATGGGGTAGCCGAATATACCGCTGCTGATCGCCGGCAGGGCGATCGAAGAGAGTTCGTGCTTGTCGGCCAGCGCCAGGGCTGAGTGGGTCGCCACCTCCAGCCTGGCATCCTCATTGCCCATACCCATAATCGGTCCGACGGCGTGGATAACGTGGCGCGCCTTGAGCTTCCCCCCGCCGGTCATCACCGCCGTGCCCACCGGCGTGCCGCCGATCCGGTCGCACTCCGCCTGGATCGATTCGCCTCCGGCGCGGCGGATCGCCCCGGCCACGCCGCCGCCCATCTGGAGCCGGCTGTTGGCCGCGTTGACCAATGCATCCACCTCGCAGAGCGTGATATCACCCTTGATCAAAGAGATTACAGTTTTGCCCGCCTGGTATTCCATTTCAGCCTCCGCCGTTTCCGGCACGCAACCTGCTGTATCCTGAACTGTACGGAACCAGATCGTTTTGCGGGGGGTAACACCGTTGTCTGGCTTAATTCGAAGCTTTTCGCCCCCCCGGAAGATGGCGCTGGCGAACCGGCCGCAACTTAATATACCCCCGGCCGCGCGGACTGTCAAAGCCCGGCGTAAGGTCTGGCTCCCGTTCTTGATTTTTCCAGCGCCGCGCTGTATCTTACGCAGTTGAAAGTAATTTTCATTTCTGGTGGAGTATCCCGATCCGTGGCAAGAAGCTTCCCGGCCCTTCTTCTATCCTGCCTTCTTCTCGGTCTGTCCTCAGCGGCACAGCTCAGGGCCTTCGAACCGGTCAATTCCCGCATGACCGACCGGCTTTACGGCGACCTGGTCAAGGGCCAGGCGGAGGATTTCCTCCCGGTCATCGTCTATCTGCATGACGACCTTGATATCCAGGCCCTGGACAGCGGCTTGAAACTGGCCGCCGCGGGCAAGAAAAAACGGCACAGCGAAGTGGTCGGCGCGATGCTCGCCTCCACGGCTCAGGCCCAGGGCCCGATCCTGGACCTGCTCAAACTGGCCGCGGCCGGCGGGGATGTCCGCTCCTACCAGTCCTTCTGGGTCAATGACTGCATCGCTTTTACCGGCCGTATCTCCTTTATCGCCGCTCTCTCGGCCCGGCCTGAAATCGAGTGGATGACCCACGATCAGGTCTATTCGCGCCGGGACCCGGTGGAGCGCGCCGCCAAGCTCCTGGCCGTGCTCGATCCTGACACGCTGCGGGCCTATTCCTGGCCGATCTACACTCTCGGGCTGGACCTGGTCTGGGATCTCGGGCTTACCGGCAAGGGGATTCTGGTCTGCGATATCGGCTCGGGTATCGACGGCCGTCATCCGCTGCTGGCCCCCAAGTGGCGCGGCAACAACGGCGGTACGTCGGCCGAAAGCTGGTTCGACCCGGTAAGCGGCAGCAGCATACCATACGATGACGAGCCCAACACTCCCTCGCACGATACCGGGGTGACGGGAATCATGGTAGCCGGCGAGCGCAGCCTCGGCGTAGCCTATG
>Ga0156185_1063_pt1 | contig 12201 bp, 10 predicted proteins | sample RifCSPlowO2_12_FD_107838 | JGI IMG/M metagenome (GOLD analysis project Ga0156185, IMG submission 107838) | Candidatus Glassbacteria bacterium RIFCSPLOWO2_12_FULL_58_11 | reverse complement strand
GGCCGGTTCCGCCTCCTGCGGGCCTCTTTCCGTCGGTAATCCGTGGCGGCGTTGAGCGCGATCCGGTACAGCCAGGTGTAGAATGAGCTCCGGGCTTTGAAACGGTCCAGAGAATGGAAAGCGCGGACAAATGTCTCCTGGACAATCTCGCTGACATCCTCCCGGGACTCGATCAGCGAACCGACAAGACGATATATTTTCTTCTGATAACGGTCGTAGAGCGCGCGAAAAGCGCCCTGAGAGCCTTTCAGGGCCAGCGCGACCAGTTGTGTGTCATCTTCCTGCCCTGCAAGGGTCTGCTCGGACACAATACACCCGTTGAATTTTTAGACGGCAATCCGGAACGCTTATTCAAAAAATCTGCGGCCGCCGCGGGTTATCAGCGCACTTTTTTTGCCGCTTTTTTCCCGTACTCGGTCTGCGGGTAGCGCTGCGCGAGCTGCTGGTAGAGCGAATCGGCCAGGGCGGAATCTTTTGCTTTACCCTCGGCCAGCTCGGCAGCCTGCAGCAGGCTGCGGGGCGCCAGGGGACTCTCCGGGGAGAGTTCGGATATTTTGCAGTAAGCCCCCAGCGCCGCCGGATAATTCTTGAGCCTTTTTTCCTGTATGTCGCCGATACTGGAGAGCGCCTCGAGGCTCCTGGTTTCCTGCGGATATTCCTCCACCAGGCGCTCATAGGAAGCCACCGCCTTCTCGGGGTTATTCAGCCGGTCGAGATAGAGCCTGGCGCTGCGGGCATAACATTCCATGCGGATTTCCGGAAACGGGAAGCGCTTGGCTGTATCCTCGAGCTGCACCACCGCCTGGCCGTAATGCTCCTCGGCCTCATCCACCTCGGAAAGCGACACCGAGGCGCGGGCGGCGGCCAGCTCCGCCGGATATTTGTCGAGCACCTCATTATAGACCCTGCGGGACATCTCGTAGTTCTTGAGCGGCTTAAGGTACACTCCGCCGGCCTCCAGCAGGGCCTCCGCCACCGCATAGCCGTAAGGCACGAGGATCTCCGCGGTGCCGTATGCCAGGAGCGCACCGCGCCAGTTCTGCTGAAGCTGGTACATGTTGCCGATCAACAGGCAAACCCGGTCCGGCTCCAGGTCATAATCCAGGCGGTAGAGATAGTGCCGGCCTTCATCGATGGTATAACGGGCCAGGTCTCCGATTTTGGCATCCGCGATCAGCTCCAGGAAATCCAGGTATCCGCGCATGCCCCCGGCTGAAGTCGTTCCCTCATCCACAATTTTTCTGGCATGGTTTTTCAACAAAGTCAGGTTGTCATCCGCGAAAATCGCGGTAATCCCTTTTTTGCGGCTCTCAGCCAGGCGCTTGACGTTCTTCAGGGTCTCCGGGATCAACGGGCTGGAGGGGTAAACGTAGACCAGTTTAAGGTAGCTGGCCAGCGCCGCCGCCTCCATTTTTTTCTTCTCGAAAAGGGTGGCCCGCAGGAATTCGAGGCTGTCGCTTTTTTCGGAGCGGGGATAGAGGCCGCGGAACACGCCAAATTCCTCTAGGAGCGCATCGGCGTAATTCTCGCTCGAGGCCGTGTAACGGCTCCGCAGCAGTTCCCAGTAGGCGCTTTCCGCCGGCAGCGCGCCCTGCGCGGCCACCGGGAGCAATAACGGCAGCAAGCCGGAGCTTAAAGCAAAGAGAAATAATCTTCTGTATTTCTGAAAAACGGCAGACTGCATCAGACCCTCCTCTTATCTGGTTTCCTCATTCCGGATTGAACCCTTGTTATAGGTTTCCGCGGCCCGCGAAAGCGGGGACGGCGGACCCAGCGGAAAGCTGAAAGTAAAAACCGAACCGCTGTCAACCGTGCTCTTGACATCGATCTGTCCGCCCAGCAGCCGGGAGAGCTTGCGGGCGATAGTCAGCCCGAGGCCGGTTCCCCCGTAACGCCGGCTCAGGGAGCCGTCCCCCTGGCGGAACGGTTCGAAGATGTAAGGCAGTTCCCTGCCGGGTATGCCCGGCCCGGTGTCGCTGACCGCAATCCACCAGCGGGAATTGTCCCGGTCCAGACCGGAGCGCAATTTGACCGTGCCGCTCTCGGTGAATTTGACCGCATTGTCCAGCACGGCCTGCAGGAGCTGTCCGATGATTTTCCGGTCCGTGTTCACCTCTTTGAGCTCCCCCTGGACCTCCACTTCAAGATGGATGTCTTTGTCCTTAAGCTGCGGCTCGAAAACCGGAGTCAGTTCGGCAAAGAGCTCCGTGATTTTAACATTCCGGTACTCCGGCACCACTTTTTCGAATTCCAGCTTGGCGTAGTCGAGAATCTTGGTGATCCGGTCGAGCAAGGTTTTGCTGTTGTTGTCGATAATTTCAATACTTCTCAATTGTTTTTCATTGAGCGGCCCCTGGCGTTTCTCTCTCAGCAGGCGGCAGAAGCCGAGGATCGAGTTGAGGGGAGTTTTCAGCTCGTGAGAGAAGGAGGCGAGGAACTCGTTTTTCAGCCTGGCCGCCTCTTCGAGACGGACTTTGCTGAAATGGAGCTGACGGTTGAATTCCTCGAGGCTGCGGGTGCGCTCGGCAACCATGTTTTCGAGCATCAGCGTATTCTGCTCGGCCCTGCGGCGCGCCTGGATGATCGAGGGAATCCAGAGGAAGAAGCCGTAGGCCAGGCAGAAGAAGCCCAGCAGACGGCAGAATATTTCCTTGAAAAGGTTCTGCGCGGAAGGGCTGATGCCTTGGAACAGGTGGCGCGTCAGCGGATGCTGGATCGCCAGGTCGATCAGGCCATCCAGCAGGATCAGGCTGAACCCGGAAATCAGGAAATACCAGCCGCGGCCCTGGATTTCCGTGTGGCGGGCGCTGTTGGCCAGCAGAAAGGCGAGCACCGTGACCATAATCACGACCCGAATAAACACCAGGGTCAGCGGCGATTCCATGATCGAGAGGAAAATGTCGGCGAAAATCAGCGCATTAAGGATCAGCACCAGCAGAAAGACAAAACTCAGCAGGCTCAACCCCAGAACGTGTTCCCTGTCGTTACGGCTCAACTTCACGGACCGCCCCTTTCACTGCCGCGCCGGGGATAGTTTCTGCCCGGGACCAGCTCTCCCGGCTCTTTGTCTGTTCTATAATAATAATCGCCGGCCGGGTTTTTATCCACCCCCGGCTGTCCCGGCAGCGGATTGACGGACATTCAGCGACCGGGGGCTTTCCGGCGCGGGCGGTTGATTTTTCCCGCGCTCCAGACTATACTGGAATAGCAGAGTGTTGAAGAAGTCTCAAATTTTGTATATTTGGCTGTCAAGGATGCGCCGAAGGCCAATGACCTGCCATTGACAGCCAGAATAGCAATAGATTTCACTTTTGAGGCCGTTGAAAAAATTTTCAACGCTTCCTAAGGCTGCAAATTTTAATTGCAGGTCCAGCCCATTAAATCCGGGAACTAAAGTTAATATGTCCAAATTTAAGGTCTCCGGCGATATCAGCCGGACAGTGATCCTGGGCATGCTGGCCCAGCGGCAGATGCACGGTTACGAGATCAAAAAGCGGTTCGGCGAGGCCCTGGGCGAGAGCGCGGAGATCAATTTCGGCTCGATCTACTACGGCCTGAAAAGTCTCACCGATTCCGGGCTCGTGGACCACCTGCGCGATGAGCCGGGCCAGGGCAGCCCCGAGCGCTCGATTTACAGGATTACCGCCAGGGGGCGCAGCCGCCTGGCCGAGCTGATCGAAGCCAGCCTGGGACAGGCTGCGGCTCCGCTGCATCCCCTGGAGGTGGGTCTGCGCTTCATGGACCAGCTCCCCCCGGCCAAGGTGCGCGAGATTATCGCCAAACGCTACGCCGGACTGAAAAGAGATTACGACAGCGCTCTGGCCGCCGAGGTCCCGAAAGATGAGCCCGCCTGGGCCGCCGCTGTCCGCGAGTACCGTCTCTACCGCCTGGGCGCCGAGGTCCTGTGGCTGAAAAATTTACTTTCCACCCTTAAGGCTGAATAGTCTCCGCCGTCTCTCAAGCGCCCCGGATGAATTTCAGGATCCGCTGGTAATACTCCTCGCCCAACAACTGGTCCAAATCCAGGTGTCCCCCGCCCTCCACCGGCCAGAAAGTGACCCTCGAGGGATCGCTCTGAGCGGCCAGCCGCTCGCCCAGCCGGAAAGGCACCACCTCATCCCGCGTCCCGTGGATTATCAGTACCGGAACCGCGACCCGCTTCAGGGACCGGGCAATTTCCCAGCGGTTTTTCATCACCAGGTGGACCGGCAGAAACCCGAAAAGTTTTGCCGCCATCTCCTTGCCCTGGCCGAAGACGCCCTCGAGCACCAGACAGCGGGACTCTCTCTCGCCGGCGAGCCAGCTTGCCGGGGCTCCGCCCAGGGAACGCCCGATAACCACCAGATTGCGGGGCGGGATTCCCTTCCGGAGAGTTAGAAACTCCCAGACCGCCAGCGCATCCTCCCGGAAAGCGATCTCGCCTGGCTTTCCGCTCGAGAGGCCGTAGCCGCGGTAGTCGAAGAGCACAGCTCCCAGGCCCGACCTGATAAAAGGGGCCAGCCACTCGAGACGGTGGGAGATGTTGCCCGCATTGCCGTGGCAGAGCAGCAAAACCGGCGCTTCCGTCTCCCGGGGCCTGAAATACCAGCCGTGGACCGTAGCGCCGGCCGCCGGACAGAGGCGGATTTCCTCGTAGTCCAGCCCGAAATCCTCGGGCAGGGATTCGAATTCGTGCCAGGGATAAAAGGTGAGCCGGTTCTCCAGCAGGCGTAACAGCAGTGCCAGCGCCGCCAGGACAAAGGCCGCGGAGAGAAAGCCCAGGGAAAGACTCTTGAGGAGTACCATCCGCTTGAAATCCTTGACAAAATGAGTGATTTGTAATTAATCAAAGGTGATCGCCGCGCAAAGCATCCGACTGATTTGCGGTACGGAAAATCTCAGCGTTGCGGCGCAGCCTTGAATAAGCCGCGTTCCTTGATCTTTATCCGACCGGCAGCCGGAGTTTTTTGCTTTATTATCCTGAATCCGGCATTTCGAAGATAATCTTCTACCAGAGTTTCGGGCAAGGGAAAGCGGCGGAAGATCATAATCCCGAACCGTAGTTTGATACATTTACCGCACCAGCAAAGGCGGAGGCAGAAATGGGCGAGAAACGCGGCGGCAAGATTCCCAATCGTCAGAAGAAAGATCACGCTTTCACCTCGCGGCCCGGCGGGAAACGTCCGGATTTAAGGCCGGGAGCCAGGAAAAAGTAAGTCTGTCAGGCTGTCCGGCAGGCGATCTCTGCATGCCGGGCGACCATCGAACAGAATCATCCATTACTTGAGCGGTTCTTGTTCTCCAAGGAGCGGATCATGCGATTTTTTAAACCGGCGGCAGGCCTTCTTTGGATCTCTGTCTGGCTGATTTTCTCCATATCCGGCTGCGGCAAAAAAGAGGGAGGGGCAATGGAAATGTCGGCAGAAAAAAAGCCTGTCGCCTACCAGGTGACCAACGACCTGGACCGGGAAGGCCAGCACGTGGTAGCGCTCGAAAGGACAGGCGAGGGGGCCCGGCCGCTTAAGGCTGAAATCGTGGTGACAGCGGGCGCCAACCTGATCAGCCTCAATTTTGACGGCCGCGAGCTGCTCCGCGGACCCGACAGCCTGGCCGGGTTTACCGGCGCCGCACCCGGCTCGCCGGTACTCTATCCCACCCCGAACCGGGTCGCCGGCGGCAAGTTCTCCTATGATGGCCGCACTTTCGATTTCGGCTTGAACGACGGCGACCGCTTCCTTCACGGCCTGGTCCGCGCTGTGCCCTGGGATTGCGAGGAGCCGATGGCCGACAGCGATAGCGCCTGGGTCCTGACCTGGATCGATTTCAAGCCCGGCACCACGCTTTACGAGAAATTCGGTTTCGACCACCGGCTGAGCCTGCTCTATGTCCTCGACAGCCGGGGGCTGCGCATCCACTACCGGGTGGAGAACCGCGACAGCCGCAACCTGCCCTATGGGATCGCCTTCCACCCCTATTTCAATTTCCTCGGCTCGCGGCAGTCGGCGGTCCTCTGCGTGCCGGCGCAGTGGCACATGGAGGCGGTCAACCTGATGCCCACCGGGAAGCTGGAACCGCTCGACGGGGCGCCGTTCGACATCCGCCAGCCCACGCCGGTGCCCGACCTGGTGCTGGATGATGTCTATTTCGGGATGACGCCCGATAAGCCGGCCTATATCGAGTACCGCGAGGCCGGAATCCGGCTGGATATGGCCTCTTCGGCGGAGTTCACGCACATGGTGGTTTACATTCAGCCGCAAAATAACTTTTTCTGCGTGGAAAACCAGACCTGTTCCACCGATGCGCACAACCTGTATGCCAGAGGTCTTGTCGAGCAGTCGCACCTGCTGTTCGCTCCGGCCGGCGGAGTGAGCGAAGGCTGGGTGCATTATATTCTCGGGCCGCTGAAATAAACCGGACTATCGGAGTGGATTTACGGCGGGGCGGTCTGCGGACCGCCCTTTATTTTGCCCCGCGGCGCTCTGTTTAAGGCGCGCTTTATCCTTATTCTTGACACTCCGGGCCGGGTTATTTATATAATTCCTTCCTTCGAAAAAAATTATTCCAAAAGCCTCATTTCCCCCGGGGAGCATTCTAATGAAGAAATACGAAAGCAAAGATATCCGGAATGTCGCTGTGGTGGGGCATGCCAGTTGTGGGAAAACCACCCTGACCGGCGCCCTCTGTTTTGCCGCCGGCTCTTCAAAACGGCTCGGCAGCGTAGCCGAGGGCAACAGCCTCACCGACTACAGTCAGGATGAAATTGAAAGAAAGATTTCGATCAACCTCGGGATCGCTTTCGCCGAATGGGAGCGGGCCAAGATCAACCTGGTGGATGCGCCGGGTTACCTGGATTTCAGTGGTGATGCTTACGCGGCTCTGCGGGGGACGGACAGCGCGCTGCTGGTGGTGCATGCCTCGAGCGGCGTGGAAATCGGGACGGAGCTGATGTGGCGTACCGCCGCGGAGCACAAGATGCCGGTGGCGGTTTTTATCAATATGATGGATAAAGAGCACGCCGACTTCCAGAAAGTGCTCGAGCAGTTGCGCAAGAGCTTCGAGGGCCATTTCGTACCCTTGACCCTGCCGGTTGGCGAGGGTGAGCATTTCCGCGGCGTGGTGGACCTGACCACCAATAAAGCCTGCCTCGGCGTGAAAGATACGCTCAAGGGCGAGTACACGCAGGAGGATGTCCCGGCGGATATGAAAGCGGAGGTCGATCAGGCGCATAAGGAATTTATCGAGTTTGTCGCCGAGCTGGATGAGTCCCTGATGGAGAGATATTTCGCCGATGAGAAGCTGAGCGCCGAGGAGATCGCCGCGGCTCTCCAGCGGGGAGTCAGGAACCGTGAGATATTTCCGGTTTTCTGCGGCTCGGCCGCGAACACCTATGGTATGCAGCAGCTTCTGAACGGCCTGGTCAACGTGCTGCCGGACCCGACCATGTTTCCGCCGCTAAAGGCCAATCCGGTCGGCAAGGAGGCCGGGGTGGAGGTCCAGCGCAGTTCGGGCGGCCCGTTGGTGGCTCTGGTTTACAAAACCATTACCGAGCCGCATGTCGGCGACCTGAGTTTCTTCCGGCTGTTTTCCGGAGTGCTCAAGAACGGCGATGAGGTGCTCAACGCCAATGGCGGTCATATCGAGCGACTCGGCCATCTCAGTATCATGCAGGGAAGAGACCGTTTCGAGATCGAGGAGCTGATGGCCGGCGATATCGGCGTGGTGGCCAAGCTGAAACACACCCATACCGGCAACACGCTGTCGACTAAGGCAGTTCCGGTGGTTCTGCCCGAGATCGACTTCCCAAAACCGGTGATAAATGTAGCGATCGAGCCCAAAACCCGCGGAGATGAGGATAAAATCTCCACAGGGCTGAAAAAGCTTCAAGAGGAGGACCAGACCTTCCACAGCTACTTCGACGGCACCCTGCACCAGATGATAGTTTGGGGCATGGGAGAGCTGCACCTCGAGGTGATCCTGCACAAGCTCAAGCGAAAGTTCAATGTGGACGCCGAGTACGCTAAGCCCAGAATCGCCTACAAGGAGACGATCCGCTCCTCCAGCGAGGGGCAGGGCAAGTACAAGAAACAGAGCGGCGGAAGGGGACAGTACGGCGACTGCTGGATCCGCCTTATGCCCCTGGAGCGCGGCGGCGGGATTGAATTTGTGGACAAGATTGTCGGCGGAGCGATCCCGGGCCGGTTCATACCCGGCGTGGAGAAGGGGGTCCGGGAGGCGGCCGGTAAGGGCGTGCTAGCCGGGTATCCGGTCGAGGACTTCCGGGCGGAATGCTTTGACGGCAGCTATCACACCGTCGATTCCTCGGATGTCGCCTTTCAGGTCGCCGGCAGCATGGCCTTCCAGAAAGTGGTCATGCAGTCGACCCCGATCCTGCTCGAACCGATCCTCAATGTCGAGGTTATCGTGCCGGAAGAATATATGGGTGATGTAATCGGCGACCTGAACAGCCGGCGCGGCAGGATCCAGGGCATGACCACCCAGGGCCATTTCCAGAAGGTGACCGCGCAGGTCCCGCAGGCCGAGCTCTATAAGTATTCCACCAGCCTGCGCTCGATTACCCAGGGCCGGGGGGTTTTCAAGAGCGATTTCTCGCATTATGAGGAAGTGCCCAGGGATCAGGTTGAAAAGATTATTCAGGAATTCAAGAAAGAGAAAGAGAAAGCCTAGGAAATAACGCTTCAACCACTTGGTATTTAAAAAATTACCCCCCGCAAAAGGAAAGTGAACACTTTTGCGGGGGGTTTTCTTTTTGCGCTCCGCTCCCTGCGGAGTAAAAAACGGGCTTTGGGATCTGCAACTCCCAAAGCCCTGCTGCACATTGACTTCCGCGAAGAAGTCATTACCGGGGGGTCGGTAACGATGAAGCTGTTTGTGCAGAGCCCTTTCGGGTCATTTTAGTTATCGGCAGGGAAAAAAAATACTTTAAAAAACCTGAATTTGCAGCACCTTAAATAATAATCTCTTAACTTCGCTGGCGCAGGCTCCGGCCGGGTAGGTCGCGAAAGTTCCGGGGCCGTTCCGGCAACCTTGAACCCGAAATTTTGCTTGTCCAGTCTAAAATCGCCGTGACATAATCACGCATGCAGGTAATAACCATGAGTTGCAGGGGCAACGTATGCGTCTCCGCAGCGGTAATTCCACTAATTTCATGCAGCTAAACCGGGTCATCCGCAATATCTGCCTACCGTTTTGAATTTCCTGGAATATGTGGATTTTTTAACTGCCCCTGCAGTGACTGGAAAAAATCAGGCACACAGGAAATACTTCGACACGCTTCTGAAGGCGGACAATCTTTATTGTTATTGAATGAATTGGCTATTCATTCCCGTTCGGGCTTGAAAAATAGTCCGGCTTATGGTAAGCTCTTGCAGAACAATTAAAACGCGGGTAAAGCCAAAAAAATGAAAAAAATCGCGGTCATTTCCACCAAGGGCGGAGTAGGCAAGACCACCACCTCCTTTAACGTGGGCCACGGCCTGTCGCTCAACGGGAAACGGGTGATCATGCTTGACTGCGACCCCCAGAACAACCTCGCCGAGATTTACGACATCGAGAGCGATGAGGGAGTCAATGCGCTGCTGCTGGGCAAGCGGGCCGCGATGTCGGAGGTGCGGCGCAACCTGTTTGTCATCCCCTCGGGGGGCCGCAGGCTGCTGGAGTGCGAATGGGAGCTGGTCAAGCGCAAGGATCGGGAGAAGCAGCTCAGCCGGGCCCTGGAGGACCTCTCGAACTGCGATTACGTGATCCTCGACTGCAGCAGCTCGCTCAACCTGATCAATATCAATGCGCTCCTTTTCGCCGATCTGGCGATTATCCCGGTGGCGATGGATTATTTTTCGATCAGCGGGCTCAAACAGACTTTCGAGCTGATCCGGGAGGTCTGCCAGCAGACCAACCACCAGCTTCACCTGATGGGTATCCTGGCGACCCAGTTCGATTTGCGCACGCGGATCAGCCGCGAGATTTATTCGGTACTCTGCAAGCTGTTTCCCAGGGAAATGTTCAAGACCGTCATTCACCAGAATACCAAACTGAAGGAATCCCCGGCGTTCGGCAAATCGATTTACGAGTACGATATCACCAGCAGCGGGGCCCGGGATTACATAAAATTGACCGCGGAGATTCTGACCTATGAAAAATAGTGCCTGTCCGCCGCGTGCTCTTACCGTAGCGGGCAGCGACAGCGGCGGCGGAGCGGGAATTCAGGCGGACCTGAAAACTTTCCAGTCATTCGGCTGTTTCGGCATGAGCGCGATCACCGCCCTGACCGCCCAGAATTCGGTCGGCGTGCAGGGCGTGTACAAGGTGAGCGGCGAGTTTGCCGCCCGGCAGATGGAGTCGGTATTCGGCGATATCGGCGTGGATGCCCTTAAATGCGGGATGCTGGCCGATGCGGAGATTATCGCCGCCGTGGCCGGGGTGCTGGACCGTTACCCCGGAGTGCCCCTGGTGCTCGATACCGTACTGGTGGCCAAAAGCGGCGACCCGCTGCTGGAGCCGGAGGCGGTCGGGGTAATGGTCGAGAGGCTGTTCCCACGCTCGCTGCTGATCACGCCCAATGCGGTGGAAGCCTCTAGGCTCGTCGGCTTTCCGGTAGAGGACCGCCGGAGCATGGAGAAAGCCGCGGAGGCCCTGCAAGGCATGGGAGCCAATGGCGTGCTGGTTAAGGGCGGTCACCTTAAAGGGGAGTGCCTGATCGACCTGCTGCGGCTGCCCGGCGGAGAGCTCAAAATCTTCGAGAGCGAGCGGATCGACACGCCCCATACCCACGGTACCGGCTGCACCTTGAGCGCCGCGGTTACCGCCGGTCTGGCTCTGGGCCTGCCGTTGGTGCGCGCGGTCGAGACGGCCCGGGAGTATGTGCTGAACGGCATCCGTAAGGCGCACCCGACCGGCAAGGGTTATGGGACCCTGCTGCATGAGCCGGTGGAGAAAAGAGACGGGTAAGAGCGCGGTATCCTGAAAAAAATACGCGCAGCGTAGGGGCGACGCATGCGTCGCCCCTACGGTAATATTAGTTTTCTAAGAGTATTTTGTAATATTTCCTGTCTGGTCGATTATTCTTCAGCACTGCCGGGGCGGTCCGTGAACCGCCCGAATTTGTGGTTCGGGAACGGCATGCCGTTCCCCTACGCCGTCACAATTTTGAATCGAAAGAATTGTAGGGGCAGGCCCCTGAGCCTGCCCTGCCTTATCCAGGCGACGCATGCGTCGCCCCTACATGAATATATGAAAAAAGGGGCCGCCCGCTTGCGGGACAGCCCCTTTTTTATTGATCTGCGAAATCCTGCCCATTTTCAGGCCAGGTGCGCCCTCCAGCCGCCGTCATCCACGTAACCCTCGCGCAGGTAATCCAGGGTCAGCGGCGTGGCGTTGGGGGCCAGCCTGTCGTTCCAGTACTTCATCTCTTCCTTGGTCATCGGCTTGAAGCTCGAGGCCAGCTTGGCCGCGGATTCCACCTGCTCCAGCGTGCTCATGCCCAGGATCACCCCGTGCACCGGCAGGCTGTAGGCATAGCGGATCAGCTCCAGTCCGGGCGCCTTGTCCGGCTCATCTTTTTGCTGGATCAATCTCCGCTGGCCGGTCACCTTGAAAGCCCAGATGCCGATTCCCTGCTCGAGCCCCAGCGGTATTGCCGCATCCTCGAAGCTGCCTTCGGCCGGTCCAGCAAATTCATCCAGAAAGTGCATCCGGGTGGCATTGGTGGCCATGGAGACCGAGTCGAACTGGAAGCGCTTCATTGCCTCGACACAGGGGATGGGCCGGTGGTTGGTCACCCCGATATGCTTTACCACCCCCTCCTCTTTCAGCTTGACCAGGGTCTCCAGGGCGCCGGAGGTAAACATCAGCTCCGCATCGGTCGGCTTGGTCAGGCCGTGCATGTTGGCGTTGTCGAGGTAATCGGTGCGGAAACGCTTAAGCGAGGTTTCGAAATTTTTCCTGATCTCATCCGGCGATTTGCTGGGGGAGTACTTGGTGCTGAGGTAAACATCCTTGCGGTAGGGCGCGAGCGCCTCGCCGAGGCGCATCTCGCTCTTGCCGTTATCGTAATCCGAGCCGGAGTCGAAGTAGTTGACGCCTTTGCGGCGGGCCAGGTCGATCAGGGCCAGCGCATCCTCATCCTTCTTGACCATCGACAGGGCGCTGCCCCCACCCAGGGCGAGGATCGAGACATTCATCCCGGTCCTGCCCAGCATCTTTTTC
>Ga0156185_1040_pt2 | contig 12328 bp, 12 predicted proteins | sample RifCSPlowO2_12_FD_107838 | JGI IMG/M metagenome (GOLD analysis project Ga0156185, IMG submission 107838) | Candidatus Glassbacteria bacterium RIFCSPLOWO2_12_FULL_58_11 | reverse complement strand
GGACTGGCGGCTTTTCCTCGAGGAGGCCCCGGTGGAGGCGGTACTGGTCTGCCTGCCGATCGAGCTTAATTTCCCGGTGGGCCAGGCCGCGGCCGCTGCCGGTAAACATGTGCTCTGCGAGAAACCGGTGGGGCAGAGCCGCGAGGAGGCCCGCGATGCGCCAGGACTCTCCGCCCGGTATGGGGTGACCTACATGGTGGCCGAGGACATCCATTTTGTCCCCAAATTCAGCACAACTGCCGCGCTGGTAGCCGAGGGCGCTATCGGCAAGCCGCGGTTCATGCACTGGAACCTCTTCCGCTACATGGAGCTCAGCGACAAATACGCTAAAACCACCTGGCGCAGCAGGCATGTCTATCCCGGCGGCTATGTCCTGGACGGCGGCGTGCATTTCGTCCACGTTCTCCAGATGCTGGCCGGCCGGGTCGCCTCGGTCAGGGCGGAAGCCCTGTCCATCGAGCCGAAGCTGGGAAAGATCGACACGGCCATGGCCCTGCTCAGGCACGAGAACGGCGTGCTCTCCAGTCTCAACATGAGCTGGCGGGCCAGAGACAGTTCCTCTCAGGGCCTGCGGATTTTCGGCGAGAAAGGTGCGCTTCTGCTGGATGAGTCCGGGATCGTGCAGGTGGATGATAAGGGAAAATCCAGGAAGATCGGCTACAAGGAGGAGGACGGCTACTACCTTCAGCTGCTCGAATTCCACCGCGCTGTCACCAGTGGTTCTCCACCGTCTATCAGCACGGAGAGCGCGGCCCATGATGTCGAGGTGATCCTGGCACTGCTGGAGTCGGCGGAAAAAGGCCGGACTATCAAATTATAGTTGCAGCTCAGCGACACCCCGGAAGTCATTTCTCCGGGCGGTAAGCGGCGGGGGCGCCGGCCTGAGCTGCGGCACGCGCTTTCCTCTGCCGGTCCAGGATATAGGTGGCGATCACAAAAGCCAGAGCGGCAATCAGCAGAGGCCAGCGGTAGGCAAAAATGAAAAACGGCATGCCGACAACCCCCAGCAGGGCGGCGATTCCGCCTATAATGAGCACGATAAAGGGTATAAACCTGAGGAAAAAGAATTTCAGGATCAGCAGAACCAGCAGGCTAATGATTATCAGCGGTGCGCACATTGTATCTCTCCATTGGCTGAGGTTCTTTTCTTGATTCCAGTTTCAGTCCGCTGAGATAACTCTTCTGGAATTTATAAGTCAGTGATTCCGTAATACTTCTATTCCGACTTTTCACCTTTCTTCGGCTCGGAGGCTTCGCTTTCACTCCGGCCGAGGTCCAGCACACCCTCCTCGGGTTTAGGGCTGGCCTTGGATTCATCCGGGCTGCCCGCGCTATTTGCACCAGCCTTTCCCGTCTCTTCAGTGTACATTCCAGGCGGAGCATAGGCGCTGTCCGGACGCGCGGCCTGGCCCGGGTAGCGGTCGACCGGCGGGGGCTGTGGCCCGTAGGATTGCGGCGCATAGGGCGGATGGTACGCCGCGCCCGGAGCCTGGACCGGGCCGGGCTGGCCCGCCGCGGCCTGCTCCGTCGGGGCGGGCATCAGGATCCAGAGCAGGATGTAAAGTATCGGCCCGAAAGCATAAAATAAAGTCGAGACCACGAAAAAAACCCGGAGCGGGAGCACCATCACCGGCGAGTCGAACTGCTGGGCCAGGCCGGTGCAGACTCCGGCTATTTTTTTGCCCTGGTTCACGCGGTGCCAGAACCCCTGCGGGCCGGCCGCGGTATATTCAATCCCCTTTTTGGCCAGGACGCTTCCGCAGTACCGGCACTTGATCGCCTCGGCTTTGATCATCTCGGCGCAATAGGGGCATTTTTTCATATCCCCGTTATCCATATCTTCCTCCTTAAGCTGAGTTCAGCACTTAATCATAAATTTCATTTTTCGCCTTGAGCCGGCCCGCGGCATAATCCGGATTTGGCTCAAACCCGGAGAATAACCGGCCGGGATTGCTGCTCTTCAGTACTGTCGAGCGGTTTCCGCGTACGGCGACCAGGCCTGTTTATCGGCCGGGAAAGGCCGCCATACCACTATTTTTTATGCCCGCACGGGTACATGCGCGCTTTTCTGTACCTGCATGGTTTTGAAAAAGACCACCACCACCATCCCCATCAGCATTGCCGCGGCGGCCACCGATATCCCGAGCATGGACTGGTTGAGATACACATCCAGGTTGCGGGGCAGAAAGAGTTTCAACAAGGTGCCGACAGTGGCCACATAGAACATGTTCAATGTCACCAGGATCGCCAGGGCCGAAAGTGTCAGCAGCATTCCGCTCTGACCTTTGACCGGCTGAGCCACCAGCAGCATCTCCCCGCGCATGCGCCGCTTGGTCAGGGCCAGCAGCGCCGGGCTGGGCCCGCTTACCTCGTAATGCCCCAGCAGGGCTCGCAACTGCTCATCACTGATTCGATCCATCATTCCACCTCCGCGCCAGGGACCGCCAGTTCGGTTCCCTCGATTTTGCCGCGCAGCATCTGTGTCGCCCGGTGAAGGCGGCTTTTTACAGTTCCCTGCGGCAGCCCGGTAATTTCAGCAATCTCGATATCGGTTTTATCATGATAGTAGCGCAACACAATCACCTCTCGCATTTTAACCGGCAGGCTGGCTACCAGTTTTTTTATTTTCTGAGCCAGGATCACTTTATCGGCATCGACATCCGGATCTTCCGACAATTCCGCGGCTTCATCCAGCGCGACAAAGCTTCTTCGCGACATCTGGCGCATCATGTTCCGGCTAAGGTTGAGCGCGATCTGAAACAGCCAGGTCGAGAAGCGCGATTCGCCGCGAAAAGAACCGATATTGCGGATCACTCGGACCCAGGTCTCCTGAAAGATATCCTCCGCCGCCTGGTAGTCCTCCACCATGCGCAAGATGAACGCGAACAACGGCTTGCCATAACGGTCGACAACCTGATTAATCGCCTCGGGATCGCCGTTTTTCAGTTGCAGGACAAGATGGCTGTCATCCCCGAAGCCGTTTTCCAGGAGCGGATCGTTCATTTAACAGCCATAGTTGGTTTTCGCCTGATCCATCATGCGGTTTTCTTGTCCCAGCATGTCTGACCCTTCTGTCCGCCGGTTGGTTCAATTATTTCAATCTGCGCGCGGAGACCGGTTTGAAATATAGGTCTTAACGGTATCGATTATATTATAGTCGTGGAAGTTAGACAAGAAAGATCGACCTCTCGGCCTTGACCGGAGTTTTATACTATATTTGAGCAGTGATTAGCTCCCTCGACACTGAAAAACGCGTACGTTAAAAAATATTCGGTTTGGATTTCACTTTGAAATTCATTATCTTGAAGCGGAATTTAAATTTCCTCGAGGATATCCAATTTATTGTGAGCTAAGTCAAACATCTGTAACGAGTTCTAGAGCTTTCCGCATTATGCACCAGGTCTCACAATCCAAAAGGAGACAGGCAATGAAAGTATTCTCGCCGGTTCTGGTCCTGATTTTTGTCTTTTCCTTTTGCCTTACTTCCCGCCTAAGCGCCGGGGAGCTGTTCGACCTGCCGGATGGAGTCCATACCCGCTGGTTCAGCTTCGAAAACCTCACCGGCGAGAAAGGCCAGGGCGGCCAGACCAACCAGGGCCGCAAGGGCGCGCCCGCCCGCCCGATCAAGGCCGGAGAGAAAGTCACCCTGGCTGAGATCAATGGCCCGGGGGTAATCCGGCGCATCTGGCTGACCCTGCGGGGCAAGCCCGAGGTGCTGCGCGGGATGGTTTTGCGGATTTACTGGGATGGGCAGGATTACCCCTCGGTCGAGGCTCCGCTGCAGGATTTCTTCGGTGTGCCTTTCGCCAGGCAGGTGGCCTTTCAAGCCTGCTTTTTCTCCAACCCGGAGGGCCGCTCTTTCAACTGTTTTATCCCCATGCCGTTCGGCCTGAAAGCCAGAGTGGAGGTCGAAAACCAGTCTCCGGTGGATGCGGGCAGCCTGTTTTTCGACATCGACTGTACGACCGGCGACAACCTGCCCGAGGACCTGGCCTATTTCCACGCGCGCTGGAGAAGGGAAAACCCGACCGTGCCGAAAAAAGATTTTCAGGTGCTCCCGAAAGTCAGCGGCAGGGGCCGTTACCTGGGCTGTAATGTGGGTGTGCGCACGGTGGACGGATTCGGCGAGCCGGTCTGGTTCGGCGAGGGCGAGCTGAAAGTTTATCTGGATGGGGACAGGGAGTTCCCCACCCTGGTCGGCACCGGTACCGAGGACCTGGTCGGCAGCGCCTGGGGACTGGGAGCTTTCAACCACCTCTACCAGGGCTGCCTGTTGACCGCTCAACAGAGCGGGGTCTGGGGTTTCTACCGCTATCACCCGGCTGACCCGATCTATTTCCATCAGGACCTCCGGGTCGATCTGCAGCAGATGTCCGGCGCCATGGCGAATGAGATTCTGCAGAACATCAAGCCGGAAGACTACCCCGAGCTGGTGGACAGTCATAAGAAATTCGATCCGGCGGTGATCAAAGAAGGCTGGCACAATTTCGAGGCCCCGCAGGATGTCTGCGCCACCGCCTACTGGTACCAGACTCTGCCCTCTCCCAAGTGGGGGCCGATCCAGCCTTACGAGGAGCGGATCAGGGACCTGAACCTGAAGCAATAGGGGCGGCCGGCCAGCAGGCCGGCTGGTTGCGCGGGAATGGAGGCGGAAAGTATGCGTGAGAAAAATACCTGGCTGAGTAATACTTCGATTGCCGCGATAATTTTCCTGCTTACCGCGGTCTGGGCCCTGATCGCTCTGCGCTATCCCGGGCCTGCGTCTGAGGAGATCGCGCTATTCCAGGCGGCAAGGCAGGAAGTGTCTGGCGCTGTCAGCGGAACATCCGCCTCAGTGTCCCCGCTGCTGGTTCAAATTTACAAGCTGCTGCATTATCCGGGTTCCCTGTGGGCCGGGCAATTCGAGTCCTGGCGAACCGGAGCGGCGCTGTTTTTCGCGCTGACCGCCGCGCTGCTCTTCCTCTGGATCGCTGATAAAATCGGCCACTACTGCGCCCTGGCCGCCTCCGCGCTTTTCGTTTTGACTCCGCGCGCCTTTGCCGCCGGCATCCAGGCTACGCAGTTCCCGGCGCTCGCCCTGCTGACTTACCTGGCCGCGATCCAGCTCGAGCGCTTTAAAAGCCGGGCTCCGAATGCGGCCATCTTCGGGATTACCTTGGGCCTCGGCATGGCTGTTTCCTCCTATTTTCTCATGGCCTGGCTCTGCCTGGCGGTCTGGACGGCTCTCTCCGGCCGCATTAAGGAAAAAGCGGTTCTGCTGGCCGCGGGGGCGGCCGGCATGCTGGTGCTGCCGGTCCTGCTCAACCCGTCATGGTGGGCCGCGCCGCTTACCGCATATGGCGGCTGGCTGCGCGGAAATGTTTTAAACTGCGGCGATTACCGGGTGCCGGTGCAATATTTCGGAGAGCTTTTCCAGCGTTCTGTGCCCTGGCATTATGTAATCGTGATGCTGGTGGTCGGCATGCCGGTAGCCCTGGTGGTCCTGGCGATCGGCGGTAAATTCGTCTCATTGCGGCCGGAATTTTTCAGGGGACCCGCCGGGTTCGCGCTCTGTACCTCGACCGGCTATATCCTTGTCGCGATGACCGGCCGCTTCCCGGCCGCGGAGGGCCTGACCTTTTTCCTGCCCCTTTTCGCCGCGGATGCAATTATGGCCGGCTATGCGCTGAATTGGTTCCTCCGGCGGAGCGAAAATAGGGGCTGGAGAATTTTCGGCCTGGCCCGGGCCGGCCTGCTCCTCCTGCTGCTGGCACCTCCCGCGGTGCTCCAGGCGCGGCTCTTCCCCTGCCTGAGCTCGCACTACAATGCGATAATCGGCTTCCTCGGCGGGGCGCAGCGCGCTGGCCTGGAGGTCTGTTTCGACTGCAGCCCGGCCACCGGGGAATTCATGCGCTCCGTGGAGAAAACCTTCGGCGGTCAGGATGCGCTTTTATCGGAGGGCGTACCGCTGGAATTTTTCAAAGGCACGGGAATAGTAAGCGGCAAGCTGAGACCCGGGGCGCAGGTGAGGCTGGTGCTTTTGAACCGGCCCGGTACCTGGAGCCAACGGGAGCGGAAAATTTTCAGCAGCCGGGAGCCGCTGCTGAAAGTGGAACGGGAAGGAGTACTATTGCTGGGAGTGTTCGACAGCCGCTGAAAATCGCGTTCTCAGGGAACCCAGACCGGCACGTAGCAGAAGAGGGCGGCGGTTTTCAGGAAGGTATTTTCCGCTACGCCGGGCAGGCCGGAATAGCCAAAAGCCGCGCCGCTCAGAATAAGCGAGACCGGCAATGAATCGTGGCGTTTCCCGTCGTAGAGCCTCTCGAAATCCTTTTTCCCCAGGAACAGGGCGCCGGCCACCTCCCCTAGTTCTCCGGCGACTCTTTCGACTGTCTGATCCAGGCTCTCGGCGCTGAATTTTACTTCCCGGGTCAACCCCGGCCAGTGCTCGAAACTGGTTACCAGGTCTACCAGTCCGAAACCGGCCCTGGCGACAAAACTGAAATAAAGCTTCTCCTCTTCGAATACCGCGAATATCAGGCTGGCTACTTGAGGGAACCGGCCGGTGAGGAAAGCCCGCATCTGCTCGAAAGCTACCGGTCCGCGGGTCATATCGGGCAGCGGGTAGATCGCCTTTCGCTCATCGAAAGAGGCCGCGAGCTGCCGGTTCATCCGCTCCTGGAAACGGTATTTCCCCTCCCCCGCCTCAGGCGATGGGTTAACCGCCGCATAGAGCCTGTCATAACCCTCCAAGTCGGTAACTACCACCCGCCGCGCCCTCCCGGAGAAGTTTTCGTAAATCTCCCGGGCCGTATCCCGGGCATCCAGTATTCGATTAAAGGGAACGCTGATAACCTCGCCGTCCAGCAACATTTTGCGCGGGAAACCCTCCTCGTGCCAGAGTACAGCCTGCGGATGGCCGCAAGACAACTGGGCAAAGCTTTCCGAAAAATTAGCGTATCCGGCAGGGTCCAGATCGATTACCGACAGGGTTCGGGCAATCATCTCTCGACCTCCCAGATTTCAATATGGTAAGGCGGAAGCTCCACTCTGATCTTACCCTCGCGCTCGAAGCTCTCGTCGCTGGTCAGGCCGCGGAACCGCATACTCCCCTGGAAAAAGATATCGCTTCTCTGGGGCGCGCTTTCACCATTGGCCGCAAAGAGAAGCCTTCGGCCGTCCGGAGCGGAGTGGAGCGCCAGCTCGATCCGGGTGTTCGAGCGGGTGAATGTCAGCTCGATTTCCAAAGCTTTGAGCAGTTCGCTTACCTGAAACGGGCTTTCCAGGTGAATCAAGCCCCCTTTCGGGTGGGCCGCCTGGGCACCGGAGAGAAAATCATCCACGGTGACCGAGCGCCGGAAAAACTCAATCACCAGCGGCTCCTCTTTCATCCGCTGGTTAAGAGAGGGTTTGCCGGGGCCAAAGATCAATGTGCCTCCGCCGGCCATGTACTCTTTCAATGAGGTCAACTGCTCGGCATAGATGAAATCCGGCGCCGGGAAAAATGCCACCCGGTAACTCTCCAGCGGCCCGCTTCCCGGATGAAGGCTGCCGTAGTCCCAATCAAAGCCTGCCGCGCGCAGCAGACTCTCGGTCTGGGAAACCCACAGCAGACATTCTTCCGGAGGAGCGGAAAAACCTAAATCCAGGACCTCGCTGAATACTTCCGGTCCGATGTCCAGCTCGCCGCCGGTTTTTGCCTGAGTCTCGACCTGGATCAGCCGGCTCAGGCTCGCGTTGAGCAGAAACACGGCTGCGGCTTCCTTGCGGAAATTCTCGAACCGGATTTCGCGCAGGAGGCGATAAAGGCGCTGGTAAATTTCGAAAATCTCCTCCCGGACCTCGCCATTTCCCCTGACCGGTCCGCCCAGCCAGCCATCCCGGTCCACTGCCATGTGGCAATTCCAGCCTTTCATGCCGTGCATCAGCGCGGCCAGGATGCCGAATCCCTGATTTTCCGACTCCAGCTTGATATTCCTGACTGTCGGCGCGAATCCGGATTCAAGCCGGCCGTCAAAAGGATAAGCGCACATTCCGGACAGAGCGCGGCCAAGCACTTTTTTTCTTTGATAGTCCTCTCCCGCGGCAGGGTAGTCCCGGCTCCAGGAGACAAAGGTATCCGCCGTCTTGGTCACGGACCCGGCAGGCAGGAGCAGCTCCTCCGAAAGTGTGTCGATCAGCGGGATACCCGCGATTCCGCGCTCGGCAAGCATGCCGGAGAGCCGCTCGAGGCTCCAGGTAACACTCCATTCGCGGAATTCGATCCAATCCAGATAGGCCGGCAGATCATCCAGCGATTCGGCCATGAAACGCCGCGGCGGCTCGACCGAATCGAAGCTGCCGTAGTTGGTCGAGTAAAGGCGGTTCAAATTGGCGATTGCGCCGTATTTTCCGGCCAGGCGCTTGCTGAACAAAGCTAGAGCCGCGGGATGGTAATCCAGGGTATAAGGATAATGCAGGCGTTGAAAGAATCCGGGGCCGTTATCGAGCAGCAAGCCGATCACCGGCCCGCCGCCAGCGGCCAGTCTGGCGGCCAGGATCGGCAGCATCGCATCGAAATAGAGCGCCGTCTCCTCATATAATTTATCGCTGAAATGGCTCGGAACCGGGAACTGGCCGTCCAGCGTGTGCCAGACCTCGACAGAATCCACGCTGGTCCGGGCGGCGATATCGGGGTCGAAAAGCACGCGCGATGGGATACCGCAGCAGGTCAGGCCGCAGTCGGCGGCCGGCCCCGGGCGCACCAGCGCCCGGAATCCCCTGCTGAACGCCAGATCGAGGAAAGCGCCGAGGTTGTTGCGCTTGTCCCGGCTGCCGAAATCGAAGCGGCCGCGCTTGATCTCGTGCGCCTCCCAGGGCACGACAGTGCAGACTGTGTTAAGACCGAGACGGGAAAGATGGTCGAAAATCCCGGGCCACAGGCTTATATCATGTCTCCAATAGTGGAAACTGCCGCTGTACACCGGAAACAACTTACCCTCCAGCCGCACTCCCCCCCGGTCGAGAACAAGCCGCTCTCCGCTGCCGCGCCGTGAACAGCCCGGCGCGGATAGGCCGGCCAGACCCAGAGCGGCGGCCCCGGCGCTCAACGCGATGAAAAATTCTTTTCTGGATACAGCCGGTCCGGTCATTCTTCGGTCTCGAGATGTAATTGCAGGATTAGGCCGGCGGGAACCTTCCGGGCTAAAGCAGCACCTCAGCCACGCTGTAGAACAAGGGGATAGTAAAAAGCGCGAGCAGATAACCCAGGAACAAGGTCCCGCAGATCAGTTTCTCATCACCGCCGAAATGGATCGCCTGGAGCGCCAGAGCGGTGGCCGAGGGCGAGGCAGCCTCGAGAATCCAGAAGGCGTTCTCGAGGGGACCGCTGCTGAAAGCCGTATATTTCAGCACCAGGAACACCAGCAACGGGGCGACCACGAGCTTGAGCGTCAGCACCCGGAAGGTATCGAACGCTCCGGGCATCCGGCTGAATTTAAGCATTCCCATTGTGAGGCCCAGGACCACTGTTGCCATTGGGACACAGGATTTGCCGACCAGGGCCACCGAGCCGAGTGCAGCGGCGGGTACAAACTTGCCCAGACCGGTAAAAACAAGAAAAATCGCGATCAGCGAGGTATAAAATGGAGCGGTGAAAGCCTGGCTCAGCTTGATTTTGGTATCCGGGGCATGCGTGACCAGGATTTTCGCCACACTCCAAAGCAGCGGATTGTAGCCGAGCAGCATCAGGAACAGGAAAACTGAAAACCGGCCGAACTGGTCCGGGAACAAGACCTCCCCGATCGGCAGGATCAGATAACCAGCATTCTGGAAAGTCGCCAGCGCGCTGAGCGTGTTGCCCTGCTCATGATCCCGCCAGAACACCAGCCGGGAAAGGCCCAGCATGGTAAAGGTCAATGCCGCGCCGAGCAGCGGGAACTTCCACCAGTGGGGGTAGGAAGAGACCTCGAAATTCGTCAGGATGCTGTCGAATATCAGGCAGGGCAGCGCCAGATTGACCACCAGCGCGGTGAGCGCCCGGGTATGGGTTTCGTTGAAGACGTTTATACGCAACAGCCAGGCGCTGACCGCGATAATCAGGGCGATCTTGAGCAGCGCCGTAAACGAGGCGGTGAACGAGGTGATAAGCAGTGAGTTCAAGACCGATCCCTGATAGAGATTGTTTGAGGGAACAACCGGAAAAAACAATAAGAAATAATTTTAATCTTCCCTCAAAAAAAATTCGTTGTATAATAGGTTTTTCCCGGTCTTTATTCAAGGGGACAGGCAAGGAAAAATAGCTCTGGGACTCGGCTCTGAGTATTTAGCCGGGGGCCGGCTAATATTCACGGCTTCCATTCGGGAGTTTAAGGCCTGACTGGCTTCTGAATTGGTATCATAATTACGGAGTCAAAAAATGTCTGCTGAGAAAACCTACGATCTGGCGGTCCTTGGCGGAGGGCCAGGCGGATACGTGGCGGCGATCCGGGCGGCGCAGGAGGGCCTGGCCACCGTGCTGGTCGAGGCGGACCGTCTGGGCGGGGTCTGCCTCAACTGGGGCTGCATACCCAGCAAAGCCCTGCTGCGCAGCGCCGAGGTTTACGAGCTTTGCCGTCGCGCGGAGGATTTCGGCGTTTCCACCGGCGAGGTGGGCTATGACTGGGAGGCGATAGTCCGCCGCAGCCGCCAGGTTTCCGACCGGGTGATGCGCGGCGTGAACTACCTGATGAAGAAAAACGGGATAACGGTAATCCAGGGCCGGGGAAGCCTGGCCGGAGAGGGCCGGATCAAGGTTGAGGGCCGGGAAGAACACTTGCTTAGAGCGAAAAATATCATACTGGCCACCGGGGCCCGCGCCAAAGCCCTGCCGGGAATCACCCCGGACGGCGAAAAAATAGTCACCAGCCGCGAGGCGTTGGTCCTGCAACATAATCCCCGGTCAATCGTTATAGTCGGAGGGGGAGCGATAGGCCTGGAATTCGCCTACCTTTTCCACACGTTCGGCTCCGAGGTTACCGTGGTCGAGCTGCTGGAGAGAATCCTGCCTAACGAGGATGCGGAGGTTTCGGAGGAGCTGCGCCGGCTGTACCAGAAAAAGGGGATGCACATCCTGACCGGTTCAAAAGTTGCCGGCATCAGAGACCTGGAGGCAGAGGGATTGGAGGTCAGGGTCGCCACGGCAGAGAATGAAGAGCTAATTTCCTGCGACAAAATCCTGGTCGCTGTCGGCGTGACCGGCAATGTAGAAGGGCTGGGGCTTGAGGAAGCGGGAGTCGAATGTAAAAAAGGTTTCATCGCGGTTGACCGCACTTACAGGACTGCTGCTCCGGGAGTCCGGGCAATCGGCGACTGTATCGGAGCTCCCCTGCTGGCCCACGCGGCCTCCCGGGAGGGCCTCGAGGCCGTGGCCGGAATCCTGGGGCGGGAATGCCGCTTTGTGGAGCCGGAGCTGATCCCGAGCTGTACGTATTGCCAGCCGCAGGTAGCCAGCGTGGGTCTCAGCGAATCCGCCGCGGCCGCGCTGGGCTTCGACCTCGCGGTCGGCAAATTCCCCTTCCGGCCGCTGGGCAAGGCCCTGGCCGCCGGAGAAACCGAGGGTTTCGTAAAAGTAATCGCCGAAAAAAATAGCGGCCGGCTGCTTGGCGTGCATATCCTGGGAGCGGAGGCCACCGAGCTGATCCCGGAGGCGTCGCTGGCGAGGTGGCTCGATTCCACCGCCCTGCAGCTTCACGAGGCGGTACATCCCCACCCGACGCTGTCCGAGGCGCTCATGGAGGCGGCCGCGGCCGCTACGGGGAAGGCGATTCATCTTTGAGCGGAAATCCGCGCGGTATAACCTATTGGACAGTTCTACGGTAAGCCGGAGGAAGCTGAGTTTTTTCTGGACAAACCATTGAGGGTTTAGTAGAATAGAGCGGCTTAGCGCCGATTATCCCTCAGCCCCTTTAGATAAGACCTCATACCGCATGCATAATTTTTTAGCCATACTCCTTACCCTCGTTATAACCGCGATCACTGTAGGCGGCGCCTTGCTGCTCAGCGCCCTGATCGGGCCGAAATCCAAGATGACCCGGGAAAAAGAACGGCCGTTCGAATGCGGTAATGTCCCGTTCGAGGAGCCGGGCAAACAGTTCCCGATCCACTTTTATGTCGTGGCCATCCTGTTCATTGTTTTCGACATCGAGGTGATTTTCCTCTATCCCTGGATCTCCTCGTTCGGCACGGTTGGCCGCTATGGATTTGCGGGGGCGATGTTCTTTATCCTCATCCTGACATTCGGACTGATATATGAGTGGCTCAGAGGGGGACTGGAATGGCACTGAGAACTCTGCTCGGCGGTGATAATTTCCTGACCAGCCGCCTGGACAAG
>Ga0156185_1010_pt2 | contig 12349 bp, 8 predicted proteins | sample RifCSPlowO2_12_FD_107838 | JGI IMG/M metagenome (GOLD analysis project Ga0156185, IMG submission 107838) | Candidatus Glassbacteria bacterium RIFCSPLOWO2_12_FULL_58_11 | reverse complement strand
CCCGGGCCAGCGCACATCCCAGACGTTGTGGAAAGTAAGCTGCTTTTTCCCGCCGCCCTGCGGATCGAGCTGGTAAATATTGAACACACCGGTCTCATCCGAGTTGTAGTAGATCTTGTCGCCGAGCCATAGCGGGTCGGTGTCCGTGCCTTTCCAATCGGTGAGGCGGGTGGATTTTTTCGCCTTGAAATCCCAGAGCCAGATATCCTGGGCCAGGCCGCCATAGTAGCGCTTCCAGGTGCGGAAGTTCCGGAAAGTGCGGTTGTAAGCCAGACGGCTTCCATCAGGAGAGTAGGATGACAGGCCACCCTCGGGCAGCTCGAGCGCGGTCGGCGCGCCTTTGCCGTCGAGCAGCACGGTGTAGAGCTTCTCAAACCAGCTATTAAAGGCCTGCCGCCAGGAGCGGAACAGCACCTGTTTGCCGTCCGGGGTCCAGTCCAGCACGTAGTTGTCGTAACCGTGGCGCAGCTCGCCATAACTGGCCTGCCGCCAGGTGAGACGGCGCGGCTCTCCGCCCTCGGCGGGGATAACATAGACCCCGCGGTTGCCGTCGTACTCGCCCGTGAAAGCGATCCAGCGGCCATCCGGAGAGAAATGCGGACTCAGCTCCAGTCCCGGGCCGGCGGTGATCCGTCGCGCCTGTCCGCCCGCGAGCGGCACGCTCCAGAGGTCACCGGCAAAGACAAAGACCACCAGATTATCGTGAATGTCCGGGTAGCGCATCAGCCGGGTCTCCCCGGCGGGCGCGGGCTCGGGCGGCTCGGGAGTCTGCTGGGCTGCGGATTGTCCGATAAGGAGTATGAGGCTGGCGGCGGTGCACAAGAAATGACGGTACATCCTGGAGCTCTCCCTTCAAGGATGGTTCTGCGGCTTATTCTCCACGGAAAAAACCAAAAGGGGCGTTGATATAAACATTTCAACGTCCCTGACTGAAATTCTATTGCTTATGCGGCTGCAGGGGCCGGCTTTTCGGCCGGCCCCTGCAATAATACCCTGGAACCGCTGAAAGTTGCACAGCGCCTGCTGTGCCGGAATATTAACTCGGACTCCCGGCCGGGTCAACCACGGTCTATGGCTTGGAGACCGACAGAAATAATAATATTACGCAGCCGCGGCTTTTGGCTCTTTGGCGATCAATCCGGTCACCAGGCCGGCGGCCAGCCCCTGGACCAAGGTGCCGATAAACCAGGTGAAGGCCATAAAGTAGGGGATCGGCGACACGGCAAAAAATCCATAGCCCATGGAGACCCCGGCGCCGAACCCGAACCAGCAGCCGTATTCCAGCGCCTTGCAGAGGCTTTTATTCCCGATCAGGCGGACATAGATCGCCACAAAAGCTATCGCCGAGAGGATGGTCACTACCTGCATCAGGCCCATTTTCATCTCTGCCGGGTCTCTCCAGAGCTGGGCGGTATTCATGTAAGCCGTACCAAGGATCAACTGGTGGATCACGTAATCCAGCGCGGTCCAGACTACGTAAACAGCGACAACGGACAACAGGCCTTTCTTGAACATCTGCTCCTCCCGGGACAAAGAATTAACTCTGGCCTTGCAGGATGCACTAAAGGGGCGCTGAAAGAAACTTTCAAGGCCCCTCTAATTTTAATCACATTCTGCGGGCCGGACAAATTTAAAATTCCCATTCCAGTCCGAAAACCGGCAATAGACTCCACTGATTTTCCCGGTCCACCTTGTTCTCGACCTCGTTCCAGTAATAGCTGGCGATATTCTTGCGGTTATAGACATTCCACAGATCCCAGTAAAGGACGAGGTTTGAATCGCGGAAATTGAAGCGGCGGTCAACCCTGAAGTTCAACGAATGGTAGGCCGGGTGGCGCTTTCCGTTGATCCGGCTCAGGTCGTAGATACCGGTGTCCAGCGCGCGCGTGGCGGTCAGGTCGAAAGGCGTGTAAGGCCGGCCTCCGGCAAATACCCAGCGCAGGCTAGACTCCCATTTCTGGCTGAATATCCGGCCACCTTCGAGGCTGAACAGGTAGCGGTTGCCGTAAATCCGGTCGCGCCAGATGCCATCGTAACCCTGGTAGCGCGACTGATATACCGAGCCGCTGACCAGGCCGTAGAAATCCACCGCCAGTTTCTTTTGCAGCACCACCTCGATCCCGCGCGTGAAGGCCCGGCCGCTGTCCACCAGCCGCTCGTGGCTGGCTCCCTCATCGGCCGGGAAAAGGCCCGGCTTGGTCGGGTCCAGCGGGAAATGACGGTACTCCTTGTCATAGGCCTCCACGGTCAAACGGGTGTTTTCGCTAACCAGGCGGCTGATCCCGAGGATGAAATGCAAGGCCTCCAGGTCCCGCAGCTCCTTGAAATCGCGGTCCTGGGAAAGGATCGCCAAGGGCAAGTTCTGGTAATAGGTCCCGGCCGAGCCGTTTAGCGCTGTTTTTTCGGAAAGTTTGACCGTGAAAGAGATGCGCGGGGAAAAATGGCTGTTCCCGTTGTAAGTGAAATGGTCCGCCCGGCCGCCCAGGTTAAGCTCCAGGCGCGGAACCGGGTTCCAGTTATAAATGAAAAAGGCGCCCAGCCTGTCGGTATTGACCGGCCGGTTGACAATCAGCGCCGGGACCAGGTTCCCGTACTGGTCGCGATAATCTTTGAAATAGGAATCGTAGTTGTTGTCGATGTGCTTTTCCTCGAAGCCGAATTTGAACCCGTCGCCGCCTGCCAGGCGGTAATAAGTGACATTGCGCAGGGTCAGCGAGACCTCGCTGCTGCGGTCATCGACACCCAGGCTATCATCATCCGTGGCGCTGAAGCGGTTCTTATAACGGGTGTACATCCGCGAAAGGGAGGTCTCGGAGTGCCAGTTGCTTTCGCCGCGCCAACTCCAGTTGACCCCGACCATGTTCTCCACGTTGTCTGCCCGGCCATAAAAGTTTTTCCCATCATCCAGCGAGGTCTTCTTGTCGAAATTTATGTGGTCGATCCCGGCCACGCCGAGGAATTCCAGGCGTTGACGGCTGGAGAGATCGATCACAGCTTTGCCCTGGTAGTCGCTGTACTGCGGGGCCACGCCGGTGCCGATCGCATCCACCAGCAGGTCCAGATAGCTCTTGCGGGCCGAAAACAGCCACGAGCCTTTGCCGCCGGCCAGCGGCCCCTCGCCGACAAGGCCCAGGCCGGCCATATTCATGTCGAGCTGACTGTCGAACTCGCGGCGGTTGCCCTCGCGGAAGCGGATATCCATCACCGAGGACAGCCGGTCGCCATAGGCCACCGAGAACCCGCCGGCGCTGAAATTTACATCCTGCAGGAAATCCACGTTGAGCAAGCCCGATCGGCCCGGAGGAGCTGCCCTGCTGCGGGTAGTGGTTGATATTCGGGATTTCCATATTGTCGATGTAAAAGCCGTTTTCCGCGGGATTGCCGCCCCGCACCACCAGCCCATTGACCTGATCGTTGACCTTGGCGATACTGGGCAGCACGGAGAAGATCCGGCTCACATCGCCCGCGGAGCCCGGAGCCCGGCGGATCTCCTCGTTGGAGAAACCGACCGTACTGACCGGCTCCTCTGCGGTCTCGCGGAATTCGCTGCCCTCGACGGTCAGGCTTTCCAGTTCGATGGTTTTCATTCTCAGCCCGGCCAGGATGACACTCGTGCGCCCGGACCGTACCACCACATCCGGTATCAGAGCGGATTCGTAGCCGGTGTAGCTGATCTTGAGGAGCTGGTTGCCGAGCTGAACGCCCTGAAGGGTGAATTTCCCGAGGCTGTCCGTGACCGCGCCCAGGCTGGTGCCGACAACCAGCACGTTCGCTCCAGAGAGAGGCGCTGTGGTCTCGGCATCTCGCACCGCGCCGGAGATCGCGCTCGCTTTTTGTTCCCGGCTCTCCGGCGCCGCCGCATCCTGGCACCGGGCGGGAACCGCCCCGTACATGACTGTCAAAAGGGAGATTGACAAAATTTTCAAACAGGCTTTGTTCATTTTCGAGACCCCTGTCAATGATTTTGGACCTGCAGATTTACGCCGGCCGCCGGCTTCATGGATCACCACTCTACCGGCCTCCATTCGCCGGCACAACCTTTGTTTCCTTTACTCTTGGCGGACTCCTCGAGAGCCGCGGCTATGACCACGGACCCGACCTCCTTTAAAATTTTATGGATATAGGCATCGCTCGATTCGCGGGCCAATCCCAGGCAGATTGTCGAAGCCAGCCCGTAAGTGAAGGTACTCATCTTTTCCAGCAGCCTGCCGCGGCGGGCCAGATCCATATCCTTAAAACGGATATCGTGCTCCATGTCCCGCACCAGGACCGCAAGCAGCTCCTCATTTACGCCGCGGAACTCGCTCGATTCCATGAACAGCATGCGGTACAGCTCAGTCTGCTCCTTGGCAAAAGTCACCACACCGATACCCATATTAAGGAAAGGGTGCTCGGTATAAGGCCGCCGGGTGTACTCCAGAAGCACCTCCCGGGCCAGACCGGCCACCTCCAGCCGGAGATTGTCTATTGTCCCGAAATGCTCGTAAATCGGCGTAGTGGAGCAGCGCAGCCGTCCCGCCACCTGCCTGGCAGTCAGCGCCCGCCTGCCCTTTTCCCGGGCCAGCCGGAAAGCTCCCTGCAGGACTGCATCCCGGCTGAATACTCGGCTTGGAGGCATATTTTCGAATCCAGGGTTGAAGGTCGTGGAAAATGAATAATAACGGACGTTATATAACTATAGTAATATAACGACTGTTATCTGTCAAGTATAAATACTGTGAGATTTTTGTTTAAGACATTTGCCGGGTTCGGAGAGAAAACAACAATTTCAGGGAAGATGGTTTTGCCCAGGCAAAGAAGTAAGACGCCGGCTGGAAAGGTGGAAAATTGAGGCAACCATGAAAGTGTTTCAGAATTATAAAAGAATAATATTCAAAAGATTATGCAAATCCCTGGATAAGGTTGATAAATGTCCAATGTGTGATAAAAGCGTAGGGGCGACGCATGCGTCGCCCTACGGCGCCTCTGGTAATTTTTCTGGGTGTTCAGGAAAAGTGTACTCCGACGCAGATATGATGTTTTTGTGAATTACTCCGATTAAAGCCAGTGAAAATATTTGGTCTTTTCAGCCTCCCAGCTCTTTTTTTGCGGCTTTCACGATCCGCTGCAGCTCGCGCTCCAGCTCGGCAGACAGCGGCTCAGCCTGATGACCGGCCAGGATTTCTTCTTTGCGCCGCCGGCAGCGCTCATCCATGCCTAATGCGCCGCGGTCCAGCCAGCTCTGGTAGTATTCGCGGTCCAGCAGATTGGGGAACCAGAGCTCGCTCCGGAAATGCTCGACCGTGTGCTCTTTATCGATAAATGAGCCGCCCGGCCCGGACTCGGCGATAACCTCCAGCCCCAGGGTCTCGTCGCTGATCTCGAGAGAGCGGCAGAGGCTCTCGACATAGGAAATTATTTCATCCTGTAGGACCAGCATGTCGAGCGAGGAGGCCTGGTCCACGCCGCTTATTCCCATATGCCCGAAAATGTCCGCCCCGGCCGCGGCGCCGAGCGCCAGGGTGATCCCGGCCTCCAGCCCGGCCTGGGCGTCCGGCCGCTTGGAGTCGGTCAGTCCGACATTGATATAGACCGGCAGGCCGTAATGCTTTCCCAACTGGGTCATCGCCACGCCGAAAATCGCCTGCTCAGGGCCGGAGAAAATCATCTGAGTGGTGGACATGTCGAAAGCGTGGCAGATCCCGCCGTAACAGACCGGCAGCCCGGGCTTGACCAGCTGGGTGATACAAATCCCGGAAAGCACCTCGGCATGCTGCTGGGCCAGGGTCCCGGCGACAGTGGCCGGCGCGGAAAGCCCCATCTGGGCCATCGGGCCGACCGGCACGGGCAGGCCGAGCCGCGTGGTCTCGTAGAGCAGGTCGATCCCGTTGAACGGGAAGCGCAGCGGGCTGATCGGCTCCAGAAAAGGGTAACAGAGCGGTTTCTCGGCGGCGGCCTTTTCGTCTCCCCGGATGGCAATCAGCATCTCGTTGATAAAGGCGGCCGAGCGGCGGTCGTGGAACCAGAATTGGACCGGCTTGGTGGTGTTCCTGACCTGGGTGGCGAAAACCTCGACGCAGCGGTATTCCGCGGGGAGCTCGTGCGGGTCGCTCATCGCCCCGGCGATATTGATCGAACCCAGGGCATCCGCGAAACGGGAGGCCGCGGCCACATCCGCCAGCGAGGCGAACCTGCGCCCGCCGCCGGCCTCCTCCACCCAGTAAGCCTCCCCGGCGATACTGTTGTAGTTGCGGCGGCCCTCGCCGAACCGGGCGGCCTTCGATTCATCCCGGCCGTAAATAGCAAATTTTTTCCCGCTCCCCTCCACCAGGCGCCGCACGATCTCCGGCGGAATTTTCACCCGCTGCGCCTGGAAATCGACCTTGGCCCCGGCCTCCGCGAATTTTTCCAACATATCCGCGTGGGGTACCTGCACGCCCACACGCTCGAGGATTTCCAGGGAAGCCCGGTCGATCTTTTCTACCTGTTCCTTACTCAGCACCTGAGCGATCATGCATAATCTCCTTAAGCGTCAAGAATTTATCGGTGCTTGATCCGAGGCCAGCGGGCAAAGCTAAAGCAGGGGCGACCCCGATAAAATCGGGGTCGCCCGCCGTACACACCCCGCCGGCTTCACGGGCACTCCTCGGGAGAGGAGAAGGGAAAGATTACCAGAAGATTATATTCAGCGAGATAAAAATAGTCAAACTGAAACAGGCCCAGAACACCGGCCTTCGGTACCAGGGAGTGCCGGCCTCGCCTGGCAGAAGAGTCGCCCCGTAAACCAGCCCGTCCAGCTCTTTATCGGGCCTGGGCGAAGAGAAGAGGCTCACTGCCACGGTCACGGCGATTGTCGCCAGAAAGGCCCAGGTGGCCTGCCAGACATATAGCGACATCTCGCTTGGGGCCTGGCTCAAGGTCAGGTAATAGGGATCGATAGCCCCGAGACGCACCCCGAAAAACAAGGCTGTCGCCGCCAGCATGCCGGCCAGCAGCCCCCAGAAGCCCGCCCCGGCGCTCGCCCTCTTCCAGAACATCCCCAGGGCCACCGTGCCGAACAGGGGGGCGATAAAAAAGCTGAACAGCGCCTGGGTGTAAACCGCCATGCTCGAGAACTGCTTGACCAGATAGGTGCTCAGGATCGAGATCAGCACGCCGAGCACGGTACACCAGCGGCCCATGTTTAGGTAATGCTTGTCCGGCGCGGATTTGCGGATAAGCGAGCGGTAAATGTCGTAGGTCCAGACCGTGGAGAATGCGCTGACATTGCCGGCCATGCCGCTCATAAAACCCGCCATCAGCGCAGTCAGGCCCAGGCCGATCAGGCCCGGGCCGAAATAGCGCTTCATCATCAGCGGGAGAACAGCATTGTAAGTCTCGGAGGCATTTATCCCGGGGCTCTCCGGCTGAAGGCCGGGGAGCAGAGCGAAACCGAGCAGACCCGGCAGGATGACGATCAGCGGCACGCTGACCTTGAAAATCGAGGCTATCACCGGGGCCATCCGGGCGCTGCGCAGGTCCCGGGCGGTCAGTACCCGCTGCACTACCAGGAAATCCGTGCACCAGTAACCGGTTGCCAGAATGAAACAGAGCCCGAATGTGATCCCCAGCCAGTGCATGCCCATCGGGTTGTCCGCGGGACTGCCGAGAGTGGACCAGATATGGATGCGGTCCAGGACCACCGCTCCGGGCGGGGTAAGCTCAGCCGCGCGCTGCATCACCTTTTCGGTGAGCTTGTGCCAGCCGCCCACCTCGATCAGTCCGTACACCGGGATCAGGAAGCCACCGGCCCAGATCAGGAAGAACTGCACGATCTCATTGAAGATCGCCGAGGTCAGCCCGCCCATGGCCACATAAGCGCAGACCACCAGCGCGGTGGCCCAGATGCTGATGTCGAAATCCCAGCCGAAGAAGTTTTCCAGGACCAGCCCCATGGCGTACATGCTGATCCCGCTGGCCAGCAGGGTCATGAACAGGAAAGTCACCGCGGCGAGCACCCGCGAGCTTTCGCCGTAACGCAGCTTGAGATAGCCGGGGACAGAGTGGGTGCGGCTGATATGGTAGAAGGGCATCATGAAAAGGCCCAGGATCAGCATCGCCGGGACCACGCCGATCCAGTACCAGTGCACGGCGAGCAGGCCATACTGGTAAGTGGCTGCGGCCCAGCCCATCAGCTCGAGCGCGCCCATGCTGGCGGCGATAAACGAGATGGCGGCGACCCAGGCGGACTGTCCGCGGCCGGCGAGAAAGAAATCCTCTCCGCTGCGGGTGCGGCCTTTAAGGTAGTAGCCGACCCCGAGGACAAAGAGGAAATAGAAGGCGACTATGAAATAATCCAGGGCGTGAAGCTGGAACAAGGTGAGAGAAGGTCTCCTGAAGACGGGTGAATGCGGCAGAGAATAGAATTTTTAGCTGCGGCCGGAAAACTCATCGGATATGCGGCTCTACCGGCGTCCGGACCGAACGGTCCACTGAAATTTCAGATTTTAACCAATCTCAATGTATTGGTGCTGCCCCTTCCGGAGAGCGGCGCGCCGAAAGTCATCACCACCGAATCGCCGGCCTTGCAGGTGCCGGACTCGCGCAGGTGGGCGGCCGCGTGCTCCACCGATTCCTCGAGCACTTCCATCCGGGGAAGCTGGACCGGATATACCCCGCTGTAGAGGCTCATCCTTCGCACCGCCTGCACATTGTCGCTGATCCCCACCACCGGCATGGGCGGCCGGAACTTGCTCAGCAGCAGCGCGGTGCGCCCGCTCTGCGTGCCGGTTACGATCGCCGCCGCGCCAAGGTCGCGGGCCGCATCCGCCGCGGCGTGGCAGACCGCTTCGGGGATGTTCTGCGCCGCCTGGTGCCGCAGCATCACGCGGTCGCCCCAGGCCTCCATCGAGCCCTCGGCCTCGCGCACAATCCGGTCCGCGGTCCGCACGGTCTCGACCGGGTATTTGCCCGCGGCGGTCTCCCCGGTAAAAAGCAGGGCGTCCGAGCCATCGAATACCGAATTGGCGACATCGCTGGCCTCGGCGCGGGTCGGCACCGGGTTTACCAACATCGATTCGAGAAGCTGGGTGGCGGTGATCGAGAGCACGCTTTTTTTGCCGGCGGCCCGCAGGATTTTTTTCTGCGCGGCCGGGACACGCTCGACTCCCAGCTCCACGCCCAGGTCGCCGCGGGCCACGATCACCCCGTCCGATTCGTCCAGAATCCCCTCCAGCTCGTCCAGCGCTGAGGGCTTCTCGATCTTGGCGATTACCTGCATCTGGCTGCCCGCCCGGGCGATAATTTCCTTGGCCTGCAAGACATCCGAGGAGCGCTGGACAAAGGAAAGAGCCACATAATCGAAATCCTGCTCGAGCAGGAAATTCAGGTCCTCGAGGTCCTTCCCGGTCAGCGCGGGCACGCTGACTTTTACCTCGGGCAGGTTCATGCCCTTGTGGCTGGTCAGGAGGCCGCCGACTTCCACCCGGCAATGGACATCCCCGCTCTCGATCTTTTCCACGGTCAACCGCAAAAGGCCATCGTTGAGCAGCACCGCGACCCCCGGTTTCAGGTCGCCTGCCAGGGACGGATAGGTCGTGCCGATCCGGCTGCCGGCGGCGGGCTCGTTGCGCGAGCTGAGCACGACCCGGCTCCCTTTTTCGAGCTGCAGCCCCTTGCCGGGAATTTCACCCACCCGGATACGCGGTCCCTGAAGGTCGCCGATAATCGGCAGGTGACGGCCCAGGCTTTCCGCGGACTCCCGGAGGGTCTGGTAGATTTTCAGATGGGAATCCCGGTCGCCGTGGGAAAAATTTATCCGGGCGGCATCCATGCCCGCCTCGAGCAGACGTTTTACGGTTTCCCTGTCCCAGGAGGCCGGGCCGAGGGTGCAGATGATTTTGGTTTTACGCAGCATTGTGTGTTTACCCGGACGGAGTATCGAAAAGCTCCTGCCCGGGGATCCGGGAGGATAGGAAAGCCGGCGGGAGCGATAGACTCGCCCCTCGCCGGTCAATGGTCAAGAAGCAGGTGAAGCCCGTTGCAGTTTCCGGCTGTAATCCGCTCGGCAGCGGCGCTCCCCCAGCCGAGCTTAATGCCAGAGGATCAAGCCCAGCTCGTAGGGCTGAACCAGGTCCTCATTACTGGGCAGCACGCGCACCGTGTATCCGTGGAGGCCGCTGCGCTGGCAGGGCATTTTACCCTCGAAGACATGCCGGGTGCCCGAGGAATTCTCCTTGTGCGCCAGCACGACCGAGTGCACCTCGGTTATCTTGCGCTTCTGGTCGAGCGGCCCATAATAGGCTTCGACCGAGACATCTCCGGGTTTGAGCTTACCCAGGTTCAGGGTCGCGGTGACCGTGATCTCGGTCCCCACGGTGTATTCGTGGCTGGTGTCGGCCTCGACTTTTTCGATATTCAGCGACTGCCACTGCTCCCTGATTTTTTTGCTCCAGGCGGCCAGGCTCTTGGCTCTGGCGAAACCATCCTTGGCCAATTTACTGCAATTTGCGGCGGCATTGAGGTAGCAGCGCTCAACGTATTCCTGGACCATGCGATGGGTGTTGTAGACCGGGTTGAGGTTGGCGATCGAGGCTTTCATCTTTTCCAGCCAGCGCCGCGGCATGCCATCCTCGCTGCGGTTGTAAAACATCGGGACGACATCGTGCTCGAGCAAATTATACAGGGCATTGGCCTCCACCTGATCCTGGAGGTTCAGGTCATCGTAGTCCTCGCCCTTGCCGATAGCCCAGCCGGCATTGGGATCCAGCTCGTAGGCCTCGCACCACCAGCCGTCGAGAATACTGAGGTTGAGTCCGCCGTTGCAGACCACTTTCATCCCGCTGGTGCCGCTGGCCTCCATCGGCCGGCGCGGATTATTGAGCCAGATATCCACGCCCTGGACCATGTAGCGCGAAACTATCATGTCGTAATTTTCCAGGAAAACCACCCTGCGCCTGATCTCCGGGTCACGGGAAAAATGGACAATCTGACGGATCAGGGCCTTGCCCTCCTCATCGCGCGGATGGGCCTTGCCGGCGAACAGGAACTGGACCGGCCGCGACTTGTCGGTGATTATCCGTTTCAACCGCTCCGGGTCGCGCAGGAGCAGCGTGGCCCGCTTGTAGGTGGCGAACCGCCTGGCGAACCCGATGGTCAGGGCGTTCGGATCGAGGACCTCATCCGCCATCTCGATTTCCTGGCTGGAGGCCCCGCGCTCCTGGAGCTGCGCCTTGAGCCTGCGGCGGGCGAAAGACACCATGCGTTCTCTTCTAAGCTCGTGCGTGCGCCAGAGGGCCTCATCCGGCAGACTGTCCACTTTCTGCCAGACTGTCTTATCGGTCGGGTCTTCGCGCCAGCGGTAACCCAGGTAGCGCTCGAAAAGCTCGCCCATTTCGCGGCTGATCCAGGACTGGATGTGAATTCCGTTGGTCACGTGCGTGATCGGAATGTCATTCACGGGGACCTGCGGCCAGCCGGCCTGCCACATCGCGCGGCTGACACCGGCATGCAGACGGCTGACTCCATTGTAGTAGGCCGAGAGCCGGAAAGCGAGATAGCTCATGTTGAACGGCTCGAGATCATTATCCGGGTTGCGCCGGCCCAGGGCGAGGAAACCTTTCTTATCCAGCCCGAGGAGCGGATAATACTGGGAAAAATAGCGGTCGACCAGGTTGGGTTCGAAGATGTCGATTCCGGCCGCCACGGGGGTATGGGTGGTAAAAATACCCCCGGCGCGCACGGCGACCAGGGCCTCATCGAAAGAAAGCTTCTGCTCCCGGACAATCTTCTGGATGCGGCCGATTCCGCTGAATGCCGCGTGCCCCTCGTTCATGTGGACCGCGCAGGGCTCGATATTCATGGCCTCCAGGGCTTTCATACCGCCGATGCCCATCATGATTTCCTGCTGGATGCGCATTTCCTTATCACCGCCATAGAGCTGGTAGGTGATCTCGCGGTCGTTGGGGCTGTTCTCGGGAACGTTGGTATCGAGCAGGTATAGCTGCACCCGGCCGACTTTTGCGTGCCAGATGCGGGCAAAGACTTTTCTTCCAGGGAAATCCACCGAGATCAGCAGGGTCCCGCCCTCTTTGGTGCGCTGAAGGTGGATGGGCATTTTGAAGGGGTCGTTTTCGTAGTAAGCTTCCTGCTGGTATCCGTCATTGTTAAGGTACTGACGGAAATAGCCGTGCTGGTACATCAGCCCCACGCCGACCAGCGGGATGCCCAGGTCGCTGGCGCTTTTTATATGGTCGCCGGCGAGAATTCCCAAGCCGCCCGAGTAGATTGGAATGCACTCGGTGACCCCAAACTCGGCGCTGAAATAGGCCACTTTAAACTGATCGATTATGTCGCCGTGGTTCTTGCCGAACCAGGTGTTCTTTTCCTGGAT
>Ga0156185_1249_pt1 | contig 12397 bp, 8 predicted proteins | sample RifCSPlowO2_12_FD_107838 | JGI IMG/M metagenome (GOLD analysis project Ga0156185, IMG submission 107838) | Candidatus Glassbacteria bacterium RIFCSPLOWO2_12_FULL_58_11 | reverse complement strand
TGTTTTACAATACCTGGCGGGCGAGAATTATTTTCGGCTGGATAACCGGCGTGGCGGTAATCATCCTGAGCGCCTTCATCTCATTCGACTACGACCTGCCCAACGGTCCGCTGATTGTCTGCCTGCTGGGTGTGGTCATGGCCCTGGCGGCAATCGGAAAATGGACGTTCCTGAGGCTGCGCGGCCCGCGGGCCGGCGGAAATGCTTCCGCGGAAAGGCAGGTGTCCCATGGCTGAAATGCTGTCATTCATGGCGATGCCCTTCCTGGCTTGTATCGTACTGCTTGGCATCCACAGTTATTTCGGCCTGCACGTGCTGAAACGGGAGATAATTTTTATCGATATCGCCATGGCCCAGGTGGCCGCCCTCGGCGGGCTGCTGGCCCTCCTGGCCGGCCGGGCCCATGAGGGCGCCTGGGCGCACTGGCTGGCGCTGGGCATGACCGCCACCGCTGCGGCGCTGTTCACCGCGGCCAAGAACTCCGGCCAGAGGGTGCCCCAGGAGGCGGTGATCGGCGTGGTGTACGCGGTGGCGGCAACCGGCTCGATCCTGTTGGCGGTCAGGATGCCTGGAGGCGGCGAGCACTTGCACGAGGCTCTCGACGGCTCGATCCTCTGGACCGACTGGTCCGTGGTGAGGCACAGCACCCTGGTTTATGCCATCGTGGGGGCTTTCCATTGGGTCTTCCGGAAAAAATTCATCAAGCTCTCTTTCGACCTGCCCGGCGCCAGGGCCGCGGGGATGAGAATCCGGCTCTGGGATTTCCTGTTTTATTTTTCCCTGGGCTGGGTGCTGGTGCATTCGGTGGAGATCGGGGGGGTGCTGCTGGTGTTTGCGATCCTGGTGCTGCCGGCCAGCATTTCGTCGCTGCTTGCGGAGCGCCTGGGAATGCGTATATTGATCGGCTGGAGCGTGGGGGCGGCCAGCTGCGCGCTGGCGCTCTTTCTTTCCTGGAAGCTGGACCTGCCCAGCGGCCCGGCGGTGATCTGCGTGCTGGGCGCGGTGCTGCTGCTGACCGGGGTCGCACGTAAATTGGCGGCCGCCCGGTAAGAGCGCCGGCCTGAGCGGGTGGCCGGGAGGAAAGTACGCCATTCGGGGACGGAGCTCGAGCATCTTGATCCGGAAATATTTCTGCGCTGTGCATTGCCGATAACTACCTTTCACGCCTGTCCGAGGGTTGAGCCATGAAAAACATCCCCCTGGCCGCTCTGCTGTCGGCCGCTGTTCTTTTATCCCTGGCACCGGCTTATGCGCAAGCGCCATCCGCGCCCCTGGCCCTGCACCCGGATAACCCGCACTACTTCCTCTTCCGCGGTAAGCCGGCGGTGCTGGTCACCTCCGGAGAACACTACGGCGCGGTCCTGAACCTGGATTTCGACTATCTCCCCTATCTGGATGAGCTTCAAAAACACGGTCTCAACCTCACCCGCACCTGGGCCGGCACCTACCGCGAGATTCCCGGCTCCTTCGGGATCACGGATAACACCCTGGCCCCGTTGCCCGGCCGCTACCTCTGCCCCTGGGCCCGCAGCGAGACGCCCGGCTACTTCGACGGCGGGTACAAGTTCGACCTGACCCGCTGGGACGAGAGCTATTTCGCACGCCTTAAAGATTTCCTTTCCCAGGCCTCGAAACGGGGTGTCATAGTCGAGCTTAACTTATTTTGCCCCAACTATAACGACAGCCTCTGGCAGGCCAGCCCGCTGAGCGCGGCCAACAATATCAACGGGATCGGGCACTGCCCCGCGAATGAGCCCTACGCTCTGAAACACGCGGACCTCACCGCGGTCCAGGAGGCGGTGACCCGCAAGATCGTCCGGGAGCTGCGCGGCTTCGACAACTTCTACTACGAGCTGTGCAACGAGCCCTATTTCGGCGGAGTGACCCAGGAGTTCCAGCGCCGGATCGCGGAGGTGATCGCGGATGAGGAAAAGGATCTGCCCCTGGGCCACCTGATCTCGATGAACGTGGCTAACGGCCGGGAGAAAGTCCTCGATCCCTGCCCGCTGATTTCGATCTTTAATTTTCACTACTGCTTTCCGCCGGATGTGGTCGAGATGAACTACGGCCTGAACAAGGTCATCGGCGAGAACGAGACCGGTTTCCGCGGCAAGGCGGACAGTCTTTACCGCACCGAGGGCTGGGATTTCATTATCGCCGGCGGGGGCCTCTACAACAACCTGGATTATTCGTTTACTCCGAAACACCCGGACGGCACTTTTCTGGATTATCAGTCGCCCGGCGGCGGCAGCCCGGAGCTGCGCAAGCAACTCGGCATCCTCAAGGCTTTCATCGAAGGCTTCGAGTTCATTCGCCTGGCCGCCGCCTATGATGTCATCCGGGGCGGCGTGCCGGAAGGGGCCACAGCCCGGGTCCTGGCCGAGCGGGGAAAGCAGTACGCGGTCTATCTCAAGGGCGGCAGGCAAGCGGACCTGCAAATGGATCTGCCTGCGGGAAATTATTCTTACGAATGGCTGGACACAAAGACCGGCAAGATCGTAAAAAGCGGGAAGCTTCAGCAAAAGGAAGGTCTCGCCACGCTGAGCTCGCCGGAATATGACGAGGACATTGCCCTGCGGATCAGGGCGAGCCGCTGATTGCTGGACCAGCTTCTTTTCTATTTGCGGCGCAATACCGAAAAAGGCTGTCTGTTTATCGACTGTCTGCCTTCAGCAACCCGGGTTGGCTCACCAGTTAGATTTCCGCAAGAACTTCTCGATTGCAAGAGGCATGTGGCGGGAGATGCAATCGAGTTGCACAATAATGATCTCTGATATAATTTAAAAATTTAATAATAAGGAGATCAATTTGGGCATTGATGATAACCTGATAAATGAGATAGTACGGCGGATCTTAACGGTTTCCGCTCCGCACAGGGTTATCCTTTTCGGCTCCGCCGCTGCCGGTACTATGACCGGAGACAGCGATATTGATCTGCTGATTGTCGAGGCCGGCCCGGTCGATCAGCACAAGGAAAGCCTCCGCCTGAGAGACAGTCTCAGGGGCCTCGGCTATCCTTTCGATGTAAAAGTGATCAGCACTGAATGGTTCGAGGAAAGCCGGGAAGTCATCGGCGGCATTGCATACCTGGCCGATAAGTACGGGAAAGTGATTTATGAGGCCGCCTGAAGAAATCAAAAAGATTCTAGTGCAGAAATGGCTGGCCAAGGCGGACCAGGATCTGAATGCCGGCGAGGCCTTGCTGTCTACCGACACGCCTTTCCTTTATCCAGCCTGCTTTCATGCTCAACAGGCCGTTGAAAAATATCTCAAGGCAGTTCTGACCTGGCATCAAATCGAATTTCCAAAGACGCACATAATTGAAGAGCTACTTGATCTTCTGCAACAAGTGGATTCTTCCATGACCATGAAGCTGAAAATCGCCGCTGTTCTTACGCCTTACGGCGTAGAAATACGCTATCCAGCAGATGAACCTGAACCTGGCCTGAAAGAAGCCCGGGAAGCTTTAAAGCTGGCGCAAATGGTCAAGGAAGCAGTAATAAACCATCTGGGCAACAGCCTTTAAGTGGCGGGAATTTGCCTTATAAAATCGCATCTTAAAACTAATTTTTCAGCGCAATCAGCAGCCCGCAGGCATGCCCGGCCAGCTCGTAACCCGCCTGGTCTTCCAGCGGCTTCGCCTTTGTTTCCGTCGCCAGCATCGAACTGTCTCCCTCCAGCGCGGTATCCAGCACCCGGCCCCACAGCGCGCCCCCCGGCGGCCTGGGCAGGACAAAACGGCGGCTCTCCCGGCCGGAGTTGAACATCAGGTAGAAATCCGTGTCCTCCTCGTGGTTGCCGGTCTCCGCCATGGTCCCATTGAGGAATGCGGCGAGCACGGGACGGCTGATGTTCCAGCGGACGGCGTGCCCCGAGGACTCGTACCACTCGATGTCCGCCCGCCCGTCATTATCATGGTCCAGTCCGCTAAAGAAGCTCTTGCGCCGGAACACCGGGTGCGCCTTGCGGAAAGCGATCAGCCGCCGGGTGAACTCGACAAGATCGCGGTTTTCTTCCAGACGGCCCCAGTCGAGCCAGCTTATCTCGTTGTCCTGACAGTAGGCGTTGTTGTTCCCCTGCTGGGTGCGGCGGCCCTCATCCCCGGAGAGTATCATCGGCACGCCCTGGCTCAGGAAAAGAGTAGCCAGGAAGCTGCGGATCAGGCGCTGTCGCAGGCCCTCGACAACCGGGTCGGCGCTCGGCCCCTCCACTCCGAAATTCGGGCTCAGGTTGTTGTTGTCCCCGTCCCGGTTGCCCTCGCCGTTGGCCTCGTTATGCTTTTCCACATAGCTCACCAGGTCGTTGAGCGTGAAGCCATCGTGGGAGGTGATGAAATTGATCGAGTTGGCGGGCAGCTTGCCGCTGGAGACATAGATGTCGCTCGAGCCGGTGATCCGCGAGGCCAGGGCGTTGCGGCTGAAAGGCTCGGAGCGCCAGAACCGGCGCACGTCATCCCGGTATTTCCCGTTCCACTCCGACCAGCGCTTGCCCGGGAAAGAGCCCACCTGGTAAGCCCCGCCGGCATCCCAGGCCTCGGCGATAATCTTGACATGCCGCAGGATCGGGTCCTCGGCGATCGACTCGACAAGCGGCGGGTTGACCAACATCTTGCCATCCCGGTCCCGGCCCAGGATCGAGGCCAGGTCAAAACGGAAACCATCCACTTTCATCTCGGTCACCCAGTAGCGCAGACAGTTGCGGATAAAGCCGCGCACCACCGGATGGTTGCAGTTGAGCGTGTTGCCGCAGCCCGAATAATTCAGGTAAATACTTCGGTCCTTGTCATCCAGGATGTAGTAAATGGCATTGTCCAGGCCACGGAAATTGAGGGTCGGGCCGCTGGCATTGCCCTCGGCGGTGTGGTTGAATACCACATCCAGGATGACCTCGATCCGGGCCTCGTGAAAGGCCTTGACCATAGCCTTGAACTCCCGCACCGGGGCCCCCTCGAGCGCTTCCCCGGCGGCATAACCGCTCTTGGGCGCGTAGAAGAGGACCGGGCTGTAGCCCCAGTAATTCCTTAGTTTCTCGCCGGTCAGCGGGTTGCGCAGGATCATCTCGTTCTCGTTGAATTCGTGCACGGGAAGCAGCTCGACCGCGGTGATACCGAGCTCTTTCAGATAGCCGATCTTTTCGATCAGGCCGGGAAAGGTGCCAGGATTTTTCACCCCGCTGGAGGGGTGCCGGGTGAACCCGCGCACGTGCAGCTCGTAGATGACGCTGTCTTCGAGCGGGATATGGGGGCGATGGATGCCGCCCCAGTCGAAATCGTTTCCGGGCGCCAGGCATTTGGGCGGCAGATTTCTGAAACGCCGCTGCCTTTTGCCGCCGCTCGCCGGATCCTGCCGGCTTTCCCAGCGGTATTCTCCGGCCACCGCCCGGGCGCAGGGATCTAGCAGGGGCGAGTGCTGGTCGAAGCGGTGGCCCTGTGACGGCTCGTCCGGGCCATCCACTCGCCAGAGGTAGAGCAGACGGCTGCAATCTCCGTTCAACTGGATGTGCCAGATATCGCCGGTACGGTTCAGCGCCGGGTCCAGCGCGATCTCCTCGCCGGGCTCATCATCCCTTGGCGATTCGTACAACTGCAGCCAGACCGCGGTAGCGTGACGGCTGAAAAGGCTCAGGCGGCAGCCGCCGGGCACCAGGGTCGCCCCCAGCGGCAGCGGATGACCGGGTGACACCGTGATATTGTTCACTTTTTTGCTTGCCAATTTCTATCTCTCCCTGAATCGAATTATTTTATCAATAAGGCTGGTTACGTCTTAATCCCAGACGCGCCTTTACCTGCGGGCCTTAAGAAACAAAATAATGCCCGAGACGGCAAATACGATATTCGACAGCCAGGCCGCGGACCAGGCCGGCACGACCCCCTCGTACCCCATGCTGCGGGTGACATAATAGCTGCCCATGAAAAGCATGTAAACCACTATGCCCAGGGCGATCCCGATGCCGGGGCCCATGCCGCGGCGCAGCACGACCAGCGGCGCGCCGAACAGGACGATAATGAAATTCGCCAGCGGCAGGGAAGTCTTGATCCAGAGCTCGGTTTCATCCGGAGCGACATTGATCCCGTTGCGCATTTTGCGGCCGATATCTTTTTTCAGCTCGAGATAGCTCATCTGCTGGGCCTCCCGGGTCTCGATCACGAAATCCTCTGGTCTTTCCCGGAAACCGGCCAGGGCCAGGCTAACGAACTTTACCACCCACTCCTCGCGGCTGCCGGAGGGAAAGTAGCGGATGGTGCCGTCGATAAAGCGCCAGGTTCCGGGAGCCTCGAAGACCGCTGAGTGCGCATCGATGCGGTACTCGATCCGCGGGGATTCCGGCGGCCCGGAGAAATCGAGCAGCTTCACCTCCTTGAAGGCGGTCCGGTTGAGATCGAACAAGTCCGCCACCCAGCGCCTTCCCTGCTCGCCCTGGTAATCGATCCCCTGGCGGACCTCCCGCAGGGGCCGGGCGCGCTTTTTCATCTGGTAGTCGCGGATATCCTTCTTTCTTTCATTAGCGATGGGCACCACGGTTTCATTGACCGCGAAAGACCCCGCCGAGACCAGCAGCAGCAGCAGCAGCAGGGGCAGAAAAATCCTTCCCAGGCTGATCCCCGAGGAGAGCATCGCGGTGAGCTCGTTGTGACGGCTCATCTGGCCCAGGGTGAATAGGGTCGCGATCAGGGAGGCCGCCGGCAGGATGAAAATAATGTAAAAAGGCACCTGGTACACGTAGAACATCAGGATCAGGGAGGAGGAGGCCTGGGCATCGACAAAATCGTTCAGGTGCTCGGCGGCGTCGCCGACCAGGCAGATAAAGAGGAAGCCCCCCAGGGCGGCGATAAAGATTTTAAGGTACTCGCGAACGATATATCGGTAAAGGGTCCGTGAAATCATCTCCGGCTAAGCCTCCCCTGCGTGGCCGCGCTTTTTGCGGAGGAGGCGGGCCAGCGGTTTCAGCGGATTGAAATCGATCCCGCCGCGGGCCAGGGCCAGCGACCGGTTGCCGCGCACCTGCACGATCAGGAGCCAGAAGCCGACCACCAGGAAGATGGCGTTCGGAGTCCACATCGCCCAGAAAGGCGAGATCAGCAGCCGGTCGGCCAGGGTTTCTCCAGAAATCAGGCAGATCCAGTAGACCAGGAACACCCCCATGCTGATCGAAATCGAGACTCCCGCTCCGCCCCGGCGGGAAAGAATCCCCAGCGGCACGCCGAGCAGCACAAAGATCAGGGAGGCGAATGGGATGGCGAACTTTTTCCAGAACTCCACCTCGAGCGAGGCAATCCGCTGCTGAGTGTAGCCGGCCTCCCGGCAGGTCTGGATCAGCCGCATTTTGGGGCTTTTGAGATAGCTGGTCAGAGTGCCGGAGGGCAGCTCGGCGGCGGCCGGCTCGACCCGCGGGAGGACCCGTCCGAAATTTTTGCCCCCGGAGCTTTGCAGGGCCTTTTCGAAATCCCCGGAGGCGGAATCCCCTGCCGGCAGGCTGTCCAGCAGGACCCGCGCCATCCGGTACAGGCTGTCCGCCTCGAGCCTCCACTGGGCGATCCGGTCCCGGATCATCCGCAGAGTCAGCTCCCGGTCGCTGCGGTAGCTGGAGCTGTGGCCCCGGTCGAACATGCCGCCGACATCGCGCAGACGGAGCTGGTGGCGGGTGAAAAACAGGCGCTGGAACTGCTGCTGGCGCTGGGGGTCCACCTCCTGGATCTCGCCGTGGTAGAGGGTCAGGAGCGCATCCTTGTTGTCCGGGGCCATGCGGATCGCTCCAGAGTCGGCGACTATTGTCTTGCGTGGCCCGGATGGCGGGTTCTCGGTGATAATGATACCGAACAGCTCCGCCGGTCCCGCCGGCTCCCGTTCCCCGAGCTCCGTCTGATCCGGGGCGGTCAGGCTGAGGTTACGCTTTTCCTTTTTTTCTTTGATCCGGTTGACCAGGATTCCCATTCCGCCGAATTCATCCATGATCACGCCCTCCCGCAGCTTCAGGGTCGGCTTGAGATAGGCGATATCGATCAGGAGATTTTTGTAGCGGTGGTTGGCCTCAGGCAGTACCCGGTCATTAAACCAGATCGCCGCCACCATCAGCACGACAGCCGCGCCCAGCGGGGCGAGCATCAGGCGATGAGCGGGGATACCCAGCGCTTTCATGGCCGTGATCTCGTTATCCGCCGACAAGCGGCCGAAGGACATGATTATTCCCACCAGCACCGCCATCGGCAGCACCAGGGCGACAATAAAGGGCAGGCTCAGTACTATCAGCTCGGCAATTACAGTCCATCCAAGGTGTTTGCCGGCAATTTTCGGGAACAAAAACACCATGTTGCGCATAAACAAGATGAACGTCAGCAGCGAAAAAGAAACAATGAATGGCCCGGTCAGCTCAAAAAGTATATAGCGGTGGAGGGTTTTCATCGGCAGGCTGAATTAGCGGTGGTTTGGCAACTTTTCGGGCAAAAAAGTCTTTTCAAATGTGTCCCCGATTGTTACTATTACACATTAAATCTCTTTGTCTTTGAACTTTAGCAATTACCATAAGTTCTTGCGCTTTGGATTCGATCCGGAAAGGCCGGCCGGCCTGAAGACTTATCCCGGCAGTTTTTTACAGCCGGAGACCAATAAAAACCTCCTCTAGCGTAATCGACTTCCGAAGAGGCGGTTATGAGACTCAAGCGCAATCCATCCAAGTAGTGCTGTATTAGAGCGATTGCCAAAATACCCAAGCTGACCGAAGATTCATTAAACTCAAATGGCAGTTCGAAAAGGAAAATGCTTTTGGCAATCACCCTGGTTGGCCCTGCTGCAGCCATCTAAACTATACGCCCGGTGCCGTTTTTATTCAAGTATTTTATCCGGCTCCCTCGAGGAGGAATCCCGGCCTATTAATTGCTTTTATACGGAATTTCGCGCTTAGTAAAGGGGGAGAGGTATTGCACCGGGGTGCGCCGGCAAGTGCGCATCCGGAGCCGAACGGCCCGTTGATCAGCTGGAGCCGTAGCCGGGCGTTTGTACCTGCTGCCAGTCTGTCCTCGAATCCCCCCGGAAAAGTGGTTCCGCCACCGTCCAGTTTTTCCGCTGTTTTCCATCTCCTGTTCCCGGAGCGGCGTTGCTTCAACTGCAGGATAACAGAATCTTGTCCACGCGCAGCCGGATGATAATGCTTGCCCTGCTGGGCCTGGTCCTGCTTACGCACGCGGCTTTCGGGGATGAAGCCGGCGGAATTAAGCTCAAACCCGAAGCCCGGGCTGAATTCAGGAACAAACTGGGCTTGAAACCCTACCAGCCCATCCTGACCGTCAAGAAAACCACCAAAAACACCGTCGAGTACGACGTGGAAACCGGGGCGGTGGTGGAGATGATAACCCTGCCCGGGGATGACGGAGAAATGGCCCTGGAGATCAATTACTGGTCCGTCCTCGATTACCTTCAGCGAATTACCGAGGAAAAACAAGATACCCTGTTTCATGCCCTCTCCGGCAAATACGTGACCGGCGAGGAATCCATGCGCCTGGCGGGCCAGAGCAGGGGCCTGATGCCGGAGATCAACCTGCCGGATTTCATGCCCAAGTCCCTGGCTTCGATTATCGGCGAGGGCACCGGGTCGCTGGTCATCCACGGCCGCAGTGTCACCGAGGTATCCGGCACTACCACCTTCCAGAAACCCGAGGACCAGTCCCTGTTCCGCCAGCAGAGCAAATTCCCCAGGCTCAAGCTCGAACAGCGCCAGCAGATCAACATCGAAGGCACGATCGGCACCAAGATCCATGTTTTCGTGGACTACAACAGCCAGAACCAGTTCGAAAACCGCAACAAGATCGAGGTCAAGTACCAGGGGGAGGAGGATGAAATCCTGCAGAGCCTGGAGCTGGGCGATGTCAACCTGCAGCTGCCGCCGAGCATGCTGGTTTCGGCCAATATCCCGCGCGGCAATTTCGGAATCATGGGCCAGACCCGCCTGGGCTCGCTGACCTCCACATTCATCGCCTCCCAGGAAAAAGGCGAATCGAGCTCGAAAAACGTCAAGATCCCGGTGTCCGGCGAGGCCGAAGCCACTGATTCGCTCCATATCTGGGATGTCAACTACAGCCGTAACCGCCATTTCCTGCTGGTCGATACGAGCCTGATCGCGGTCAAGCATATCCGCTTCCTGGACCGCAACGGCGCCCCGCTCAAGAATACGGGGAAAAAGCCCATCAATATCCGGGTGTTCAAGGACGACGGTAACCCGACCAATAACAACCAGGGTCTTTACCAGGCCCGGCCCGGAATAGTGCACGTCGATCCCAACAACTTCGATCCGAACAATCCCGATCCGGATGATGAATTCGGGTTCTTCAACGAGATGGAGCTGAACAAAGACTATATCCTCGAGGAATGCGGGATTGTTATCAGCTTCAACTGGGTCGACGATAGGGAAAAAATCGGGGTGATCTACAACACCCAGGATGGCGGCCAAGTCGGCAGCATAGTCGGCGACACCCTGCACATGAAGCTGATCAAGAGCTCCAACATGACCGCGCAGAACCCGGCCTGGCCCTACATGCTGCGCAACGTCTATTCCTTCGGCGGCGGCTCGGCGGTCAACGCCAACACCTTCAAGATCGACATTTTCACCAATGAGTCCCCCCCGCGCTACGATGAAAGCGGAAAGACTTTTCTTGAAATATTCGGCCTGGACAACGATGCCGACACCAAGCTGGACCGGATTTATGTCGATTTTACCCGAGGCTTGATCTTTTTTCCCTCCCTGGAGCCTTTCAACCGGCCATATACCACGGGCGATTCGCTTTTCGGGCTGTCGAACCGCAACAGGACGATGTACATCGAGGATGATCCGAGCCGCTTGAATACGCTCGAGCATCAGAAATACCAGATGCTCCTGCGGTTCGGCCGCGCCGAGGGCTCGGCTGCGCGCACTTTCGATCTGGGAGTGGGACAGATTATCGAAAATTCCGAGAGAATCACGATCAACGACCGTCAGCTGCGCCGGGGCACGGACTACACAATCGACTACCAGTTCGGCCAGCTTACCCTGATGCCCAGCGTGGAGCTTCCGCCCAACTCCGAGGTGAAGGTCGGCTTCGAGCAGGTCCCCTTGTTCGCCACCGGCAGCACCAGCCTGTTCGGCATCCACAATGAATACGAGTTCGATCCCCAGAGGAAGAATTACCTGACCAGCACGCTGTTCCTGCAAAGCATCGAAAGCGTGGACCGGACATTCGTCCGGCTGGGGGATGAGCCGAAATCCAACATGCTGGGCGAGCTCGGCGGCAAGTTCGAATTCGCCTCCGACCGGCTGACCAGCTGGCTGAACAAGCTGCCGGTGTTCGAATCCAGGACTCCCTCGCAGATTAGTCTCGTCGGCGGCCTGGCTTTCAGCAGCCCCAACCCGAACACCCGGGGCGGGGTGCTGATCGAGGATTTTGAGACCGCGAAAATCGAGAACCCGCAGCTCTTGATGAGTTACCAGGCCTGGAGACTGGGCAGCAATCCCAAAGACGAGAGCGGTTCATTCGATATGTTCGATTCCAATAATGCGGGAAGTCTGTTCTGGTTCGACCCCAACTATATCAGCCAGAACGTATATGGCTTTTATGAAGAAGATATTTACGGAACGATCGAGGGCCGCACTCAGCAGAACCGGCAGGTGCCGGTCCAGGTAATCTCGGCGGTATTCGAGCCCGAGCCCAGGGATGGAACCGGCGAGGAGCGCAAACAGAGCTGGCGCTCGTTTACCCAGGTGGTCAGCGAAACCGGCGTGCTGGGCATGGATGAGCGCGAAACCCTTCAGCTTTATGTCTCCACCGGCCGGGACATGGGCAAGCTGATCATCGATTTCGGCCAGGTGAACGAAGACCAGACGCGCTTCGATGTCGGCCGAAATCTGGTGGGCGTACACAGGCTGGATACGGAGGACAAGAATTTCGACGGCCGGCTGGATATCGGCGAGGACACCGGGCTCGACGAGGTGGCGGGGAAAGACCCCTTTGACACGGGCGTACGGGTGGAAGGGGACGACGGCAACGATGATTTTTTCCGGAGCACGATTACTGATGCACGCTGGCTGAACCTCACCGAGGGCAACAACCAGGGCCAGATCGGCTCGAACTTCGACACCGAGGACCTGAACAACAACGGGGCCCTGGACGAACAGGAGCGGGTATTCCGGATAACGCTGGACTTGAAAAAGCTCGAGATCATCCCGCCTGCCGGTGTCTTTATCCCGGAAAACGACCGCAACGTGGTCAAGGACCACGTCCCTTATGTTTACACGGGAGATCCAAAGCGCATCCGAGATACGTACAGGGATTTGCTCGGTAATGACGACTGGTACCTGCTGGAAATCCCGCTGCCCAAGCCGGGCACCCGCTTCGAGAACTTTTATGAGAAGATCAACAACCCGTCGCTTTCCA
>Ga0156185_1081_pt6 | contig 12420 bp, 7 predicted proteins | sample RifCSPlowO2_12_FD_107838 | JGI IMG/M metagenome (GOLD analysis project Ga0156185, IMG submission 107838) | Candidatus Glassbacteria bacterium RIFCSPLOWO2_12_FULL_58_11 | reverse complement strand
TCCACCTTGTTGAAAACCAGGGTTCGCTCGACCTCGCCCGCGCCGATCTCATCCAGCACGTGGTTCACCACCTGGATCCGCTCGTTGAAATGCGGGTTGGAGATATCGACCACCACCAGGAGATGGTCGGCCAGGGTCAGCTCTTCGAGAGTGGCCTTGAAAGAGGCTACCAGTTGATGGGGCAGACGGCTGATAAAGCCCACCGTGTCGGTGAGCAGGACCGAGTGTCCTCCGCTCAAATCGAGCTTCCGGGTGGTGGTGTCGAGGGTGGAAAAAAGCTGGTCTCGGACCAGGACCTCGCAGCCGGTGAGCGCAGCGAGCAGGGAGGATTTGCCCGCATTCGTGTAGCCGACCAGGGCGATATTGAACGCGCCCTCGCGGTTGCCGAGCTTCAGGACGTGGTGATTGGCAATCTTTTGCAGTTTCTGCTTATAAACGGAGATTTGTTTCTGGATCAGGCGGCGGTCGGTTTCGAGCTGAGTCTCGCCGGGACCCCGCAGACCAATGCCGCCGCGGATACGGGAGAGATGGACCCACATGTTCTTGAGCCGCGGCAGCAGGTATTCGAGTTGCGCCAGCTCCACTTGCAGCTTGGCCTCGGTGGTGCGGGCGTGACGGGCGAAGATGTCCAGGATCAGCTCGGTGCGATCCAATACCTGGACCCCGAACAGCTCTTCCAGGTTCCGGGCCTGGCTGGGCGAGAGCTCATGGTCGAAAATCGCCAGGTCCGCCTTTTCGGACTCGATTAAAGCTTTGATTTCCTCGGCTTTGCCGCTGCCGATATACGTGTGCGGGTCGATCCTGCGCAGATGCTGAACCACCCTGCCGATCACCTCGGCCCCGGCGGTTTCCGCCAGACGGCTTAGCTCCTCGAGAGGCTGCTCGCCCCACAACTGGTTTTCCGGCCGGTCCGTGCCGAAAAGTACCGCCCGCTGCGGAGCCTCTTTGACTTCAATCATATTCAATAAGTTCTTCCCATTCCCCGTATGCCGCGCTTATTTCCCCCTGCAGCTTTTCAATCTCCGTCGCCAGCCCCGCCGCCCTTCCTTCCTGCCTGTAAGTTTCGGGGTCGGCCAATTCGAGCTGGAGCCGGTGAACGCGCTCCTCGAGGCCGGCAATTTCATTTTCGAGATAATTTTTGCGCTCTTTAAGTCGGCGAAGCTCGTTCTTTGAAAGTCCGACTTCCGCCGGCCCGCTCTCCGCGCCGCCACTCTCCGCGGGCCTGGACGGCTTCCGCTCCGGCCCGGCCGCGGACTGTTCCAGGCGGGCCGCGCGCTTTTCCTTTTCCAGTTTATAATAAGAATAATCACCCGCATATTCAACTACTTTGTCCTTTTTCTCAGCGGCCTGCCCGGCCGGGCCGAACTCCAGAATCCGGGTGGCCAGAGCGGAGATAAGCTGCCGGTCGTGCGAAATCAGCACGACCGTCCCCGGGTAATCCAGCAGGGCGGACTGCAGGGCTTCCCGGCTGTAGATATCGAGGTGGTTGGTCGGCTCATCCAACAGCAGCAGGTTGGCTTTTGAATGGATGATCCCGGCCAACAGGAGCCTGCGGAATTCTCCCTCGCTGAGCACATCGACGCTCTTTTCTACATCCTCGCCGCTGAACAGGTAACGGGCCAGCAGGCTGCGCAGCTGGCCGAGGGTCAGTCCCGGCGCGCGGGCCGCCATGTAGTCGATTACCCGGCTGCCCTCGCTGGGCCGCTCGACGCGCTGCGGGAGCAATTCGGTCTGCACCTCTTTGCCCCAGGTGATTTCACCGGCCTTGGGGAGCAGCCGGCCGGCCAGCAGCTCCAGCAGGGTGGTTTTCCCGCTCCCATTGTCCCCGATAATCGCCAGGGTTTCGCCGCGCATCAAGGTCAGGTCGAGGTTTTCGAACAGCGGCTCTCGATCCGGCCAGGCGTATTTCACGGAGCGGCACTCAAGCACCAGCGAGCCGGACCGGCGAGAGATCTCGATTTCCCAGCTCGGCGCATCGGTTTGCCTGCGCGCTTTGGGAGGCGGTTTCATGCGGGCGAGCATTTTTCTGCGGCTCTGAGCCTGGCGTGTTTTCTGGCCGTAGATGTTGCGCCGGATAAACTCCTCGATCTGCTCGACCTTGCGCTCGTAGTTCTGGTGCTCCCGGGACAGCCTTTCGGCCTCCTCGCGGGCCCATTCGCTGAAAGCGCTATAGTTCCCTGGCCGCTGCGTAACCGTACCGTCTAGGATTTCGATTATCCGGCTGGTAAGTTTGTCCAGAAAGGCCCGGTCGTGGGAGATCACGACCACGGTGGAGGAGGTTTCGAGCAGAAAATTTTCCAGGTATTCGATGGCCCGCAGATCGAGATGGTTGGTCGGCTCATCCAGGAACAGCAGGTCCGGCTCGCCGATCAAGGCCTTGGCCAGGCTGATACGGCTGCGCTGGCCGCCGCTGAGCGAGTTGACGCTCTGCTTGAACGTTTCCGGGCCCAGGCCCAGCCCGGTGAGGATTTTCGCGGCCCGGCTCTCCAGGCTGTAGCCGCCGAGCCGCTCGAAGCGCTCCAGCATCGTGCCGTAGCGCTCGAGCTCCCGGGCCTCGGGCTTTTCCCCGCTGTCGAGACGGCCGGCAAAGGCGTGGATCGAGCTCTCCAGCTCCCGCAGCTCGGTGCAGGAGCGCATGAGCTCCTCCAGGACGCCGAATCCGGAATCGAGGACCGGTTCCTGCTCCATGTAATGCTGGCGCAGCTTCTTGTCCCGGTGGACCTGGCCCTCATCCGGGCGGTCCAATCCGGCCAGAACCCGGCAGAAAGTGGTTTTCCCCGAGCCGTTGGGTCCGACCACACCGATCCGGTCGCGCTCGCGGATAATACCGGTGGCCGGGCCGAAAATGTGCACTCCGGAAAAGCTGCGGCTGATGTCCGTGAAACTGACCAGGGTCAAAGCGGGATTCCTTTTATTTGAGCAACGGGTAATTTAATTCAGTTTTAGTTTTTTGCAGGGGCAGGCCCCTGTGCCTGCCCATTTCAATCCGGGCGGCCACGGGGGGCCGCCCCTACGTGGTTTGCAGTATTTTATGAAGAATGCAAGTTACTTGGGCGGTCGATTTCAAGACTGGTGGGCATGAAGAGCTCACTCATCTTTTTCCCTTTTCTTTTCAGCCTCTTCCCGCAGCTTCTTCCACCATTCCAGTCTCTTTCGGATTTCTTTCTCGAAACCCAGGCTGCCCGGCTCATAGAATACCGAGCCTTTCAGGGCATCGGGAAGGTATTGCTGGCCGGCCGCATAATGGTACGGGAAATCATGGGCGTACTGGTAGCCCTCGTGGTAGCCCAGGGCTTTCATCAGGCGGGTCGGGGCATTGCGCAGATGAAGCGGCACGGGCAGGCTGAGGTGCGAGACCGCCGCCTCGCGGGCCTTGTTGAGCGCAATGTAGCTCGCATTGCTCTTGGGCGCGGTGGCCAGGTAAGTCACCGCCTGGCTCATCGGGATCGCGCCCTCGGGCAGGCCGATCACCGAGACCGCCTGGTGCGCGGCCACCGCCAGCGGCAGCGCCTGCGGATCGGCATTGCCGATATCCTCGGCGGCGAAAATGATCATCCGCCGCAGGATGAACAGCGGGTCCTCGCCAGCCTCCAGCATGCGTGTCATGTAATAGAGGGCCGCATCCGGGTCGCTGCCGCGCAGGGATTTTATAAAGGCCGAGATGACATCGTAGTGCTGCTCGCCCTGACGGTCGTACTGGAGAAGTCGTTTTTGCAGCGCCTCGGTCATTACCTCGCGCGTAATTAGCTTATCTTTACCGGGCTTGCTCCCCTCAGTCTGCTCAAGGTAGAGCGCGGCCAGCTCCAGTCCGGTAAGCGCGGCCCTGGCATCCCCATCCGAGGCCTGGACCAGCAGCTCGCGCGCCGGGTTATCGAGCATGAGCTTATGCGCGCCCAGGCCCAGCCTGCTATCCGTTAAGGCCCGGTCAATAATCCGGTTCAGGCTCTCGGGCCCGAGCTGCTTGAGGACAAAGACCCGCACCCGGCTCAGGAGGGCGCTGTTGACCTCGAACGAGGGGTTCTCGGTGGTGGCCCCGATCAGGGTTATTACTCCGGTCTCGACGTGTGGCAGGAGCGCATCCTGCTGGGCCTTGTTGAAGCGGTGGATCTCATCCAGGAATACGATGGTGCGCTTACGGTAGAGCTTGAGGCTCTCTTTCGCCTCGGCCACCGCTTCTTTGATCTGGGCCACTCCGCAGGTGACCGCGCTGTGGTGCACGAAATGCGAGCCTGTGCTATTGGCGATAATCCGGGCCAGGGTGGTCTTGCCGCTGCCCGGCGGGCCCCAGAAAATAATCGAGCTTAGACGGTCGGTCTCGATCATCCTTCGCAGGACGCCCTCCGGCCCCAGGATATGCTCCTGGCCCTCGAACTGGTCCAGGCTGACCGGCCGCATACGGTCCGCCAGAGGCGAGAAGCCGCCGTCGGCCTCCTCCGGGCCAGGCATGCCGAACAGCTCCTGCGAGTCATCTTTCATGAAAGAGCCTTCTCCGCCTGTCGTTCTAGGTTCGGGTGGACAAAACCGGGAGCCGGATTTATTTTGGGACTGGCGGCTCAAATCCAGTTCTATAGCAATTGCCAAAAGTATTTTCACATTCCCAATAATCTTCATGGGATTAGGAGCGCTGTTGAGCTCCCGGGTTCCGGCAATTGCTATAGATCAATATAACTTTGATGCAAACCCGGGGAGCACCTGATTTCCTTTGCAAGATACAATGAAGCGTGACGGCTATTACTAGACCCCGGCTGCAAAATGCGACCGGGATAACCCTTCCGGATAGGCCAGCCATTTCAGGTTGAATCCAAAGCGCAAGGACTTTTGGCAACCACTATAATACAGGGAAATATATTATACCAGCCACTGGGTATTTTCAAGTAAGTCCGGCTCAAGAAAGAAGGAATGCAGGCGATGGGAGTATTTGCAGGCAAACCGGCGCTGGTCCTGGGACTGGGGGTGGACCTGATCGAGATCGAGAGGATCAAAGGGGCGCTGGAAGCCAAAAGCGGCAGGCGCTTCGAGCAGCGGGTGTACACCGAGGGGGAGATCGCCTACTGCCGCTCCAAGGCTGACCCCTACCCGCATTTCGCGGCCCGCTTCGCGGCCAAGGAGGCGGCCATGAAAGCTTTCGGCAGCGGCTGGACCGCGGAGGTGTTCTGGAAAGGGATCGAGGTCTGGAATAACGAGAAAGGCAAGCCTTTCCTGAAGTTCAACGGTAAAACCGCGGAGCTGGCAAAGAATATCGGGGCCGGGGGAGCCGAGGTTTCTCTGGCGCACGACCGGAGCCAGGCTGTGGCTGTGGCGCTCCTGCTGGCGCCGGCAGGGGGTAATTCGGATTCAGGGCAGAAATAACTCGCGCTCGCCGGGCGCGGGAGACCGGCAGGCGTCAGTCCTGCCGAACAGACGGTAACGGTTGCCGGCCAGGAGATCATAGCACCAGTCCCGGAAAAACCGCGGCAGCAGCATCAGGATACCGGCCAGCGGCCAGGGGGCCGGAAGATACTTGAACAGGCGCAGGGCGGCGGAAGATTTGAAATACAGGCGCTTTCCCTCAGCCAGAACCACCGAATCGATGCTGGAAATATCCGGGTTTGGTTTCTCCAGATATTGCTTTGCGGTCACTCCCTGGAGCGGGGTATAGCGCAAGGCCCTGCGCCGGTCGTGACGGATCAGGAAGTCCACGAACCGGTTGCAGAGCCGGCAACAGCCGTCGAACAGCACCAGGACCTCGGGCGGGGAAGCAACCGCTAGATTATCCGGGCTATTTTGTAATCCGTGAGTCAATCCTCGCGCTCCAGCTTATCGTCAATCATATATCCGTACCTCGCCACCAGAACCACTCTAACAATATGCTACGGGAGAGAAAAAATGAAAGAGTCCGCCGCCTTTCTCAAACCTGCCCTGCTGACATTCCTGTTCGCGATGGTATTCTTATTCCCTCCTTCACGAACATTTGCCGCCGAAACTGAAAAAAATCCCTCCGCCGTGGCCACTTTCGAGTGCCTGGGGCTTTATTACAAGCTGGAAAGCTCGGCCGATACGCTTTGCGCGGTGCGTTACCGCAAAACCGGGACAGATAAATGGAAGAGCGTTCTACCGCTCTGGTATGACCAGCGTGACAGCGAGTTCCGCGGCAGCATCGTGGGCCTGAGCCCGGACACCGAGTACGAGATCGGCCTGAGCTGCGGCGGCAAGGAAGTGACTCTCAAAGCCCGCACCAGAAGTGAAAAATTTACAGTTGGCAAGGAAACCCGCCTGAGCGCCGGGGTGACCGATGAGGAGATCCATATCACTGAATCCGGCACCGCGGAGGCCTGGCACCTGCTGGCTCCGGAACAGGGGAGTAAAACAGTGATCGATCCCGAGAAAACCACCGATTACAATATCGTAGTCGAGGCTTCATATGTGATAATCCGGGGCCTGGAGCTGCGCAATGCGGTCAAGGATGCGATCCTTATCAAGGAGGGAGTCCATGATGTGGTGGTAGAGGACTGCCATATCACCCTCTGGGGCAGGGGAGACCGCGAGCTGGCCTACAATGGCTGGGAGGACAGCGGGATCAACGCGGAGGGCGGGGTCTCGCGGCTGGTAATCCAGCGCAACCTGTTCGACAACCCCAGCGGCTGGACCAATGACTGGGATTTCGGACACCCCAGCGGCCCGCAGGCGATAAGCCTCTGGAACAGCGGCGGCGGGAATGTCATCCGCTACAACGAGATCAGCTCGACTGAGGACCACGGCTACAACGATGCCATCGGCGGCGGGAGCAACTACAGCCTCGAGGGCAGCCCCAACCGCGACTCGGACATCTACGGCAATATTATCGCCAATGTCTGGGATGATGCCATCGAGAGCGAAGGGGCGAACATGAATGTCCGGATCTGGGGCAATTACATCCATCACACCTACACCCATATCGCCCCCGCGGCGACCTCGAAAGGGCCGCTCTACATATTCCGCAACGTGTTCGGGCTCTCCCGCCATACACACGCGGACCCGCTGGGCGGGCCAATGATCAAGGTCGGTGAGCACAGCCCGTACAACGGCGGACGGCGGTATGTTTTCCACAACACCGCTCTTCAGCCGCGGGGCGCATTCAGCGTTTTCAGCACCCATCCGATTTCGAACACCGTCTCCCGTAACAATATTTTCGACTGTCGCGGCCCGTTGACCTGGCTGCAGAAACCGGTCCCCCCGGCGGACCTGGATCACGACCTGTTCACCGGGCTGTCCATGGGCCTGGATTACGAGCGGCACGGCATCCATGCCAGGCCCTCGTTCATGCCCTCCCAGGAACTGGAGTTTTTCCTGGCGGCCACTACAACAATGATAAAATGGGGCAGGACCCCGGTGGATCATCACGGCCGCCACTGGGATATCACGGATAAGGTGGTGACTGTCAAAAATCCGGCAATCGATGCCGGCGTCCCGCTGCCCGGTTTCAACGATGATTTCCAGGGCGCGGGACCGGACATGGGCGCTTTCGAGAGGGGCAATCCGCCGCTTAAATTCGGCCGCAACGCGGTTGAGCCCGCGGTATACGCCCCCTGGGAGACGCAGTAAAATTATCCCGTTAAACGCACAAAAGGGACTGCTTCCATCGGCAGGAGCAGTCCCTTTTGTGCTATAATAACCTTTTTATATTTATTATTTTGCGTAGGGGCGCAGCATGCTGCGCCCGATATTGTTTTGAATGGCATGCCCGTTCAGGGCATGCAGCCTTTCTCGATAAAAGAGCGCTCGAAAAGGTACACCTGGCCGCTTTCCACGCCCACCAGCAAATCCAGCCGCCCGTCATGATTGAAATCCAACGCCGCCGGGCTGGCTGTGTGCCAACCGAGCGGGTAGGGCTTGTCACCTATCTTAAGCAGGGGCCCGCGACGGGTAAAAAACCAGTCCTTTCCGCCGCCGGTATTTTCCAGCCAGTCGATATGCGAAAAGCCGCCCTCTCCTGAATCCCCCGGGCCATAAGGCTCGGCCATGCGCGAGGTGCCGTAGATCACATCCGGGTCTCCGTCGCCGTCCCAGTCCGCCAGCTCGAGCTTTATCCGTCCCGTATGCACGTGCCCATCGCTCAACTGCCCGTCCAGCTTGAGCGGCTGTCCGTTCTGATCGCTGAAAGCGCGTCCCGGCTCGAGCTCATTCCCCCGGTCAATCCTGCGAAACCAGCTTAAGATACCGTAGCGGTCCAGGGTCGCCAGGTCGGTCAGACCGTCCTGGTCCACATCCCACAGCGCGGGCCGCACCCGCCAGACCGTGCGCAGGGTGTCGCCGCAGGAAGTCAGTATTTCCAGGGCCGGAAAGGCCAGGGTGCCATCCCCCGGGTTACGAAGGAGGTAATAGAAACCCCGGATATCCGAAAGAACCAGGTCCGGGTTGCTATCACTGTCCCAGTCTCCGGCCGTGGGGCAGGTATAACCGTAGGCCGCCTCAACCGGGCCCTGGGGCGAGCCGGACAGGCCGGCGGTGAGACAGATCAGCCGGCCCGCGCTCTCCAACAGCCGGGGAGAGCCGAAAGCCAGGCCCTCCGCGCTGCTGTCACCCTTGAAAAAAAGCAGGTAGCCGTCCTCATTGCCGGTCACCAGATCCAGCCTGCCGTCCCCGTTGAAATCCGCCACTGCCGGGACAGCGAAATTGCCCGCGGACAGTTGAGGCTGACGGCAGTCGAGGCGGATCGGAGATTTGAACGGGAAAGGAGAAGTTTTGTTCTGCGGATCGACCTGCAGCCAGTAAATAAAGCCGGATTCGGTGACCAGGAAAAGCTGGTTCTCTTCCTCTCCGGCATTCAGGTTCCCGAAAACCGGGCGCAAGCCGGCGAAAGGCAGGAAGCGTATCTCCTGTTCCTCCCAGGCCGGGCCTTTCCGCGGCTCCGGCCGGCCGAAAGACAGGTTTCGGTACAGGTAAAGCCCGCCCACGCGGTCGGTCAGCGCCAGGTCCAGGTCGCCGTCCCCATCCCAGTCTCCCGCGGCGCAGCGCAGCGTTCCCACAGTTGCCGCCAGCGAAAGTGGATCCAGCAGCAGCCGGGCAGGAGAGAACTTGAGCCAGCCGGAGCCTTTGCTGAAATTGATCCGGCTTATTCCCGGCTGCCCCAGCCAGTGGTCGCCCCGATACCTGCCGCGGTAAACCATCCCGGATGGTCCGGGAGCCATCGAGTCCGGGTCGAAGGGCGGCCAGTAATGGGGGTTCTGCCATTCGCCCTCGAGCCGGTCCAGGTTGCCGTCGCCGTCCAGGTCCGCCAGGCAGGCGGCGGGGCCGAAATCGGCAGGCGCTTTTTCCGGCGGCCCGAAAACTGGCTTTCCGGCTTTGCCCTGGTTAGGGAAAATCCGCACGCCCTCCGTGGTTCGGCTCACCAGGTCCTCCAGCCCGTCCCGGTTCACATCCAGCCACCATATCGGCCCGAGCGGGCTTTTGGACCACCAGTAGAGGTTTTCCCCGGTCAGCGCTGGCAGCCCGTACTTGCCATCGATCCGCTCCGGAGCTTCAAAACGCGGCTCTTCTGTACCGGGCAGGCGGCGGTAGAGGAAGAGTCCCCCGCCATAGCCGCCGGAAAAAGCCAGCAGATCGTTGTAGCCGTCATTGTTCCAATCGGCCAGGGCCAGGGAGGGGGAGAAACCGATGTTTATCGGCCCGAAGTCCTCGGGAGTGTGAAGGCGCAGCGGCTCGCCGCGGCCATGAGGCTCGCGCCCGGCGCAGCCGGCAACCAGGGCTGCCAGAAGAAAAACGGTGGGAATGGATTTTAGCAAGATGATACCCTTAGGAATCAACTGATTTAAAGTGTTACATTGAGTGAAGCGCATACAGCCTGATCCAGCAATATGTTAATAACCAGTGTAATTAAAATTCCGGTTGCGTTTCAAGTAGAGGCACGGTGCACCGTGCCCCCTGCATGCCCGGAGGGCAAACACAGGGTCCCTCCCGTGTTTGCGGCAGATTGTGGATTATCCGCCTTAGAACAGCCCATAAATCCTGCCCTTTTTGTCCAGCCCGATCCGGGCCGCGGCGGGATCTTTCGGCAGCCCGGGCATGACCATGATATCGCCGGTGAGCGCCACGATAAAACCCGCTCCGGCTGAGGGCCGCACCTCGCGTACGGTAATATCGAAGCCCTTGGGACGGCCGAGCAGCAGCGGGTTGTCCGAGAGCGAGAACTGGGTCTTGGCCATGCACACCGGCAGGTTGCCCAGTCCGAATTTTTCGATGTTCTGGATTTGCCGCCGCGCCCCGGTGGTGTATTCGACACCTTCGGCGCCGTACATCTTGCGGGCGATAGTCTCGATCTTGGCGGTTATTTTTTCCTCAACATCGTAAAGGAACCTGAAATTTGCGCCGCCCTTGTCGATAGTGGAGCACACGGACCGGGCCAGGCTTTCGCCTCCCTCTCCGCCCTTTTCCCAGACCTCGGAGACCGCGGATTCGGTACCCAGGCGGCCGCAGTGGTCGGCGATCATATCTATTTCGGCCGGGGTATCGTTGAGGTAGCGGTTGATCGCCACCACTACCGGCACCCCGTGGTGCTGGATGTTTTCGATATGCTTATCCAGATTGGCCATGCCGGCCACCAGCGCCTCGAGGTTCTCTTTTGCGAGCCCCTCGACCGGGACTCCGCCCTGGTACTTGAGCGCCGGGACACTGGCCACCAGGACCACGCAGTCCGGGCTCAGCTTGCCGTAACGGCACTTGATATTGAAAAACTTTTCCGCTCCCAGGTCGGCGCCGAACCCCGCCTCGGTGATCACATAGTCCGCCAGGCTCAGGGATAGTTTAGTGGCGGCGAGGCTGTTGCAGCCGTGGGAGATATTGGCGAACGGCCCCCCGTGGACCAGCGCCGGACCGCCTTCCAGAGTCTGAACCAGGTTCGGCATGAGAGCCTCGCGCAAAAGGGCGCTCATGGCGCCGGCAGCTTGGATATCCTTTGCCCGGACCGGCTCCTTGTTGAAATTGTAGCCGACAATGATCTTTCCAAGACGCTCTTCCAGTTCAGCGAGAGTAGTTGACAGACAGAGGATTGCCATGACTTCCGAGGCTACGGTGATTATGAACCCGTCCTCGCGGGTCACCCCGTTGAGCGGCCCGCCCAGGCCGACCACGATGTTGCGCAGGCTGCGGTCGTTCATGTCCATGGCCCGGGGCCAGCTTATCCGCCGCGGATCGAGGCTCAGGGGATTGCCCTGGTGCAGGCTGTTGTCCACCATGGCGCTCAACAGGTTATGCGCCGTGGTAACCGCGTGCATGTCGCCGGTAAAGTGCAGGTTGATATCCTCCATCGGGATCACCTGGGAGTAGCCGCCGCCCGCCGCTCCACCCTTGATCCCCATGCAGGGACCCAGGGAGGGCTCGCGAAGGCAGAGCATGGCCTTTTTGCCCAGCCGCTTGAGGGCCTGGGCCAGACCAACGCTCACCGTGGACTTGCCCACGCCGGCCGGCGTGGCGCTGATCGCGGTAACCAGGATCAGACGGCCGCCGCCCGCGGTCTTTTTATTCAGGACCTCATGGGAAATCTTCGCCTTGTACCTTCCATAAAGCTCCAGATCCTTTTCGCGCAGTCCGATCTGGCCGGCAATCTCGGTTATCGGCTTGATCGGCGCGTTCTGGGCGATCTCGATATCGCTGGGGACTTTTTTCCGGGGGCTTTTTCCAATGTCGGATTTCTTATCAGTAATGACAGGCACGCGAACCTCCAAAGTTCTTTCTGGATTATGGGTATTAGCGCCTCGACCGATCTGAATACAGCGGACAGCCTGCGGGCAATCCGGCCGCAGAACCCCGTATGACGGCTCTTCTGAAAATTGCGGCCCTTTGAAAACTTGAGGACACAAAATAAAACTAATCCCCCGTAATCGCTATAAAAAAAAGGTGATTATCAGTGCTAAAAACGCTCAAACCGATTCATATTTAAAAACTTGGCCTTTCAGGAATTCCAATCCGCCGGTCTTAAAAGAATTGACCCTCGAACAATGATAGTTTATTTTACAAGTTTATTTTGCAACAGCTTACGGCGCAATCCGCAGGTAAAAGATATCAGGCAAGGCAAGGGGGCAGGTTTGACCGAGGAAATGGCAAAGCAATACGATCCATCACAGGTGGAAAACAAGTGGTACTTGTTCTGGGAGGAGCGGGGGTATTTCACGGCACGGACCGATTCGGCAAAGGAAACTTTCACGATAGTCATTCCGCCGCCGAATGTCACCGGCGTGCTGCACATGGGGCACGCCCTGAACAACACGATCCAGGACATCCTGATCCGCAGCCGCCGCATGCGGGGCTTCGAGACCCTCTGGGTCCCGGGAGTGGACCACGCCGGGATCGCCACGCAGAACGTGGTGGAGAAAAAGCTCGCCGCCGAGGGCCGGGACCGTCACCAGCTCGGCCGGCCGGCCCTGCTGAAAGAGATCTGGGCCTGGAAAACCGACCGCGAGCGCACAA
>Ga0156185_1038_pt1 | contig 12645 bp, 10 predicted proteins | sample RifCSPlowO2_12_FD_107838 | JGI IMG/M metagenome (GOLD analysis project Ga0156185, IMG submission 107838) | Candidatus Glassbacteria bacterium RIFCSPLOWO2_12_FULL_58_11 | reverse complement strand
GCGATTTCGTAACAGGTTTGGGCTTGGACAATGCCGCTGCCATTTCCGATAAGGTTTTCGTAACCGCTTAAAGGCCCCAGAATTCCCAGTCGGTTGAGAAAATAGTCCAGGTAATTTCGTGAAAAGGGATGGATAAAAGATTCCCTGGAAGCGCCTTGGTATTCATTTTCTGGATTGCTCGAGGAGAGCGCCTTTAATCTGACTTGCGGGAGATACAGTCTGGCCTCGATACCACCTGTATTTAAAAGCCTTACATAATTAAAACCGACATTTCCCAGATTTCCAAGCCAGGCCAGCTTCATATTTATACATCTCAATATGTTAATTCGGCAACTTGAGAAATCGCCTCGATAACCCGGTCCACTTCGCAATCGTCCATTTCGGGAAAGCACGGTATGCTGAATACTTGCCGGCACGCCATTTCGGTGATCGGAAGAGAATATTTCCCGGAATATCTGTCGGTAAAATTCAATTGATTATAGTCCGGGACAGGGTAGTGAATATCTGTACCAATCCCTTTTTGGCCCAGTTCAACACGCAGCAGGTCCCGATGCCCATGGCGCAGAACGAACAGATGAAAGACATTATCCTGGCCGGTAGCAAGGGGGATTTCGAGATTGTTATATGAAGAGAAGGCGGCACAGTATTTTTGGGCAATCGCTGTGCGCCGTGCGTTCTGCCTCTCCAGGTAAGGAAGCTTAGTCCTGAGCACCGCGGCCTGGATTTCATCCATCCGGCTGTTGCGCCCCCCGATACTGTCGGAAACATATTTGGAGGACCAGCCATACTGGCGGAGCTGGATCAACTTCCGTTTAAGCGCCGGATCGTTGACTACCAAGGCGCCGCTGTCGCCGAGAGCGCCTAGGTTTTTTGTCGGGTAAAAGCTGAAACAGCCGATATCTCCAAAACAGCCGCAATGCTTTCCATGCCTTCTGGCCCCATGGGCTTGAGCGCAGTCCTCGATCAGCGGAACGCTCCGCTGCCTGGCGATATCGGCCAGCTCCTCAACCGCGGCAAGCCGGCCGTATAAGTGGGTCACTATGATCGCCCTGATCCCCGGTTTCAGATTATCGGACAGGGCCGCGGGATCCAAGGTCAAGCTCCGGCTGTCAACATCCGCAAATACCGGCTTCGCTCCAAGGGCCAGGATTGCCGCGGTCGCATACCCGCCGGCATTGGCCGCAGTCAATACCGGGTCATCGCGGCCGACATCCAGGGCGCGAAGAGCCAGCTCAAGTGCATCCGTCCCGCTGTTGACTGTCACGCAGCCGCGGGCGCCGCAGTATTCTGCGAACTCTTGCTCGAAAGCTTCCACCTCTGGACCCAGACAATACCAGCCGCTGTCCAGCACCCTTCCGATAGCTTTTTCAAGCTCTTCCCGTAGCGCCCGGCTACCGCGCTTCAGATCGTTTATGGGTATCATCGGCATAGAAAATTTACTTTTTCTATTTGCAAAAAGAAAGTTCGGCGTGTTTTAGAAGCAGGCTAAGGAAATGTCAATTATCATAAATCCGGCTCTCACCAGTCGGCCGGAAGCCTTTTACCGGGCTAAGCCCGAGGCTCCGGTTCGTTCCTGTTTGCCTACCCTCCACAGCCCTCATGCGCTGAATCATTTGGCCGGTATCGTAAAAGGAGTCTTTCAATGCCCCTTAAGTATTGAAAGATATTCATCGTAGTCGCGAATATATTCTTTCTCATCATACACATCCGAGGCCAGCACCAAAAGCATACCATCTGCGGTGTATTTGTACTGACTGGCCCAGATCAAGGGGGAGATGTAGAGCCCGTAGCCCGAGTTGTTCAGAACAATCGCATCGGAATCTTTGCCATTGTCAACGTTAATATGTATGCTGCCCCGCAGGCAGATCAACAACTGCTCGAGCGTTCGGTGGGCGTGCTGGCCGTGGACTTTGGAGCTGGGGACATCATAAACGATGAAAAACCGGCGCGGCATAAAGGGGAGATTCTCCGGATACTGGCCATAGGTCAAGGCTCCGCGGAGGTCATGGAAGACCGGTATTTTCAGGAGCTTTACGCCATCTACGTTCAGCTTGACTTTCTCAAGAGAATCGATTCCAGCCGTCTCGGTGATTTTGACCGGTTTCCCACGGGTTTTGAAAGAAATATAACCATCGATCTGGGCCGGGTTCCCCTTGACGACCGCATTCGCCGGAACATCTATGGTAACTACGCTTCCCGCGCCGACCATTGCGTTCTGGCCGATAGTTATTCCAGGCAGGATAGTCGCATTGGCGCCAATTGAAGCGCCTTTTTTTACCAAGGTCCTTGAAAACCGGGGCGGCTTTTTTTTACTTCGGGGCAAAGGATCATTGGTAAAAGTCACGTTGGGCCCGATAAAAACATTGTCCTCGATTTCGATCCCATCCCATAATTGGACACCGCATTTGATCGTGACATTGTCGCCGACGCGGACATCATTTTCAATAAACACATGGTCGCAGATATTACAGTTTTCCCCGATCACCGCCTGAGGAAGTATATGTGCAAATGCCCAGACCCGGGTGTTTTTGCCGACAGACTTCGTTTCCACAATGGCTTTTGGATGGATTGAAACTGGCATTTTAGGCTCCCTCGAGGTGCGGACAAAAACAATAGATTCAATCATGGCAATTTTCAGGATAACATAAACAATATCCAATTCCACAAGTATTGGATCAAGCTAGGCCGCGTTGTCTCTGTACCGGATCAGTCTGGTAAGCGCCTTTCACGACGGAGCGGATTCCGTTTTGGCCGCGGCTGCCGATTAGCCCGGTGTCTCCGGTGCTCAAGGTCTAATGAATAGTCGATCATTTCCTGAGTTTAAGGTAAACGGAGTCGGACTGTTCGAGAGATAATATGCCAGATAAAAGAAGATCGCGCCTGAAGCGCAGGGAAACCCCGCCTGGAATCAGAATGAATGAATGGCGCAGGATATTTGCGATCAGACTGAAATGTTTATTTCCAAAAGAAAAATAGGTCGGTTTGATATCCTCAATACTGAAACCGGTATTTTCGGTGACCAGGCGGATCAGCTCATCCAGATTAAGATAGGAACAGTGCTTATCGATAGTGAAGTTTCGAACTCCATGGGCGGGGGACATGGTCTGATTGAAAATGAAAACACCCCCCGGTTTCAACACTCTTTGAATTTCTTTCAGCACGGCCGCCTTATCTTCAAGTTGGAGGATATGAACGAAAACATCATTGGAAACCGCTAGATCGACGCTTTTGTCCGGCAACGGAATATTGGCGGCATCGCAGTTATAAACCTCCGTATAACCGCTTTTTTTTGCCAGCTCGGCCCGCCCGGGATCCAGCTCCACTCCCAACAAGTTCGCGAAACCCTGTCCTTTCAGGAAGGAATACCAGTTGCCGTGCGAGGTCCCAACATCCAGGACGGTTTTCCCGGCACAACTCTCCAGTCCGCCGATCATCCGGCTTACCACGTGCTTGTAAGTCTTGAAATAATATTGATTCCAGCGCTTTTCCAGGTAATTGCGCGAACTGGCCGCAGTCCCGCCGATAATCGCCTGGTAATCCCGATGAGTTTTTTTTATGGTATCCATGTCAGTGCTTCCAAGTTATTTCAATCAAACTGTTATCATTAAATAATAGAAAATCCCGCCGCCCCATTTTTCCTTGAAGCGCCGGATATTCTTTTCCTTTTCATCTCGCGGTTCCGGATTTATTCCAGCCAGGTCAAAAATCTTCAAGTTCCGCCCGCAGGCCCAGCGGAGCATTTCCCATTTGATCAGGTCGGGGCCATAGAGCTTTTCCCGGAACGAGCGCCCGGACTGGAAAGAACCCACCTCCCCGATGCAATCTCCGTACCCCCAGACCGAAAGCCCGGCGATCATTTCTCCATCATGTTCGGCAATAAAGGTCTCATAAATACCATTCGGCCGCAAATACTGCCACATGGAGCTGAAATCCCTGAATCCGATCAATGATTTATGGTACCGCCTGGCGCATTCAGCCGCAAAGTGATAGTACTGCTCGAGCTCGACCAGATCGGCGACTCTCCGTACCGTTATTCCATCCTGCTGAGCTTTTTTGATGGCCTTGCGGGCCGAGGACTTGAACCCGGCGAAAATCTCCTCCGGCTCAGGAGTCAGCTCGACTTTCAGGGTGGCCCATTTTTTTCGCTTCCAGCGTTCCGGCAGCGCAGCGGCCATGTCCAGCGGCCACTCGCCCGCGGAGACCCTGAGGCTGCGCTCCGCGGCGAAGCCATCGACCGCCTGCGCCAGGGCGCGGTAAGCGCTTTCCTCGGCTCCCGTAAAAGCGACTGGTTGCCCGTGCCAGAGCAGGGAGCCACGCTTGCCCGAGCGCAGCGCATGGTAAAGGCCATGGGCGATATTGCGGGCGCCTCTCAATTTGAAAGGGTTCGAGGCAAACACGGTCAGCCGGAGGACTGCCTGATCCTGATCCTCTACCGTAATATAGGCCGGCTTGAAACTCTGCAGCTCCTCCTGGCGCGCCGCCCAGTGGGATGTCTGATAAAGAGCCAGTGATCCGGTACTGCCGAGCAGGAGCGATTCATCCCAGCCTGGACCGGGTGTGTCAGCTATGCGAGTCCGGTACCGGTCCATTCTCCTCTCGCGCTCCCTGAATTTAGCGGGTCCGGAATTCTTGGGAACTCCGGTGCTGGGCAGCTTATCACCGGAAATTCCGTGAGCCGGGAATAAACCGCGGCTGTTTTTCCCCTCAATATTACATAAACTCCGGTCGCAACTCAATTTCTTTCGGCAAAATCCGCACCGTTTTACTTGTCCCGACGCACTGGGCGGCGCGCGCATGAAATATGCGCGCCTGTCCGCCGGGTCCATCCCGGCGGACAGGCCTGTGCAGAATTGCACAGGCGCCGCCCGCCACTGGGGCCCGTAAGCTTTTTCAGCGTCTGACACACCCTCGGGGCGGGCGACCGGAATTCCCTGCGTCCTGAAGGATGAAAATTTAAGAACGAATTGATCTTGACGGAGTTAAGATATCGACGCAGAAGATTTTTGACTATCAAGCGCCAAAAGATATAGTAAAGCGGCCTTGACCATGATTCTTTTGTTGATAGCCTGGTGAAGAGTTGATAGATTGACAGGTGGAGAGACGTGATATCATATTCGGAGAAATGAGATTCAGCCGCAGGTGTCCGGCATTCCGGCATACCGTTGCGGCCAAATCCGGCAGAATTTTCCGGAGAGAACATGTCGCTGGAGCAGTTCAGTCTCGAGGGTCGCAAGGCGCTGGTAACCGGGGCCAGCCGGGGAATCGGCCGGGCCTGCGCCGTGGGTCTGGCCCGGGCCGGAGCGGATGTGGCCCTGGTGAGCCGCGGCGGCGCTCTGAAAGCCGCAGCCGGGGAAATCGAAAAGCTGGGCCGAAGGGCACTGGTTCTTCAGGAAGACCTCACGCGGCCGGAAACCGCGGATAAAGTTGTCGAGGCCGCTGTCCGGGAATTCGGCAGGCTGGATATCCTGGTCAACAATGCGGGCACCACCTGCAGATCCCCAGCCGAGAATTTTACGAATGAAGACTGGGCGGAGGTGCTTGAGCTGAACCTGAACGCGGTATTCAGGCTCTGCCGGGCCGCGGGTCGCGTGATGCTGGATCAGGGTTACGGCAAGATAGTGAACGTGGCCTCGCTGATGAGTTTCCAGGGCGGGATCACCATTGCGGCGTACACGGCGAGCAAGGCCGGAGTGGCCGGATTGACCCGGGCACTGGCCAATGAGTGGGCCGGCAGGAATATCACGGTCAATGCTCTGGCGCCGGGCTATGTGCGCACCGAGGTTACCGCCCCCCTGCAGAAAGATCCTGTGCGCAGCCGGCAGATTCTCGAGCGGATCCCCCAGGGCCGGTGGGCCGAGCCTGAGGATATGGTCGGGGCGGTGATCTTTCTGGCCTCCGAGGCCTCCCGTTATGTCCAGGGGCACCTGCTGGTGGTCGATGGCGGCTGGCTAAGCCGCTGAATTTTTTCTAAAGGCCAGGAAAGGCGGAACTATGAAAGAGCATCTGAAAAAACTCTTTGAATATAACTTCTGGGCCAATGCAATGGTGCTTGAGTCTTTGCGAAAAACACCGAAAACTGAGGAGCGCATCCGGAAAATTTTCGGGCACATTCTGGTGGCCGAGGAAATCTGGATGATCCGGTTGCAGGGGCAAAAATGGTCAGGCAAGGAGCTCTTTCCTAATCTTACACCGCAGGAATGCCTGGAGCTCTTCGAGAAAAGCAAAACCAAGTATGAGGCATATCTGTCCGCTTTGGAGGATGAGGGGTTAAGCCGGGTGGTGAGCTACACGAGCACGGAGGGGATCGGGTACCGCAGCGCGGTCAGTGAAATTCTCTTTCACGTGGCAATCCACGGGGGCTACCACCGGGGCCAGATCGCCTCGGAAACCCGGGATAACGGCCGGGAACCCCTGAAAACCGATTTCGTAATTTTTACCAGGGAATGACTGCAAATTAATTGACATTCAGGCCAGGGGAGGCTCAGCTATGCGCCATCCGCGGAAATGGTTTCTGATCGGCCTGCTTATTCTGATCCCGGGCTATTACAGCCCGAAGGCTCAGGTCAGGGGCCCGCTGGTTGTCTCGGATCGCTGGCCCGAGAGTACGGACATGTTCACCTGGTCGCGCGATATATTCCGCCTCGATGGAGTGGAACACTCCTCGGAGCGTGACCGGGCGATCTCCTTTTTCAATTGGCTCAGGCTCTACAACCGTCTCTGCGAGGGTGTCGGCGGGATGGCCCACGCCTATGAGGGCGCCTGGGGCAAAGAGGGCTTTGTCTTCGACCTTCACAAGCACCTTTTTGTCTACGGTTGGGGCTACTGCAGCACGCACAGCATGATCGCCGAGGGGTTCTGGCAGGAGTACATGAAAGATTCCCTGGCTGCGGACCGGGTGATTGTCATGCACGAGGATGGCGGCTACCACACCATGTATCGCCTCCGCCTGGAGGGCAAGTTCAGCGCCTTCGACGCGCGCTATGGCTACTACCTGCTGGAAAAGGACACGCCAGAGGCCCGGATACTGGATTGGGATGGGATAGGGGATGACAAAAACATCCTCGCCAACCGGCATTACAAAAATCGCTGCCGGCCTTTCTTTGAGTTCCCGCAAAAAGAATTCGAGCGCGCCCTCTGGATCAAGCCGAAACCGGTTTTTGCCAGCGAGGATGCCTGGCGCGCGGCCGGGACCGAACCGGAAGTGGTATTCCGGGACCGCCAATACAAAATGGGCACTAAATTCCACGACATGCGTTTCAGTTTGCCCCGAGGATCCACTATCGAGCGCCACTGGGACAACCGGATGCAAAAGTGGTACGTACCCAAAGAGGATAAGGATATGTTCCTGCCCGAGGGCCGTTTCTACCGGATTGGGGCCAGCATGGTCGGTGCGGATGGGGAGAAAAACGATCCGAACTGGAAATATATCAAGCCTTACCTGACCCGGGTCCCGGAAGGCCTGGGCTATCCGGAATACCTGGAGGGAGACTTGTCTCTCGGCCAGGCCTGGGGAAAATTGAGCTACGACCCGGTCCTCTCGCGCGGCGATCTGGAACAATTGAAAATCGAAGGCCAGGGGCTGAAATGCTTTGCCGAGGCGCCGTTTATCCGGCCGGCGGAGGAGAACGGGGCTGGGGAGTGGGTCCTGGAGTTTTACAGCCCCTATATCCTGGTGGACGGCCTGATCTCGGGGAAACTTGAGGGAGGTGAGGGAGATTCGGTAGAGGTGGCTTTCCGCAGCCAGGTGCCCAAGCGGCTGAATATCTCGCAGGCCGAGGAGTGGCTGCCCTGGCGCACGATTTCCGCCAAGCCGGGGCCGTTCCTGGTGACCCTGGACCGCGCAGATGCGGCCGAGGGAGGCAGCTCGTTCCACGGGACTTACCGCTGGCAGCTTAAAATCAGCCTGGTGGCGGGCGGACAGCGCCTGGTTTCAAACAAGCCCCGAAGTCAGGTGGGCCTGGATGCGCTACATGTCGCGGCTTTCTTCGAGAATGGTATCATGTCGATACCGCAGATTTTCGCGGGCGATAACACCATCCGTTTCAAGGTGGAGGATCCGGCGAAAGTCGAGGGCGACATCCTGGTGACCTACCGCTGGCAAGCCGCTCAAGGGGAGCAATGCAATCGAAAACGAATCACGCCGGATGAATTTTACAAAGACAATGAGGCGGTTTATCATCTAGAGGCGCCGGGGCTGGAGCGCTGCAATTCGCTGAGTATTTCCTACCCATAAGTTTCCGGCGACTTGAAATGTAGGGGCGGTTCGCGAACCGCCCCTACGAGATTTTTGTTGTGGAAATCAATAAGGGGCTGTCCTTAAACGGGACAGCCCCTTTGAATATCCATCTTCACTGAATGCCTATTTGCCGCTCAATTTCAGGGTGGCGAAAAACGTGCCACCTCCGCGCTCGATCCGCAGCAGCACCGTATCTCCGCTTACTCCGGAGATGGCCCGGTTGAATTCCGCCACCGAATTGACCTCCTTGCGGTTCGCCTCCAGGATAATATCGCCCTGGCGCAAGCGGCTGGCGGCGGCCGTGCTCGAAGGATCGACACCCACAATTATAACACCCTTCTGGCTATCGTCCAGGCCGGCCTGACGGCGGACCTCGGGAGTCAGGTTCTGCAGGGTCAGCCCGGTCTTGTCGACCTTTTTCTCGGAGCTCGGCGCGCCGGCCAGCAGGTTTTCATCCAGCTCGGCGAGCACGACGCTGAAGTTCATATCTTTACCTTCGCGCTGTACAGTGAAATTGGTCTTCGTTCCGGGCTTGATCATCGCCACTTTGTTGCGCAGCTCGGTCGTACTGGTGACTTTCGCGCCATCCACCGCGGTAATGACATCGTACTCTTTGAGGCCGGCTTTCTCGGCCGGAGTGCCCTCGCGCACGCCTGTAACCACAACCCCGCTATTGGGTTTCACTCCGAGCTGATCTGCCATGTCGCTGTCTACATCCTGGATGTTTACGCCGAGATAGCCGCGGGAAACGCGGCCCTCGGAAATCAGCGCATCCATAATCTGCCGGGCCATGTTGATCGGTATGGCGAAACCGATGCCCTGGTTGCCGCCCGAGCGGCTGAAAATGGCCGAATTGATACCAACCACCGAGCCGTCCAGGTTGACCAGCGCTCCGCCTGAATTGCCGGGGTTGATCGCCGCATCGGTCTGAATGAAATTCTCATAGGCATTGATATTGCCGCCGGTAGATCTGCCGCTGGCGGAAACGATACCCATCGTAACAGTCTCGGGTAGCCCATATGGACTGCCGATTGCCATCACCAGTTCACCAATCCTGAGTTTGTCAGAGTCACCCAGATGGGCTACCCGAAGATTTTTCGCTCCATCGAGCTTGATCACCGCAATATCGGAGGGCGGGTCGGTGCCGATAATCTTGGCCGTGAATTCCCGGTTATCGGACAAGGTGACAGTCAGGTCATCCGCGCCCTCGACCACATGGTTGTTGGTCAGGATGTAGCCGTCGCTGCTTACGATAACGCCGCTGCCGATACCCTCCTGACGCTGCTCGCGCTGCCCCTGCTCGGGAACTTGCTGGTCGCCGGGCCCGCCGAAAAAGAAGTCGAACGGATTGAAATTGGGCACCTGCACTACTTTGGCGCTGCGGATACTCACCACCACAGGGATCACCTGTTCGGCGACATCGGCGAACACCTGTTTGAATCCGGGCGCTCTCTGTTCCAGCGGCGCCAGGGGCGGGGCGTCCGCTCCGAAATGCGGCTGGGCGGCAAGAGCTTTCACCGCGAGCATCGGGCTCCCGCTACAGGCGGACAGTATGAGCGCGAAAATAAAAATCAAGCTCAGGCGTGACAGATAGTTTTTCATCCGCATCACTTTCATTGCTGCCTCCCGGGCACAGGCCCAAATATCTTAAATTTGATCTAATCCAGTTCACGCTCTGGCCGAAAGAGGAAGCAATTATCGAACCAGATTTTTTGCGCTGCCGCGATAACCGCCTGTACGGAACTTCCGGCTCGAATGCCCGTTTATCATAACAAGTTGATATTTAAATAGATAAGATTGCTAGATTATTGTGCTATCTTATCGGGAGTGAATTGAATATTACTGCTGTTCAATTTAATGTGCCGAGGGTCAAATGACAAAAAAACCTGAATTGAGGAGCGCGGCTAAAATAGCATTGCCGCAAAAAGGGTAAGGCGATAACGGTCCCGGAAGGCCGTTGCATTTGCTTTGTGTCTTGTGCCCTCCCGGTGACATAATTAAATTATGTCCATTCTGTCCAGTTTCATCATTCTGCCCTGTCAGTGAATGGTCGTTCTTATACTAAAAGGAATCCACAATCTCTTATCATATTATGAATAAGCGTTCGAATAAGAAAAGCAAACCAGGTTCCGCGCCGAACCGCCGGGAATTCTTTCTTACGGGAGCCGCGGCGGCCGCGGCTTGCCTTGCACCGGGGGTGACTGCCGCCCGCGGAGAGGAGCGGTTTTGCCCGCTGCCGATGTCCCCGCTTCCCTGCAGGCCGCTGGGCCGGACCGGAGCGCTATTGCCGCTGCTGACATTCGGCGGCGGAGGAGCCTGGCTCTCTCTGACCGAGGACCTGGCTCTCCGGATTTTGAGCGAGGCTATCGACCAGGGAGTGATCTCGATCGATACGGCTTACAGCTATGGCGATGGAAAGAGCGAAAGGATAATCGGCACGCTGATGCCCTCCCGCCGGAATGAGGTCCTGATCCATACCAAGGTCGCCACCCGCGATAAAGCGCGCTGGTGGAAGGAGCTTGAAACCTCGTTGAAAAGGCTCCGGGTGGATTATGTCGATACCCTGATGATCCATCACCTAGAACAGGGGGACGACCTGGCCCTGCTGGAAGCCAGGGAGGGGCCGCTGGAAATGCTCCTGAAAGCCAAAGAGCAGAAACTTACCCGCTGGGTCGGGGTATCCTGCCATACGGACAGCGCGGTCCTGGCCAGGCTGGTCCGTCAATGGCCGCTGGACCACGTGATGGTTTCCCTGAACGTGGCGACCAACGATTATTCCGACATGGGCTTCGAGGAGGTCGCTCTGCCGGAGCTGGTCTCCCGCGGAATCGGGATCACGGCGATGAAACTGATGGGTACCGGCCGGATCGTCGATACGCATCCGGATTTCGATTACCGGACCTGCCTGCGCTACACTCTCAGCCTTCCGGTAACCGGGGCCACGATTACCATGCCGAATTTGCAGTTCCTGCAGCGGAATATCGAGGCGGTAAAAGCTTTCGCGCCGTTCTCTCAGGCGGATATGCTCCGTATCAAAGAAAAAGCGGCGCGAGAGGTGCGGACCTCGTTTTATGAATTTATGAAAAACCACCGCGATGAGGCCTGAACCTCATGAGATTTAAAAGCCGGACAAAAGGAACCAGGCGCACTTAAAGTATTACTTTAGATGAATGGAGTAATAGTTGAAAAATGAAAAAGAAAAATACGGATATGTCAGAAGGCGTCTCGGCCGCACCGGCCTCCTTGTCAGCGAGATAAGTCTCGGCTGCTGGACTATCGGCGGTCCGAACTGGAACGAGGGCCAGCCCGTGGGCTGGCAGAAATTCGACCGGGAAGAGGCGGTCCGGGCCCTCGAGCGAGCGCTGGAATTGGGCTGCAACCACCTGGACACGGCGGATGTTTACGGCAATGGCCGCTCGGAGCAGCTTCTCGGCCAGATTTTGGGCTCCCGCCGCAAGGAGCTGATCCTGGCGACCAAGGTCGGCTGGTTCCAAGGTACTGCCGAACATGCCTACCACCCCCTGCATATCCGGCACCAGATCGAGCAGTCGCTGCGGAACCTGCGGACCGATTATGTGGATATTTATTATTTCCACCACGGGGATTTCGGCCCGGAGGACTGTTACCTCGAGGCGGCGGTGGAGCTGATTCGGCGGTTGAAAGAGGAGGGCAAGGTCCGTTTTATCGGGCAGAGCGCTTACACACCATCGGATTTCGCGAGGCTGATTCCGAAGGTCGATCCGGATGTCCTTCAGTCTCGCGCCCATATGATGGACCTGAGGATGATCGAGCCCGCCTCGGCGGTGGCCCGGCTGATCCGGGAGCGGGACCTGGGTTTCGTCGCTTTCAGTCCGCTGGCCCAGGGCCTGCTGCTCGATAAGTTCCATCCCGAATCTCCGCCCGTGTTCGAGGAGGGCGACAACCGGCGGCAGAGCCGCTGGTTCAGCCGGGAATTCCTGGCTGAGCTGGCCCCCCGGCTCGACAGAGTGAAGTCGCGGTTCGGCTCTTCGGCTGGGGACCTGGCCCGGGTGAGCTTGCAGTATGTCCTGGCTTATCCCGCGGTAAGCTGTGTCATTCCGGGGTTTCGCAACGCGGCGCAGGTCGAGATGAATCTGGCTCCGGCCGGCAAGGCGCTCACTTCGGGCGAAGCGCAATGGATCGGGGAATTGTTCGCGGGGCTGAGGATGGCATGAGGGAGTATTGGGTTGCAGAGTAAGGGCGGTTACGGAATGGAAATGGGAACGGCCAAAGGTCAGGAGCGCAGGATAAAAGATTTGCTTAGCCCGGAGGAGCGCGAGTTTCTGGATTCGCTGATTGCGCGCTCGGGATTGATCAACCGGCTGATCATGCGCCTTTATCTGGCTATCGACATTAAGGGGCTGGACCGTTGGAGCCACTATATCCAGCGT
>Ga0156185_1209_pt1 | contig 12666 bp, 10 predicted proteins | sample RifCSPlowO2_12_FD_107838 | JGI IMG/M metagenome (GOLD analysis project Ga0156185, IMG submission 107838) | Candidatus Glassbacteria bacterium RIFCSPLOWO2_12_FULL_58_11 | reverse complement strand
GCAGCGTTCTACGCCCGCTCGAGCGCCTCCGCGTCCCGGTCCGGGAGCTGGCTTTCACGGTCGGCCTGATCATCCGCTATTTCCCCTCTTCGCTGGCCCGGATCAAAGACCTCTACCGTAACTTCCAGCTCAGGGAAAAACTCTCTCCGGGGCGTGAAGGGCCGGCCGGGAACAAATATCTAAGGGCAGTAATGCGGGTAATCGATACGATGGTGCTCTACATGCATTACTCCCTCTACGAATCACAGCTCCTGAGCCTGAGCCTGCTGTCCAGGGGTTACAACCCTTTCCGGCCGGTCAGCCTGGCGGCGAGCGCAAAACCCGGATACCTTGATTACCTGTTTCTGACTGTCTCGGCCGCGGTGATTGTCCTGGCCGCCTGGCGGTTCTGAGCTAGATAGCTTTGTCGCCTCAACACCGGCCGCTCACTGATTAGCTGTACAGTTTTCAGGTTCCCCATGTCTCGATGAGATCGAAAATCCGGTAAATGAACGAACCCTCGATTAAAAGAAGAATCCGGTTTACAGTGGCCTATGATGGAACCGGTTACAGCGGCTGGCAACTCCAGCCCGGCAAGGCCACGGTGCAGGGGTGCCTGGAGCAGGCGCTGGAAAAGCTCCTCGGCGAAAAGATGCGTGTGACTGGCGCGGGCCGCACCGATGCCGGAGTGCACGCTCTGGGCCAGGCGGCCCATTTCGACACCACCCGGCCTCTGCCGGCAGAGGTAATCCAGCGGGCGCTCAACGCGACCCTGCCCCCCGACATCCGGGTTCGCGAGGCCGCGGAGGCCCCGGAAAGCTTCCACGCACGCTTTTCGGCCCTCCGGAAGCTTTACCGCTATCGTATCGCCCGCCGCGGTCTTCCCGCGGAGCCGTTTCTCTCGCGTGACCACTGGCTGTATAACTTTGATCTTGATTTAGGGTTGCTGGAAAAATGCTGCGGTCTGATAGCCGGGGAACACGATTTCTTTACTTTTTCAAAGCAGGAAGGCGCCCGGAAGAATCATCTCTGCAGGGTCTATCAGGCGCATTGGGAGAAAGAGGCGGATGAGCTGACTTTCGAGATCACCGCGAACCGTTTCCTGCGCGGCATGGTCCGGATGCTGGTCGGGGCCACGACTGCTGTGGCGGAGGGCCGGGCGGACCTGGAAGAGTTCCGTGAAGCTCTGGACCGGCCGGGCAGATGGCTCAAGGCGGTCCCGGCGCCTGCCCAGGGATTGATTCTGGTGGAAGTTCAATACTAGAATGAATAGCTTCTTTTATTTCAGAATCTATTGTTGCAGCCGGTGAATGGGCTCCCGTTGCGTCCCTCCTTTCTTTTATTCGACAAGCTGCGAAAGATTATTATTGAAATCAGCGCTAGAATTTTTGTATCTTGACGTTGTAAGATAAATATCTATTTTCGGCCATGAATTTTAATCATGTTCGAGGCGCGGATTGAAAAACACTCTGGTCAAACTGCTCCTGGCCGCCTGCCTGACCTACCTCATTTACGCGGTCATGTGGGAGCGGATGAAGCCCCGGCCAGCGGCCGGGCCCGCCGGATCGGCCGCGGCGGTCGAGCCTGCCGGAGTGAAAGCCGGGGATACCACTGCCGGGGAAACTCTGCTTTACGCGCAAGCGGATAACCGGGGCCAGGCGCCTGGGTCCAGCCTGGACAGCCTCGAAGCCTCTCTCAGCTCTGGAAGGCGCACGGCGATTGTCCGTGCGGCGGAACGGGCCGCGCCCGCGGTTGTCAGTGTCAATGTGCTCCAGACCTCGGTGGAGAAAGTGCCTTACCGCGACTTTTTCGGTTTCTTCTACGTACCGCAGCAGCGGACGGTGAAGAATATCGGCAGCGGTTTTATCATCAATCCCCGTGGCTTTATTTTGACTAATGACCATGTGGTACACAAAGCCTCCAAAATTTCGATAAGCACCAGCGATGGGCAGAACTACGAGGCGAAATTAATCGGCGAGGATGAAAACTCGGATATCGCGCTGCTGAAAATCGAGCCGCAGGGCGCCGGTCTGCCGGTTGCTCACCTCGGAAACAGCGATAACCTCTATATCGGCGAGTGGGCCATCGCGATCGGCTCGCCATTCGGGTTTCTGCTGGAGGACCCCCAGCCGACAGTGACTGTGGGCGTAATCAGCGCGATCGGCCGGGACATTGTCCGCGACCAGAGCCCGGGCAGCCAGGTTTACGCCAACATGATCCAGACCGATGCGGCGATCAACCCGGGTAACAGCGGCGGCCCGCTGATCAACGCCCTGGGTGAGGTGATCGGAATCAATACTTTTATTTTCACGCCCAGCGGCGGCTCGGTTGGCATGGGGTTCGCTATCCCAATCAATCGCGCTACGCGGATCGCCGAGGACCTGATCCGCGGCGGAAAGGTCCGCCACCCCTGGCTCGGTATCGGCGTGCAGCAGCTCACCCCGGAGCTTCTTGCCGGTCTGGGTTATGACCGGAACGAGCGGATTCAGGGCGTGGTAGTCTCCAACATCCAAGCCCTCTCCCCGGCGGTTACCGGAGCGGGCCTGCATCCAGGGGACATCATCAGCGAGATCAACGGCAGGCAGATCCGCTCGCTGGATGACTGGAACGGGGAGATGCTCGACATCCGGGCCGGCAGTCCGGCCAGCCTGACCATTTTGCGCGGCCGGTCGGCCCTGACAGTCAATCTGACGCCCAAAGAGCTGCCGACCGACACTGTCCAGCGCCATTCCACCGGCCTGGGGTTCGACCTGATCGACCTGACCGCCGAGGTGCGCAGCCAGCTCGACGCCCGCTCGGATAAAGGCGCGGTGGTGGTGGATATCACCGACTCGGACCTCGAGCGCGAGGGCAGCATCCTGACCTACGATATCATCTACCGGGTCAATGATGTCCGGATTACCGGAGCGATCCAGGTGGTCGGACTGCTGAAAAACCTGAGGAGAGGCCAGGTGGCGGTTCTTTTTATCGAGCGGGACGGCCGTTCGATCAAAAGATATGTCACCGGATAACAGTCTCCGTCTCATTCCGCGCACAGCGACAATCTTGCTCAATGCCGGGTGGGCTTTTATTTTGAGAACTTTGATTCAATGTTAGCACTGAGCCGGAATAGTACTTTCGGTTTGAAACTTAAAAGAGTGAGCTATGATACCACGGTACAGCCTGCCGGAGATGGACAAAATCTGGAGCGATGAGGCTCGCTTCACGCACTGGCTGGAAATCGAGGTCCTGGTTTGCGAGGCTCTCGCCGGGCAGGGGCAAATCCCCGCAGCGGCGCTGAAAACGATCCGTGAGAAAGCCCGGTTCGATACGAAACGGATCCTGGAGATCGAGGAGGAGGTCAAGCACGATGTCATCGCTTTCCTGACCAATGTCGCCGAATACGTTGGTCCGGATTCGCGTTTCATCCATCTCGGACTGACCAGCTCCGACCTGCTGGATACTACGCTGGCCCTGCAGATGCGGGAGGCGGGAAAGCTGATCCTGGGCGAGCTGCGCAACAAAGTGCTGCCGGCGGTCAAAAAAAGAGCCCTGGAGCACAAGGACACGATCATGATCGGCCGCAGCCACGGGATCCATGCCGAGCCGGTGACTTTCGGACTTAAGCTCGCCCTGTGGTACGATGAGCTTAACCGTCGCGCCGCCTGGCTCGAGAATGCGGTACAGTCGGTTTCCCTGGGCAAAATTTCCGGCGCCGTGGGCACCTTCGCCCACCTCGATCCGTCGGTCGAGGGGTATGTCTGCGAGAAACTAGGACTTCAGCCGGCCAAGGTAAGCAACCAGATCGTTCAGCGCGATGTGCATGCGGATTACATGACCGCCCTGGCCGTGCTGGCCGGCTCGCTGGAAAAATTCACTGTCGAAATCCGCCACCTTCAGCGCACCGAGGTCCTCGAGGCCGAGGAGTTTTTCTCCAAAGGACAGAAAGGCTCCAGCGCCATGCCCCACAAGCGCAACCCGATTGTCTGCGAAAGGCTTTCGGGCATGGCCCGGCTGGTGCGGGGCAATTGCCTGGCCGCCCTGGAGAACCAGGCCCTCTGGCACGAAAGGGATATCTCGCACAGCAGCGTGGAGCGGGTGATCCTGCCCGACAGCACGCTGCTGATCTATTATATGCTGAAAAAGTTCGGCTCGCTGGTGGAAAACCTGCTGGTCTATCCGGAGAACATGAAGAAGAACCTGGACCGCCTTCACGGCCTGATCTTCTCCCAGCGGGTACTGCTCGCCCTGGCGGATAAAGGGCTCAGCCGCGAAGACGCCTACCGGATTGTCCAGCGCAACGCCATGCGGGTCTGGAAAGAGGATGTCGATTTTCTGCGGACTCTGCTGACCGATAATGAAGTGACCGCGGTTATCTCAGCCGCTGAGCTTAAGGAGCTTTTTGCCCTGGAAGTGCATACCCGCCACGTGGACTACATTTTCCGCCGCGCGGGGCTGCTTGACTGAACGTTATACTCGCCGGTGGCCGGAGACCCGGAGCCGGATCGAGTGAGGCGATCTTTTAACGCGATGAGGATCGAAAAATGGCGGTGGTAAGAGAAACCAATCTCGGCGTGGGAAATTTACGGCGGGGCAAGGTAAGAGACTGTTACCAGCTTGAAAATTATCTCCTGCTCGTGGCCACGGACAGGATCAGCGCTTTCGATGTAGTGATGCCGGGCGGAATACCGTTCAAGGGCAAGGTCCTGAATACTCTCAGTGCGTTCTGGTTCGGAAAGACCGGGAATATTGTAAAGAACCACTTAGTCAGCACCGATATCGACGAAATTATCTCTCAGGTACCCGGTTTGGCCGGGCAGGAGGAGCTGCTGAGGGGCCGGATCACTCTCGGGCTGCGGGCCGAGACCGTGCCGGTGGAATGCGTGGTCCGCGGCTACCTGGCGGGCAGCGCCTGGACCGAATACTGCGAGAAAGGCACGGTGGCCGAGGCTTCGATGCCCGCGGGTCTGGAACGCTCCCATAAATTCGAGACTCCCCTGTTCACCCCGGCGATCAAGGCCGAGAGCGGCCACGATGAGAACATCTCGATCGGCCGGATGAAAACGATGCTCGGCCGAGGCCTTTCCGAACAGATAATCGAGACCTCGCTAGCCCTCTATAATTCCGCCTCCGAGTACGCCGCCACCCGCGGCGTACTTATCGCCGACACCAAGTTCGAGTTCGGGCTGATCGACGGCCGGCTGGTACTGATCGATGAGGTACTCACTCCGGACAGCAGCCGTTTCTGGCTGGCCGGGGATTACCGGCCGGGTGTGGACCAGAAAGGCTTCGACAAGCAGCCGCTGCGGGACTGGCTGCAGAAACTGACCGATGCGGGCAAGTGGAACAAGACTCCTCCGGGTCCCGAGCTTCCGGCCGAGATAGTCGAATACATGAGCGGGTTGTACCGCAAAGCCTATAAAATATTGACCGGCAAAGAGATTGCCTGAAGGATAGCCTGAGGGATGAAGATTGCCCGGGAAGGCGCGCCGATAATTATCGCCTTGATCGGTATTCACCTGGTTTGTCTGGCCGGCGGTCTGTGGCTCGCCGGCAAAGGCTTCCGGTCGGGAATATTTCTGGCATCGGCTTTCGTTTTTGCCCTGCTGGCCCTGTTCAGCCTGTATTTCTTTCGCGACCCGGAGCGTAATGTCCCCCCGGGGGGGAAACTGGTAGTCAGCCCGGCCGACGGCCGTGTCCTGGCGCTGGATGACATACCCGAGGAGCAGTTTATCCGGGGACCGGCGCGCAGGTTGAGCATTTTCATGAATGTGTTCGATGTCCATGTCAACCGGGCTCCGGTTGCCGGCACCGTGAAAAGCAAAGTGTACCGCAAGGGGAAATTTTTCAACGCCTCGCTGGACAAGGCCAGCGCCGGCAATGAGGCGCTGAGCCTGGGAATCGAAAGTTCCGATCCGCCTTGCCGCGTTTTGGTGCGCCAGATCGCCGGACTGATCGCGCGGCGCATAGTCTGCCACAGCCGCGAGGGCGACCGGCTCGAGCGCGGCGAGCGTTTCGGCATGATCCGTTTCGGTTCCCGTGTCGAGGTTTATCTCCCGGCCCGCTCCACCTGGCGGGTGGCCGTCGGCGACCGGGTAGTCGCCGGAGAGAGTATCCTGGCGGAGCTGCCATGAGAATGCCCCGCAAATCGTTCCTCCTGCCCAGCGCGTTCACCTCGGGCAGCATCTTCTGCGGATTTTACTCCGCGGTGAGCGCAATGCGCGAAGACCTGGAGCTGGCCTGCTGGCTGATCGTGGTCGCCGGAATCCTCGATTACTTCGATGGAAAAGTGGCCCTGTTTTCCGGCAGCGAGAGCCGCTTCGGGGTCGAGCTCGATTCCCTGGCGGATATAATCTCCTTCGGGATCGCCCCCGGAATAATCATGTATCAGTTTTTTCTGCGGGACCGCGGTGAGTGGTCCTGGCTGGTTTCTTTCCTGTTCGTGCTCTGCGGGGCATTGCGCCTGGCGCGGTTCAACGTGGAGACCAAGGGCGCGGAAAAGACCAATTTTAAGGGTTTGCCCACGCCGATGGCCGCCGGCGCGCTGATCAGCTTCGTCCCTTTCAGCCGGAGCCCCCTTTTCCATATCATCTTTTACGACGTCAATTACAGCCGCTTCCTGGTGTCCCTGATCCTGATCCTGGCCGGCCTGATGGTGAGCAATGTCGAGTATCCCGCCGCGCCCGGCTTTAACTTCCACTCCTTTAAGGGCATCCTCGGATTTGTCATCTTTGTAGCCATTATGATTACCCTGATTTATCAATGGAAACTGCTGATGTTTCCCGCCGCTTTCATTTACATCTTCTATGGTTTCTCCCGCTCGATCATTCTCGGCGCGGTCTCCAGGCTCCCGGATAAAAACGGCTGATCCATCGCCCCGGAGGTTTCCGCGAATTCCAGAAATTGCTTGCCGATCAATCAATAATTGTTTAATTTAAAGCTCGTTGGAAACGAACGTCCGCCCGGCGCTTCGGACCGGATGTTTTTTTGTTTCTGAATGATCTGCCGGTACGGCCGGCTAAAATATCCCCATGACAATTCCTACCCCATCCGACGGTTGCTCGGCCCGTGTTCCCGCCCGCGATAAGCCGCGGGAATATTGCGGTGTATTCGGCGCCTACAACCTGCCGAATGCCGCTGAACTCACCTATTACGGTCTTTATGCCCTTCAGCACCGAGGCCAGGAAAGCGCGGGCATTGTCTCCACCGATGGCGACCAGCTCTACATCCATCGCGACACCGGGCTGGTGGTCGATATCTTCCACAAACCGGAAACTCTCACCTCGCTCAAAGGCTCGGTAGCAATCGGCCACAATCGCTATTCCACCACCGGCAGCAGCAGCCGCCAGAACGTCCAGCCCCTGACCAGCAATTTCAAGGATGGCTTCCTGGCGATCGGGCACAATGGGAACCTGGTGAACACCCTGCGCCTGCGGGCTGAGCTGGAGGAACAGGGCTCGATTTTCCAGACCTCGACTGATACCGAGGTGATCCTGCACCTGATCGCCCGCTCCACTTACCGCGACCCGGCTGAAAAAATCGCCGATGCCCTGAACCAGGTCAAAGGCGCTTATTGCCTGGTGATCCTGATCAACGACGAGCTGTTTGCCGCTCGCGATCCCAGGGGCTACCGCCCCTTTACACTGGGCCGCCTGGATGAGGGCTGGGTGGTGGCGAGCGAGACCTGCGCCCTGGACCTGATCGGCGCCCGCGTGGAGCGGGATGTGGAGCCCGGCGAGATCCTCAGGATCGGCCGCCAGGGCTTACAGAGTTATAAGCCGTTCCCGAAAAAGCAGCTTCAGCAGTGTGTCTTCGAGCTGATTTATTTCTCCCGGCCGGATTCGAGAATCTTCGGCCAGAGCGTAGACCGGATCCGCCGGCTGTTCGGCAGGGCCCTGGCCCGCGAGCACCCCGCGCAGGGCGCCGATATTGTCATATCCGTGCCGGACAGCAGCAACTCGGCAGCCCTGGGCTATGCCGAGGAAAGCAACATCCCTCTCGAGCTGGGACTGATCCGCAACCACTATGTCGGCCGGACGTTCATCCATCCAACGCAGTCGATCCGGGATATCAACACCCGAATCAAGTACAACCCGGTGCGCGGCGTGCTCGAGGGGAAAAAAGTAGTGGTGGTCGATGACTCGATCGTGCGCGGGACCACCAGCCGGAGGCTGATCCGCATGATCCGCCAGGCCGGAGCCACCGAGGTGCACATGCGCATTTCCAGCCCGCCGATCCGCTATCCCTGCTACTACGGGATCGATATGCCCACACGCAGCGAGCTGATCGGCAGCAGCCACACCGTTGATGAGATCCAGACCTACCTCGGCGTGGATTCGCTGGGCTACCTCAGCGAAAAAGGCCTCGATGCGCTGGGGACCCTGGATGCCGGGAACCATTGCATGGCCTGTTTCAACGGCAACTATGCCGAGAGCTTTGAAAAGAATTTCCAGAAGACCATGTACGAGGACATCCAACCCTCGCTGCTGGTCGGCGAACCGCCAAATCCCTGAGTAAAATCCTTAAAGGCAATTCTCTCGTATCACTTGGTGTTGACTATTCATCATTCAATAATATTTCAGGAGAACTAAATGAGCGCACAGTACGTTTATGCTTTCGGCGACGGCAAAGCTGATGGCACCGCTGGAATGAAGAACCTGCTCGGAGGCAAGGGAGCCGGCCTGGCCGAGATGAGTAACCTGGGAGTCCCGGTGCCCGCAGGTTTTACGATAACCACTGAGATGTGCACGGTTTATTACAAAATGAACCGCAAGTATCCGAAAGAGCTGGACGGCCAGATCCGCAAGGCGATGGCCAAGGTGGAGAAAATCATGGGGGCCAAGTTCGGTGATGAGAAGAATCCCCTGCTGGTTTCCGTGCGCTCCGGAGCCCGTGTCTCCATGCCCGGAATGATGGACACGGTGCTGAACCTGGGACTCAACGATAAAACGGTCAAAGGACTGATCGCAAAAAGCGGCAACGAGCGTTTCGGCTGGGACAGCTACCGCCGGTTCGTCCAGATGTACGGCGATGTCGTGCTGGGGCTGAAGCCGGAGAGCAAAGAGGAAGAGGACCCCTTTGAGGTCGTGCTCAGTAAGATGAAAAAATCCCTGGGCGTGAAACTGGACACCGACCTCAGCGCGAAAGACCTCAAGAAGCTGGTCGCGGAGTTCAAGGCCCTGATCAAGAAGCGCAAGGGCGTGGAATTCCCCGAGGACCCCTGGAAGCAGGTCTGGGGCGCGATCGAGGCTGTTTTCGGCTCCTGGAACGGGGCCCGGGCAATCAAGTACCGCAAGCTCAACGGGATCCCCGAGGACTGGGGCACCGCGGTTAATGTGCAGGCCATGGTTTACGGCAACATGGGCGAGGACTCCGGCACAGGCGTCGCCTTTACCCGCGATCCGGCCACGGGCAAGAACCTCTTTTTCGGCGAATACCTGATCAATGCCCAAGGCGAGGATGTGGTCGCCGGTATCCGCACGCCGCAGCCGGTCAATGATTCGACCAAGTCCGACAAGAGCCAGGTCACGCTGCAAAAAGCGATGCCCAAGGCCTACAAGACCCTCGAAAGCATTTACCTGAAACTTGAAAAACATTTCAAGGAAATGCAGGACATCGAGTTCACCATCCAGCGCGGCAAGCTCTGGATGCTGCAGACTCGTACCGGGAAACGTACCGCCGCGGCCGCGGTCAAGATCGCCGTGGACATGGTGCGCGAAAAACTGATCGACAAGAAAATCGCGGTGGGCCGCATCGAGCCTTCCCAGCTCGACCAACTGCTCCATCCCACTTTCGATCCCAAGGCCAAAAAGAACGTGATCGCCAAGGGCCTGCCTGCCTCCCCCGGAGCAGCCAGCGGCCGGGTGGTCTTCCATTCGGATGATGCCGAGAGCTGGGCCGCCAAGGGCGAGAAAGTGATCCTGGTGCGCATTGAGACCAGCCCAGAGGATATCGGCGGAATGAATGTCGCGCAGGGCATTCTCACCGCTTTCGGCGGGATGACCAGTCATGCGGCGGTGGTAGCCCGCGGGATGGGCAAATGCTGCGTGGCCGGCTGCGGCGGGATCGAAGTCGATTACAAGAGTAAGCTGTTCAAAGTGAAAAATATGACAATCAAAGAAGGCGACTGGATCTCGCTGGATGGCTCGAAGGGCGAGGTGATGCTGGGCCAGGTGGCGACAGTTCATCCGGACCTGAGCGGCGATTTCGGCAAGATCATGGGCTGGGCCGATGAAATCCGCAAGATCGGCGTGCGCACCAATGCCGACACGCCGCACGACAGCGCGGTGGCGGTCAAGTTCGGCGCCGAGGGGATCGGCCTCTGCCGCACCGAGCACATGTTTTTCGAGGGCGACCGGATCAAGGCCATGCGCGAGATGATCCTCGCCGATGACGTGGCCGGCAGAGAGAAAGCCCTGGCGAAAATCCTCCCCTATCAGCGTGATGATTTCTACGGTATTTTCAAGGTGATGGCCGGCCGGCCGGTGACTATCCGCCTGCTCGATCCGCCCCTGCACGAGTTCCTGCCCCAGGAGACGCAGAACCAGGCTGAGATGGCCAAGGAGATGAAAGTACCGGCCGCCAAAATCAAAGCCAAAGTAGCGAGCCTCCACGAGATAAATCCGATGCTCGGCCATCGCGGCTGCCGCCTCGGGATCACCTACCCCGAGATCTCGGCCATGCAGGCTCGGGCCATATTCGAGGCCGCCTGCCTGCTGAAAAAGAAGGAAAAGATCGACAGCCATCCCGAGGTAATGATCCCACTGGTCGGCACTATCGGCGAGTTCAACCATCAGAAGACCGTGATCGACAAGGCCGCGCAGGAGGTTTTCGCCAAGTACAAATTCAAGATCGAGTACATGGTGGGCACGATGATCGAGATTCCGCGCGCCGCCCTGGTCGCGGACAAGATCGCCGAGAACGCCGAGTTCTTCTCGTTCGGCACCAATGACCTGACCCAGATGGGATTCGGCTACAGCCGCGATGACGCCGGAAAGTTCCTGCCGAGCTATGTCGATCTGGGCATCCTGCCAGAGGACCCGTTCCAGGTGCTGGACCAGGAGGGGATCGGCCAGCTGGTGCAGCTCGGTATCGAGCGCGGCCGCAAGACCCGCAAGAAGCTCAAGGTGGGGATCTGCGGCGAACACGGCGGCGAGCCGAAATCAGTGGAGTTCTGCCACCGGGTGGGCATGAATTATGTAAGCTGCTCGCCCTACCGGGTGCCGGTGGCCCGCCTGGCCGCGGCCCATGCGGTCCTGAAAGAAAGCAAGAAGCAGGAAGAGAAGGACAAGTAAGCCATAGTCGGAGCTTCTTTTTCGCTCCGGCTCGCAATTCTAGGATGCGTGCAAAACTGCCCCGTGGAGGTTACCGCGGGGCAGTTCTTTTTACTCCGGTTCCGGAGGTGATTTACGCTGGCTTACTGGATTGTCGCGCTGGCCGCACTGCCGGTTTCCGCCCTTACCCTGTTTTCCGGGTTCGGCCTGGGCACGCTGCTGATGCCGGTATTCGCGCTGTTCTTTCCGGTGGATGTGGCGATTGCCGCCACGGCCCTGGTGCATGCGCTGAATAATGCGCTCAAGCTGCCGCTGTTCGGCCGCGGGGCGAGTTGGAGCGTGGTCCGGCGCTTCGGCCTGCCGGCTGTCGCCGCGGCATTCCTGGGAGCGGCCGCGCTGGAAAGCCTGGCCGGCCTGGAGCCGCTGGCCTCCTATAGTCTCGGCGGCCGGACTGCTGAGATCACCCCGGTCAAGCTGGTCGTGGCCGCGCTGATTTTCTTTTTCGCCCTGTTCGAGCTTCTGCCCCGTTTCCAGCGCCTTTCTTTCGATCCGCGCCTCCTGACAGCCGGCGGTGTGCTCTCCGGCTTTTTCGGGGGACTTTCCGGCCACCAGGGCGCGCTGCGCTCGGCTTTCCTGACCAAAGCCGGCCTGAACCCGGAGCAGTTTGTCGGCACCAATGCGGTGATCGGCTTTCTGGTGGACCTGGCGCGGATCCTGGTCTATGGGGCGACTTTCGCCTCCGGCGACCTTTTCCAAGGCGACTCGAGTTTCGGCTGGTCTTTGGTGGCCGTAGCCGCGGCCTCGGCTTTTGCGGGTCTCTTGCTGGGCCGACGTTTCTTAAAGAAAGTGACCATGAAAACGATCCAGATCATGACCGGGACACTTTTGCTGGCCGTGGCTGTCGCCCTGGGCTGCGGTGTGATCTAGCCCTGACTAAGCACAATTTCCCGCACTTTACAGGGGCGGACCTATGTGTCCGCCCTTGTCGAAAATTTCTCGATTTTAATCGGGCGCACACCCGGGTGCGCCTCTACATAAGACGCTCAAATGCAATTAGTTACAAATAATCCGGCCTGGTACCTGTGCACTGCCAACTCCAGCCCGCCCGGCTTATTTCTCCAACAGTACCACGCTCGCCATCTCATGCTTCTCCAGCTTAAACCTTATCCTGTCCCCCGCCCTTTCCACCGGTACAATCGGCTTGCCTTCGGAGCTGTCGTTCAGATCGGGCTGGATCAGGCTGAACCTGGTAAACTCTCCCGCATCCGGCAGGCGGCAGGCAAGCTCCACGCCCGGGGCTGCGCCGGGAAGGTTGTACAGGTCGCGCCAGATCGAGACCATTGTAACCATTACCGAGCCGTCCGCCAGGCGAAAGATGTTGCCGTCGGTCATCTCGGGCAGCTCTAGCGCCCGGGGATGGAATACCCATTGCTTG
>Ga0156185_1228_pt1 | contig 12787 bp, 9 predicted proteins | sample RifCSPlowO2_12_FD_107838 | JGI IMG/M metagenome (GOLD analysis project Ga0156185, IMG submission 107838) | Candidatus Glassbacteria bacterium RIFCSPLOWO2_12_FULL_58_11 | reverse complement strand
AGTGAAATGGATAAGCCTTCCCCCGCGGCAGGCTGAAATAATCCGAGTTCCTGCAGCCGATCCTCGAAACGGCTTCCGGTCAGCATCCGGCCTGCGCTGTCGAAGAGGAACGTTTCGCCGGTTTCCCCGAGCCGGCCGAATCTCAGGATGTTTTCCAGAGTCACGTCCGGAGCGCTCCGGAGAACTACCGCGGCAATGACGGAGTCGGACTCGTCCAGGATCGGGGCCGCGGCCAGGAGCTCCAGACCGGCATTCTTTTCCAACGGATCGACCAGCCCGGCCAGGTGGCCGCCACTCGGGTAAAGCAGGCTCAACCGGCGGAAAACCGGAGACAGGAAATCCCCATCCTCGATCAAATCGAGCCGGGCACTCACTGCCCGGTCAGCGCTCGAGGCCAGGCAGACCCGCTCCGGCGATATGATAAAAATATCCGAACTGCCGCGGGCCAGGATGGTGCGGGTGAACGGCTCCCGGAGCCATTGCTGCGCCGGACCGTCGAGCAGGGCCTGACGCTCCCGGGGCAGAGCGAGCTGAAGGGCTACGGTAACCCGGGAGCGGCGTGAGGCGGCCCAGATCTCGGCGCTCCGCGTACATTCGCCGCCCCAGGCCAGTACCGAGCCCGAAACGGATTTAACAGTATTGCCCAGTGCGATTTCCAGCTCTCCCTTGAGCGCCTTTTCGATCTTGTTTAAGGAAAGCCAGGCTACGGAAAGGATGAAAAGGACCACGGCCGATGACAGGATAAGGTCCGTGTTAGCACGCCGGAAATATGCCAGCTTTCCAGGCCGCCGAGCTGAATCCGTCGGATTCATTTTACTTTGATCGCTTTGGAGTGGATCTCTTCCAGCAGAGGACATGATCTCTGGACCATGGAAAAAATGGGGACAGGCCGCTCCGGCTGGCATTCAACCGCCATTCCGGAACGGACCCGGATCGAGGATCCAAAACAAGAATTGCCGGCGAAAATATTCTTAGATAAACTTGTTTCGATTCTTCCGGGAAGTCAATATTAGCTTAGCGGCGGGATGCGGGACTTTAACGGCTTTTCCGGAAAGCCGCTCGATTTCCGGCCGGACCTGCTGAGCGCTATCCTGACTCCCCGGACCTGGAGCGGAAAATAAGTTCATAGATCGATTGCCGCTATTCGCTTTATTTCATGCATCCCGCTTGGGGATTCCTTACAGCACTCCAAATTACAGCCTTTTTCAGGCACTAAATTTCTGACCTCATGTCTGGTCGATTTTGTTGCAGGGGCATCCCGATTTTATCGGGATGCCCCTTACAGTAGACATTGCATTATCTCAGCTTAATTTCAACATCGCACATTCTGTAGGCGGCCCCCCGTGGCCGCCCGGCAGGCGTGTGAGACAAGGTGCACCGTGCCTCCGCATGAGACCGCTAACGGGAATTTTATGTGAATTATACGGGTTTAATCCCCATGCATAATCCTCACCCGCTGCCGAACACGTTCAAGAGAAATTTGCGAATGAGTCTGAATCCTTATACAATTATGCTGGCGGGATTATCAATCTAATGGTCAAATCATCAGTCGCCCTTTGATATGCGCGGCTTCAGGACATGCGAGCCAGGAGGGAGACTTCGGCTGCAGAGAAGAGGATGAGGGTCATCCGGCCGGTTTTCGCCGGTTGGGATGATATTTGAGAGAGGCCAATCATCCGGCAGCGGGCAAAAATTCGAAAGGAGTACGGGGATGTTCGAAGTCAATGATTTGCATTCGGCAATGATTCATCGTCGAAGAGCGATGGAGGCAGTGAACCTCACGCCCAAAGGCAAAAAGATAGTTCACCCGGCGGCCAGGGGACCGCGTATTTTCGCGGACTCGGCCGCTATCGGAGATATCAGGCCGCTCTACGAGGCCGGAATAATCAATGGCGTGACCACCAATCCGACTCTGCTCAAAAAAGCGGGCGCGAAATCCTGGGCCGAGGCAAAAAAAATACTTACCGCCATCCTGCGCCTGATGGCGCCGAACCCAGTGAGCCTGGAGCTTACCCGGACCACGGTGGAGGAAATGGTGATCCAGGCCGAGGAGCTGCGGAAGCTGGGCCCGGCCAACGCGGTGATCAAGGTGCCGATAGGCGGCTACACGGCCCTGGCCGCGGACAAGGACCCCTATACCGGGCTCAAGGTGCTGCGCAGGCTCTGGGAGCGCGATATCCGCACCAATGCCACGCTGGTCTTCAATTCGACCCAGGCATTCTGGGCCGCCAATGCCGGAGCCAGCTATGTCAGCCCGTTCATGGGCCGCCTGGCGGATTATATGTACAAGAACGATCAGCCCGAGCTCGCCCCCGGTAATGCGCTTTACCATATAATCGACCACAAGAATTCGGCCGGGGATCAGCGTACTTTCAACAGCGAATACGTGGCCTCGGGCGGAGCCCGGAAAGATTCCGGGGTCCGGCTGATCCGCGAGATCGCCGCTATTTTCGCCAACTTCGACATCCACACCGAAATTCTCGCCGCCAGCGTACGCAATCCCGTGCAGCTCACCGAGGTCCTGCTGGCCGGCGCAGATATCCTGACCGTACCGGCCAATGTGCTGAGCACTGTGGCCGACCACCCGCTTTCCAATGAGGGCATGCTCAGTTTCGACACGGATGCCAAGGTTTTTGCCAAATGACCGCGCGGTCGGTCGACCGCGACTTAAAGCGCTTTGAAAAAACAGGGCTGTCCCCGAATTTCGGGGACAGCCCTGTTTGGTTATTAATTGAAATGAATTCCCCGCGGCCTGCCCCGATTTCTCGAGGCTTGCTGCGGAGCAGCCAGTAATCCTGTAAAGCCAAAAGCTCAAATCCCCCCCGCCCCCCTTTGTCAAAGGGGGGAGTAAAGGCGAGTCCAAAGTCCCCCTTTGAAGAAGGGGGATACAGGGGGATTTAATTTTTCAAATTACTCTAATAGGTTTGGCGTCTGAGCGGAGATTATTTAGATTCTTCGCCGCCCTGCTGCTGCTTGAGGATTTTGGCCCAGGTGTCGCGCAGGGTGACCGTCCGGTTGAAGACTAGTCTGCCGCTGCGGGAATCCGGGTCGAGACAAAAATAGCCTTTTCTCTCGAACTGGAAGCGCTCGCCCGGAGCGGCCCCGGCCAGCGAGGGCTCGACACGGCAGGCCGGCAGGACTTTCAGCGAATCCGGGTTCAGGTTGTCGGTCCAGTTTCCACCCTCTTCCACCTCGTTGGGGTTCTCCCGGCTGAAGAGGTGATCGTACAGCCGGACCTCGGCCTCCACGGCCTGGGCCGCCGAAACCCAATGAATCGTGCCTTTGACTTTACGGCCGTCCGGCGATCCTCCGCCCCGGGTCTGAGGGTCATAGGTACAGCGCAGACCGGTTAGCGCGCCACTTTGCTCATCCCGGATCACCTCGCGGCAGGTGATATAGTAAGCGTAGCGCAGCCGCACCTCGCGGCCCGGGGCCAGACGGTAATAGTTTTTCGGCGGGTCCTCCATAAAATCATCCCGCTCGATATAGAGCACCCGCGAAAATGGTATATTCCGGGTTCCCGCAGCCGGGTCCTCCGGGTTATTGACCGCCTCCAGCTCTTCGACAGTATCTTCCGGATAATTGATAATTTCCACCCGCAAGGGATCCAGGACGCCCATGACCCGCGGAGAGCGCAGGTTCAGGTCCTCCCGGACATGGTGCTCGAGCAGGGCGATATCGATCAGGCTGTCGCTCTTGGACACCCCAATCCGGTTGCAGAAAGCGCGTATCGCCTCCGGAGTATAGCCTCTTCTGCGCATCCCGGAAATTGTCGGCATGCGCGGGTCATCCCAGCCGCTGACATAATTGCCCTCCACCAGGTCGATCAGTTTCCGTTTGCTCAAAATGGTGTAGGAGAGGTTCAGCCGGGCGAACTCGATCTGCTGGGGATGATAGATCTCGAGCTGTTCGAGGTACCAGTCATAGAGCGGACGGTGGTCTTCGAACTCCAGGGTGCAGATCGAATGGGTGACTTTTTCGATAGAATCCGACTGGCCGTGGGCGAAGTCGTACATCGGGTAGATGCACCACTGATTGCCCGTGCGATGGTGCGCCACCTTGAGAATGCGGTACATCACCGGGTCGCGAAAATTGAGATTGGGAGAGGCCATGTCGATCCTGGCCCTAAGCACCCGCGAGCCTTCCTCAAACTCACCGGCCCGCATGCGCCGGAACAGGTCCAGGCTTTCCTCGACCGGGCGGTTGCGGTAGGGGCTTTCCCTCCCCGGTTCGGTCAGCGTGCCGCGGTACTCGCGGATCTGGTCCGCATTAAGATCGCAGACATAGGCCCGGCCCTTCTCGATCAGCTTGACCGCCCACTGATAGAGCTGTTCGAAGTAATCCGAGGCGTAATAGAGGTGCTTTCCCCAGTCGAACCCGAGCCAGCGGACATTCTCCTTGATCGATTCGACATACTCATCCTCCTCCTTGCAGGGATTCGTATCATCGAAACGCAGGTGACAGACTCCGCCGGGGTTTTCCTGGGCGATCCCGAAATTGAGGCAGATACTCTTTGCGTGGCCGATATGCAGGTAGCCGTTCGGTTCCGGCGGAAAGCGGGTCACTACCCTTCCACCCCATTTGCCGGTCCGGTTGTCCTCGGCGACAATCGCCCGGACAAAATCCGGGCCCGGCGCACTGCCGGGCTTATTCATTGGTGCGGCTTCCGATTTCTACTTGTGTGCTCTGGTACAAAAGCGATACCATGTTTTTAAAAATGGCCCCGCCAGACTGACTGGCGAGGCCACCGGTTTTGGCTGCCCGACCAGGACTCGAACCTGGACTCTTCTGATCCAGAGTCAGACGTGTTGCCAGTTACACCATCGGGCAGCGGAACAGGAATTTAGTCAGAAAAATTAATTGCTTTGACAGATTCTGTCAACCTTTAAGGCTCCGGGATTCCCGTCAAACGGCATATTACGGTTTCCCGGGTCTCCGCATAAGTTATTTTACTCGCCCTTCACATTGTAGGCAAACACCCAGCCATACTTGCCGCCTGCCGGATAAAATACGTACTGCCATAAGCGGTCCGCGGAATTGCGGACGAAGATCAGCGGCTCGCCTTTTTTCAACGTGTAGAGCTCCTCGCTCGAGGGGCTGCCTTCGCTGTAGAGCGGCGTATTGATCGAGGTTACCACCAGCTTTTTCCCCTCCGGCGGGGGCTGGACCGGCTGGAGCGTATCTCCGGACAGCTCCGCCGGCAGGTTCGCGGAAGAGTAATTCATCGCGGCCTCGTTCAACACCCTCCGGGCCGGGGTATCTTCCGTGGCCGGCTCATTCAAGGCCAGCCGGGCGGGTTCGCTCCAGGGGCTGAGCAGATTGCCCTGGCTATCGCTGGCCGCGATACGCAGGCCGTAGTTTCCCGGTCCCGGGAACTTGTTGAGGTCGATCACCACCGAGCCCCGGGTGCTGTCCACCTGCTGGGAATAGATAACCAGACCGCCGGCCAATGAGGAGTCTTTACCGTCAGCGGCGGCTTGGGCGATTTCAAGCTTGACAGCGGAGGCTCCCTTGATCGGGCTGACATCCCAGGAGGCGGAAAAACCGGCATCGACAGGGGCTATCTCCGGACTCCGGGGAGCGACCGGCTCAGCCGGTTGGGCCACCGGTTTTGGGGCGGGCTGTTCGAGCTCTCCTTCCGTGACTTGCAGGATTTCCGGATCGGACCACTGGCCGATGAAACTTTGAAGGGCGCTGACTGCGATTACCCGGAACAAGTACTGCCCGGGACCCTTGAGACCGTCGAGATTTGAAGTGAACGTTCCGCTCAGCTTGCCAAGAGAGGGATTGAAGAAGAAGGTGTTGGCCCGGTCCCTTTCGCGGCCGTTGGGGTTACTGAAAGGTGTATTCGGCTTGGATACCTCGACTGCGACATCCTTGGCTCCCTCGATATTCGAGAGATCCCAGCGGAAGCTGTAATCCGGGTGGATCGTATTCAGACGTTTGGGATCGATTATCGGTTTATTGGCGATCAGATTCAAGTTATTGGCGACTACTACAAGCTGGCTGGCATCGCTGAAACGGCTGATAAATTCTCCCCTGGGATTCAGGGCGGCGACCCGAAACTGGTAAACGCCTACTCCATTCAGCTCGAGCGCGCTGACCTTGCGTTCACCCGCGATATTACCCAGGTCCGGATTATAATAAAAGGCATTCTCTATGTCTGGTGCAGTACCACGCGGATTGGCAAACTTGCGGTCGGGCTTACTGATTTCCAGGGATGCGTTTTTTGCGCCCAGTACATTGGTCGCGTCCCATTTCAGTGTATAATTGGGGACCACCAGGCTGATCGTATCCGGAGAAAGTTGCGGCGGATTGGCCACTATAAATTGGTCGATCTCGAGATTGTTTTGGCCGCGGGCACTCTGCTGCTTCATCCAGTCGCTGCGGTTGAGAAATTCACCGACGGCATCGGGAGAGTCCTGGCGCCGCAGCGCCATCTGGCTTGCCTGATCCCGGGCCGTCTGCTCCTGCTTGAGCCGGAGGGCGTCCTGCTGCATACTGGCTGTAGACTGGTTCACGATATTGTCAAGCCGGATTTTCTGATCGTTGTTCAGGTCCTTTATCAGGTTTTCCGGGTCGTCCATAACCTTGCGGACTTCATCGTTGAATTTCGAAAATGACCCCGGGTCCACCATTTTGTCCTCGCCGATGGTGCGGAGCATATCATCCATCACATCGCCCAGTTTGGATTGGACCCGCTTATTATTGTAGTGCGCGGCGAAGGCCTTGTCTTTCAGCAGATCGGAGAGACGGCCTTTGAGCTGGACCACCTGGCGCCGCAAGCTGACCTTGCCGGTAAGATCATCCGTATCTTTGTAGAGTTCTTCCTCCACGCTGTCCTGATCCGCGGAAGCCAGGCTCAATTGCTGGTCTTTGACACTGTTGAGGAAATTTTCAACGTTATTGTAAAGGGGATGGTTGATATCCATAGCCTCCTTGATGCTCTCGAGCACGCTTATCGAGCGGTCCAGCAGGCCTTCCTTGCGGTAGAAGCGGGCGAGGTCCAGATAAGTTTCGACATTGTCCTTGGATTTGCTCAAATCAGCTTCGATCGTGGACTTGACCGCATCGAACATCGTCCCGCCCTGGTCCACTTTGCCGAGGGCAGAATTGAGCACGAGCAGGTCATAGGCGGCCAGTTTCCCATTCCCATCCACGTCCGCGGCTTTGAGCTCATTGGTCGACGGGGTCAGGTTCATGGTCACGATACGCTCGACCTGGATGATGTCGAAGACGTCGAAATAGCCATCCCCGTTGATATCCCCATTGGTCGTGACACTGCCGTCCACGGCCATCCTGGCCGCCAGCGGGCGAACCGACCATACGCCACAGAACATAAGGAGCAGGCAGGACAGCCGGCCGGCTTTTAACCAGGCCTCCAGGCTGAACCGCCGGCCGGTCCGTTCCGGAAAGCTCCGGGCAACTTTGGTGAAATCGCCAGTGTTCATTTTCATCTTCTTGGTTGATAATAGTTTGCGGCTATTATTTAATAAACTTGAGCTGCACCGTGCGTTCAAACAGCATATACTCATTAATAATGTGCCGCAGCGAAAAAATCCAGCGCCGATGGATGGCCAACTTATTAAAATGCCCGGCATAAGGCAGCTTTTGCCCGCTAAAATCAACCCAGCCGGTCGATTGCCGTCCCCAGGCGGGAAAGAGTCAGCTCGCGGCCCATTAATTCCATAGTCTCGAAAATACCTGGACTTACGCTGCCCCCGGTGAGCGCCACGCGCAGCGGATGGATCAATCCAGCTGCTGATAGCTGCAATTTCTCTGCCAGTGAGCGCAAGGCTTCTTCCAGCGGACCGGACTGCCAGACTTCCACTTCCAGAAGCTTGTCCCTCAGCGCTGTCATTTTTATGACAGTCCCCGCTTTCCAGTGCTGTTCGACCGCTTTGCGCTCGTATTCCAGCTCCACTGGAAAAAAGAACCGGCTCCGCGGCAGGAGATCGCCGGTCAGGCGGCACCTTTCCTTGGCCAGGTCGAGCACTTTGAGGAGCTTCCCGAGTTGTTCGGGCGTGCTGTTTTCAGTCAGCAGGCCGGCCCTTTCGAAATCATCCCGGGCCAGCTCCAGCAGCTCCACGGCTTCCATTTGCGCGAGATAGCGGCCGTTCATCCATTCGAGCTTGGCCTGGTCGAAAACCGCGCTTTTCTTGTTGATCTCCTCGAGGCTGAACAGGCGGATCAGCTCCTCTCGCATAAAGATTTCCCGTTCCTCCGGGGGAGTCCAGCCCAACAGGACGAGGAAATTGAAAACCGCCGGAGCGATAAAGCCCATGCCGCGGTACTCGGTAAGGCTGGTGGCGCCGTGGCGCTTGCTGAGCCTTTTTTTGTCCGGGCCGAGGATCAGCGGCAGGTGGGCGAAATGCGGCACGGCGGCTCCCAGGGCGCGGTAGAGTAGGATCTGTTTGGGGGGGTTGGAAAGATGGTCATCCCCGCGGATAACATGCGTGATACCCATTTCGATATCATCGGCCACTACCGCGAGCTGGTAGGTCGGACTGTTGTCGGAGCGCAGGATGACAAAGTCCTCCACGGTCGAGTTGGCGAAACGCACCGGCCCGTACACCAGGTCCTCGAACTCGGTCGAGCCTTCGGGAATGCGGAACCGGACCACGTGCGGCCGGCCCTGCGCGGCCATTTTATCCGCCTCGGCCGGCTCCAGGGCCAGGCAGGTGCGGTCGTACTGGAAGTCCAGTTTTTGCGCGCGGGCTTTCTCCCGCCGGATTTCCAGCTCTTCCGGCGTGCAGAAACAGCGGTAGGCGTGCCCCGATTCCAGCAGTTGCCGGGCAGCCTTCAAGTGGCGCTCCAGGCCGCCGGTCTGGTAAAGCGGCTCGCCGTCCCAGTGCAGGCCCAGCCACCGCAGGCCCTCCAGGATCGCCGCGCAGGCTTCCGGGGTGGAGCGCTCGCGGTCGGTATCCTCGATCCGCAGCAGGAAAGCGCCCCCGGAGTGGCGGGCGAAAAGATAATTGAACAGGGCGGTGCGCGCCCCTCCGATATGCAGGTAGCCGGTGGGGCTTGGGGCAAAACGGACTACGACTTTTTCACTCAACTCGGGTGTCCCTCTGTTGAAAAGGGGGCATAACTGCTGCGCCCCCTGTCCGGAGCGGCTCTGGATTACCGGGGTAATTTCAAGCCGCGCGATATAGCAGAGAATAGTCCTTTTTATCTGCTGATTGCCGCTACTTTTTCCCCACTTTCTCCAGCAGCTGGCGCGAGGGCTTGAAGGAAGGCACGAAGCGGCTGGGCACGGTCACTTTTTCGCCGGTGCGCGGGTTCCGGGCCACCTGCTGCTTGCGCCGCTTGACCTTGAAAGAGCCGAATCCGCGGATCTCAATCTTGTTACCCGCTGCCAGCGTGTCGCTTACCGCATCGAGAAAAACCTCCAGGACTTCCCGGGTGACAGTCTTGCTCTGGCTGGTGGCCTCCGCCACCTTGCTGACCAGCTCGGCCTTGTTCATGACATCTCCTTTCATCTTCCGGAGTGAATACTGCTGAAATGGTCGAATCCGGTTTTACGGAGCGCTTCGAAACGCCCATCTTCGCGCTGCACGATCAGCTCGCCCTTTTTCCCGGTCAGCCTGCCGATCCGGTGTAAGGCCGTGCCGGTAATTTCCCGGACATCGCCCGCATCCTTGGACAGGACCCCCGGCGGAATGGTCAACAACAGCTCGTAGTCCTCTCCTCCGTGGAGGAAAAAGTGGTCTTTCGGCAGGCCCAGGACCGCGGCGACACTCTGTTGAAATTCGCCCAGGGGAAACTTTCTGGCGAAAAGCAGGGCCCCCAGCCCGGAATCTTCGAGGATATGGTTCAGGTCCGCCGCCAGCCCGTCCGAGATATCGATCATCGCCGTGGGTGGGCCCGCTTGCCGCAGCAGGCGGGCCTCGGCGAGACGGGGGATAGGGGAGAGCAGACGGCCCAGCAGTGTGCTGTCGAATTCCGGCAGGGACGCGGTCTTGCTTTTGCGCCGCTGTTCCAGCACCGCCAGGACCGCGCCGGCATCCCCGGGTGTGCCGCTGACCCAGATTTCATCACCGGGCTGCGCAGTGGAGCGCAGGATAGCCTGGCCCTTTTTTACCCGGCCGGCCACGGTGACTGTCACCACCAGCGGGCCCGGGCTGGCGGTAAGATCGCCGCCGACCAGCGGGCAATCATAGCGGCCGCAGGTCTCGATCAGTCCCCCGGCCAGGTCCTCAATCGCGGTCTCGGCGTCCTCTCTGCGGATCGAAACCGCGGCCAGCGCGCCGGCCGGTTCGGCTCCCATTGCCGCCAAGTCGCTCAAAGAGGCGGCCGCGGCTTTGACCCCCACCTGATAGTAATCGAAATAATCCAGGCGGAAATGGACGCCCTCCACGAACGCATCCGTGCTCAGCGCGAATTCCTCATCGCCCGCGGCCTCGAGCAGGCAGCAGTCATCGCCGATACCGAGGCTCACCGGCTTGAAAGTGCCGATTTTTTCGGCCATCTGGCGGATCCTGGCGATTGTCTCGAATTCACCCAAAGTTTTTTCCCGCTCGCGGAACTGTCAGCCGCAGTTCTGGACCAGCTCGACGCGGCTGAAGAAAAAATCGAGCTCCCGCCTGGCTGAATTGTCTGAATCCGAGCCGTGGATCGCATTGCGGGTCTTGCTTTCGGCAAAGATCGCCCGGACTGTCGAGAGTTCGGCCTCTGCCGGATCGGTGGCGCCGATAACCCGCCGCAGCTCGGCCACCGCATCCTCGCGGCTCAGCGCGGCGACAATCACCGGTCCGCTAGTCATGAATTCGATCAGCGGCTCGAAAAAGCCCTTGCCCCGGTGCTCGGCGTAGAACTCCGCGGCGGCCTCGCGGCTCAGCCGGGTCATGCGCATGGCGCGGATGCTGAACCCTGCGCCCTCCAGGTGGGCCAGGATGCGGCCGGCCTTGCCGGAAGCTACCGAATCCGGCTTGATTATAGTCAATGTCATACTGTCCAAGTTTTATCTCCTGTTCCGGGTCCGGCTCAAAGTACCGAGGCCACCGCGGCGCCGATTTCGGCCGGGCTCTCGGCCACGGTCACGCCGGAGGAGCGCAGGTACTCGATCTTGCTCTGGGCCGTGCCCACGCCGCCGGAGATGATCGCTCCGGCATGGCCCATTCTTCTGCCCGGGGGCGCGGTGCGTCCGGCGATAAAAGCCACCACCGGCTTTTTCATGTTCTCCCGCGCGAAATTCGCCGCCTCCTCCTCGGCCATGCCGCCGATCTCGCCGATCATCAGCACCGCCTCGGTATCCGGGTCCTCGTTGAACAGGCGCAGGGCATCCAGGTGGGTGGTGCCGACCACCGGGTCGCCGCCGATACCTAGGCAGGTGCTTTGGCCGATTCCCCGCTCGGTAAGCTGCCAGACCGCCTCGTAGGTCAGCGTGCCGCTGCGCGAGACCACTCCGACCCGGCCGGGCTTGTGGATAAAGCCCGGCATGATCCCGATCTTGCACGCGCCGGGGGTGATTACGCCGGGGCAGTTGGGTCCGATCAAGCGCGTTTTCTTTCCCGTCAGGAAGCGCTTGACCCGCACCATGTCCAGGACCGGGATGCCCTCGGTGATACAGACCACCAGTCCGATTCCGGCTGCCGCGGATTCCATCACCGCGTCCGCGGCAAACGCTGCGGGCACGAAAATGACTGCGGCTTCGGCTCCAGTGGCTTCCACCGCTCCGGCGACAGTATTGAACACCGGCACCCGTTCCTCGAACTTTTCGCCGCCCCTGCCGGGGGTCACCCCGGCCACCACCCGGCTGCCGTACTCGAGCATCTGGTGGGCATGGAAGCTGCCCTCGCCGCCGGTAATCCCCTGGACCAGGACTTTTGTCTCCTTAGATACGAGGATGCTCATTTCGCACCCCTTTTCCCGCGGGAAGCGGCCGCCTCGACCGCCATCTGCGCGGCCTGGGCCAGGGTGTCGGCCCACTTGAACCCCAGCTCGGCCTCCTTGATTATCTTTTTACCCTCCTCGGCATTGGTCCCCTGCAGGCGGACCACCACCGGCATGTCCAGCTCCAGGCTTCCCAGCGCCTCGACCACGCCGCGAGCCACCCGGTCACAGCGTACGCTACCGCCGAAAATGTTGATCAGCACCGCTCCGACATTCGGGTCGCGGCAGATGATCCGGAAGCCGTTGCCGATCGACTCCACGTTCGCCCCGCCGCCGACATCCAGGAAATTGGCCGGTGAGCCGCCGGCCTGCTTGATAATGTCCATGGTCGCCATGGCCAGCCCGGCCCCGTTGACCATGCAGCCGACATTACCGCTGAGCTTGATGTAATTCAGGCCGAACTGGTTGGCCTCGCGCTCGAGCGGGTCCTCCTCCAGCGGGTCGCGCATGGCGGCCACATCCTTATGCCGGAACAGGGCGTTGTCATCGAAATTCATCTTGGCATCCAGGGCCAGCACTTTGCCCTCGCGGGTCACCACGAGGGGGTTGATCTCGGCCAGCGAGGCCTCCTTACGGTGATAGGCCTCGTAGAGCGCCAGGAATACTTTCACGGCCTCCCGGGTCACCTCGGCGCTTAAACCCAGCCTGTAAGCCAGGCTGCGTGCCTGGAAGGGGTTCATGCCGGCCACCGGATCGATAAATTCCTTGTGGATTTTTTCCGGTGCCTCCGCGGCTACTTTTTCGATCTCCACTCCGCCCTCGGTGCTCACCATGAAAACATCCATGGTACTGGACCGGTCGAAAGTTATTCCGGCATAGAGCTCTTTTTCAATATCCAATCCCTGCTCGACCAGGACCCGGTTGACCGTGCGGCCCTCCGGACCGGTCTGCG